>Ga0310810_10009174_pt1 | contig 11431 bp, 7 predicted proteins | sample NCmetagenome_FD_207641 | JGI IMG/M metagenome (GOLD analysis project Ga0310810, IMG submission 207641) | Soil microbial communities from experimental microcosm in Duke University, North Carolina, United States - NC | ecosystem: Engineered > Artificial ecosystem > Soil microcosm > Unclassified ... | reverse complement strand
GATCGCCGGGCTTGGCTTCCGGCGCGATATGACCCGTGATCGCGGTCATCGTGAACTCCCTTCCAAACGTGTTCGCTGATTTGGCGGGTATTCTAGTCTTCTGCGCAAAAGCGGCAACTGCGCGCGACGCGCATCGGTGTCGCGGTTTCCGCCTGTCGAAAGGATGCGTCCGCCTGCCCACGCGATGTTCCGGATCGTGGGCAGTAACGCTCCGCTCAATCCCGCGAAAACGGGAATCCAGCGCTGACCCTCACACTGGACCCCCGCTTTCGCGGGGGTGAGCGGAGAAGTCGATGTGATCCGTGGCGGGCATGATTCATCGCCCGCGTTCTTTGGTCGGCCCCGGGAAGGCCGGTCCCCTTTTCCTTTCCCCGAAAAGGGAATGGAGCGCCGGGAGGCGCCAAGAGGGCTGTGCTAGACCCTCTTTCGGGCCACCCCTGTGCTAGGGGCGGTCCACGCGCCTGGATGGGGCGCGCGCACTCCGCGTGTGGAGTGCTGCGCCTCCCGGCGCTCCATTCGGCTGGGCCCGAAAGGCCCGCCGCGGTGCGCGGGATGTCTCCCCGCGCGCCGCACCGCCGCCGGCCCTCCCCGCCTCGAGACGGGAGAGGACCGATAGCTGATATCGGCTACATATTCCTATCTAGGATCATTGTCAAGCGACGCCCGCGCCGGTCGCTCCCCCTCCTGCGGGGCGCGGCTTTCGGTGCTAGTGCTTGCCCGACAAGCCGACGCTTCGACGAGACCGGGATACTCCCGTGCTCCGGACTCGCTGAACGAAACTCCCAAGGGCGACGATGCGCGGCCACGGCAAGAAGCGGCACCTTTCAGCAAATCCAGAAGACATGCTGAAAAGCCTGGCCGGACTGACCGGGCCGAAGCGAAACACGCCGGTCGGGTCCCTGCCCCTTATCCCTTGGGACCCGAAAGCCGCGCGGGCGTTGAAGGGATTTTATGATCTGCGGGCGCTGGCCTTGCGCTTCCTCGACACCGAATTCGTCACGGCGATCCGGCCCGCGCACGCCGAGCAGGCGACCATGTTCGATGCCGGTCTCGACGCCATGGGCTATGTGGCCTTCGTGTCCAGCGAATACGCGTCCTATGCCGGCATCCAGAGCAATCTCCAGGCCCTGCACCGCTATCTTCTCGAGACGCAGAACCTCGAGATCATGCACTACGATCTCGCCGCCTTCCTCATCGTGCTGCGCGCCGCGCGCGAGGTGCTGCCTGATCTCGCCGCGAGAACCGCCGATCTCGAGCCTCTGCTGACCGAGGCGCGCATCTTTCAATTCTCGGGGAAGCGGCCATCCGAATTTTCGAAGATCGTCCGCGGCCTGTTCAACAATCGGCACCGGTTCGCGCAGTTCTTTCATCCGCTGAGCGCGCTGAACGACGCGGTCGCGGCCTTTTTCCCGCTGCTCCAGCACGAACCCGACGAGATCCGTCTGGATTATCGCGCGATGATGGAGAAGATCCGCGCCGCATCCAAGAACGCCGGCGCCGGCGCGACCAAGGAACTGCCCGCATCGGGCAAGCAGCCGGGCAAAGGGCGCAAGCGCGCCGCCTCGCGCAAGAAGCGCAATGCGGACGGCGGGCCGCCCAATCTCGACCGCTACCTGCCGCTCGCCGATGCGGTGACGGACCGCGTGACACGCCCCGATCAGTTCGCCAGCTGGCCGATCGTGCCCGCGGCGATCAAGGACCTCTATCTTCGGCACGCGCGGGACCTGTCACGGGCGCAGCGCGCATGGGACCAGTATGCCGAGGAAACATGGCCCGCCAGGTCCACCATGCTGTGGCAGATCGTGGATGAAGGCGGGAGCCGGCCCCTTCACCTTGCGCAAGCCGTCGCCGATCCGTTCGGCCAGCCGCTCGAAGTCAAGCTCATGGAGAAGGCGCAGCAAGAGCGCCAGACCGAAGCGATCTTCCTGTTCAACCTGTCGGTCTCGATGCAGGAGAGCGAGCGCTACCTGTTGAGCTTCATGGTCGCCGACCGCTTCAGCGAGCTTTTGAGCCGCGGCGGGATCCCGACCGAAATCATCGGCCATACGACGACCGGCGAACCTGTCCCGCGCGTGGCCGGGCGCAACCGCGCCATGCTCTATCTTCTCTTCAAGACCCGGGACGAGCCGCACAATCTGTTGACGATCCAGCGCCTCTGCACCGTCCTCGATACGCAGATGCATTATTTAAGTTATGACGGCGAAGCCATGATGTGGGCTTATGAGCGTCTCAAGAACAGCTCGGCCAAACACCGCCTGCTGTTCGTCGTCACCGACGGCGACATCAGCGGAACGTACATTAGCAAAAAGAACAGTGAACTTCGCAACGCCGCCACGAATTATTTTCGCGACGTCGTCGCCCTGATCGAGGCCGAGAAGCTGGTCGACGTCATCGGCGTGCCGATCAAGGCGGACCTGGACGGAATCTTCAGCCGCTCGGTGCGGATCGATTCGATCGAGGATATTTACGAGAAGCTCAGCCCCTACGTCCTGAAGGTGCTGCGCGACTTCAACAATGGCGAGGGCGAAGCCGCCAAGGCCCGCCGGTCGCGCATGGTCGCGCACCGGAAGGCCAGAGGAGGCGGCCATTAAGCGTTAGCCGATAGCCCGCGCCGCTGCGCAAGCTGCCCGCGCCGGACGGCGGCGCGGCTACAGCCCCATGCCGCCGTCGACGAGGTGCGGCTGGCCGGTGATGTAGCTCGACTCGTCGGAGGCGAGGAACAGCGCCAGGTTCGCGACTTCCTGCGCGGTGCCGAGGCGGCCGATCGGCTGGCGCGCGACGAAATCGGCAAAGGCCTTGTCGCGCGTCTGCCCGGTCGCCTTGGCGTTGGCGTCGACGCGGTCGTCGAGCGAGGGCGACTGGATGGTGCCGGGACAGATGCAGTTGCAGCGAATGCCCTCGCGAATGAAGTCGGCCGCGATCGCCTTGGTCAGGCCGATCACCGCCGCCTTCGTCGCGCCATAGGCGTAGCGCTTCGGCACGCCGCGGATCGACGACACAATCGAGGAAATGTTGACGATAGAGCCGCCGCCGTTCTTGAGCATGGCCGGCAGGAACGCCGAGAGCGTGCGGTGCATCGACTTGACGTTGAGGTCGAAGGAGAAGTCCCAGTCCTTCTCCGAGCAATCGAGGATGCTGCCCTGGTGCACGTAGCCGGCGCAGTTCACCAGGATATGCGGCGCGCCATACGTGTCGACGACTTTCTTGGCCATGGCGTTGACCGCGTCGGTCGAGCGCGCGTCGAGCGCGAAGGTCTTGTCGGTCTTGAGCGCCTTGAGCTTGCCGGCATCGAGATCGGTCGCGACCACGTCGGCGCCTTCGGCGATGAAGGTGGCGGCGATTGCCGCACCGATGCCTTGTCCCGCCGCGGTGATGAAGGCGCGCTTGCCGCTCAGACGTCCTGCCACTTCCAAATCCTCCCTCAACTCTTCAGTGATTGTCGCGCGGCACGAACTTCTCGGCGACGCGCTGATATTTGACCGCCGGCTTGAGCACCATGCCGTCGGCGAGTTGGTCGACCATGCCGCGCTGAATCTCCTGCCACGGCGTCTGGTGCGGCGGATAGGGGAAGCCGCCGCGCTTCTGCAAGTCGGCGCGGCGCTCATTGAGCTCCGCGTCGCTGAGCAGGATGTCGGCGCGGCCTTTCTTCAGATCGATGCGCACGCGGTCGCCACTCTTGAGAAGCGCGAGGCCGCCGCCCGCCGCCGCTTCGGGCGAGGCGTTGAGGATCGACGGCGAGCCCGACGTGCCGGACTGGCGGCCGTCGCCGATGCAGGGCAGCGAATTGATGCCCTTTTTGATCAGCGCCGCCGGCGGCTGCATGTTCACGACTTCCGCCGAGCCCGGATAGCCGATGGGGCCCGCGCCGCGAATGACCAGCATCGTGTACTCGTCGATGCCGAGGGAAGGATCCTCGATGCGGTGGTGGTAGTCCTCGGGGCCCTCGAACACGACGACCTTGCCCTCGAAGGCATCGGGGTCCTTCGGGTTCGAGAGATAGCGCTTGCGAAACTCCTCGGAGATCACGCTCAGCTTCATGATCGCCGAATCGAACAGTGTGCCCTTGAGCACCTTGAAGCCGGCCTGAGCCTTCATCGGCTTGGCGAAGGTGCGGATCACCTCGGTGTCGGCGATCTGCGCGTCGCGCACGTTCTCGCCCATCGTCTTGCCGTTCACGGTCAGCGCGTCGCCGTGAATCTTCTTCGCCTTCAGGAGTTCGTTCATCACCGCCGGCAGGCCGCCGGCGCGGAAATACTCCTCGCCGAGGAAGCGCCCGGCCGGCTGCATGTCGACCATCAACGGGATGTCGAGACCGACCTTCTCCCAGTCGTCCATCGACAGCGCGACGCCGATGTGGCGCGCAATGGCGTTGATGTGGATCGGCGCATTGGTCGAGCCGCCGATCGCCGAACAGGCGACGATGGCGTTCTCGAGCGCCTTGCGCGTCAGGATATCGGAGGGGCGCAGGTTCTCGCGCACGAGCTCGACGGCGCGCTTGCCCGTGTCGTAGGCGATCTGCCCGCGCTCGCGGTAGGGCGCCGGAATCGCGGCGCAGCCCGGCAGCGACATGCCGAGCGCCTCGGCAAGCGCGTTCATGGTCGAGGCCGTGCCCATCGTGTTGCAGTGGCCGACCGAGGGCGCCGACGACGTCACGATCTCGATGAATTCCTCATAGGTGATCTTGCCGGCGGCGTGGTCGGCGCGCGCCTGCCACACCACGGTGCCGGAGCCGGCGCGCTCGCCCTTCCACCAGCCGTTCAGCATCGGTCCGCCGGAGAGGACGATCGCCGGGATGTTCACTGTCGCCGCCGCCATGATGCAGGCGGGCGTGGTCTTGTCGCAGCCGGTCGTCAGCACGACGCCGTCGAGCGGATAGCCGAACAGCACCTCGACCAGGCCGAGATAGGCGAGGTTGCGGTCGAGCGCCGCGGTCGGCCGCTTACCTGTTTCCTGGATCGGGTGCACCGGGAATTCGAAGGCGAGGCCGCCGGCGGCGGTAATACCGTCGCGCACGCGCTTGGCCAGTTCGAGATGATGGCGGTTGCAAGGCGACAGGTCGGAGCCGGTCTGGGCGATGCCGATGATCGGCTTGCCGGACATCAATTCGTGCCGCGTCAGGCCGAAATTCAGGTAGCGCTCGAGATAGAGCGCCGTCATGCCCGGATTGTCGGGATTGTCGAACCAGAGCTGCGACCGCAGTTTCGGCTTGCCGCCGTGACCAGTCATTTTCTTCTTCCTTCCGCTAACGCCCGCGCACGATAAGAGCGATTTTGGCGAAGGCAAGGGTTCCGGACCTCATCCTGAGGAGCCCGCCGAAGGCGGGGTCTCGAAGGATGGGGCCGCCTCATGCCTACATCGTCGCGCCGATGGTCCAGGGCACGAATTCGAGGTCGCCGTAGCCCAAGTCCTCCGACTTGGTGTGCGCGCCGGAGGCGACCGCCAGCACCTTCTCGAATATCTCCTCGCCCTTCTTCGCGACCGGCGTGCCGTCGACAACGTCGCCGCAATTGATGTCCATGTCGTCGGTCATCGTCTCGTAGACGTAGTGGTTGGTGGCGAGCTTGATCGACGGCGTCGGCTTGCAGCCGAAGGCCGAGCCGCGGCCGGTCGTGAAGCACATCACGTTGCAGCCGCCGGCGACCTGCCCGGTCGCGCCGACCGGATCGTAGCCGGGCGTGTCCATGAACACGAAGCCCTTGTCCTTGATCGGCTCGGCATATTCGTAGACCGCGCGCATGGTCGTCGAGCCGCCCTTCGCCGCGGCGCCGAGCGACTTCTCGAGGATGGTGGTGAGCCCGCCCGCCTTGTTGCCCGGCGAGGGATTGTTGTTCATCTCGCCGCGATTGCGCTCGGTGTAGTCCTCCCACCAGCGAATGCGCTCGACCAGCTTCTCGCCGACCTTGGCGTTCACCGCGCGGCGCGTGAGCAGATGTTCGGCGCCGTAGATCTCCGGCGTTTCGGCGAGCACGCCGGTGCCGCCGTGCTTGACGAGGAGATCGACGGCCGCGCCGAGCGAGGGATTGGCGGTGATGCCGGAATAGCCGTCCGAGCCGCCGCATTGCAGCGCCAGCACGATCTCGGAGGCGGGCCGCGTCTCGCGCTTCGCACGCGCCGCGACCGGCAGCATCGCCTTGATGCGCTCGACGCCTTCGGCGACGGTCTTCTTCGTGCCGCCGGTTGCCTGGATGGTCATGGTCTGGAAGTGATCGCCTTCGACGAGGCCGTAATCGTCCTTCATGCGGTCGATCTGGAACACCTCGCAGCCCAAGCCCACCATCAGCGCCGCGCCGAGATTGGGATGCGTGGCGTAGCCCCATTGCGTGCGCTGGAGCACGTCCCAGCCCTCGCCCCTGGCCGCCATGCCGCAGCCGGTGCCGTGCACGAAGGGCACGACGCCGTCGATGCCCGGATAATCGTCGAGAATGCCGGAGCGGTTGACCTGCTCGGCGATGAACTTGGCGACCGAGGCCGAGCAGTTCACCGAGGTGAGCACGCCGATGTAATTGCGCGTGCCGGTCTTGCCGTTCGGCCGCACATAGCCTTCGAAGGTCGCGCGCATCTCCGGCGGCAGGACCTCGTCGTTGCGCGCGCCCTCGGCGAAACGATAGTCGCGCGCGAAGTCGTGCATAACGACGTTGTGCTCGTGCACCCAGTCGCCCGGGGCGATCGGCTTCGACGCGAAGCCGATGATCTGTCCATATTTGCGCACCGGCGCGTTGGTCTCGACCGGAGCCACCGCCATCTTGTGACCGCGCGGCACGCGTTCGCGCACGGCGACGCCGGCGACGCTGCTTCCCACCGGAAATTGATCGACCGCGACCACGACATTGTCGTCGGCCGAGAGCCGGATGAAGCGCGGATTGCTCACCGAAGTGCCTCCATTTGAGCGCGCGGCCGAACCCGACTACCGCTTGTGGCTCGCGCGCGATGCATACTCATTCGCAGTTACAGTTACCAAGCGCAACCAACTCGGAAGCCGGCGGCGCGGCAGCATAATCAAGCGCGCCGCGCCCGTCGCACGCAACGGATTTGCCGTGGGCATGCGCCATGTTGCAGCGCGGCACGGGATCGAAAGACGCACGTCCACAATTCTCTAGCCTTTCCAAACAGCCTCTGTATCCTTCCGCTCAACGCCAGGAACGAAATGGCAATATTGGGAGGAATTAATATGCCATCGACCCGTATCTCGCGCCGCTCCATCCTGAAATCTGCTGCTCTCGGCTCCGCTGCCGCAATATCGTCACCTTACGTCAGCGGCACTTACGCCGCCGGCACGATCACGATGGGATGCTGGGACCACTGGGTTCCGGGCGCCAACAAAGCCCTCGACAAGATCACCAAGGAATGGGGCGACAAGAACAAGGTCGAAGTTCATATCGACTACATCACTTCGCAGGGTGAGAAGGACAAGCTGACCGCCGCCGCCGAAGCGCAGGCCGGCACCGGCCACGACATCATGTCGCACCGCGACTGGAACATCCGTATCCATGGCGACAAGCTCGAGCCGATCGACGACGTCGTCAACGCGGTGATCAAGGAGAACGGCCCGATCAGCCCGGTCGCCGAATATCTGGCGAAGATCAAGGGCTCGTGGCGCGGCATCCCGACCACCGTCGGCAGCCAGGTGAAGCCCTGCCAGTCGCGCTTCGACCTATACGAGAAGCACTGCGGCATCGACCTGCGCGCCATGTTCCCGAACGACGAGTCCAAGTACGACAAGGCGAAGACGGACCAGTGGACCTGGGATCTCTATCTCGACAGCGCGCAGAAGCTGCACAAGGCCGGCTTCCCGGTGGGCCTGCCGATGGGCCAGGCCTCGGACGCGGTCGACTGGGTCGGCGCGTTCTTCAAGTCGATGGGCGTCGTCTTCATCGATCATGACGACAAGATCAAGATCGACTCCGACGAGACCCGCAAAGCGCTCGAATATATGAAGAAGCTGATGGCGGTGAACCCGCCGGACGTTTACGCCTGGGACGACGCCGGCAACAACCGCTGGATCATCTCGGGCAAGGGCTCGGGCATCATGAACCCGCCGAGCTCGTGGGCCGTCGCCAAGCGCGACAACCCGGATGTCGCCAAGAACATCTGGCACCATCCGATGCCGAAGGGCCCGAAGGGCCGCTTCGTCGGCCAGCTGCCGCAGTTCTACGGCCTGTGGCAGTTCTCGAAGAACAAGGCGGCCGCCAAGGACCTGCTGCACTTCATCTCGCAGCGGGCGCAGGTGGCGCAGCTCGTCGAGGCGTCCTACGGCTACGATCTGCCGTCGTTCAAGAGCCTCTACGATCTCGACACCTGGAAGAAGGTCGAGCCGCCGCTCGGCACCGCGTACAGCTATCCGCCGCGCGGCGACGAGGAGACGTCCATGTTCGGCCAGCCGGCGCGTGCCGAGGTCGGTGCCCAGATGTACAATCAGGCGATCAACACGGTGATGGTGGCGAAGTTCACGCAGGGCAACGAAAAGCTCGACGCCGTCATCAAGTGGGCCGCCAACGAGCTGGAAGGCACGCTGCGCGCCTGAGGCTCGGCGTCGCAATCTGACAAAGCCGCATGCCGGCCGGGTGGGCCGGCATGCGCAACTTTAAATCGACGATACGCGTTCCAATCCGACGACAGCCGGAGATCGCCGCATGGCCGACACAGTCCAGCGCTGGGCGGGGGCACAATCCGCCGCCGCGCCCACTCGCCGCAGCGGCATCGGCAAATTCATGCATCAGCGATCGACCATCGCGTTCATGATGTGCCTGCCGCTGATCCTGATCATCTCCTGCCTTGTCATCTATCCGGCCTTCTATTCGATCTGGCTGTCGATGCTGAACAAGGCACAGACCAAGTTCATCGGCCTCGGCAATTACCGCTTCCTGCTGTCCCGCGACGTGTTCTGGATGGTGGTGCAGCAATCGGCGATCTTCGCGATCTCCGCCGTGTTCTTCAAAGCGCTGATCGGCCTGATCACCGCGCACCTGATCAACAATCTGCCGGTGAAAGGCCAGCGCAAGTGGCGCGGCATGCTGCTGGTGCCGTGGGTCATTCCGCTGGCGCTGTCGTCGCTCGGCTGGTGGTGGCTGTTCGACCCGACCCATTCGGCCTTCAACTACATCCTCCAGAGCTTCGGCTTCGACGAGATTCCGTGGCTGTCGGACCCCTATTGGGCCCGCTTCTCGGTGATCCTGGTCAACGTGTGGTACGGCGCACCATTCTTCCTGATCATGTATCTCGCGGCGCTGAAATCGGTGCCCGAACAGCTTTACGAAGCCGCGTCGATCGACGGCGCCAGCGCCTGGCAGAAGTTCGTGCACATCACGCTGCCGATGATGCGCAACATCATGGCGATCACCATCCTGTTCTCGCTCATCGTCACCTTCGCCAATTTCGACGTCGTGCAGATCATGACTGCGGGCGGGCCGCGCAACATGACGCACGTGTTCGCGACCTACTCCTTCCTGCTCGGCATTCGTTCGGGTGACCTGCCGCTGGGCGCCGCGACATCGCTGTTCATGCTGCCGATCCTGGCGATCTCGGCGGTCTTCATCCTGCGCGGCGTTCGCAAACGTGGAAGGGAAATCGGATGAGCACTGCGGCCGTTTCCGTACCGTCGACCCGCGCGCAGACCAAGCGTTCGTCGCTGCGCCGCAGCCGCCGCTGGGCGCTGATCGCGTCCTACGTCTTCCTCATCATGTTCGCGATCTTCTTCCTGATCCCGCCCTATTACATGGTGGTGACGGCGTTCAAGACCGACGCCGAGGTCGCGCACATGGCGACCAATCCGTGGATCATCGCCGACGGCGCCACGCTCGACCAGTTCAAGATCCTGCTGACGCAGACGGACTTTCTGATCTACTTCAAGAATACCGCGATCGTGACCGTGGCCGTCGTCTGCATCACCATGGTGGTGAGCGTGCTCGCCGCCTTCGCGCTCGGCCGCATGAAGTTCTGGGGCTCGGGCCTGCTCGCGACCGGCATCTTCCTCACCTACCTCGTCCCCGACACGCTTCTGTTCATTCCCTTGTTCCAGATCGTCAAGGCGGTCGGCCTTCTCAACTCCTACTGGGGCATGATCCTCGTCTATCCGACACTGACAGTGCCGTTCTGCACCTGGATCATGATCGGCTACTTCCAGTCGATTCCGAAGGAACTCGATGAGGCGGCGCTGATCGACGGCGCCGGCCACATGCAGATGCTCACCAAGATCTTCATCCCGGTCGCGCTGCCCGGCATCATCGCCGCGACGATCTTCGCCTTCACCGTGTCGTGGGCGGCCTTCGTCTACCCGATGGCGTTCCTCTACTCGTCCGACCAGCAGGTGCTGACGGTCGGCACGGTGACGAGCCTGATCCGCGCCGACGTCTATAAGTGGGGCATGCTGATGGCCGGCGCGCTGCTCGCCGCCGCGCCGCCGCTCATCATCTACGCGTTCCTGATGGACTACTACATTGCAGGCTTAACCGCCGGCGCCACCAAGGGCTGAGAACAATGGCCGAAGTCACTCTGCGTCAAGTCGTCAAGAAATACGGTGACGTCGAAGCCGTCCGCTCGATCGATCTCGACATCCCCAATAACGAGTTCGTCGTGCTGGTCGGTCCGTCGGGCTGCGGCAAGAGTACGACGCTGCGCATGATCGCGGGGCTGGAGGAGATCACCGCCGGCGACATCTCGATCGGCGGCGAGGTGGTCAACGACCTGCCGCCGAAGGACCGGGACATCGCCATGGTGTTCCAGAACTACGCGCTCTATCCGCACATGACTTCGTTCGAGAACATGGCGTTCGGCCTCAAGCTGCGGAAATTCCCGAAGGCCGAGATCAAGAGCCGCGTCGAGCACGCCGCGCGCATTCTCGACATCACCGAGTTGCTCGAGCGCCGGCCGAAGGCGCTCTCCGGCGGCCAGCGCCAGCGCGTCGCCATGGGCCGCGCCATCGTGCGCAACCCGAAGGTGTTCCTGTTCGACGAGCCGCTGTCGAACCTCGACGCCAAGCTCCGCGTGCAGATGCGCACCGAGATCAAGCGCGTCCACCAGAAGGTGAAGACCACGACGGTTTACGTCACGCACGACCAGGTGGAGGCCATGACGCTCGCCGACCGCGTCGTCGTCATGAACAACGGCATCATCGAGCAGATCGGCCCGCCGCAGGAGCTCTACCACAAGCCGCGCACGCGCTTCGTCGCGGGCTTCATCGGTTCGCCGGCGATGAACTTCATCCCCTGCACGCTCGAGCAGCACGGCGACGGCCTGCGCGTGCGGCTCTCCGACAAGATCGCGCTGCCGGTGCCGGCCTCGCGGACGGGGCGCTATCGCCCGGTCGTCGGCAAGGAGCTGACCTTCGGACTGCGCCCCGAGCACGTCACCGAGCCGCATCAGGGCAACGGCGCCTCCGGCGGCGACAGCAACTTTGCCGCGGTGCTCGACGTCGTGGAGCCGATGGGCATGGAGA
>Ga0310810_10009173_pt1 | contig 11432 bp, 6 predicted proteins | sample NCmetagenome_FD_207641 | JGI IMG/M metagenome (GOLD analysis project Ga0310810, IMG submission 207641) | Soil microbial communities from experimental microcosm in Duke University, North Carolina, United States - NC | ecosystem: Engineered > Artificial ecosystem > Soil microcosm > Unclassified ... | reverse complement strand
GCGTGCGAGTTCGTGTCCCGCCGCCTCGACGTGCGTCGCGGCTCGTTCGAGCGCACGCAGGTGTCGTTCGCGAGCGAGAAATACGGTCTCGCCGCTGCGCTCCCACCCGGCCGCCGCGAGCAGCGCCTGGCGTAGTTGGTCGATGCCGGTTCCGGTCTTTGCCGAGATCCAGATCCCATTGTCGTCGACGCGCGCGGGTGCCGCACACAGGTCAATCTTATTGAACACCCGCAGCCGAACCGCACCTTCCGGCAGGACCGACTCGAACCGGGCGAGAATCGCCTGATCCTCCGGCCCGATTCCGGAGCTTGCTTCGAACATCGCGATCACGACGTCGGCGCGAGCCAGTTCCTTCCAGGCACGTTCCACTCCGATCTGTTCCACTGCGTCCGCCGTTTCGCGCAATCCGGCAGTGTCGACGACATGAAGCGGCACACCGTCAATCGCAATGTCCTCGCGCACCAGGTCGCGGGTGGTACCGGGAATTTCGGTAACGATCGCGCTCTCTTCACCGGCGAGGCGATTGAGCAGGCTCGACTTGCCGACGTTCGGCCGCCCTGCGATCACCACGTGGATTCCGTCGCGCAGCAGGCTGCCACGCCGGCTCTTGGAGAGGACACCGGCGAGCGCGGTGCGCAGTCTTGCGAGGTGTGCAGACGCCTCGTCGCGGTGCATCGGATCGACTTCCTCTTCCGGGAAATCGAGCATGGCCTCCACGAGCGCGCGCAGGTCGACCAACTCCGCCACCATTGCCTCGATCCCACGCGAGAATTCGCCAGACAGCGAGCGCAGCGCCGAACGCGCTGCTTCCTTGCTGGATGCGTCGATCAGGTCGGCGACCGCCTCTGCCTGCGCAAGGTCGAGCCGGTCGTTCAGAAACGCGCGTCGCGTGTATTCGCCGGGTTCCGCGAGGCGCGCTCCCGCATCGAGAAACGCGCCCAGCACGGAATGCATTACCGCTACACCGCCGTGCCCCTGGAACTCGAGAACGTCTTCGCCGGTGTATGAATTTGGCGCGGAGTAGTAGAGGGAGATCCCCTGGTCGAGCGCGTCGCCCCGTGCATCGCGTGCTACCGCGAGAGTTGCGTGACGCGGCACCGGCAGTTTTCCCAGCACGGCACGGGCCAGTTCGGGAACCTTCGCTCCGGAGATGCGCACGATGCCGATGCCGCCTCGCCCCGGCGGCGTCGCAATCGCAGCTATTGTGTCGCCGCCTGCTGGGTCACCGCTTTCCATGGGCAGGCTTGTCGCGATTGAACATGCGCTGAATCTGCCATTGCTGCAGGATGGAAAGGATGTTGTTCACGAGCCAGTACAGCACCAGCCCTGCCGGAAAGAAGAAAAAGAAGATGCTGAATATATAGGGCATGAACTTCATGACCTGGGCCTGGACCGGATCCGGCGGAACCGGATTCATCCTAGTCTGCAACACCATCGTCGCCGTCATCAGGATCGGCAGCACGTAAAAGGGATCCAGTGCCGAGAGATCCTTGATCCACAGCACGAACGGCGCGTGGCGCAATTCGATTGCCGCAAGCAGTACCCAGTACAGCGCGATGAACACCGGAATCTGTACCAGGATCGGAAAACAACCCCCGAGCGGGTTGATCTTCTCGGTCTTGTACAGCTCCATCATCGCTTGATTCATCTTGTTGCGATCGTGCGCATACATCTCGCGCAGCTTGGTCAGGCGCGGCGTGATGAGTTTCATCTTCGCCATGGACTTGTAACTCGCCGCCGAGAGCGGAAAAAACACCAGCTTGATCAGCACGGTAAGCAGAATGATGGCGACGCCCCAGTTGCCGGAAAGCGCGTGAAACTGCTCGAGGATCCAGAAGAGCGGCCACGCGATGATCGAGAGCCAACCGTAGTCGACGGCGTAGTCGAGCCCGGGCGCAGCCGCGCTCAGCCGCCTCTGTTCCTGCGGGCCGGCGTAAATCGGAACGGCTACGCGCCCCGTTGCGCCGGGAGGAATGGCGGCCATTGGGACCACGACCCGACCGGCGTAGTAGCCCTTTTCAGGAGCGACGATCTCGTACTCCCGATCCTGCGGCGCGACGGGCAACCAGGCCGTGACGAAGTAGTGCTGTATGAAGCCGATCCAGCCGTCCTTCGCCTGGCGAACGAAGTCCGTCTTGCCCTTGTCGATGTCCGATATCGGGACTTTCTGGAACTTCTTGCCTTCGGTGAATACCGCGAAGCCGAAGAAACTCTGCGCACCGAACGTATCAGCGAGCGAACTGCCGTGCTTTTCGTGCTGCCCGTCGTGCGAGAGCTGGAAATAGGCACGTGGCGCGACGGGCACCGCGCCCTCGTTCTTTACTTCGAGCGCAACATCGATGACGTAGCTGTTGCGACGAAACGTATAGATCTTGCTGACTGTGAGGCCGTTTGCTGCTTTGGCACTGAGCCGTACTTCGAGCGCCTCCTGACCCGTATCGAGCGTGCGCTCCCCGGGCGATGCGGACCAGAGCACGCGGTGGTTGGCGCCTAAATCGCCGGCGAGGCCGCTTTGCGCTTCGTAGCGATGCGCCTCGGTGAGCAGCGAGAAGGTTTTGGTCTGATCGTCGCTGGCCTTGTGGCGCAGCAAGTCGAGCCGCTTGATGGTGCCGCCAAGCGTGTCAATCTCGACAGCGATCAGGTCGGTACGCACTTGAATCCGCTCGCCCTTTGCCGGAGCCGGCGCAGGCCCGGGCACTGCTTGGGCGCCGGGGGTGCTGACCGCCGGCGCGGGCACCGCTGCGGGCGTTCCGGCAGGCTGGCCGGGTGAGGGGACGGCGAGCGGCGCCTGCGAGGACGGCGCGGGAGGCTGCGGTCGATTTTCCTTCTGCCAGGCCTCCCACAGCATCAGCAGCGAGAAGCTGAAGACCAAAATCAGAATGAGTCGTTGCGTATCCATCATTGCCGGCTCAGTGCCCAGTGGCGCGTTCGGGCACCGGGTCGTAGCCGCCCCGATTCCAGGGGCCGCAGCGGCAGATCCGGCGGGTCGTCAGCCATCCGCCGCGCAGCAAGCCATGCGTCCCGAATGCCTCCTCCGCGTATTGCGAGCAACTGGGGTGGAAACGGCACGTCGGTCCGAGTAGCGGACTGATGAAATACCGGTATCCCCGCAGCACCATGCGCAGTATTGCGTTCATTTCCCCACCGTCGGGAACAATCGTCTCAGGCAAGCGATCATCTCGCGACCGGGCGCGGCCTCATACGGTGGCCGCACGAGCAGGTCGACCGATCCCAGATGCTCCTGCTCGAGCCTGAAGGCCTCGCGGACACTGCGCTTGATCGCATTGCGCTGCACCGCCTTGCGAGAATGCCTAAGCGAGATAAGAAGACCCAGGCGAGCGGGACCCGCTTCGCGCCGCCCTACGTAGAAGGTGTAGCCCGAAACGCTGCGCCGCACTCCCTGGCGCAGCAGCCGCTCGAAATCTCGCCGCCGCGTGATCCGCAACTGCACTCCCAGACCGTATCGCGCCCGACCCTGCCGTTCGAGCACGCGGCGCGCGCGTCGTTACACTGCTAGGCGCTTGCGGCCCTTGGCGCGACGCGCGCGCAGCACCGCCCGCCCGCCGCGAGTGCCGCTGCGGACCCGAAACCCGTGGCGCCGCGTACGCCGCGTCTTCGATGGCTGGTACGTTCGCTTCATCGTCGCCCGATCCGAAAAAGGGCGGTATTAGAGCGTGCCGTACTCCGCATTGTCAAATTGCATTTTTTCGGCTGAATGCCTGTGGATGACGGGGCGCGGAACGGGTAAAATTTAGCGCAAGCCGCGGCGCGTTTCTGCAAGCAACGACAACGGCGCACCGGCAAGCAAACCGAACCCGCGACCACGATGCAAAGCCTCTGGGATGCCTGCCTGCGCCGGCTCGAGACCGAGTTGCCCGCGCAGCAGTTCAACACGTGGATCCGGCCGCTGTCGGCGGAAGCGGGCGCTGCGGAGTCCGGCACGCTCGTGCTGTCCGCGCCGAATCGCTTTATCCTCGATCTCGTTCGCGAACGCTTTGCGTCGAGGATCGGGCGGCTTGCTGCCGAAGCGACCGGGCGCGAGTTGGAAGTCAGGTTCGTCCTCGCGCCGGCGAGCAGTGCCACGTCCCGGGCTACCGCGAGTCCGGCCCGAATCACGAACGACCCGCCTTCGCATCACGAGCGTTCCAGGCTCAACCGCAATTTCACGTTCGACAGCTTCGTTACCGGAAAGGCAAACCAACTCGCCCGCGCGGCCGCAATCCAGGTCGCCGAGAACCCCGGGATTTCCTACAACCCGCTTTTCATCTATGGCGGCGTAGGATTGGGAAAGACTCACCTGTTGCAGGCCATCGGCAACCATTTGGCCACCCAACGCGAACAAGCGAAGGTGCGCTACACGCATGCCGAGCAGTACGTCACGGACGTTGTGCGCGCCTACCAGCAGAAGTCTTTTGATGAATTCAAGCGCTTCTACCACTCGCTCGACTTGCTGCTGATCGATGACATCCAGTTCTTTTCCAACAAGGACGGCACCCAGGAGCAGTTCTTCTACGCCTTCAACGCGCTCGTAGAGGCCCATCGGCAGATCGTCATCACCTGCGACACCTACCCGAAGGAAATCGTCGGGATGCAGGAAAGGCTGATTTCACGCTTCGGCTGGGGTCTCACGGTCGCGATCGAGCCTCCGGAGCTCGAAATGCGCGTCGCGATCCTGCTGAAGAAAGCCGAGTCGGAGTCGTTGTCCGTCAACGAGGACGTCGCGTTCTTCATCGCCAAGCACGTACGGTCGAACGTGCGCGAACTCGAGGGTGCGCTGAAGAAGGTGCTCGCCTACGCGCGCTTCTACGCCCGGGAGATTACGGTTGACCTGGCGCGCGAGGCGCTTCGCGACATCCTGAACGCCACCCGGCAGATCACGGTGGACGGCATCCAGAAGACGGTCGCCGAGTACTTCAAGATCAAGCTCTCCGACATGCACTCGAAGAAGCGCACGCGCAACATCGCACGCCCGCGCCAGGTCGCGATGGCACTCGCGAGGGACCTCACCCAGCTCAGCCTGCCGGAAATCGGCGAAGCTTTCGGCAACCGCGACCACACCACGGTACTGCACGCGAGCCGAACGATCGCTACTTTGCGCAAAAAGGACCAGGCCCTGAACCGAGACTATCACTTGCTTGAGCAGGTACTGAAGGGATGAGCTTTGTGTGGAAAGCCTGTGCGTATCCCTGCCGCGATTTGTGGGTAACCGCGGCTTTGCGTGCTGCCGAGGAATTTCGATCACATGCATCCACACCGCAGCCCACACTCATTGCATCGCAGCACTCGGGGATAACCAGTCGTTCCGTATCGTTTTTTCGTCTTATCCCAGAAGATGCACTAGTTATTAGTTGTTCTTTAGTTGAAGGAAGAGAATGGTTCTAGTCAAAGCAAAGCGCGACGATCTGCTCGGGCCGCTCTCCGCCGTGAGCGGAATCATCGAACGACGCCATACGCTTCCCATCCTGTCCAATGTCTTGTTGGAGCGTGCGGGCGGAAAGGTTTCCTTTCTCGCCACGGACATCGAGGTGCAGATCCGCGCACTCGCTGACCTCGATCTCGGTCAGGAAGCTCACGCCATCACCGTGGGCGCTCGAAAGCTGGTTGATATCCTGCGAGCGCTTCCGGGCGACGCGGAAGTTACGTTGCAGATGCAGGACAAGCGCATGCTCGTCAAGGCGGGCAAGAGCCGGTTCATGCTGCAGACATTGCCTGCGGAGGATTTTCCGCGTCTGGCGAAGCCCGCCGGAGAGCAGGCGCGCTTTGCGCTGCCGCAGAAGGCGTTCAAGCGGCTGCTTGGGCTGGTGCAGTATGCAATGGCGCAGCAGGACATCCGTTACTACCTGAATGGGCTGTTGGTGGTCGTCGATGGCGGGCAGCTGCGCCTCGTGGCAACCGACGGCCACCGGCTCGCCTACGCCGCCATGCCGCTCGAGGTGCCCGTTCCGCGACAGGAAGTGATCGTGCCGCGCAAGACCGTGCTCGAACTCACCAAGCTGCTGGGGGATGGCGAAGAGGAGGCCAGGATCGAGCTCTCGGCGACCCAGGCAGCATTCTCCTTCGGCTCGGTCGAGCTCGTATCCAAGCTGGTCGATGGAAAGTTTCCCGACTACACGCGCGTGATCCCGACCGGAAACCGGAACATGCTGGTCCTGGAACGCGACCCGCTGCGCCAGGCATTGCTGCGTGCCGCGATCCTGTCGAACGAGAAGTTTCGCGGGGTGCGCTGGGTTCTCGCAAAGGGCACTCTCAAGATCGTGTCGTCGAATGCCGAGCAGGAGGAGGCCGAGGAAGTGCTCGAGGTCCCCTATTCGGGAGATGCACTCGATATCGGGTTCAACGTGAACTACCTGCTCGACGTACTGAACAACGTCGAGGGCGCACAGCTCGAGTGCAGCTTCGGCGACGCGGCTTCGAGTGCGCTGCTGTGCATTCCGTCCCAGCCGGAATTCAAGTACGTCGTCATGCCGATGCGGATCTAGCCGGTGGCCGGTTCAGAGAACATGCACGAGGCAGAACCGCAGCCGCGCGAGTCGAACGACTACGACAGCGATTCGATCAAGGTCCTGAAGGGGCTCGAGGCGGTCCGCAAGCGCCCTGGAATGTACATCGGCGATACCGCCGACGGCACCGGGCTGCACCACCTCGTATTCGAGGTCGTCGATAATGCGGTGGATGAAGCGCTCGCGGGGTTCTGCGACGAGATCGTAGTCACGATCCACACGGACAATTCCGTGTCCGTCTTGGACAACGGTCGCGGCATTCCAACCGGCGTCAAGGACGACGACGAGATGAAGCGCTCGGCTGCCGAAATCGTGATGACCGAGTTGCACGCTGGAGGCAAGTTCGACTCCAATACATACAAAGTGTCGGGCGGGCTGCACGGTGTCGGTGTGTCGGTGGTGAACGCGCTTTCCAGTTGGCTGCGCCTGACGATCTGGCGCGACGGACGAGTCCACCAGATGGAATTCGCCGACGGCACGCCCACTGCGCCGATTCGGGTGACCGGTCTAACCGAAAAGCGCGGCACCGAGGTTCATTTTCTCGCTTCGCGCCAGGTATTCGGCACGGTCGACTACCACTACGACATTCTCGCGCGGCGCCTGCGCGAGCTATCGTTTCTCAATAACGGCGTTCGCATCGTGCTGGTCGACCAGCGCGCCGGCAAGGACGAGAATTTCGCGTTCTCGGGCGGGGTGAAGGGGTTCGTCGAGTACATGAATCGCTCTAAGACGGTGCTCCATCCGACGACGTTTCACGACACCGGCGAAAAGGACGGCATCTCGGTCGATGTAGCCATGCAGTGGAACGATTCCTACCAGGAAAGCGTGCTCTGCTTCGCCAACAACATCCCGCAAAAGGACGGCGGTACGCACCTGACCGGGCTTCGCGCCGCGATGACCCGGGTGCTCAACAAGTACATCGAGGAAAACGAGCAGGCGAAGAAGGCAAAGGTGGAGACCACCGGCGACGACATGCGCGAAGGCCTTGCCTGCGTCCTTTCGGTCAAGGTGCCGGAGCCGAAGTTTTCGTCCCAGACCAAAGAAAAACTCGTCTCGTCCGAAGTGCGGCCGGTGGTCGAAGAGATCGTCGCCGAGAAGCTTCGCCAGTACCTCGACGAGCGGCCGCAAGATGCACGCATCATCACTGCCAAGATCGTCGATGCTGCACGCGCGCGCGAAGCGGCGCGCAAGGCGCGCGAGATGACGCGCCGCAAGGGCGTCCTCGACGGGCTCGGGCTGCCGGGCAAGCTTGCCGACTGCCAGGAGCGCGATCCGGCAAAGTGTGAGCTCTACCTCGTAGAGGGGGATTCCGCCGGGGGCTCGGCAAAGCAGGGACGCGACCGCAAGTTCCAGGCTATCCTGCCCCTCAAGGGAAAAATCCTGAACGTCGAGAAAGCACGCTTCGACAAGCTGCTTGCCTCTGCGGAGATTGCCACGCTGATCACGGCGCTCGGTTGCGGCATCGGCAAGGAAGAATACAACCCGGATAAGCTGCGCTACCACCGCATCATCATCATGACCGACGCCGACGTGGACGGCTCGCACATCCGGACGCTGCTGTTGACTTTCTTCTATCGGCAAATGCCCGAGCTGGTGGAACGCGGCCACATCTACATAGCGCAGCCACCGCTTTACAAAGCGAAGCTCGGCAAGGAAGAGCGCTATCTGAAGGACGAGCACGAGTTGAACGAGCACATGCTGCGGCTCGCGCTGGTGGACGCCGCGCTTGTTCCCGGTCCCAATCGCGAGGCGATCCGGGGGGACGCGCTCGCGGCGCTGGCGAAGTCGTATCTCGTCACCGAGGCCGTGATGGAACGCGTTGCGCGCTGGATCGATCGCGATGTGCTGGAAGCGCTGCTACGCGGCGTGCAGATCGACCTCTCGCGCCGCGACCTGGCCGAAGCGTCCACCGCGGCGCTTGCGGCGGCCCTCTCGGATGGGGCCGTTCGGGTGAGTGCGCGATTTGACCCGAAGACGGAGCGCTACCAGGTGCGCGTCGAGCATACGAGGCACGGCAACGTGCGAGTCACCGCAGTGGACCAGGAGTTCGTTCATTCGGGAGACTACGCGCAGATCCGTTCGGCCGCGGAAACCTTGCGTGGCCTCGTCGGTGCGGGAGCGGTCGTGCAGCGGGGCGACAAGCAGCACCCGGTGAAGGATTTCGGCGAAGCTATGAAGTGGCTGCTCGGCGAAGTGCAGAAATCGGTCAGCTTGCAGCGCTACAAGGGCCTGGGGGAGATGAACCCGGGGCAGCTTTGGGAGACCACGATGGATCCCGGCGCCCGGCGGCTGCTCCGCGTCCAGATCGAGGACGGAATCGCCGCGGACGAAATATTCACCAAGCTGATGGGCGACGAAGTCGAGCCTCGCCGGGCGTTCATCGAATCGAACGCCCTCGGCGCGCGCAACCTCGATATCTAGGCGGTACGGCGCTTGGCGGGCTTTGCGCGCTTCGCCGCCTTTCCGTCGGTGGCGGAGGGCGCGGCAGTGCTGGAATCCTGCGCGGGCGCTGCCTCCTTTTTGGGGCGCACAACAAACTCAAACCCCACTTTTCCGTCCGGAGTTTTTACGAGATAGGCCTTGAATGGCCGGCCCTTGCGCGAGATGAAGCGGGTGAAAAGATCCGTTCGTCCGGCCGCAAGCAGCTTCTCCATCTGGGCGCGCTCGACGGGCTGCTGCAGGATGATCTTGCCCGACCGGAAATCGCACTTTGGCGATGGTCCGGTGGCGTTCTCGCAAACGTACGCAACACCCAGTTCGAATACGCGCGCCTTGCATTTCGGGCAGGCGCCGAGGCTCTGCTGGCCGCTGAAATCAGGCGCAGCCGTCGCATCGGATTGCGGCTGGCCAAAGTCGAATTCCGTCCGTAGTTCGTCGTTCAGCCGAATGCCGGCTGAAAAGGGCTTCCCGATCCTGCTCCTGAATCCGGTCAGCGGGCCGACAAAACGCTTCGTGATGAGTTCGGCGACTTCCTCGGGGGTCCATTCGCGGCCCGAGATTACTTTCCACAGCGAAAAGTCACAGCGCTGGCACTGGAACTTGCGATAGTTCTCCTGGACGGTTCCCCCGCATTTCGGACAGGGTGCCGGCACGGTCGCGTACACGACATCGGGAATCTCGCCGTTCTTGATGACGCCGACGAAATTGCGCACCAGCTCCCAGATCTGGCCCATGAATTCGTCGCGCGTCATCTTGCCGCGCTCGATCAGCTTGAGCTTGTGCTCCCATTCTCCCGTGAGTTCGGGCGACGCGAGCTCGACGATGCCGAGCATGTGCAGCGCGAAGAGCAGCGAGAAGGCTTTCGGCGTGGGCACGAGCTCGCGCCCTTCGCGGTGGATGTATTCTTCCTGCAGCAGCCCCTCGATGATCGCGGCGCGCGTCGCAGGAGTGCCGAGGCCCTTCGTTTCCATGGCGGCGCGCAGCTCGTCGTCCTCGACCAGCTTGCCGGCACCCTCCATCGCGGACAGCAGCGTAGCTTCGGTATATCTCGCCGGCGGCCTGGTTCGATTCGCCTGAGCCGTCACTTCGCGCGCAAGCGCCCGTTCGCCGGCCGTGATCGCCGGGAGCGTCTCGCTGCCTTCGTCGGCGCCGCGCCCATAAAGCTCCAGCCAGCTCGGGTTGACGAGCACGCGACCGTCGGTCCGGAACTGGTGCTCGTCCACTTGCGTGATCCGGGTCGTCTGCAGGTACTCCGCCGGGGGGTAGAAGACGGCCAGAAAGCGCCGCACGACGAAGTCGTAAAGTTTTTGCTCGGCCTCGTTGAGATTCTTGGGCGCTTGCAGCGTCGGGATGATCGCGAAGTGATCCGAGATCTTCGTGTTATCGAAGATCCGCCGGTTGGGCTTTATCCAACCGCTTTTCAGCACGCGCTTGGCAAACGGAGCGTATGCGCCGCCCGAGGACAACGCCTCGACCGTCTTCTTCACCGTGCCGACATAGTCTTCGGGCAGCGCGCGCGAGTCGGTTCTCGGATAGGTGAGTACCTTGTGTCTTTCGTACAGCGCCTGGGCCAGCGAGAGGGTCATCTTCGCGGAGAATCCGAATCGCCCGTTCGCTTCGCGCTGCAGGCTCGTCAGGTCGAATAGCAGCGGCGAAGCCTGCGTTGCCGGCCGTGTTTCCTCGCTGACCTGCGCTTTGCCGTTGCGGCAGGCTTCGGCGATGCGCTCGGCATCCGCAACGCTCCACAGCCGCTCGGCCTTGCGCTCGGCGTCGTCATCCTTGCGAAATGCCGGATCGAACCAGCGGCCGCTGTATTCGCCCGCCTTCACCTCGAAGCGACCGTGCACCTCCCAATAATCGCGCGCTACGAACGCACGGATCCTTTCCTCGCGTTCCACCAGAATCGCGAGCGTCGGCGTCTGGACACGTCCGACGGTGGTCAGATAGAAGCCGCCTTCCTTCGAGTTGAAGGCCGTCATGGCGCGCGTGCCATTGATGCCGACCAACCAGTCGGCTTCGGAGCGGCATTTGGCGGCGTCCGCCAGGGGAAGCAACTCCTGGTCCGCGCGCAGATTCTGGAATCCTTCGCGGATCGACGCCGCCGTCATCGACTGCAGCCAGAGGCGCTCGATCGGTTTCTTCGTGCCCGAATGCTGCACGAGGTAGCGGAAGATGAGTTCTCCCTCGCGGCCCGCGTCGCATGCGTTGATCAGGCCGGAAATGTCCTTGCGCCGAATCAGCTTCAGCAGCACGCCAAGGCGCTTTTCGCTGCGCTCGATCGGAGAGAGATCGAAATGCGGCGGTATCACCGGCAGTTGCTTGAACGTCCACTTGCCCTTCTTCACGTCGTGCGACTCGGGCACGACGAGCTCCAGCAGGTGTCCCACCGCCGAAGAGACTGCATATTCGTCGTTTTCGAAGTAGTCGCCCTTGCGCGACATCCCGCCGAGCGCGCGCGCGATGTCAGACGCAACTGAGGGTTTTTCTGCGATG
>Ga0310810_10009172_pt1 | contig 11432 bp, 9 predicted proteins | sample NCmetagenome_FD_207641 | JGI IMG/M metagenome (GOLD analysis project Ga0310810, IMG submission 207641) | Soil microbial communities from experimental microcosm in Duke University, North Carolina, United States - NC | ecosystem: Engineered > Artificial ecosystem > Soil microcosm > Unclassified ... | reverse complement strand
CAAGTCGCTGCTGCGTGCCACCCGCGCCGGCACGCTCGGTACGCTCGACCGCAACACCGGCCATCCCTTCGCCTCACTGGTGAACGTCGCGACCGACACGGATGGCTCCCCGGTGATCCTCACCTCTCGGCTCTCGTCCCACACGGCGAACCTCGAACATGACGGGCGCGCATCGATCCTGCTGGCCGAGACCGGCAAGGGCGATCCGCTGGCGCACCCGCGCCTCACGCTGCTCGGCTCCTTCGCGCAAATCGGAAAGGAGACCGAAGAGGACGCGCGGGTGCGGCGCCGCTTCCTGTCGCGCCATCCGAAATCGGAGCTTTACGCCGGCTTCGGCGACTTTTCCTTCTGGCGCATGACGGTTGCCTCCGCGCACCTCAATGGTGGGTTCGCGCGGGCGGCGGACCTCGCCGCGCATGATGTGCTGACCGATGTGTCGGAAGCGGCAGAGCTGATCGGCGCCGAAGAGGGCGCGGTCGAGCACATGAATGCCGACCACGCCGAGGCGACGCGGCTCTATGCGACCAGACTGCTCGGGCTCGAGGATGCGCCCTGGCGCATCTCGGGCCTTGATCCAGAGGGCGCCGATCTCTCTGCGGGCGACCGCACCGCGCGGCTCGCCTTTCCGCAGCGGGTCACGACGGCGGGCGCATTGCGGCAGGTGTTGGTCGAACTGGCGAAAAAGGCGCGGGAGCAAGCCGGAATATGACTGTTGCCCAACAGAAGGCGCGCGCCCTGCGTGCCAGGCTCGACGTGCGCAAGCCTGCGCTCGCGATGGCGGCGCATAATCCGCTGGCAGCCAAACTTGCCGTCAATGCGGGCTTCGATGCGATTTGGGGCAGCGGATTCGAGCTCTCCGCATCCTATGCGGTGCCGGACGCCAACATCCTGTCGATGGGAATTCACCTCGACATGATGCGCGCGATCGGTGAGGTGCAGGACGCTCCGGTCATCGCGGATATCGATACCGGCTTCGGCAATGCGGTGAACGTCGCCTACACGGTGCCGCGCTATGTGGCTGCCGGCGTGGCGGCGGTTGTCATCGAGGACAAGACGTTTCCGAAGGATTCGAGCTTGCGTGCCGGCGGACGGCAGGAGCTGGTGCCGGTGGGTGAGTTTCAGGGCAAGCTTGCGGCCGCAAAGGCTGCGGCGGGCGACGTTCTGGTGGTGGCGCGGACCGAAGCGCTGATCGCCGGGCTCGGCGAAGATGAAGCGCTGCGCCGTGGCGCGGCCTATGCGGAGGCCGGCGCCGATGCGGTGCTGATCCACAGCAAGCAGAAGACGCCGGACGAGATACTGTCCTTTTGCCGGGCATGGTCCGGGCGGGTACCGCTCGTGCTCGTGCCCACGAGCTATCCGCAGCTCAAGTTCGCGGACGTTGCGGCGCTCGGGAAAGTCGGGCTGATCATTTGCGGCAACCACGCGATCCGCGCCGCCGTCGCCGCCATGCAGCGCACGTTTGCGCGCATCATCGCAGAAGGCGGAATCGCCGGCGTCGAATGTGACATCGCATCCGTCGCCGACGTGTTCGCGCTGCAAGGCGATGCGGGCATGCGCGAGATCGAGAAGAACTATCTGCGCTGAAGGACGTCAGTCCTTCGGCGTATGCTTGTGCAGGCCGAGCTGCGCATGGGTTCGCGGCGCCGTCAGGCCGCCACCATCGATCCATTCGTCGGTGCTCGCAATGGCGCGCCGGATCAACTCGCCAGTGTGCGAGAAATCGTAGGGCGAGCATACGAGCGGACAGAGAGGCGGCAGAACGTAATAGTCGATCTGCGGTTCGAGTTGTTCGAGCTCGGCGATGAGCTGCCGCGCGATCAACAGGGTGAGCGCGTGCAGCGCGTTGGCGACCGCGCCGGCCGGCGGCGTCTGGCGCGCGCAGGCATAACCGGTGGGCAGGATGATGAGACGCTCGGCGCCGTTCGCGACCGCGACCCTGACCGGTGTGTTGCTGGAGATCGCGCCATCGGCAAGGAAGAGCTCCTGTATCTGCACCGGCGCGAAGGCGGCCGGAATGGCCGTACTCGCGAGGATCGCGTCGCAGGCCGAGCCTTTGGTCAGGACGACCGTTTCCGCCGAGATGATGTCGGTCGCGACGATGAAGACGGGAATCCTGGCGTCTTCCAGATTGCGATAGGGCAGGTGCGTGTCGATCAGCTTTCGCACGCCGTCCGAGGTGATGAGAAAATCGCGCCGCCGGATGAAGCCGAACAGCGCACCGAGGGACATCGGAAACACATCCTGCCGCCGCAGGCCGCGCCAGATCGCCTCGAGCTTGCGGATGCCCTCGATGGTGGGATTTCCTGCGTAGTAGGCCGCATTGATCGCGCCGACGCTCGAGCCGCAGGCCATGTCGGCGACGACGCCATGCTTGGCGAGCGAATGCAGCATGCCAACCTGGATAGCGCCAAGGCTGCCGCCGCCGGCAAACACGAACGCAGTTTTCGGGTCCGACATGGGCGAATACTAGCGAAGCCTGTCGTGCCGGATAAGCCGAACCAGCCGCCGGGGGACATTGTTCTTGCTCGTGGGGCGGCAGCGCTGCCCACGCATGCCCACCGTGGCGCGCGCGGCTGAGATCGGCGACAATCAAGCAACACGAACGGGGAGGAGAGAGATGCGTGCGTTGATCGCACTCGCGCTGGGGCTCGTTGCGCTGCCGGCGCTCGCCGAAGAGGACATCGTGCTGCGCGGCATGGGATCGTTTCATATCGGCGGGCGCATCGCGGAGGTTACCGGCAAGCCGATTACCGAAATTCAGCGCGTGCCCGGCGGTCCGATGTCGAAGCTCGACCGCAACGGGCAGTTCATGGTGGAGCAGATGTACGTGCAGTACTTCCTGCCGAAGAACCGCAAGGGCAGATACCCACTCCTGATGTGGCACGGCGCCGGCCTGACGGGTGTCACTTACGAGTCGACGCCGGACGGCCGCGAAGGTTGGATGAATCTGTTCATCCGCAAGGGCTGGGACACCTACGTGTCGGATGCGGTGGAGCGCGGCCGCTCCGGCTTCGCGAGCGCGGACGTGTGGGAAAACGATTCGCCGATCTTCCTGAACTACCAGGACCCCTACGAGCGCTTTCGCATCGGGCAGGGCGCGGGCTCTTGGAACGCCGATCCCGCCAAGCGCAAGCCGATGCCGGGCACGCAGTTTCCGGTCGAGGCCTACGACAACTACATGAAGCAGTCGGTGCCGCGCTGGCTCTCGACCGACAAGGCGGTGATCGCGGCGTATGTCGCGCTGGTCGACAAGATCTGCCCCTGCGTGCTGCTGGGGCACAGCCAGGGCGGCTACTTCGTTTTTCAGGTCGCCGAGCAACGGCCGGACAAGATCAAGGCGATCGTTGCGGTCGAGTCGACAACCGCGGGCAAGCAGGCGCCGACGTTGAAGGATGTTCCAGTCCTGATGCTGTTCGGCGATTTCGTCGATCAGCATCCGCGCTGGGCGGCCTACAAAAAGAGCGACACGGCGTATGCCGAGGCACTCAAAGCCGCCGGCGGGACGGTCGACTGGATCAACCTCCCGGACCTCGGCATCAAAGGCAATTCGCACATGTTGATGCAGGAAAAGAACAACGCCGAGATCGCGGACGTGATTCAGAAATGGCTCGCCGAGAAGGGCATGGTGGAGTGACCGCGCCGAATAGCGGGCCGATCGCGCTGCGCGATATGGGCTCGTTTCACATTGGCGGGCGCTACATCGAAGTCAGCGGACAGCCCGTCAGGGAAGTTCTGTTCTCGCCCGGCGGAGAGCCGGTCTTGCTCGACCCGAACGGCAAGTATCAGGTCGAGCAGATGTATGCGCAGTATTTCCTGGTCGCGAACCGGCGCGGGAAACTGCCGCTGCTGATGTGGCATGGCGGCGGGCTGACGGGCGTCACGTATGAGACCAGGCCCGATGGTGAGCCCGGCTGGCTCAACTATTTCCTGCGGCAAGGCTGGGACACTTACATCTCCGATGCGATGGAGCGCGGCCGTTCCGGCTGGACCGACAGGTTCGAGGGCGATCCGATCTTTCTGCCGCTCGGCGATCCGTGGGAGCGGTTCCGCGTCGGCCCGATCGGTTCGTGGAATGACGACAAGGCAAAGCGCGCGACCTATCCGGGCGTGCAGTTCCCGACCGAGGCCTACGAGCAATTCATGAAACAGGGCGCGCCGCGCTGGGTCACGACCGACGCCGCGATCATCGCGGCGTATATCGAACTGGTCGACAAGATCGGCCCGTGCGCGGTTCTGGTGCACTCACAAGGCTGCGCGTTTGCCTTCAGGGTCGCCGAGGCGCGGCCCGACATCGTGAAGGCCTTGGTCGCGGTCGAGCCCTCGGGCATCGGCACAAGGGAGAAGGTCGCGGCGCTCAAGAACATTCCGATCCTGGTGATGTATGGCGACAACGCCAGGGATCATCCGCGCTGGGGCAAGATCCGTCAGAACGTCATGGCTTACGCGACTGCAATCAGGAGTGCCGGCGGCGATGCCGATCTGCTCGATCTTCCGGACATCGGGATCAAAGGCAACACACACCTCGTCATGATGGACAGGAATTCCGATCAGGTCGCGGAAGTCATCCAAAAATGGTTTGAGCGCAAAGGCTTGGTTGACTGATGCAGCGCAGCAGTGAGTGTCCTGCGCACTAACCTTGAGGCTAACATTCTAGCCGTCGGCGTCTTTGTCCCACCCAATTTTCTTGGCACGCGGTAAGATGGCCAGTATAGCTCCCGGCCTTGGCCGGGAACCCAAACCGGCCCCGTCGGCGTTAACCAAAACGCCACGGAGGAGGCTCCTGCGGAGCCGGATGCGTGGGCGGAGGTTGGCGTGAAGGAAACGGGTCTGAGGAACGGCGCGCATGGCGCCGACAAATTCGGCTTCAAGGATCTGGCCGCGGTCCACTGGAATCTTCCCCCCGAGCAACTTTACGAGTTCGCGATTGCGGCCAACGAAGGCCATGTGGTCGAAGGCGGCGCGCTCTGCGCCGAGACCGGCATCCACACCGGCCGTTCGCCGAAGGACAAGTTCGTCGTCTGCGATGACTCCACCGAGAAGACGATCTGGTGGGAGAAGAACGGCAAGCTCTCCCCCGAGCAGTTCGATGTGCTGCTCAACGATTTTCTCGAGCACGCGCGCGGCAAGGAGCTGTTCGCGCAGGACCTCTATGGGGGCGCCGACCCGAAGTACCGCATCAAGGCACGCGTTTTCACCGAGCTTGCCTGGCATTCGCTGTTCATCCGCTCGCTGCTGATCCGCCCGGATCGCAAGGAGCTGTCGAACTATGTGCCTGACTTCACGATCCTCTGCCTGCCGACCTTCAAGGCCGACCCGAAGAAGCACGGCGTGCGCTCCGAGACGGTGGTCGCGCTCAATCTGACCAAGCGCATGATCCTGATCGGCGGCAGCTTCTACGCCGGCGAGATGAAGAAGTCGGTATTCACGACGCTGAATTACTATCTGCCGGCCGAAAGCGTGATGCCGATGCACTGCTCGGCGAATGTCGGCAAGGACGGCGATGTCGCGCTGTTCTTCGGCCTTTCCGGTACCGGCAAGACCACGCTCTCTGCCGACCCGAACCGCACGCTCATCGGCGACGACGAGCACGGCTGGGGCCCGCACGGCGTGTTCAACTTCGAGGGCGGCTGCTACGCGAAATGCATCAAGCTCTCGCGCGAGGCGGAGCCCGAGATCTATGACGCGACGCTGCGCTTCGGCTCGGTGCTGGAAAACGTGGTGTTCGATCCGGAGACCCGCATCGTCGATTTCGACAACGAGTCGAAGACCGAGAACACCCGCTCGGCCTATCCGCTTGAATTCATCCCGAACGCGTCGCGTTCGGGCCGCGCCGGGATTCCGAAGAACCTGGTGATGCTGACCGCGGACGCGTTCGGCGTGATGCCGCCGATCGCAAAGCTGACGCCCGCGCAGGCGATGTACCACTTCCTCTCCGGCTACACCGCGAAGGTCGCCGGCACCGAGAAGGGTCTGGTCGGCGTGCAGCCGGAATTCTCCACCTGCTTCGGCGCGCCGTTCCTGCCGCGCCATCCGACCGTCTACGGCAACCTGTTGCGCGAACTGATCGCCGTGCATGATGTAGATTGCTGGCTGGTGAACACCGGCTGGACCGCGGGCCGCTACGGCGTCGGCCGCCGCATGCCGATCAAGGTGACGCGCACGCTCCTGACTGCCGCGCTCGACGGCTCGCTGCGCAATGCCAAATTCCGCACCGACCCCTACTTCGGCTTCTCGGTACCGACTTCGGTGCCGGGCATCGAGCCGCACCTCCTCTATCCGTTCAAGACCTGGCAGAACAAATCCGAGTTCGACAAGACCGCGCGCGAACTGGTCGCGATGTTCCAGAAAAACTTCGTGCAGTTCGAGACCCACGTCGAGGCCGACGTGCGCGACGCACAGCCGGAAGTGCGCATCGCGGCGGAGTAGGACGGCGAGATATCCTATTCGGCAGTGATCTTCGCATCCCGGATGATGCGGCCGTAATCGTCGTACTGCTTGCGCAGAATTGCGGCGAACTCCGCGCCACATTTGCCGGACGGTGAGAATCCTCGCGCGGACAGCTTTGTTTTGATCTCTGGCGCCTGCAGCGCGCCCTTGAACCATTCGGCGAGCTGCTTGCGCGTACTCTCCGGCGTGCCTGCCGGCGCAAACAGTCCCCACCACAGGTCGACTTCGTAACCCGAGTAGCCGGATTCCGCGACGGTCGGGAGCGCCGGCTGCGCAGAGACCCGCTGCGCCGAGGTCGTGGCGAGCGCCCGCAACGTTCCTGCCTTGATATGCTCAGCAAGCGGCGCGTATTCGGCAAGGACCGCCGTCACGTGATTGCCGAGCAAGGCGTTGATGGCCGGCGCACCGCCAGCATACGGCACGTACGTGATGTCCGCTCCCGACGCGTGCTTGAGCATTTCCAGGCCCAGATGCTGTGCCGTCGCCGGACCGACGCTCGCGATGGATAACCGGCCAGGCTGCTGACGCGCCGCATCGAGCAACTCGGCGAGTGTTCGGTAGGGCGACGCGCCGTTGACGACAACAATGCCGGGCGAACTGACCAGATAGCAGATGGGATCGAAGCTCGTCAGCGGGTCGTAGCCGACCTTCTTCACCTGCGGCGCGATCAGGAGATATGGCGCATTGATGAGCAGCGTTGCGCCGTCCGGCGCGGAACGAGCAACTGCCTCCGTTCCAATGACCGACCCCGCTCCGGGGCGATTTTCGGTCAGGATCGCGCGCCCTTGGGCGCGGCTGATTTCCTCCGCAAGCAGTCGCGCCACGATGTCGCCGGCGCCGCCGGGGGGCAAGGGCACGATGATCCTGGTCGCACTTTGCGACCGAGCTTCGTACGAAATCGCCGTTGCAAGCAGCGCGCCCGCTGCGAGGACGAACTGGAGACGCTTCATTCCGCTTTTAGCCCCGCTGCATTGATGATCGGTCCCCATTTTGCGAGCTCCGCTCGTTGATGTTCGGCAAGCGCTGAAGGAGTCTGCTGGTCGGGAGGCGGAATCTCCTGTCCCATTTCTGCGAAGCGCCGGTGCACGCCTGCATCCACGAGCGCCTCCCTCACGGCAGCGTTCAGCTTGGCGACGATCTCAAGTGGTGTTCCCTTTGGCGCCCACAGACCATGCCAGATCGCGATATGCAGCCCCGATGCGCCGGCCTCGTCCACGGTCGGTATGTCGGGCGCTGAGGGCAGTCGGCTCGCAGAGGTCACCGCGTAGCCGCGAATCTTTCCCGCAGCCATTTGCGGCAACGCGATCGATGGCTGCGGAATCATCAAGTCGATCTGACCGGCAAGCAAGTCCTGCATACCCGGCGCACCGCCACGGTACGGAACGAATCGAAAGGTTGTCCCGGTGACCTGCTGAAAAAGAATCCCCGCGATATGCGCGGGGCTTCCCGGCCCGATGGTGGCCATTGTTGCGCTGCCGGGCGATGCTTTGAGCCATCCGATAAGCGCGCGCAAATCCGATGCCGGGACACCGGGCCTTGAGATGATCAGTTGCGGATTCGTCGCAACGAGCGCGATCGGTTCGAAGTCCTTCGAGACGTCGAACGGAAGCGAATAGAGGAAGCTGTTGAACACATGCGTGCTCGTGAGACCGATCACGATCGTGTAGCCGTCGGGCGTTGCACGCGCGACGCGACCCACGCCGATATTGCCGGCGGCACCCGTTATGTTCTCGACAACGACGGGCTGACCTAGCGCGCGCCGCATACTTTCGGCGAGCACGCGCGCAATCGTGTCTGTCGGCCCACCTGGCGAAACCGGAACGATGATGCTCACGGGCCGCGAGGGGAAGGTTTGGGGGCATGCCGGAAGAACAGAAGAAAGCAAAGTGAATGCGATAAGAAATGCGCGCCTCATGGCCGGCTTTCCGTGGCTGATCTCGAAGCAGCATGAGCTTAAGGCCAAAGGACGCCAGAATTTGAATACATAATTCTCGCATCTGATATAAACTGAAGTTATGGAGCTGGGAGCACAGCTGCGGGCTTTTGCGGCCTTTGTCCGCCAAGGATCGTTCACGGGCGCGGCGGAAGAACTACGCGTCAGTCAGCCCGCCGTTTCGAAGCATATCGCCGATATGGAAACCGCGCTCGGTCTGAAGCTGGTGGAGCGGCGGTCGCGCACAATGACCGCCGCCGGAGAAATTCTGGCGCGCCACGTTCTGCGCGCCGAGGCAATTCTGGCGCAAGCCGTGCGCGTCGTCGCCGCATATCGCGAGCCATCCGTCGGCTCTCTCTCGGTCATCGCATCCGGCACGCCCGGCACGTACCTGCTGCCCGACCTTGTTGCTGCATTCCAGACCGCGCATCCCGGCGTCCAGATGACCTTTACCTTGGGGACATCCTCGGAGGTCGTGAATGCGGTGCGCGCTCACCGTGCGGAGATTGGCGTGACCGGCGGCTTTCTGTCTGCGCCCGAAATCGAGGCCGAGCCGTTCCTCGAGGATGAGCTCGTGATCGTCGGCCCGCCATCGTTCAAGGGAAAACGTGTGTCGCGCGATGAGCTTGAAGCGCAGACATGGCTTACGCGTGAAACCGGTTCGGCCACCGGCTTGCTGACCCATAATGCGCTGGCCGATCTTGGAATTGAACCGGCGCGATGGCTCGCGCTCCCGGCGTGGGAATCGATCAAGCTCGCCGTGCAGCGCGGCCATGGGGTCGCGGCATTCAGCAAGCTCGCCGTGACAGAAGAATTGAAAGCCGGAACGCTGGTTCTCGTCCCATTCCGGCCGTGGAAGGTGAAGCGCACGTTTTCCATCGTCCGCATTCGCGACGCCTCCCTGACCCCCGCTGCGGAGAGTTTCCTCGCCGCGCTGCGTGCCCGTTGGCGTGTCGGCCGCTCTGCGCATGCGTGACATGCTTTGGCCTGCGGGCCGTTGCGTTGCCCCAGCGCGCCCCGCACAATCTCCGCAAAACGGGGAGGACACGTGATGGCCGAGGCGGTGCCTGCCGCGCATGCGGCGAATTATTTTTCCGTCCGTCAGGACTGGCTCGACCGGCGCAAGGAGCAAATCCTCGAGCCCGACCTGCCGATCATCGATCCGCACCATCATTTGTGGGACCGCGGCGGCTGGCGGTATCTGCTCGACGAGCTGCTTGCCGACACCAACTCGGGTCACAACATCCTCGCAACCGTGTTCGTGCAGGCGCGCGCCATGAACCGTGCCGATGGGCCGGAAGAAATGAAGCCCATCGGCGAAACCGAGTTCGTGAACGGTATTGCCGCGATGACGGCGAGCGGCATCTACGGAAAGATCCGCGCCTGCGCCGGCATCGTCAGCCACGCGGACCTTACATTGGGCAGCCGCGTCGAGAAGGTGCTGGAGGCGCACGAGCGCGCCGGTGGCGGGCGCTTCCGCGGCATCCGCCACATCGTCGCCTACGATCCCGATCCGCAGGTGCGCAACCCGGCGTTTTCGTCGCCGCCCGGCACGATGGCGGACGCGAAATTCCGCGAAGGGTTCGCGACGCTCACCCGCATGGGCTACTCGTTCGATGCCTGGATGTATCATCCGCAGATCGACGAACTCACGAACCTTGCCGATGCGTTTCCCGACGCGAAGATCGTGCTCAATCATTGCGGCGGGCCGGTCGGCATCAACGCCTACAAGCACAAGGATGTATTCCCCGGCTGGAAGAAATCGATCGAGGCGCTGGCGAAGCGGCCGAATGTCTATGTGAAACTCGGCGGGCTCGGCATGCGCATCGGCGGCTTTGGCTTCGAGACGCTCGCCGATCCGCCTTCCTCGCAGGCCTTGGCCGACGCGTGGAAGCCCTACATCGAGACCTGCATCGCAGCCTTCGGACCGTCGCGCGGCATGTTCGAGAGCAATTTCCCGGTCGACAAGGGCTCCTACAGCTATCCAGTGTTCTGGAACGCCTGCAAGATTCTCGCGAAGGGCGCGAGCGCATCAGACAAGCACGACCTGTTCGTCGGCGCCGCGAAGCGGTTCTACCGGCTCGACGTTTAGTCGTCATGGCCGGGCTTGACCCGGCCATCCATCATTTTACGAAGGAAGATGGATGCGCGGATCAAGTCCGCGCATGACGTGTGGAGAGGGCATGCAGGTTCTCGTCATCGGCGCCGGCGTCGTCGGCCTCGCTTGTGCCCGTGCCGCCGCGCTCGCCGGTCACGAGGTGATCGTCGCGGAAGCGACCGGAGGCATCGGCAATGGCGTCTCCTCGCGCAACAGCGAGGTGATCCATGCCGGCATGTATTACCCGACGGGCTCGCTGCGGGCGAAGCACTGCGTGCGCGGGCGCCGCATGCTCTATGACTTTCTCGGCAGCCACGGCGTGCCGCACAAGAAGGTCGGCAAGCTGATTGTCGCGGTGGATGAGAAGCAGACCGCCAAGATCGAGGGCATCGCGAGGCAAGGCGAGATCAACGGCGTCGAGGGTCTGGAATTTCTCGGTGGCAATTCCGCGCGTGCGATGGAGCCGGCGCTCTATTGTGTCGCGGCGCTGTTGTCGAACGAGACCGGCATCATCGACTCGCACTCCTTCATGCTGGCGATGGAAGGCGATCTGGAGGATCGCGGCGGCATGATTGCGTTCAACACACCGGTGGAATCGCTGCGTCATACGCCGCAAGGCTGGGAAGTGCGCTTCGGGGGCGCCGAGGCGGGCACGCTCATCGTTGATGCGGTCATCAACTCGGCGGGCCTCGGCGCGCAAAAACTCGCGCACGCGACCGAAGGCTATCCGGAAGCGCGCGTACCCCGCCTCGTGCTCGCCAAGGGGAATTACTTCGGGTTCCAGGGCAAGCCGGCGTTCTCGCACCTCATCTACCCCGCGCCGGTCGAGGGCGGGCTCGGCACGCACGTGACGCTCGATATGGCGGGACGCATGCGCTTCGGCCCCGACGTCGAGTGGCTTGAAGAGGAGTCCTACACGGTCGATCCGAAACGTGCGGATTCGTTCTACGCGAG
>Ga0310810_10009171_pt1 | contig 11432 bp, 10 predicted proteins | sample NCmetagenome_FD_207641 | JGI IMG/M metagenome (GOLD analysis project Ga0310810, IMG submission 207641) | Soil microbial communities from experimental microcosm in Duke University, North Carolina, United States - NC | ecosystem: Engineered > Artificial ecosystem > Soil microcosm > Unclassified ... | reverse complement strand
CGGGCAGCCAAACGAGCAGGAACTCAGTTTGTCGATGTCCCTGCCAATTACTGGGGGATAGAAGCCATTCAGACGGCTTATCGCACGGGATTTCTGGAAGGATACCCCAACAGTATCTTCCTTCCTGAACAAAATATTCCTCGTGTTCAGGTGTTGGTCTCTTTAGTTACCGGGCTTGAGCTGTCTCCACCGGCTCAAGTCGCAACCGTTTTAAGCAACAGCTTTCAAGACGCTGCACAAATTCCTGAGTTTGCCCGTCCTAAGGTAGCGGCAGCAACGCTTAATCAGCTCGTTGTCAACTATCCGAATGTTGCGCTCTTAAATCCCAATCAGAACGCAAGCCGTGCGGATGTGGCAGCCTTTATTTACCAGGCTTTAGTCAAAGAAGGAACTCTGCCCCCCATCAATCCCGGCGATATGGCGTCGCGCTACATCTTTGGCTACCAACCCCCAGTCGCGACGCAGCCTTCTCCTCCACCGCCTAATGATTTGACGGCTTTGAGACAACAGTATCGCCTTCCAGAAGCGCCTGTGTCGGAAATCACTCGGCGACTGTTTGGCGGCGGAACGAGTATTAGTACACCCACAGGGTTTGGTGCTCAATGGCGTGACGCCTTTGTGGGCTTCGGCTATCAAGAACGAACCCGATTTTCGGATATTGATGATGGTGCTGTTACAGCAGGTTTTGGTTTGGGTGATGCGAGAAAGCTAGTGGCGGCAGAGGTTGCGGTCACCTCTTATTCCACCATCCGGGAAGGTTTTGGAGAAAATGGCGGTGTTAGCTTTAAGGTTCACCGAACGTTTACCAATGACACGGGCGGTGACTTAGCCGTTGCCGTCGGCGTCGAGAATGCGATTGACTGGGGCAATACCGATGCAGGTAAGAGTGTTTATGGTGTTGTGACTAAAGTCCTCCCTCTCACTAAAGACCCAACCGATCCCTTAAGCTCTCTCACCGTCTCACTGGGGCTGGGTGGAGGTCGTTTCCGCTCAGAAGAGAAGATTAACAATAGAGAAGGTGGTACCAATGTGTTTGGTAGTGTTGCCCTAAAAGTGGCTGAACCGGTTAACTTGATTGCCGAATGGACAGGCCAAGATTTGAATTTGGGCGCTTCAATCTATCCAATCCCTGGTGTGCCACTCGTGATTACCCCAGCAGCCGCTGACGTAACCGGTAATGCTGGAGATGGTACCCGGTTCATCCTGGGTGTCGGTTACGGAATCAGGTTCTAAGTCATCCTTATCAAGGTAAAGTTATGAACATTAGACAGCTTCCTTTACATGTAGGCTTGGGTTTAGCCCTAGCGGTTTCTGGTGTAGTTTCTCAAACGCCACAAGCACAAGCACAGTCAGGCAACCAGTCAGATATTACGGGCGTTATCATCACAACCAGTGATGTTGCGGGTGGTTTTAACTTCGGCGGTGGCGATCGCCGCAAACTCATTGCCTTCGCCAACCCAGGGATTCAAACCGCTGTCAACAGTGCCGCTATTTCCATCAATCAGCAGTTACAGCAGCAAAGCTTGTCGATAGTCGCGTCAGATTCATCCCAGACGGGGATTTCCGTAACAGTGCAACAAACCTTGCTCGTTATCCTGACCAATACGACTAATGTGGATGCCAGTGTGCGGCAGTATGTCATCGGCCTGGTTAATGCTGGGGCCGATAGGGATCTCTCCCAAAACTTAGTGCTTAGCTTGGTGGGGTTGACGGCTAAGGGTAGGGTCGAGGCGGCTCAGTGTCAAAGAGTGATTCGCTCCTACAACGCGTTGATTGAGGACAGCTCGATTCAGGTGTTCACTAATAATCCCGACGAACTACGGGCGATTCGTTCCATTTTGGCCCAATTGCTCAATGCTGCTTATGCCAGCCGATAGCGATTCGTTGCATCGTCACAGTTGACTAGCTCTTCCTAGTTGTCGGTGAGCCAAGACGTGAGTGAATCAGGGAACTCAAGCATCGAAGGCAGGTCAAAGAAGTAGGAGTGATTGGCTTGCCGACTGGAAGCGTCGGTTAGTAAAACGTCGAGTCTGTACTCTTCAAACAGGCTGGACAGATATTCTATGCAATGCGATCGCACGTTAGGGTTACTCTGGCGGGATGCGATCGCGCACCAGCCGCTCCGCAGGAACTAACGCACTACTCTTTTTCTTTTGCCTCAATCGCGCCAACCTGCGTGAGCGCCGAGTAATTTTCTCTCTTCATCACCTCTTTTGCATATCTTTGCAATTTTGTCAATATATAAAGTTGGATTTATCCTGATAATTATCACAGTTTCTGTAGAAGTGGACAGCATCTTTAATTAGGAGACTGTTTGTGTCCACAGATTATGTGAGTCAATGTTGTCATCAAGATTTACTTTCTGCTCATCGACCTCATACGGATGAAACCAAGCCAGAGCTGACGGATTTGCCGAACGCATCCGAACGTAGATGGGCTTCCTCCCTACGGCATGTTTCAAGTGTTGCGATGTATACCTTAGCCGCTTTTGCAGCTCAGGATTTCGCTCATCAAGCCTTAGCGACACCCATACTAGACCTTGCCCAACAACCTCAACTGAAAGAGGCGGGTGAGCTGGCTGTTTCCGCTACAACTGAAGAAGCCGCGAAAACACAAGCAAGACTCGCTCATAGCAAGAGCGCAGTTGCTTCCCCTGAATCCCTGAACCTACAAGAATTTGCACCGGACGTTGTTCGAGCTTCAGCCTCTCCCATCACTTCCTCTGACTCCGGTGAACAAGAAGCTGTTGTACCAACTCTGAAGAGTTCTACTCCTCCATCAATCCGCGCTAGCATTGCGCCTCCAGAAACTGAGGTGATATTAGCGCGGACATCGGTTCAAAATGAGCGGTCAACCAAGCAAGTGGAGACTGAGCCCAGTCAAAAGGATGAAAAGGTGCAGTTCTTGGAGCAGGGGGAGAGTTTGTCCTCTACTTCCCCATCCCCAATTCTCAATCCCCAACTAAGTTCAGCGATGAGTCTTGCGGCTGTACCGAGCAACAGTGCGCGAGATTTACAGGAAGTTCCGACATCGGATTTGGCGCGGACTGCGATTGGCCTCGCTACCGCCACTCCTACTCTCCAAGAGCCTGCAAAACCTCAACAGACTGGAGAAGTGATGGCACAAACCGTACCCAAATCATGCTGTCTTGCCTACACTCCAGCCTCGCAGCAGACTGGCAATTCTCAACAGATGGGGCAAGTGGTGGCACAGGCTACAACAACCGGATGCTGTGCTTCAGTTGAAACTCGGCAGCAGGCTAAAGACCTGCAAAATGATCTGCGGGATTTGGAGAACGTCAAGGTTGAGGAAGGATTTCTGGCTTCACCAGCCCTGAGTATTTATATTCCCACTGGGTTTGGTGCGAATAACAATACCGGTTTTATCGGTGCGACGTTTCAGCAACGAACTCGATACAGTAACGTCAGCGATGGCGGTGCGGTGATTGGTGTTGGGTTGGGCGATGCACAAAAAGCGGTCGGTGTTGAGCTATCTTATACAGCCGCTAGCTTTGGCGGTAGTCGGGACTTTGGGGGCGGTGGTTTTAATGCCAAAGTACACCGCCAACTCGGAGATGGCTTAGCCGTTGCTGCTGGTTGGAATGGCTTTGCAAATCTGGGCGGTCGTAATGACTTTGAAAACTCCGTCTATGGTGTGGTTAGCAAGGTTTTCCGGACGCGAGACGACATCAACTTGCCATTTAGCCGAGTTGCTGTTACGGCTGGTGTTGGAAGCGGACAGTTTCGGACTGAGGACGCTGTAGCCAAGAATTCGGGTGGAGTCGGTGTTTTCGGCAACGTCGCTGTTCGTGTAGCTCAACCCGTTAGTTTAATTGCCGAGTGGAGTGGGCAAGACCTGGGATTTGGGCTTTCCGTCGCGCCCTTTAAAAACATCCCTCTCGTAATTACCCCTGCGGTGCGAGATGTTGTTGGTGCTGGAGATGGCCCTCGATTTGTCTTGGGTACTGGCTTGGCATTCAAGTTTTAAGTCACTCACATAGGAGTCAAAATCATGCTTAGAACGAAATGGATCGGTTGGGTTATTTTCATAGCATTGCTTGGCAGTGGATTGTTCACAGTTCCCGCTAGAGCCGGCAACCCAGCAGCCGGCAACCAATCCGATATTACGGGAACCAACATTTGGAACAGCGTAGCACCCATCTTTAAGATGGATGGCAAACTCGATCCGGAGATTCTTAGTACTGCCCGACGCCTTGCCCAAGAACTAGACGAAGCCTCTGCCCGCTGTGGTAACGCTTCTGCACCAATGGGGCCGCGCCGATTTGCTAGACGCCCAAGTCAAGTGGCTACCTGCCCAGATTGTCAACGGCTGAATCAATTGGTGGAGGAAACTAGAACCTTTTTAGCGGATGTGAAACGTTCTCAGGCTCAACAGCGAAGCACAAGTCGTAATCGTATCTGGTAGATTTTCAATAAACCCCGAATGGATTTTAGCCAAAGTCTCTCCTGGGTAGCATTTAAGCCCACATTCCACACCCTTGACTGGCACAAGATGCTGCTAAGGTCGCTACCGTTACAGCATGGGTTTAAAGGGAATGGTCATCGTGAATACATAACTACGTCAAATACTCTCCGGGAGTCCCCAATCCCCAAAATACGTAGGGTAACAATTCAGGGTGCGGAATGTGAGTTCTATGTGTGTCTCTAGTTTTGGGTTAAACCCAGAAAAAGCTTGAGTCCCATCAGATGACGAATTAGCATTGGTATTCTGGGATTTTTGGCTACCACAAAATATTTTCTGAGCCATTCAGAGGCGATGGATAGTGCTTGCTGCTCTACGTTCACTGAATTTTTTTTTCGTGCCAAAAGATACATTTGTGAGTAAGCCGTCATCAAATATTCACATTGCGCTGGTGTGTAAGAGATGTTTTTCTCTTGCAGGTACTGGCAATTCAATTCAATGGCTGCGTTGACTCCTTCAAACAACTTTTCAGGATTAGATACTTGGTTACGGCACAGGGGAGTGTGCAATCGATACACAGCTCCTTGACTGTGTCCATAGGCAACTTTACATTTGTTGACTAACTTAAACCAAAAGGCAGTATCCTCTGCTAAATACTGATCAAGTTGTTCAGGCCAATAGCAATCAGCCGACAAAACAGAGCGTTTGACTATAGCAGCATGAGGAGCCCAAGGGGTAAATGCGATCGCAAAATCCTGTAGAACCTGAATGGGTTGTCCCACACCCGTTGGCTGCCTGAGTATCCTCCCTGATAGATTCTCGTCAGTAAATTCCTGCCACGAGCAAGCAATAATTTCAGCCTCTGGATTTTTATCAGCGGCTATTAACTGTTGTTCTAAGTGATCGGGTTCTAACAAATCATCGGCATCTAGAAACTGAATCCATTCTCCTTGAGCTAAGTTGAGTCCGTAATTTCGAGCGGCACCTGGGCCTTGTTTCGGCGACTCCAAAAAGCGAAGGCGCACATCCTGAAATTCCTGAGCTTTTAAGAAGCTGCCGTCAGTTGAGCCATTCTCTACAATCAGCATTTCCCAGTCAGAATAGGTCTGGGATAGCACTGACTGAATGGTTTCGCCAATGTAGGCAACTTTGTTATGGAGCGGAGTAATAATTGAGATGGTTGGCATTGGGGGATTCCATCATCATTTTTTGCGGAGCCACAGACTAGCACAATGGTGGTAGGGGTCTTCCCAGTTAAGAACTCCAGGCCAAATCTTAGCAACTTCCTGTGGGTAGTCTACCGAGAGCCAATGATTCGCTAAGATTACCTCAAAGTGAGGATTGTAAGCCAAAAACGCTTCTAGCATATATTGCTCATTCCAGGCCAGACGCTTCTCAATCAGCCATTGCGGTGGGTAATCGTAAGGGAAGAATATGTCATGAAAGTGAATCCAAACACCACTAGCCAGTGCTGGCAAAATTTCTAAAATTTCTCGACAAACATCACTGCCAAATTTGACCGTATGGGTCGAATCAATAAAAAGAATATCTCCAGCACTTAACTGCTCGAAAATTTTTATATCGATATTTTCAACTCGTTCAATAATCAGTTGAACGTCAAGATTGGCGTCAACAAGCTGGGGTTCAGGATAGGGTTCGATACAAATGATTTCGCCAGATTTTGCCTCTTGTTGATTTCTCGCGATCGCCAACGCAGCAATTTGAGTAGAGTATCCACAACCAATTTCTATAATTTTTGCAGGTTTTATCTCCCTAATTAGTGCGTAATAAACAGCGGCATCGAGTTCCGAATAAAAAACATTTAAAAAATCAAATTTTAAATTAGAGTTTTGTTCATTTTTCAGTTGTTGTATCTCTGAGCTGTATAAGCTTAACCGTTTAACCTGATCTAATTGAGCCTCTATATTCCAATTGATTGCTCTGGAAATTCGTCTTTTAAGAACCTGCTCTTGAGTAATTTCTGAGAAGTGTGGAAGGGGGTCATAGTAATGGAATTTACGAATAGAGTAACCCCACTTATCTCCCAAGGTTGGATTCCTATGAAACAGCCAAAGAAATCTATTAATTAAGCGAACAGGGACTCTTTGAAATACATACAATAAAAATCTATCGATTGATGCATTAACCGTTTTCGGCAACATGAGATAATTCCTGAAACCATTTATAACTTTTGTAATTTGACAAGCTGATAAAGACTATGCACAAACTGCTGTTGGATTTTTTCTGGGTTGAACATTTCCCGTGCCATATCTAAAGCCCTGTTCCCTAGACGTTTTTGTTCCTGCGGTTGAGTTGCCAATTCTTGAATACCTTTCACCAAGTCCTGGGCTAAGGGAGATGTTACCACTAACGCTGACTGATACTTTCGTCCCCAGTGAACAGCCGAACTATAGTCAGGTCCCCAAATGATAATAGGCTTGCCAAACTGACAATAGTCTACAATTTTAGAGGGAAAGCTCGTTTGCATCCGCATCTGGTCTCGCGGATTGAACGACATAGCGACTAGTAAAGCATTGGCGTTCCTCAGTTCTTGCATTAAATTTGGGATAAATCCTCTGTAAATTTGAGCAGATTTGACCTTTTCCACAAGTACTTCAGGCCAATCTAGCGGCGGGCCAAATAACTTTAGGCTTAATTCAGGGGAGTTCTGGACTAAGGCACACAAATCTTGCATCATGGGTCCGTAAATGCCAGAAAGAGTTCCTGCATAAATTACTGTGAATGAATCTTGTTTGACCAGTGTAGCTGAGACTTCTGCTTTTACCGATGGATTGGAAATAGGATAGAGAATTTGTGCGTTGGGGTGTGTTCCTAATGCCTGCCTAATCTCTTCATCGACACAAAATACGAGTTGGCTTTGCTGATAAAGTCGCTTGAATCGCTTGGTTAGAAATCCTCGTGCAAAGTCATGAATATAAGCCATATCAGGCCACCAATCATGGAAAAATGTTACCAGAGGAATGTTAAACTCTTGAGCAATATTTTGAGCTATCCAGCAGAATTCATTGTGAGCGACCGTGAGAATAATATCAGGCTTGTTATTTTTGAGATAACTCCGAATCGCTTTGGTATCATGAAAGGTGTTGAAACACTGAAAAACATCATGAAACCACTTAGCGAACCTTGTTCTTGCGAGTCGAGTTAGGAATCGGTTCGCTCGAATCTTGATGATATCGGCAGTTAGCAAACCTTGGCAATCATTGGTCGCGATCGCAAGACTCAATCCGGGAAACTGTGAAAAATGCCTGTAAAGAACCAACTCGCCGCCTGTCGTATCTCGTGGTAGCACTGAAGAGATCAGCAAAATTCTCAAGGCATTCATGGACTATATTTCTAGAAGGTACTCCTTACGGGCGAGCGTCTGACATCCTGAACTCAGGCAAAGGTTTGATAAAGGCAAAGAGTCTGCTAGTGTCTTAGTATCTCAGATCAAGCATTGTAACCTGGTTTACAGCGTGGCGAGCGGGCGATAGGGCAAGCAATGGGGATGCCAACCCTCAGTCTTAGCTAGGCCAGCAGCGATTATTCAAAAGTGTTGTTTGGAATTGTAGCCTATGAGAGAGTTGTGCGATCGCAATCTAGGAAGATGTTGTGTCCACCACAGCTTGACAATGACCACTACTCCCCCACTTAGCCAATTAGGTGAGTTGCAAACAAAAAAAATCTAGTTGACTTTTGTTGAGTGGACATCTTCCTACCCTCATGAAAGTAGTTGCTCATGTCGCCTGCCCCACAAGATTGGATAATTTATTCTTGGGAAATCCCTTGGATAGCATTGGACAACCTCTAGTAGACAACTCCCAAACAAAATGTCTCGCTGCTCTAAGTGACCTCGTTTGAATGTGACTAGAATAAAACATCTGCATGATCGTCTTTGTTCAACCCTTTGGCCTGAATTCGCCTAGTGGTGGTTCGCGTATTTTACGCGCACTCCTGAAGGATACCCCTGTAACTTTTTTAAGCATTTGTACCTCACCTCAAGCCCCACCACCAACAACTGTGGGACAAGAATTATATTTACCAATAAGACCTTATTTCGGACGGATTGAAAGAACCCGTTTTAGTGATCTGGCAAATATTTTTTATTTCCCACTGGCAGAAATATTTAGATATCGACTTATAGGAATCTGCCGTCAGTTCAAAGCAACGGCTATTCATGCAATTGCTCATGATTTGACTTTCTGGTATGCCTATCAGGTAGCGAAAAAGCTAGAGTTACCTTACTATCTGAGTGTACATGATGATTTGAGATATGCTCTCCAAGGTAGTCTATTGTTCAAAGAGGGCATGAGCAAAATTGCTGAGGTCTGGAAGGGAGCAGAGGGACGCTTTGTTATTTCAGATGAACTCGGAAAAGAATATGCTCAGAGGTACGGGCAAAAAACCTTCACAATTGTTACAGATGGTCTTGATCAAGTAGCAGATAAACCCCAGATTCGACCAATAAATAGTTGCAGAATCTACTTTATGGGTTTATTTCATATTAGTTATAAAGTCAACTTCGATGCATTTTTGCAAGCGCTGGAAATATTGCAGAAACTCCGCCCTGATTGGCATCTTACTTTAACCTGTCGCTGTGGCTATATTAGTCCAAAACTGTTAGCTGCTCAATTCCCGGTTACTCAGCTGCCTTTTGCTTCGGAACAGGAAGTCATTCGCGATATGGAACAAGCAGATATGGTATATTTACCGCTTCCTTTTGGGCAAGAGTATGAGGATTTTGTCCGTTATAGTCTTTCTACTAAAATGATTACTTATTTGGGAAGCGGGCTACCAATCATCTATCATGGTCCTATAAAAGCAGCAGCAAGTCAGCTGTTAGGGCGACATCAAGCTGCAATCCTAATAAATTCCCTCGACCCTCACTGTATCGCAGAAGCTTTGATTAAGGAGCGACTAAAAACAGCAGATATTGTACAAAATGCTTTGAATTTGGGCATAGAGCAATTTATGCTGAGAGAACAAAAAAATAAATTTTGGAATTTAGTTAATAAGTTTTAGTAATATTATCAATGAATAATCTTATAAAGAGAATTCATTTTGATGGAATTTTATACTTAACTAATCGTGTAGTTGCTCGGATTCCTTCCCACATCATACGATTGTTTTTTTACCGTTATTGCCTTGGCTTAACAATTGGGACAAATAGTAGTATTTTCATGGATGCTTGGTTTGATTCAAAAAAAAATTTTAAACTGGGGAAAAATAGCATAATTAACCAAAAATGCCGCTTAGATAACCGTGGTAGTATCACCATTGGTGACAACGTTTCTATTTCTTCTGAAGTATGTATCTTGACAGCAGATCATGACTTACAAAGTTATGATTTTGCTGGTCGCACTCGTCCGGTGAATATTGAAGATTATGTTTTTATTGGGACACGAGCGATGATTTTACCGGGAGTCACCTTAGGTAAAGGTTGTGCTGTAGCCGCTGGTGCAATTGTTACAAAAAGTGTTTCTCCCTTCACGATTGTTGCCGGGGTTCCTGCTAAACCAATCGGACAACGACAACCCGATCTTCAATATCGCCTAAGTTACCGACGATTGTTTTACTAAGCTCTAAATTTAAGCTTTTAAGTAAATTAAATCATTTACGCTATAGAAATACTGTAAATTTATATAACAAAATAAATCTATCTTTTAGGGGAGGGCAACGCTAAGGTGATATTAATTGTTTTAAGCATAAATGAATAATGCAAGTTAATTATGGCATCGTTCTGGGATGTCCTCGCTCAGGAACTACTTTTTTAATGAAAGCGCTCCAAGCTTTGGCTAACTCCGAATGCATCTCTGGTTTACTGGTTCCCGTTTCGATTCCCCATCTGGTGAACTATTCCTTACCTAGCTATATCTATAATGTCTTAGCTTTTGAACTTGAAGCTTCCTTTCAAAATTATCTCGATTCGGGTATTCCCTATTCGCGATTTTCAGCCTTGTATAAATGGCTCAAGGGCTATATGAGTTGCCAAGAGTTTTTTCAGGCTATGAGACACCAACGAATTATTGAACGTATCATTTATAAAGAACCTTTTCTCAGCTTTGCTCCCGAATTTACCTATCGTGCCTTGCCAGACTGCCGCATTCTTCATCTCTATCGAGATGGTCGAGATTGTGCCGACTCCCTGGTCAGAACGTATGATGTACTGACGGATGAAAAATTAATGGCTCTGAATACCTCAGAAATGCCAATCGGTCGTAAGTATGATGAGCGTTATGTTCCCTGGTGGGTTGAGGAGGGGAGAGAAGAAGAATTTCTGGGTAGCACTCCCTATATCCGAGCTATTTGGATGTGGAAAGAGATGGTTGGACGGTGCCACAATTTCTTTTCTCAGCCTGAGGTTGTGGCAACGGGTCGAGTTTTATTGGTGAAATATGAGGATTTAGTGACTGATAGCCTCCAATATGGAGAACTTATCACCCTACACTTTGGAGCAAAAATGAATGCTCAACTGCGGAAGCAGTTCAAACAGGCTCATCCCCTTTCGGTTGGTATCCATAAAAGACGTAATCCCAAAGAAATTGAAGAAGCTGAGAGAATTGCTCAAACCGAACTGAAGTTATATGGCTATCTGTAGTAAAGATATGAAGAATTTGACTAAGTCCAAAGATAGATAAGCTGTCGTGCTTAGAACTTGCATATCTTGGCTGACGGCTAATCGGTAATGGGTAATCGGTAATGGGAGATGGAAAACCTTATAAAGAAAGCATTCCAGTAATTATCAATGCTCAATTCTCCATTACTAACGAGTGCAACTTGTATGCGCGACAGCTTAGAAGCCCCCGAATTGAGTCGTAGAGAGAAAGAACAATTTTCCTTGTTTCAAGCCCCCAGATTTATCCCGCTCAATGGAGAGTGAGGAGGGTCAATCCTCGGAGCCAATGACCTTAGAACGTTCAGCAGGATACAGGATTTTGAGTGATGTATGGGTATCCTGAGGCCGTGAGTAGATGACGGAGTTGGGTGACCCTCTGAGTGTAGGTTGCGTC
>Ga0310810_10009170_pt1 | contig 11434 bp, 8 predicted proteins | sample NCmetagenome_FD_207641 | JGI IMG/M metagenome (GOLD analysis project Ga0310810, IMG submission 207641) | Soil microbial communities from experimental microcosm in Duke University, North Carolina, United States - NC | ecosystem: Engineered > Artificial ecosystem > Soil microcosm > Unclassified ... | reverse complement strand
CGGAAAGTTGATGTCGCCGGCGAAACGCCCGCGACCGGTCACCAGCGGCGGGTCCTCCAGCCGCTCGACCGCCATGCCGATCCATTTGGTGGCGCCCGATTGCTCGTTCATGCGGCGGCAGCCTCCAATGCCCGGCAGACCATGGCGTGGACGATGCCGCGGCGATAGTCGGCGCTGACGCTCGGGTCATCGAGTGGATCGACCGCGTAGCGCGCCGCGTGCGCCGCCGCCTGGAATGTGCCGAGGTTCGGCGGGCGGCCGATCAACTGCCGCTCGGCTTCAAGGATGCGGCGCGGCGCGGCTTCGGCACCGCCGACCGCGATACGCATGTCATTCATCATGCCGCCCTTCAGCTCGAAGGTCGCGACCGCCATGGCGACCGCGTAGTCGCCGGCACGGCGGCTGAATTCGGCAAAGCCGGCGCAGGTGTCCTTCGGCAGGATCGGCAGGCTGACCTCGCGGAGCAACTCGCCGTCGTTCAGCGCGGTGCTCATGATGCTCTTGAAGAAGTCTTTCGCCGCAATCGTGCGCGGGCCGCCGCGCTTGCTGTCGATCACCATCTCGGCATCGAGCGCTGCCGCCACGGCGCACCATTCGGAGGCTGGATCGGCATGGGCGATGCTGCCGCAGAACGTGCCCCGGGCACGGATCGGATGATGCGCGATATGGCGGACTACCGACGCCAGCAGGCGGCCGAGCGGGCCGTCTTCGACGGGCTTCTCGAACGCCGAATGGCGGACGCCCGCGCCAATATGCAGGCGGCCGTCCTCGATCCACACCTTGTTGAGCTCGCCGACGCCGTTGATATCGACCAGATGCTTCGGCCGCGCCAGCCGGAACGCCATGGTCGGAACGAGGCTTTGCCCGCCGGCCAGCACGCGGCCGTCGTCTTTGCCGTGCTTGGCAAGGAGGTCCAGCGTTTCCGCAATTGTGGTGGGGGCGTAATACTGGAACGGGGCGGGCTTCATCGCTGCGAGCATAGGACGCGCGGGCTGATGCAGCAACGCCGGCCCCGCCCCGCATAAAGTGCGCTGGCGCGGCCAGCGATCCGAACGATATGCTGCCGCGCTAAACGAAAGCCGCACATGCCGCAGACCATCGGACAACCGCTTCGCCGCAAGGAAGATCTGCGGCTGCTCACCGGCCAGGGCCGCTACAGCGACGACGTGAGCCTGCCCAATCAGGCTTATGCCTACGTGCTGCGCTCGCCGCATGCACACGCCCGCATCCGCGGTATCGACACCGCCGCAGCGCGCGCCATGCCGGGCGTGCTGGCGGTGCTGACCGGCGCGGACGTCGCCGCCGATGGGCTGAAGGACGTGCCGCACACGCCGATCCCGATGAAGCCGCCGGCGGACATCGCGCTCGCCAATCGCGACGGCTCCGCGCACGGTTATGCGCCGCAAGAACTGTTGCCGACCGAGCGGGTCCGCTATGTCGGCCAGCAGGTCGCCATGGTGGTGGCGGAAACACTCGCCGCCGCCAAGGATGCCGCCGAGCGAATCATAGTGGATTACGAGACGCTGCCGGCCGCGACTGATACGCCTTCGGCCGCATCGCAGGCGAAGGTGCGTCTCTACGATCATATCGGCAATGTCTGCATCGACGCCGACGTCGGCGACGTGAAGGCGACGGAGGCGGCCTTCGCCAACGCCAGCCGGATCGCCAAGTTCGACACCTGGGTGCATCGCGTCACCGGCGTGCCGCTCGACGCCCGCGCCGCCGTCGGCGTCTACGACAAGGCGACCGGCAAGCACACCTTGCACGCCGGCTCCGGCGGGGTGGTGCGGCAGAAGCACGAGCTCGCCGCCATCCTCGGCGTGCCGGACAAGGACGTGCGGGTCGAATGCGGCGATGTCGGCGGCAACTACGGCACCCGCAACGCCTTCTACCCGGAGTTCGCGCTGGTGGTGTGGGCGAGCAAGCGCCTCGGCCGCCCGGTGAAGTGGACCTGCGAACGGTCGGAAGCCTTCGCCAGCGACTACCAGGGCCGCGACCAGGCCATCACGCTCGAACTTGCGCTCGACGAGCGCGGCAAATTTTTGGGCCTGCGCGGCGCGATCATCTGCAACACCGGCGCGCACAGCGTGATGTTCGTGCCGCTGGTGAAATGCAGCGAGCTGCTGAGTTCGGTCTATCGCGTTCCCACTGCACACATCCGTGCGCGCGCGGCGCTGACCAACACGCCGCCGACCAATCCGTACCGCAGCGCCGGGCGGCCGGAGGCGATCTTCGCCATCGAACGGCTGATCGATATCGCCGCGCGGCAGTTCGGCTACGACCGCATCGACCTGCGCCGCCGCAATCTCATCTCTCCCAAGGACCAGCCCTACGCCAATCCGCTCGGCATGACCTACGACTCCGGCGACTACGCCAAGGTGATGGACCGCGCGCTCGCGCTGTCCGACTGGAAAGGCTTTGGCAAACGCAAACGCGAAAGCAAACGTAACAAGAAGCTGCGCGGCATTGGGCTTGCGAACTATCTGGAGATCACCAGCGGCGCGCCGCGCGAGTGGTCCAAGGTCGATGTAAAGCCCGAAGGCCGCGTCGAAGTTTCGATCGGCACGCTGTCGAGCGGCCAAGGCCACGAGACGAGCTTCACCCAGTGCGTGGCCGAATGGCTCGGTGTCGACTTCGACGCCGTGAGGCTGGTGCAAGGCGATACCGACATCATCCCGGTCGGCGGCGGCTCGCATTCGGCACGCTCGATGCGGATGGGCGGCGTGGTCATGGGCAAGGCGTCGCAGGCGGTGATCCAAAAGGCAACCCGGATCGCCGGCCACGTGCTGGAAACAGACGCCGCCGACGTCGATTTCGCGGAAGGCCGCTTCACCGTGCGCGGCACCGACCGCTCGCTCGGCCTGGCCGAGCTGGGTGGACCGCTCGCCGCCGAGTGCGACGAGTTCATCCGTGGTGCGGGATTTCCGTTCGGCTGCGCGGTCTGCGAGCTGGAGATCGATCCCGACACCGGGCGTGTCGAGATCGCGCGCTACACCGCCATCGACGACGTCGGCCGCGCCGTCAACCCGCTGATCCTGCACGGCCAGACCCACGGCGGTATCTTGCAGGGCGTCGGCCAGGCGCTGTGGGAGCACTCGCACTACGACCCGGACAGCGGGCAATTGCTCGCCGGTTCGATGATGGATTACGCCATGCCGCGGGCGCACATGGTGCCGTCGTTCATCACCGAACTGAGCGAGACGCTGGCGCCCGGCAATCCGCTCGGCGTGCGCGGCGGCGGCGAAGGCGGCACCACCCCGGCGCTCGGTGTGGTGGTCAACGCCGCGGTGGATGCGCTATCGGATTACGGCGTGACGCACATCGAGATGCCGCTGACGGCGGAGAAGGTGTGGCGCGCGATACAAGATGGGAAGGCGAAGGCTGCGTGATTATGGTTGTTCAGAACGGCACGACGGGCACGCTTCACCTCTCCCATAGGGAGAGGTCGCCGAGCGAAGCGAGGCGGGTGAGGGGTTACGGTCTATCGAGAGTCCAAGGCCCCCTCACCCCAACCCTCTCCCCATCGGGGAGAGGGAGCGCGCTCTGCGCGTTGCAGCGGTAACACCAATACGAAAGGGCATTCCAACATGGCCAAGAACGACATCAAGGTGAAGCAGGACGGAGCGGTCCTGCGCATCACGCTGAACCAGCCCAAACGCGGCAACGCCGTGACCGACGATATGGTGCGCGAGCTGACCAAGCTCATCCGCCAGGCGCCGAAGAAATCCGACATCATCGTGCTGCGCGGCGCAGGTGACGACTTCTGCGTCGGCCGCGCCGGCATGGGCGCACGTCCTTCGGTCGAGCCCACGGCCTATACGCGGCGGAAATTCTCCGACGTGGTGTTCGACGCCTACGGCGCCATGCGCAGTTGCCCGATCCCGATCATCGCCGTGGTGCAGGGCGGCGCGCACGGCTTCGGCTGCGCCATCGCCGCGGCCTGCGACATCACCATCGCCAGCGACAAGGCGAAATTCTCGGTGCCGGAGATGGCACACCAGATCATGCCGACCATGGTGCTGTCGTCGTTCGTCGACCGCGTGCCGCGCAAGGCCGCGGCCTACATGCTCTACTCCATGTTCGAGTTTTCGCCCGAACGTGCCCTGTCCTACGGCATCGTCAGCGATGTGGTGCCGGCGCGGCAGCTCGACGCCCATGTCGAAAAGCTGATCGAGGCCATGCTGATCGCACCGAGCATCTCGCTCCGCGCCGCCAAGGAGTACATCCGCAGCGGCCCGGACATGCCGGTGGCAGGCGCGGTCGAGTACGCCCGCAACCTGCATGCCGTCATCAATTCGGCGGCAGAGATCAGAGCGCCGCGGAAATAACCCATCCCGATCGAGTCATGCGAAGGGTGGGCAACCACGGGCAGCACTGGTCTGTCATCGCCGGGCTTGACCCGGCGATCCAGCTTCTTGAGAGATGGATGGCCGGGTCAAGCCCGGCCATGACGAACGATAGAATGCCGGCCTATTGAACCGCTTCAGGACCCATTCATGAAAGTCTTCATCTTCGACCTGTTGCCCTACGACCAGCACTTTGAAAACTACAAGCGCGACAAGCTGATCCCCTACCCGCTGTCGCGCGAGCACTGGGATCCGGAGGTCGGCGCGCGCACCTACCAGGAGCATCTCGACATCTGGGAGGAGATGGACAAGCTCGGTTTCGACGGCGTCGGCCTGAACGAGCATCACACCACGCCGCACGGCCTGATGATCTCGCCGAACATGATGGCGGCGGCGGCATCCCAGCGCACCAAGAAGCTCAAGTTCCTGATCCTCGGCAACCTGCTGCCGATCCACAATCCGCTGCGCATCGCCGAAGAGCTGGCGATGGCCGACTGCATGTCGCACGGCCGCATCATGTCAGGCTTCGCCCGCGGCGTGCCGCGTGAATACAGCGTCTACAACGTGCCGATGGCGGAATCGCGCCCCCGCTTCGAGGAAGCCGTCGACATCATCATGAAAGCGTGGACGACGCAGCAGTTCTCGCACGACGGCAAATTCTGGCAGATGAAGGACATCGCGATCTGGCCGCGGCCGTTTCAGCAGCCGCATCCGCCGGTGTGGATTCCATTCACCGGCAGCAAGGAAACCATCGAATGGGCCGGCAAACATAACTTCCACGCCGTGCTGCCGGACTTCAAGCGCGGACTGACCGAGGACGTTGTCGGATATTTTGCCAAACAGCTTGCCAAGAACGGCCACGCCATCACGCCCGAGCATCTGTGCTTCTTCACCGACGCCTTCGTTGCCGATGACAGCGCCGCGGCGCTGAAGGAATACGGGCCGTATTACTTCTACTTCGTCCACACGCTCTGGCACCACGGCTCGACCAAGGAGAAAGAAGCCGCGGTCAAAACCTCGGGCTACGTCAGCAACACGTCGTTCGACTACGTGCGCGAGGAGAACCGCGCGGCCGCCGGTCTCGACCGCGAGAAGATGAAGGCGATGACGCAGGCCGACGTCGAGAAGCGCATTTCCGATGGTCTTCTGGCGTTCGGCAACGCCAAGCACGTGACCGACAAGCTGATCGCCGACGCCGAGCGCTACGGCGCCAACTCTCTGTTGCTGATGATGAGCCTCGGCGCCATGCCGAAGGATATGTTCATCAAGCAACTCCGCCGCTTCGCCAAGGAGGTGCTGCCTGCACTGCAGGCGCATCAGGTGCAAAAGGTGCCGGTGGCGGCCTAGACGATAGCGGGGAACGACGGCTCGGGTTCTCCGCGGCGATCGCCGCGCACCGCGATCCACGAGGCTGCTCGGCGGCCATGCTAGGAACTAGATGGGGCGCCGACGCGCCAAACCGTATTTGCGAAGCCGTCGATTTTAGGCATCATGCTCCGGTACCGGGATACACCGGAAATGACTATGGGGATTATCATGCGCAAATACTCGCTGTTGCTGGCCGTCATGTTGGCGGCCTCGTTCTCGACCGTTGCCGACGCTGCCAAGAAGAAGACCGCCGCGCCCGCTCCGAAGGACGCGGCCTACGAGTGGAACGTCAAGAACGTGCCGCCGATGCAGATGCCGATGCAGGCTTCGACCGCCGCGGCAAAGCCAGCCAAGGTGGCCAAGAAAGGCAAGAAGGGCGGGAAGAAAAAGGCGAAAGCCTAGTCGGGTTTCTCACAACGGACCGCACGGCTCAAGCGCCGAGCAGCCCGCACTGAATGGAACGGATGCTGCCGCTTCCTTCTGGAAGGCGGGTCGCATCCGTTCTTTCATTTGAAGGATGTTTGAACTCCCTGCCACTGATGGCTAGCGGCGTTTATTCATTGAAGTCCGCTTTGAGGGGTAAAGCCGACATGCTCCAAGGACGCTGGCATGTCGGCTTTTGACCCAAACCGGACATCACCGAGCCCTTCCAGTATCCCTGTTCGAGCCGCTACCATGCTGCCTCCCGAGCATTGGGAGCGGGCATGAGACGGCGGGAATTTCTCGGTGTCCTGGGTGGTGCGGTCGCCGCGTGGCCGCTTGCGGCGCGCGCACAGCAGCCGGCGCTGCCGGTGATCGGAATCCTGTCCCCAGGGACGCCCGAAGCGGATGGTGGCCGCATGAACGCGCTCCGGCTGGGTCTCTCGGAAATCGGCTATGTGGAGGGACAAAACGTTGCGATCGAGTATCGCGGGGCGCAACACCAATTCGATCGCCTTCCGGCGCTGGCAGTCGACCTCGTAAGGCGCCAGGTCTCCGTGATCGTCGTGGTTAGTGCTCCAGGAGCGCTTGCTGCCAAGGCGGCAACCAACGCGATTCCGATCGTGTTCTCCATCGGCGCTGACCCGGTGCAGCTTGGCTTGGTGACGAGCCTCAATCGACCAGACGGCAATATTACAGGCGTATTCAACCTAAATGCCGCAGTCATGGGAAAACGACTGGAGGTGTTGCACGAATCCGTGCCCACAGCGCGCGTGATCGGCTACCTCGCCAATCCGAAAAATGCGGCTACTACTCCCGTCGAAACCAAAGAACTGCGTGCGGCAGCGCGTGCTTTGGGCGTGGAGCTTCGTGTCCTGAAGGCCGCTGACGAAAGTGAGATCGATGCTGCCTTCCCCGCTTTAGCAAAAGAACACTTCGTGCCCCTTGTGGTGAGTTCCGACAACTTGTTTACGGACCGGCCCGTTCGACTTGTCGCGCTCGCGGCGCGTCATGCCATTCCCGCGATTTATCCGTACCGCACGTTCCCTGTTGCGGGTGGCCTGATGAGCTACGGCTCCGACCTTGCTGATGCCTATCGGCAGGTCGGCATCTACGCGGGGAGAATTCTCAAAGGCGCCAAACCGACTGATCTGCCGGTTCACCAAGCGGTGAAGGTCGAGTTGGTCATCAACCTCAAAACTGCCAAGGCGCAGGGCATCACCTTCCCGCCAACCCTGCTCGGTCGCGCCGACGAGGTGATCGAATAACGACTGGTTTGCCGCAGCGCGAAATGTCGCTAATGGCACAAAGCCGACATCAACGATGTCGGCTTTTCTGTCGGGATTGAGGGTAAAGCGGACATAGCGAATTATGAGTCCACGTCCGGGCATCTGTCTGCACTGGCGCAGGCGCGCGTAAACCTCGCGATTTTGGCCCACTTCACTGGGTTGCGCCGAGGGCGGCAAGCTATGCGGGCCGTTGCCCTTGATCCCGCCCGCCCGCTCGCGGCACAGTAGCCTCCGAGGAACGCCATCCCGGCCCCATAACCCGAAACAAACGGTTCATTTCCCATGTCCCAAGCCGCCACCGCCCGCCAGACCAGCAATGCGCCCGAGCACTCCACCGCCTACTACTTCATCGAAGGGCTGAATGAGCTCGGCATCGAACACCTGTTCTGCAACTTCGGCACCGATCACGCGCCGACCATCGAGGCGATGGCGGAGCGGCAGAAGAACGGCGAGAAGGTGCCGAACGTCATGCTCTGCCCGCACGAGAACACCGCCGCGCACATGGCAATGGGCTATGCCGCCGTCACCGGCCGCGGCCAGGCCGTGCTGGTGCATGTCGACGTCGGCACCGCCAACACCGCCAACGCGATGCACAACCTGTTCCGTAGCCGCCTTCCCGTGCTGCTGATGTCGGGCAAGGCGCCCTACACCTCGTCCAATGAATTGGTCGGCTCGCGCGACACCTATGTGCACTTCGTGCAGGAGCCGATCGACCAGGGCGCGCTGGTGCGGCCCTACATGAAATGGGAATGGACGCTGCCGTCCGGCGTGGTGGTGAAGGAGGCGCTGCGCCGCGCCCACACCATTATGGAGACCAAGCCAGCCGGCCCGGTCTATTTCATGGCGCAGCGCGAGACGCTGACGCAGCAATGGGCGAGCGACCAGATCCGCAGCTACGCGGCCGATCAGTTCGTCCAGCCGCAAGCCGGCGGCGCCGACCCGGCGGCGATCGCCCAGCTTGCCGACAAGCTGATCGCTGCCGAGAACCCGATCCTGATCTGCGGCTATGCCGGCCAGTCGAAGAATGCGCCAAAGCTGATCGAGGAGCTGGCGATGTTCGCCGGCATCGCGGTGTTCGAGGGGAACCAGACCTTCAACATTTCGCACGAATTCCCGTGCTTCCTCGGCTATTCGCCGAACAAGCACCTGCCGAAGGCCGACGTCGGGCTGCTCGTCGACGTCGACGTGCCGTGGTTCCCGGCCGACATCTCGCACAAGGAGAAGTCGTTCTGGGCGCATATCGACGTCGACACGCTGAAGGCGGCGTCGCCGATGTGGACGTTCCCGGGCAATCTGCGGATGCAGGGTGACTCCGGCGTCATCCTCGGCCAGTTGCTGGAAGAACTGAAGAAGAAGGCCACGCCGAAGTTCAAGGAGGCCGCGAAGAAGCGCGTTGAGGCCCACACCGCCGAGCGCAAGGCCTGGCGCGAGCAGGCGGCGAAGATGGCGACCAACAAGGGCAAGGAAGGCGAGATCAACCCGCATTACATCTTCGCCGAGCTGAACAAGCTTTTGAAGGCCGACGACATCGTGATGAACGAGGGCGTCCGCAACGCCGGCGCGGTGTTGATGCAGCTTGAACGCCCGGTCCCGAATACGTGTGTTCGTTCGGGTGGTGGTGGCCTCGGCTGGTCCGGCGGCATGGCGCTCGGCGCCAAGCTCGCCGCTCCCGACAAGATGGTGGTGCAGGTGGTCGGCGACGGCGGCTTCTACTTCGGCGGCCCATCGTCGGTGTTCTCGGTGGCGCAGCAATACAAGCTGCCGATCTTGGTCATGCTGCTCGACAACACCGGCTGGTCCGCGGTGAAGGAGTCGACCTTGCGCGTGTTCCCGGAGGGTACCGCCAAGGCGACCGACAAGTTTCAGGCGAGCCTCATGCCGGATGCGGAGTTTTCCAAGATCGGCGAGGCGTTCGGCGCCTACGGCGAGAAGGTCACCAACCCGGATGACGTGCCGGCGGCGCTGGCCCGCGCCGTGAAGGAGGTTCGCGGCGGCCGCGCTGCGATCCTGCACATGCGCGTGACGAAGCTGTAGGGCGCGCGCAGAACCAACAACGTCATGGCCGGGCATAGCCGTCGAAGAACGGCGTTCTAGACCGCCTATGTCCCGGCCATCCACGCTTACTCGGTGCACAGCAAAGTGGATGCCCGGCACAAGACCGGGCATGACGTGGAGAGGGAGTGCCAAGATGGCTCGACCCACGTTGTGCGTCGTCGCCGCGTGTAGCGCGTTCGCCGCGCTGTCGTCGCCTGCACGGGTCCTCGCGCAGCCCGCCTCCTACCCCAACCACAATGTCGAGGTCATCGTGCCCTACGGGCCGGGGGGATCGACCGACATCGTCGCCCGTATCGTTTCGCAGAAACTTCATGATCGGCTTCGTCATCCCTTCGTGGTCCTCAACCGGCCGGGCGCCAGCGGCACGCTCGGGCTCACGCAGGCGACGCGCGCGGCGCCGGACGGCTACACGCTGCTCAACAGCTACACCGCCGAAGCCGTGGTGGTGCCGCAGATCTCCAAGGCGCACAAATACTCAATGGTCGACGAGTTCGAGCCGATCGCAATCACCGGTCTGGTGCCGGTGGTGTTGATGGTGTCGAAGAACGTCAAAGCCGACACGCTCAAGGACTTCATCGCCGAGGTGCAGGCCAATCCCGGTAAATACACCTACGGGGGCGGCTACGGCAGCCCGCCGCACGTGATGGGCGCCTGGATGAACAAGCTTCGCGGCCTCAACGTCCAGCACGTTCCCTACCGCGGCGGCGCACAGGGCATCAACGACGTGGTCGCAGGCCACATCGACATGTTCTACGGCGGTGTCGCCGCCGGCAAGGCGGCCATCGACGGAGGCAGCGTCAAGGCGCTGGCGGTGACCGGCGACACGCGGTCGCACGCCTTGCCCGACATACCAACCTTCAAGGAGGCCGGCGTACCAGAGTTCGATCTGGCGAGCTGGACCGTGCTGCTGGCGCCGAAGGGCACGCCGGCGGATATCGTCGCGTTCCTCAAAAAGGAGACGCTGGCCGCGCTCGTCGATCCGGAAACCCGCGCCGCACTCGCTAAGCAGGGCGTCGAACAAAGCCAAAACCAGGACGTGCGGGCCTTCCTCACCAACGAACGGGAAAAGTTCGGCCGCGCCGTCACGGCGCTCGGTATCAAGATGGGTGAGTGAAGACTGGGGCGTGTACTCCCACGAGGAACCCCGCCCACGCCCTCCACGCCACGCCGGGAAAAACAGAAACTAATTCCGGGGCGGAAGCCGATCTGTTGTCAGCCTCCGCCCACAACCCAAGCTTTGAGCCAGTAGACCCTGAGAAGCAGTAAGGGACGCCATGATTGTCATCATGGCGTCCAATGCCGAGCCGGCTGCTACACCGCCTTGGAAGGCACTGCCCTATTGCGGGCAGGACTTTCGCTCGCCGCTGTAGGACAGAAACGTCTGGCTCGCGGAGTCGTACGAGCGGAAGCGCTGGGCGCAATATGCGATGGCATCCGCTTCGCTCATGTAGGCGCCGTTCAAGATGTAGGCGCTACCCGTGTCATCGGGGGCGGCCGTATAGGCCGCGCTCGCGTAGGCATTGCTCCCGTCATCACCGCTCGCGTAAGCGCCGTAGCCGTTGTCATACGCAGCGCCGTAATATCCATCGCCGCAATTTCCGCCGTAACAATTCGAATACGCCAGGCCGGCTCCGACCGCTGCTCCCGCTACCGCAGCGGCACCCCAGCCGTAGCCGGGCCGATAGCCGGCGCCATATCCGGGCCTGTAACCGGCCCGACGGCCACCCCAGCCCACCCTATTTCCGGCGAAGCGACCGGCCCCTGCGATCGGCTGCGAAACATGAGCGCGACCGGCGTATCCGCCACGGACGCTCCCCGCGCCCACACGCACTCCACCGCCCCCGGCGCGCGCGCCGCCGGCCCGCCTGGCATCTGCCGTGTCAATCGCGAGTGCAAGCACAAATGTGGATGCCAGCAGAACAACACTCGTTTTCCTGAACGCGACCATGGAAGCCT
>Ga0310810_10009169_pt1 | contig 11435 bp, 9 predicted proteins | sample NCmetagenome_FD_207641 | JGI IMG/M metagenome (GOLD analysis project Ga0310810, IMG submission 207641) | Soil microbial communities from experimental microcosm in Duke University, North Carolina, United States - NC | ecosystem: Engineered > Artificial ecosystem > Soil microcosm > Unclassified ... | reverse complement strand
CAATCATCGCCCAACCGACGCTGCCGGTCCCGACGATAATGACGCCCCCATCCTGTCCGCCATGGGCGCCGATGCAGGCGGCCTGCGCGTCGCTGATGATCAGCGTGTGGCGGAACGGCAGCCGTCGCGAGCGCGTCGACGCCAATTCCCGCGGCTCGGTTGCGCCAGCGAGCGCGAGGCAGGCGCTTATGCGTGCCAGGGCTTGCTCGCCGATCCCGGCCTCGGCGAAGCATTGCCGGGCAGCGTCGATGACCGATGCAAATGCCGTGTCCAGCCCAAGGCGGATATTGGCGGGTCCGGCGGCCCCCTCGCCGAGGATATGCCGGGAGCGATCTGCGAGCCGGGCGCGGCAGCGCGTGCCGCCGCCATCGACCCCGAGAAACAGATCGGCACGCCTGTCGGCCCGTTGCACGCCTTGCTCCCGCCGGAATCATCGCCTAACTGGTTGAACGCCCCAAAGTTCGAATAGGCGAACCTCGAATGGGCCGCGCGCGTTTATCAACCGCGCTGATCAACGCCCGCGCGCATGGAGACGCCCTCTGGAAACCGAACGCCCCAGCCCGCGATATTCCGGCATCGATCAGTGGAGCCCGGCGGAAATCCTCGACTCGATGATCGAGGGGCAATTCGCCGCTGTGGCCGCGGTGCATGCCGCGCGTCCGGCCTTGCAACAGGCCGCGCTCGCGATCGAGGAGCGGCTGCGCGCCGGTGGCCGGCTCGTCTATGCCGGGGCCGGCACCTCCGGACGGCTGGCGGTGCAGGACGGGGCCGAGCTGATGCCGACCTTCAGCTGGCCGGCGGAGAGGCTGTTATTGCTGATGGCCGGCGGGGACGATGCGCTCCTTCGCGCGGTCGAGGGGGCCGAGGACACGGCGGAAGAAGCGGCCTCGCTCGTCTATCAGCATCGCATCGGGGAGAAGGACGCGCTGATCGCGGTCGCGGCGAGCGGCACGACCCCGTTCACCTTGGCCTGTCTGCGCGAGGCAGGCGCACGCGGCGCGCTGACGGTCGGGATAGCCAACAATCCGGGTACGGCGCTCTTGAACGAGGCCGACCATCCGATCTGCCTCGACACCGGCGCGGAGCCGATCGCCGGCTCGACCCGCATGAAAGCCGGCACCGCGCAGCGTGTCGCGCTGACCCTCTTGTCATCCCTCGTTATGATCCGGCTCGGGCGGGTCTATGAGGGGCTGATGGTCGATGTGCAGCCCTCGAACCGCAAGCTGGTCCGGCGCAGCGAAGCGATCCTCGGGCAGCTGACCGGGCACAGCCGGGAGCATGTGCGTGACGCGCTGCGCCAGGCGAAGGGCAGCGTCAAGCTCGCGCTGCTATTGCTCGAAGGCCAGAGCCTCGGGGAGGCACAGGGCGCGCTCGCGGAGGCCGGTGGCGATCTGCGCGCTGCCAAAACCCTGCTCGAAGAACGCCGCAGCCAGAAGAAGCGGGCTTAGCGGCCGAGCCTCTCCCGTCGGAACGCGCCGATGCGCGATCCTGTTGGCTGAGATGGGCCGACAGGGAGCGACGCATGAGAATGACACGAGGCTGGCTGGCGATAGCCGCCGCGTTTCTGATTTCGGCGCCGATCGCGGAGAACGCCTCGGCGGCGCGCCATCACCATGCAGCGGCAGCGCCGCGCAGCCATGCGACGGCCGCGCAGAAGGCTCCGCAGAAAAAGGCGCCGGCGATCGACCAGAACGTTTTGCAGGCCGAAGTGCTGCTCGACCGAGCCGGGTTCTCGCCCGGAACAATCGACGGGCGTGATGGCGACAATTTCGCGAAAGCCCTGCACGCCTTCCAGCAGGTGAACGGATTGCCGGTCCGACCGCTCGATCAGGCAACGCTCGAGAAGCTGAGCCAGGTCGGGGGCGGCCCCGTCACCGCCGAGTACACGATCCAGCCGCAAGACGTCGCCGGGCCGTTCGTCCCGGAGATCCCGAAGCAGTTTGTCGAAATGGCGCAATTGCCGCAGGTCGGGTACCGCAGCCCGCGCCAGCTGATCGCCGCCAAATTCCATATGTCGGAGGGGTTGCTCGCGGCGCTGAACCCGGACAAGAATTTCACCGAAGCCGGCACCGTGCTGACCGTTGCCAATGTGCGACAGGCGGGCGACGATCCTGCCGTTGTCGCCCAAGCGCTGCACGAACATCGCGGACGCACGGGGTCGAGCGCGCCGCCGGAGCAAACCGCTGCCCGGGTTGTCGTCAATAAGCAGAACCGCTCCGTGCAGGTCTTCAGCGCCGACAATCGGCTCCTGGCGTTCTTCCCGGCCTCGATCGGGAGCGCCGAGAAGCCGGCGCCGAGCGGCACTCTGGTCGTGCGGCGGGTCGACTACGATCCGACCTACACCTACGATCCGGCCTATCACTTCAAGGAACAGAAAATACAGCGCAAGGCGACCGTGCGGCCCGGCCCGAACAATCCGGTCGGGGTTGTGTGGATTGCCTTGTCGGAAAAGGGCTACGGCATTCACGGCACGCCCGATCCCGATGCGGTCGGCAAGACGCAATCGCATGGCTGCATCCGGCTGACCAATTGGGACGCGCTGACGCTCGCCCGCCTCGTCAAGAAGGGAACGCCGGTCGATTTTATCGGCTGAGCACGGGTGACCTAATCCGGTGCGCCGCGGCCGGAGGCGAGCAGGACGATCCCGCGCACGATGTCGCGAAACGCGGCGTCGTAATTGACGCCCTCGATGCTCCAGGCATGGTCGGCGCCGCGCCAGCGGGTGCGCCATGACCCAATCCAGCCTGGCAGCGCTTCATTCCAGTCCAGCGTTCCGACGACGATTGCTTCCTGTGGGGCTTCCCCCGGCTTCTGCTCGCGCGGCGGTGATTTCGGGTACGGGAAATGCTCGGCGGAGATGCCCCAGGCGGCCAATTCCGCCTCGCTTGGCAGACGGATCTTCATGCCGAACTCGCTAGCGGCATTGGCGAAAGCGCCGCGCTGCTCCTCACCCGCCGAAATCTCAGCGCTGAGGACATAAGAGGGCGGCTTCGGTCCGTGAACGAGCAAGACCGGCACGACGACCGGCCGCTCGCCATGCCACGGCGTCTCGCCCAACTCCGCCAGGATCCCGTCAATCTTTGCCGGGTCGAACCGCACAGTCAGTCTGTGCGGTCGGTCATAGCTTCCCTGATCGTCCTTTTTCGGGATGCCGGCCATCATATCCACGTAATCGAAGGAGGCGACGAAGCGGTCGGCACGCGCGGCTATTTCGGCGACGCGCGGATCGTCTTTGAGCCGCGGATCGCCCGATACTTTGACGAGCACCTCGCGCAGGCATTGCGCCATACCCCAAGGTCGTTGTCGCATATCGGTTCCGGTGACGATCGCGTCGGCTCGATAGAATTCCTCCGGCTTGGCGGGCGCGGCGGAGGACAGCAGCGCCATCGCCAAGATCAGGCCGAACAGCCAACCGCGCATGCGGCGCTCGCGGTCAAGCGGTCGGGTAGTGCGTCGTCAGCTTCTCGCCGGCGATCTCGACCGGGTCGGCGTCGATCAGGATGAAGGCGAAGGTGCAGGGCTGCGAGCCGTTATTGACCCAGGCATGCATTGTGCCGCGCTGCACGACGATGTCGCCCTGCGTCAGATGCACGGTCTTCCCGTCATCGAGCTCGAGATCGCATTCGCCCGACAGGAGGATCGCGTAATCGACAGTTTCGGTGCGGTGCATGAATTTCGGCGCGCCCGGCGCGAATTCGGTGATGCGGACGACCGTGCCCTGGCCCGAGCCGACGTAATTGTGCCGCACGACAAAGCCCTTCTTCTGCGCGGCGGCGGCCTCTTCCGAATTGTCGACCGGCATCTTGTCGGTCGACCAGATCTCGCAACGTGAGATGTAGGGGCGGGCCGGAGCGCTTACCCCGTTCATGCGCTCGTCGCTGGCGACGATTGCCTTGCCGTTTGCGTCATGTCCCGTGACGACGCGGCGTATCTGTAGAGCCATCCCAAATCCTCCCTGAAGTAGTGCCGGAATGCCACGCCATGACATCCCGGCAACGGTGACGATCCGTTCCGGAGAAATTCGTTGTTTGTCCGACTGTGTCTCTGTGTCGTCTGTGCCGCTGTTTAGGGTGAAATTTCCGTTTACGCGGCGGCGTGCAAGGCGCGCCAGACCTTCTCGGGAGTCGCGGGGAGATCGACCGGCGGCGCGCCGACCGCAGTAAGCGCGTTATTGACGGCGTTCATAACGGCCGGGATCGAGCCGATCGTGCCGGCTTCGCCGACCCCTTTGAGCCCGAGCGGGTTTTTGTCGGTCGGGCTTGAATTTTCCTCTAATTCGAACGGGCAGAAATCATCCGCCCGCGGCATCCCATAATCCTGAAACGAGCCGGTCAGAAGCTGCCCGGATTCCGGGTCGTAGACCAGGTTTTCGAGCAAGGCCTGGCCGACCCCCTGCACGATACCGCCATGGATCTGCCCCTCGCAGAGGAGAGGGTTCAGCATCGTGCCCACATCGTCGACGGCGCAGTAGCGGGCGAGCCGCACTTCGCCGGTTTCGATATCGATCTCGACCTCGGCGACATGCGCACCGGAGGGAAAGGTCGCGGCGTCGGCCGGACCGAAATTGGCGCGCTCGGTAAACCCGGTCTCGATATCCTCGGGCAATTGCGCCGATTGGAAGGCTTGCCGCGCGACCTCCTCGATCGCCACCGACCGGTCGGTACCGGCGATCGTGAAGCGGCCGGCCTCGAACACAATGTCACTCGCCGCCGCCTCCATAACATGCGCGGCGATCTTGCGGCCCTTGTCGACCAACCGGTCGGCGGCCGTGACAATCGCCGAGCCGGCGAGCTGGGCCGAGCGCGAGCCGAAGGTACCGATGCCCATCGTCACGAGATCGCTGTCGCCATAGCGGTAGCGGATCTTGTCGGCGTCGATGCCGAGTTTCTCCGACAACACCTGCTTGAACGTCGTGCCGTGGCCCTGGCCGTGATCCATGCTGCCGGTAATCAGGACGACCCCGCCCGCCGGATCAAAGCGGATCTCGGCATGCTCGTAATCGCGGCCGCCGGTCGCCGCGACCGTGGTCGCGACGCCTATGCCGCGCAATTTGCCGCGACGGCGCGCCTCCGCGCGGCGCTCTTCGATCCGGTCGTAAGCCGCGAGATGCAGCGCGTCGTCGAGGTTCTTCGCGAAATCGCCGCTGTCATAGGTCTGGCGCAGCGGTGTCGTGTACGGCATCGCGCTCGCGGGAATTGTGTTGCGACGGCGCAATTCCGCCGGATCCATGCCGAGCTCGCGCGCCGCCTTTTCGATGATCGTCTCGGTGAAATAGATCGGCTCAGGCCGGCTGCCGCCGCGATAGGGCGCGGTCGTCATTGTATTGGTCAGCACGGCCGTGCACTCGGCATAGACGGCCGGAAAGGTGTAGGTGTTGACGAGGCACCCCATGCCAATCGTCAGCGGGATCGTCGGCCGGTCGCTCGAGTAATAGGCGCCGATCGAGGAAATCCAGCGCGTACGCAGCGCGAGGAACTTGCCGTTGTCGTCGAGCCCGAGCTCGGCTTCGACGGTGGTGCCGCGCGCCTGCTCGTCACTGAGAAGGCCTTCGCTGCGCTCGGAGGTCCAGCGTACCGGCCGGCCAACGACTTCCGACGCCCACAAGGACAGGCCGTATTCGGGATAGCAGCCGCCCTTCATGCCAAAGCCGCCGCCCATATTGTCGCACAACACTCGTATCTGATGGTGCGGCACGCGGAAGATCTGGCCGGCGAGCGCGGCACGGATCTGGTGCACCGACTGGACCGTGCAGCGGATCGTGTAGCGCTCCTCGGCCGCGTCGTAATAGGCGAGGCAGCCGCGCGGCTCCATGCTGTTGGCGGTGACCCGGTTGACCGGGATATGCATCCGGATGACGCGCGGCGCGCGCGCCAATGCCGCCTCGACCGCGGCGCGGTCGCCGGCCTCGAAGGTGAAGGCCTCGTTGCCGGGGTTGTCGGGCCAGACCGCCGGCGCGCCGGGCGCGGCCGCGGCCTCGGCGGTGATGGCGGCGGGGAGCGGCTCGTAGTCGATGTCAATGAGTTCGGCCGCGTCCTTCGCCTGGTTCAGCGTTTCGGCGACGACAAAAGCGACGGGGTCGCCGACATAACGGACATGGTCTTGCGCGAGGAGCGGCTGCGGGCAGACAAAAGCGGGGCCGCCGCTCTTTTTCCGGCGCGGCACGAGGGGCCGCAGGGTGCCGAGCCCGCGACGCTGCAGATCGGCGCCGGTCAGGACCGCGAGAACGCCGGGCGCGGTCTTGGCTTGCTTGGCGTCGATCGAGACGATGCGAGCATGCGCATGCGGCGAGCGGAGAACGTAACCACGCGCTGCCGGTTCGCCGTGCTGGCCGATCGCCGGGACGTCGTCGACATAGCGCCCGCGGCCGGTCAGAAGGCGGAAATCCTCCTCGCGCCTGACCCGCTGTCCGATCGCCTGCACCGCCATTCCTTACCCCATACTCTGCTGGCGTCCCGGCGAAAGCCGGGACCCCTTGTGCTGCAAGGCTCCGGCATGCGGAGCGCGTTTCATGGATGATGCCCGCTCCGACGCAATCGGGAAGCGGAAAAATCGGTCCCGGCTTTCGCCGGGACGCGGCAGGGAGGGCCTGCGCGTCCTCTGCGTACCGACCGAGCTTGACTACGGGTGGATGATCGTCTCGGTGCGGCTGATCACGAAGGCTTCGTGGCGGGCGAGGAAGTCGGCGACGACCTCGACAAAGGCTTCCGGCCGCTCGGCGCCAATCGCATGCCCCACATCGTAGACGAGGACGAGATGGCAGTTCGGGATCAGCTCTTTGTAAAAACGCCCCATCTCGGGCGGGATCATCCGATCACGCGTGCCGAACACGACAAGCGTCGGCGCTTTCAACCGCGGCAATTGCGTTTCGAGATCGCGGTCGCGATTGGGGCCGCGCAGCCGCGCGACGAGCCTCTGCTGCTTCGCGAGCACCGCGGGGTCTGGGGCCGGCGCGGGCGGCTGCCGCTCGGGATGGGCGTAGAGAAGCCGCGCCAACGCTTCGGGCGAGCTGGGTGGCGGTGCCCCGCCCTCGGGACGGATCGCCGCAGGTGATTCGAGGACCAATCCCGTGACGCGCTCGGGCTGCTGCAAAGCGAGCCACAGCGCCGCCTTGCCGCCGAACGAGGTGCCCATCAGATCGTACCGGTCGAGGCCGAGCTTGTCGGCCGCCGCGGCCATGGTTGTGGCGAGCTCCGGCATCGTCTGCGTCTTCGTGTTCTCGGGCGAGGCGCCAAAGCCCGGCATCTCAAAGGTAACGACGCGGAATTGCTTCGCCAAGAGATCGTGCGCGGGGCTCAGCCGCAAGCCGCCGGCGCCATGCAGATGCACGAGCGCCGGGCCTTCGCCGGCTTCCATGTAGCGAATGCGGAACCCGTCCGCTTCGACAAAGCCTTCGCGAAACGCCACCCCTGTCCCCCTTAAATGTCGCGGATGCGCGGCAGGACCTTGGTGCCGAACAATTCGAGCGCCCGCATCATGCCCTCGATATCGCCCGTCCCCGGATCGGCGAGCGACAGGTCGACCACCCCGGCGCCGATCTCTGCGCGGCAGCGCCGGAGCTGCTTAATGACGCGGTCCGGCCCGCCGCAAAAGCTGATCGGCAGAACCCCGCCGACATTCGCCGGCCGCCTCTCGCCGGCGATGTTGCGGGTCACGTCCGACTCGAGCAGCGCATCCCGCAGCCGCCCGCTAATCGGAAACGGCGCCTGTTTGCTGCGATTTGCGAGAGTCTCATCGGCTTTGTCGTCGGTTTCGGCCAGGATCATGTTGGCGCGGTAGATAATCGCGTCCGGCCCCGGCTCCCAGCCGTAATGCGCGCAGCGTTCGCGGTAGTATGCGCTCGCCTTGCCCATCAGCTCGAAGGTGCCGTAGGAGAGGCCGAGCCCGATATGATGGCGCGCCGCGAACTCGCCGGCCTCGGCGCTAGTGCCGAGTGCGTAAGTCGGCGGCATCGGGTTCTGCGGCCGCGGCCAGATCGACACCGTGCGGTACTGGAAATACCGCCCCTGCCAGCCGAAAGGCTGCGGCTCCGTCCAGGCCTTTAGCACCAGCTCCATGCCCTCGTCGGTGCGCGCACGCGCTTCGGCCGGGTTGAGGTCGTAGCTGAGATATTCGTTGGTCGTGCCGCGCAATAGCCCGAACACGAAACGGCCGGGCGCCATCGTGTCGAGCATCGCCAGCTCCTCGGCGACGCGGATCGGATTGCTGGTCGGCACGATGGGTCCCAGAAGCGAGATCTTGATCTTCTGCGTCTGCGCCGCGAGGAAGGCGGCCGAGACGACGGGCGAGGGGGTCAGGATGCGCGGCGAGTAATGGTGCTCGGAGACGCTGATCCAGTCGAAGCCGAGCTCCTCGACAAAGCGGACGCGATCGACCATGCCGCGATAGGCGCTCGCACCGCTCTCCGGGTCGTAGGCGCCGGCCGGCACCGGCCATTCGCGCGGCATGTCCGGCGGCGCCACATAGCGGCCGGTTTCGAAGAACGAGACCTTCATGGTGGCCTACCCTTCCTACGTCACTCGCGGGCTTGACCCGCGGGTCTAGAAGATGGCCGGGTCAAGCCCGGCCATGACGTTGTTGAGGTCGGATTGTTAACGCGTGCGCTTGTATTCGTAGTCCTCACGCTCGCCGGCGCCGGACCGCAGCCCTTCCGGAAGGGGCGGGCGGGCCGCCTGCTGTTTGGCGTGGTCCGCCAAGGCTTCCGGGCTCTCCCACAATTCCAGCAGGGCGAATTTGTCGGGGTTCTCGATGCTCTGGAACAGCTCGAATTGCTGGCAGCCGCGATCGGTTCGCGACAGCTCGCAGCGCGGCTTGAAGGCGCGCGCGAATTCGGCGCCTTTGCCGGGCGCGGCGGTGATCGAGACGACGAGACGGACGGCCATATTTATCCTCCCCGATGCCGAATGGCGTGTTGCAGGAATTGGCAAAACACTAGCACAGCGGCACGTGGCCGCGACAATAATGGCGCGCGGTTTGTCGGATCATCGGCGGCGCTTTCGTGTTCTCGCCCCGGAAGGGCTCCCCCGAGAATGCATCACAAGCTAATCCCGGCGTGGTGGGCGGCGATGTTGGCGGTGCTGTGCGCGCTCGCGGCGGCGCCCAGCCATGCCGCGCCGGCCGGGATGGAAACGCTCGACCAATCGGTGTGCCGCACGATCGAGCACTCGGCCCAGACCGCGCATCTGCCGGTCGATTTCGTCACGCGCGTCATCTGGCGCGAGAGCAGCTTTCGCACTCATGTTGTCAGCCGCGCCGGCGCCGAGGGGATCGCGCAGTTCATGCCGTCGACGGCGCAGGCGCGCGGCCTCGCCGACCCGTTTGACCCGGAACAGGCAATCCCGAAAGCGGCGCGTTATCTCGCCGATCTGCGGCAGCGGTTCGGGAATATCGGAGTCGCCGCGGCGGCCTACAACGCCGGCGAGACGCGGGTCTCGAATTGGCTGCACGGGCAAGGCGGGCTGCCCAACGAGACGCGCGCCTATGTGCGCTTCGTGACCGGTCGCAGCGCGGAAGAGTGGATCGGCTCCGGCAGCAGCACTGCCGCAGGCGCGCCGGTAACGGTCGAGGCCGCCGAGCCGCAATCCTGTCTCGTCGTCACGGCCGAATTGCGCCGCGGCGGTGGAGGCGGCGCCGTGGCCGCCGAGATCTGGGCGCCCTGGGGCGTGCAGCTCGCCGGCAATTTCTCGAAGCCATTGGCATTGGCGGCGTTCGCCAGGGCGCGGGCGCGCTATGCCGGCCTGATCGGCGACACGAGGCCGATGATCATCGGTCAGCTGTTGCGCAGCCGGGGGACCAAGCCGTTTTACCAGGTGCGCCTGCCGGCGCCCACGCGCGCCGTCGCCGAGCAATTGTGCAGCCGCATCCAGGCCGCCGGCGGCGCCTGCGTCGCGATGCCGAGCGCGTAAGACGGGGCGATGCTATCGGAGAACCGCGCAGCATCGGGGGGAACCGAAAACGGCGGATCGCGTTGTCTCCGAGCCGCGCCGACCTCCGTCTCGCGCTTCCACTGCGGTCGGCGCAAATTGACCCGTTCCGCCGCCGATGTGCAGCCCGCCGCAGATCCTTCGGTCCGATGTTCGAGTTCACCGCCGTTGGATCTGGCGTATCGCTCCGATCATCCTGGTCGTTGCAGTCATTGCGTTCGGCGCGATCTCGATTACAAGTACGTACCGCATTTTCGCCCACACCGTTGACGAGCCTGCGCATCTAGCCGCCGGGATCGAGTTGCTCGACCGCGGCACGTACCGTTACGAGCAGCAGCATCCGCCGCTGGCTCGGCTGGCCGTCGCGATCGGACCTTACCTGTTGGGCGCGCGATCCCACGGGAAAGCCGACATCTTCGATGAAGGTTTGGCGGTTCTTTATCAGAGCAGTGACTACGCGGCAGTCCTAAGCGCGGCGAGGTTCGGCGTCCTGCCGTTTTTTGTGACGACCGGTGCTCACGCATGCTGGATTGGCGACCACCGACATACCGGTTGCTGCGATGTTCGTGTCGGCCCTGTTTGCTTTCCGATTATGGCTCAAAAGCCCGAGCATTGGCCGCGGCGCGCTGGTTGGCGCCACGGCGGCTCTGGCGGTTACGTCCAAGCTCTCGGCTCTGGCGTTTCTGCCGGCCTCGTTCGCCTGCACCGCTGCGCTGTACTTCTTGTGCAATCGGGAAAGGCGGCCGAGACCGCTTACGGTGCCGGATATCCTGCTGGGTTTGGCAGCAGGGATAGGCACCTCAGCTCTTGCGATATACCTGGTCTATGGCTGTCCGGCAGACCCCACCCAACCATTTCGTCAGCTATCGGCCGGTGTGACGGAGGTCCTCGAGCACAACGCAAAGGGACATGTCAGCTTTTTCTGCGGCCTTGCCAGCTTTTCCGGCAAGTGGTTGTTTTTCCCGACCGTCTTAGCCGTGAAGACGCCGCTGCCGTTCTTGTGTCTGTTCGGGATCGCGGCATTCGTCATCCTGCGCGATCATCGACAAGACTGGCGTTACCTAGCCCCGCTTGCGAGCGCGGCAGCCCTCCTCGGGATCGCCATGCTCAGCCACCTGAACCTCGGTAGCCGCTACCTATTGCCGCTTTATCCGCTCACGGCGATCATCGCCGGGAGCGGCGCTGCGTACCTGCTGAGAACCAGAGCGTGGGGAAGTGTGCTGGTGGGCGGCTTACTGATCGGACAAGTTTCGGCTTCCGCCGGCGCCAGCCCTGACTATCTCGCCTATTTCAATCCGCTCGCCGGAGCTCACCCCGAAAAACTGCTCGTCGATTCCGACCTGGATTGGGGACAAGACGTGAACCGCGTCGTGACCGAACTGCAAAAGCGCGGAATCACGCAGGTCGCCACCGCACTGCACAGCAATGCAGATTTGTCCCGGCATGGTTTTCCCCCGTATTCCGAAATGGAGTGGGATGAGCCGACCACCGGGTGGATCGCGATCAGCCTGACGC
>Ga0310810_10009168_pt1 | contig 11436 bp, 9 predicted proteins | sample NCmetagenome_FD_207641 | JGI IMG/M metagenome (GOLD analysis project Ga0310810, IMG submission 207641) | Soil microbial communities from experimental microcosm in Duke University, North Carolina, United States - NC | ecosystem: Engineered > Artificial ecosystem > Soil microcosm > Unclassified ... | reverse complement strand
GCGGCGATCGAAAGCCGCATCTGCAAGCAGAACCCGGAGGTCTACACGGTCTTCATCAAGCCGCAATCGAGCGTCACGCGCGGCGAGCGGGCCTCCGCAAAATTGATCGCATGACCAGCGTGCTCATTACCGGCTTCGGGCGCTTTCCGGGTGCCCCGTTCAATCCGAGCGGACCTGTGGCGCTTGCATTGGCCAAGCGACGGCGGCCGGCATTCGCAGACTTCCGCCTCGCCGCACACATCTTCGAGACGAGCTACGCCGCGGTCGATCGCGATTTGCCGAAGCTCATCGCGAGGCACAAACCCGACATCGTGCTGATGTTCGGGCTCGCGGCGCGCACCCCCTTCGTGCGCATCGAGACGCGCGCCCGCAACGCCATGTCGATCCTGTTTCCGGATGTCCGCGGACATCGGCCGGACGAGCGAGCGATCGCACGCGGCAAGCCCGCCCTGTGCGGACGTGCGCCATTCCGGCGCGTCCTTGGCGCGGCGCGGGCCGCGCGCGTGCCGGCCCGCGCGTCGCGCGACGCCGGCCAATATCTCTGCAACTACGTCTACTGGCGCGCGCTGGAAGCGTCCCGATCCGGAACGCCCCTCGCGCAGTTCATTCATATTCCGCCGGTCGCGCACGCCCCGCGCCGTTCCGGACGCAAGCGCCGCGTCTCGCATGCGGCGCTTGTCCGCGCCGGAGAAGCGATCCTGCTTGCGCTGATCGCCGCGCAGCGCCGTTAACCTTGACGGGTGCGTCCCGCGCCGGCACAGCGCTGCTGGCAGGCGTCTTGAAACGCACGCTCCCTCTCTCGGAGGAGCGCCATGGCCATCGACCGCCGCAATTTCATCGGAGCGACCGCCGCAACCGGCGCATTCAGCGCCACCGAGGCCGTCGCCGCACCCGCCCCTGCTGCATCGACAACCGTCCCCGTCTCCGGGCTCGGCGTCGAGGCGATTCATCTGGGCGTTCGTTTCAACGGCAGCGAGGACCAGACCGAAGCGCTGCAGCGCGCCATCGACCGCACCGCGGGTGCGCGCCTGCCGCTGATCCTTGCCCCCGGCGTCTACCGCGCGCGCGGCCTCGTGCTGCCGACGGGGGCCCGGCTGGTCGGCGTGCCCGGCGCAACGCGCATCGTCGCAACTGACAACGCGCCGATCGTCGTCTCGCGCGATGCCAACTATATTTTGCTCTCCGGCATCACCTTCGACGGCTCCAGCAAGGCGCTGCCCGAGAATGCCGGACTGATCCAGCTCGCGAACGGGCGCGGGATCGCGATCCGCGACTGCGAGGTGATCGGTCCGGGCCGCAACGGTATCGTGCTCGAAGGGATCGAGGGCGAGATCACCGGCACCACGATCACCGGCGCGCTCGCCGCCGCGATCCATGCGCTCGACTCGCGCGGCCTTACGATCGCGCGCAACACGATCCGCAACGCCTTCAACAACGGCATTCAGGTGTGGCGCTCGCAACCCGGCGACGACGGCACGCAGGTGCTTGATAACCGTATCGAGGATATCGCGGCGCAATCAGGCGGCTCCGGCCAGAACGGAAATGCGATCAATGTGTTCCGCGCGCACAATGTGACCGTGCGCGGCAACTGCATCCGCAACTCCGCTTTCTCGGCGGTGCGCGGCAATGCGGCCTCGAACATCCAGATCACCAACAACACCTGTACGAACCTGGGCGAGGTCGCAATCTACGCCGAGTTCGGCTTCGAGGGCGCGGTGATCGCCAACAACACAATCGATGGTGCCGCGATCGGCGTGGCGGTGACAAACTTCAACCAGGGCGGCCGGCTCGCAGTCGTGCAGGGCAACCTGATCCGCAATCTCATTCCGAAGCGACCGGCCGGTACAGACCCAAACGACGGCAATGGCATCGGAATCGGCATCGAAGCCGACACCGCAGTCACCGGCAACATCATCGAGAACGCGCCGGTCGCCGGCATTTCCGTTGGTTGGGGCCAGTATCTGCGCGATGTCAGCGTCACCGGAAACGTGGTGCGCGGTGCAGGTGTCGGCATCGCCGTCTCCGTGACGCCGGGCGCAGGCTCCGCGGTGATCGCCGACAACCTGATTTCCGGCACCAGGAGCGGCGCCATCGTTGGCATGGACCAGCGCCGCGCCATGACCGGCGATCTCGCACGCGAGGGCGCGGCACGCTACGCGCAGCTTGCGATCAACGGCAACCGGGTGCGCTAAAGCATGATCCCGAAAAGTGGGTACCGGTTTTCGACAAGATCATGCGGAAACAAAAAAGCTAGCGCCAAAGGGCTCTAGCGCTCCCAGTTAAGGTCCGTGATCCGCGGGTCGGCCGCAAACGCTGCGCGCGCGAATTCGAACCGCGCATCGGGAAACTCGCACAGTGCGTGCACCCCGCTCCGCCCGAACTGGATGCGCCACGTCTGCCGCTGGGCCGGCTCGTCCTGCACGAATGCCGTGCAGGAGAGGATCGCGAGGTTGGCACCGCGTGCCGGATCGCGGACCGACTGATACCGGATGGCGGTGATGCTGGCTGCGCGCGCCCGCTCAGCCAGCGTCTGGCACGCTTCGTAGTCCGTCGGACTAAGCCACGCACGAACCTTCGACAGCGGGGGCGCAATCAGATCGAGCCCATGGGCGCTCGCGTACCGCACCGAGAACGCCGTGAACTCGGCCGCGTTCGCGGGCCAGGGCGTTGCGGGCGACTCGGCGAAGAACAGGAGCCGGTGGAAGGCTGTCTCCGCAACCGCCGTCGCTACCCGCTCGGAGCCATAGAACACGCCCGGCGTCATGCCCGCGCAGCGAAAGCGCGAACCGTGCGGATACGCGCCGTAGCGAAACGGGGTCGCCAGCAGGTAGTGCAGATGCCGGCACTCCGGCGGCACGGCGGGCTTTGTCTCTTCGATCAGGCTTTCGAGCAGCGCCTGTTCGTCGAGCGTATCGACGAGCTTCAGGGTCGAGACCCTGTGCTGCGCCTCGACCACGCGCCAGCACGCGCCCGCGAGTGCGCGCCGCTCAGACGATAGCGCGGCGGGCGTCCAGGTACGCGATGACATTCATGAGGCCCGGTACGCTTTGCACCAGCTTGAGGGGCGCCGCGCCCAGCGCGGTGTTGTCGTTGCGCAGCCACGCGCGCGCCACAGCATCATCGCCGCCGGTGATCGCATCGAGCGAGCGGTAAAGCCGCACGAAGAGCACCGAAAGCTCGAACGGCTTGCCCTCGGTGGGAAGCGTGTAGGCTCCATTCGCCATTCGCGATACGGTTGCCTCGGAAAGTCCGAGAATGCCGGCAACGATCTTGTTCGACAGGCCGAGGCGGTCCGCGGCGCGCAGCAACGCCTTGGTCACGGTCGGACCTGCTTTCACGGCAGGAGCGGGAGCCAAACGGGCCATTCGCACTTCTTTCTGTAGCAATATGAGTATAGGATAATTTCTGTGGATAGCAAGGGGCATATGACGGCGAACGAAGCACTGAGGGCGCTCTGGAAGCACGCGGCCGGTCCCGCTGCCGCGCTCGATGCTGTCGCGCTCACCGGCGCCGAGCCCGCGCTCCCCTCCTCGTTCGCCATCGGCACCGCCGCGCAGGCGACCATCGCGGCTTCCGCGCTCGCCTCCGCCGAATTGTGGCGCCTGCGCACGGGACGGCAAAGCCAGGTCAGCGTCGACATGCGCGATGCGGGAATCGAATTTCGCAGCGAGCGCTACATGTGCGTCGACGGCCAGCCGCCGAAGGAGTTGTGGGACAAGATTGCGGGGCTTTATCGCTGCGGCGATGGCCGCTGGGTGCGGCTGCATACCAACTTCCCGCATCACCGCGACGGCGTGCTCAAGCTGCTCGGCTGCGACTATTCGCGCGAGGCCGTGAAGCTCGCGCTCGATGGCTGGCAGGCGGAGAAATTCGAGACCACCGCGGCGGAAGCCGGGCTGGTCGTCACGATGGCGCGCTCGTTTGCCGAATGGGACGCGCATCCGCAAGGACAAGCCATCGCACGCCTCCCGATCTTCTCGATCGAGAAAATCGGCGACGCGCCGCCGCAGCCGCTGCCGCCGGGCGAGCGCCCGCTCTCCGGCGTACGCGTGCTCGACCTCACGCGCGTCATCGCGGGCCCGGTGTGCGGGCGCACGCTCGCCGCACACGGCGCCGACGTGATGCTGGTCACCGCCGCGCACCTGCCGCAGATGATGCCGCTGGTGATCGACAACGGACGCGGCAAGCTCTCGACCTTCATCGATCTGCGCGATGCGGCAGACCGCGAGACGCTGGCAGGGCTAGCGCGCGACGCCGATGTTTTCGTGCAGGGCTATCGGCCAGGCGCCGTGTGGGGGAACGGCTTCGGCCCGGATGAACTCGCGCGATTGCGGCCCGGCGTCGTCTACGTGTCGCTCTGCGCCTACGGCCACGAGGGCCCGTGGGCGAGCCGGCGCGGCTTCGACTCGCTGGTGCAGAACGCAAACGGCATCAATCACGCCGAGGCGGAAGCTGCTGGTGACGCGAAACCGAAGCCCCTGCCCTGTCAGGCGATCGATCACGCGAGCGGTTATCTGATGGCGTTTGGCGCAATGACTGCGCTGGCGCGCCGCGCGATGGAGGGCGGAAGCTGGCATGTGCGCGTCTCGCTCGCGCAGACCGGTCACTGGGTTCGCGGGCTCGGACGTATCGACGGACTTGGCGCGCCGGATCCCGGCTTCGAGGACGTACAGGATCGGCTGGAAGAGAGCGAGTCGGGCTTTGGCAAGCTCACGACCGTCCGTCACGCGGCAGTCATGTCTGAAACGCCGCCGCGCTGGGCGCGTCCTTCGGTGCCGCTCGGCACGCATGAACCACGGTGGCCGTAGCCCGGATGGAGCGCAGCGAAATCCGGGAGTCCCGCATTCCGCTTCGCTTCATGCGGGCTACGAGGAAAGCGCTTCTGCCGATCTCAGCCCGCCCACCTCGATGCCATTCCAGTTGCGCAGTGTTGGCCGCAGGAAGCGGCCGACCGCACCGCGCTCGTCCTCGGCCATCGGCAGAAAGCGCGCGATCATCGTCGCCATCGTAACCTCGGCGGCGCGGGTCGCGCCATCATCGCACTTGAGTGCGATGCCGAGGCCAACCTCCGGCAGCGCACCGCAGAACACGCCTTCGGCGCCGGTCTTCGCCAACACACGCGTGCCCAACAGCGTCATGATCTCGGTGCAGAAGCGCCCCGTGCCGGCCACGTAGTACGGCTGTGCCAGGCACGCCGCACGAATACGGGCCGCCGACTTGGCACGTTCGGAGCCAAGCCCGCGCCCGGTTCCGAACTGGGCAAAGGCATGCGCCAGCGCGGTGAGGGGCACAGCCCAGGTCGGGATCGAACAACCATCAATGCCGCAGGCATCCACGCCCAGGCCGACGCCGGTGAGGCTTTCGAGCGCGCCGCGGACCTCGCGCTGCACGGCATGCTCGGCCTTCACGTAGCCGTGGTGATCGACACCCGCCGCACACGCCACGCACAGAAATCCTGCATGTTTGCCCGAGCAGTTGTTGTGCAGCGCCGAGGGCGCCGCGCCCGAACGGGCCAGCGCCTGGCTCGACGCCTGGTGGCTCGGCCAGTGCGCGCCGCATTCGAGCGCTTCCCCATCGAGCCCCGCGCGCGCCAGCATGCGGCCCGCGACCTCGACATGCGCGGGCTCGCCGCCATGCGAGGCGCAGGCGAGCGCGATCTCCTTATCGCCGAAGCCGTATTTCTCCGCCGCGCCGCTCTCGATGAGCGGCAGTGCCTGCAGGGGCTTCACCGCCGAGCGCGGGTAGACCGCCCGTGCCACGTCGCCGAGCGCGAACACGGTCGCGCCATCCGCATCCATCACCGCGACAGCGCCGCGATGCCGGCTTTCGACGAGCGCGCCGCGCACCACCTCGACCAGAACCGGATTACTCATTTGTCATGTTGCCGGATTGGGCTTGCCACAGTTGCGGCTCAAACCATTTATACTCGCTAGCATCATGGACCAACTGCCGTCCCGCCGCCCCCGCCGCAAAGTCATCGTGCTTTTCATCCTCGCATTGTTCCTGGCTCCGGTCGCCGCGCGCGCCGCGCTGTTCGCCTATGCCAACGGACCGCTGTCCTGGCGCGACGCCGACTGGTCAAGCACCGGCTCGCTGCCGCGCGCGACCGAGTACAAGCCCGCGCGCGTGCTGGTCATGTCCGGGCAGACCGGCGGCTGGAAGGGCGCAGTCGCGGTGCACAGCTGGGTCGTCCTCAAGCGCGAGAACGCCCGCGCCTGGACGCGCTACGATGTCGTCGGCTGGGGCAATCCGGTGCGCACCAACGGCTGGGCGCCGGATGGGCGTTGGTTCGGCAACATGCCGACTGTGCTTGCCGATATCAGCGGCGCGGAGGCCGCTGCACTGATCCCCCGCATCGAACAGGCGGTGAAAGGCTATCAGTTCGCAAACTACGGCGATTACCGGCTGTGGCCGGGTCCGAACAGCAACACGTTCGTCGCGACCGTGTTGCGCGCAATTCCGGAACTCGGCGTCACCATGCCGCCGAACGCGATCGGGCGGGATTATCGGCCATTTCCTTATGTCGGCCTGACCGACAGCGGCACCGGCATCGAGGCAAGCCTGTGGGGCGTTCTCGGCGTGAAAGTCGGATGGGTGGAAGGCATCGAGGTCAACGTGATTGGTCTGGTCGCAGGGCTCGACCTGCGCCATCCTGCGATCAAGCTGCCGGGTTTCGGGCGGATCGGACTTGAGAGCTCGACGGTGCAAGGCTCCGGCGCCGCCTCATGAGGCGGGCGCGCTGCGTTTCTGTAGCCCCCGAAACACGCCAGCGAGCAGCAGACAGCAGACCAGCATGCCGACGGCGGAAAGGATCGACGCCGTGATCGATCCGGTCCGGTCGCGCAGGAGCCCGGCGAATGCGATCAGCCCCGGCATGCCGCCGAAGTACCAGAGGAAATAGACGCCGAACCCGGGTCCGCGCACACGCGGATCGAAGACCTCCGCGGCGAGCGAGCCGACTACCGGCACCGCGAGGGTAAACGCGAACCCGAACAGCGTGAAGAATACGATCGGATATGGCGCAAACGGGAGAGCCGCACCGAGCGCGATGCTGGCCACAAGCCCGCCCACCATGACGACGTTCGGAATGCGGTACCGCGTCGCGAGGTAACCGCCGAGCGGAATCGCGACGATCGTCACCCATGACATGAGGCTTACGACCGCGCTCGCTTGCGCGACCTGCATGCCGCGCTCGATGAGGTGCGACGGACCGAAACTAAGCATCACCAGATAGGCGCCATTGGCGAACATCCAGATGATGCCGGTGAGGCAGGCGATCTTGATATCCTTCCAACCGAGCGATTGCGCTGGTTCCACCGTGTCGGCGCGCAGACCGGGAGGACGGTGATAGAACGCCGCCATCAGCACGAGCGCAAATGCGACGAGCACGGTGCTCAGCTTGAAGACGAACTGCCAGGACGTCACCTCTGCGAGCCAGCTCTGCGTCGCCTGGCCGGCCGCAATGCCGGCCGGCCAGCCGACGATGAAGATGGCATTCCCGAGAAAAAGTTCCTTTTCGGCGAACCAGTCGGCCAGCATCTTCGACATCAGCACGATCAGGATCGCACCACCGACGCCGGCCAGCACATGCCCGAACAGGATGACCTCATAGGACCGCGCGAAGCTCGCGATGGCGCCGCCCAGCACCATCAGGACCATTCCGGATGTGACCACCTGCTTGTCGCCAAAGCGCCGCCCGAGGAACCCGCTCGGCAACGAGATCGCAATCCCGGGCAGGAGGAACCCGCCGACCAAAAGACCGACCTGCGTGTAGCCGATGCCGAAATCGCGGATCAGGAAGGGCGCAACGGAACCCGCAGACTGGAACTGGTAACCAAGCGCGAACCGGGCCGTGAACAGCACGGCCAGGATAAACCAGCGGCTTTCAAGCATGCGGTCCCCTTCGCCGCACGGATTGGACCCCGCGCGAGCGGCTCGGTCAACACAACGTCAGGAAGAGCACTCAGCCCCGGTGTTGGTTAATGCGCGCCTTATGCAGGAGCAAGCGAACAATCGCAGTTTCATTTACCCGGTAGATAGATTGTTCATCCAAAAATGCGGCAAAGCTGGCTGAGCCAGCGCAATTTTCCGGCCGTTCGGCCCAACGTGGCGATCGTGATGAAAACTGTGCGCATGCCCTCCGGCCTCGCCGAGGGCCCGGTCGCGGTTCCACCCGAGATCTACATCCCTTTGGTTGATTCGCTCTACAAAGATGGGCGGACGCTGTTCACCGGCACGCTTTTCGTCGTCGGATCGATCCTCACCACGTTCTGGAAGACCGGCGAGCCGCTGTTCCTCATCTGCGCGTTCGCCGTCGTAGCGGTCGCCTGCACGCGCGGCCTCATGATGCGCGCCTATGCGCGCGTGCGCACCACGGTCACGAGCAACCCGGTCGCGCGGAAATGGGAGCGGCGCTATGTGGCGGGCGCGGCTGCTTCCGTCGGGCTGCTCGGCATCTGGTGCTACATTGCGTTCTCCCGCACCAACGACGCTTTCGCGCACCTGATCAGCTTCTCGATGACCATCGCCTACGTGGTCGGGATTTTCGGGCGCAACTTCGGCAACTCGCGCTCCGTCATCATCCAGATTCTCTGCGCCTGGGTGCCGATCACCGCGGCCCTGTTGCTGCACGGCAGCGTTTACCACTGGATTTTCGCCGGCCTGCTCGTGCCGTTCTTCCTCGCGGTGAAATTCATCGCCGAGCGGCTGCGCCTGACCTTGCTCGACGCCGTGGTCGCGACACGCGACATGACGTTGCTCGCCAAACGCTTCGACACCGCGCTCAATAACATGCCGCACGGACTGTGCATGTTCGACGCCGAGCGCCGCATCGTAGTCGCGAACAAGCGGCTCAATGAGCACCTCGGCCTTCCGGCCGACATCGAGATGAAAGGCTTCACGCCCGAGAAGCTGGTGACGGTCGGAGCCGACACTGGCCTGATCCCGGCCGATCAGGCCGAGCGGCTGGTGCATGATCTCGATGCGCGGCTCTCCGGCGCCGAAAGCCATCCCTTCGCCATCGATCTACACAACGGCCGCACGCTCGAATTCACCATACAGCCGATGGAAAACGGCGGCATGGTGCTGGTCGGCGAGGACGTCACAGAGCGCAAGATCGCACAGGCCAAGATCAATCATCTCGCCCGCTTCGACTCGCTCACCGGGCTGCCCAACCGCACCATCCTGCGCAATCGGATGGATGACGCGCTCGCCGCCTGCACGTCCGAGCAGATGTGCGCGGTGCACTTCATCGATCTCGACCAGTTCAAGCATGTCAACGACACGCTCGGCCATTCGCGCGGCGACTTGTTGCTGGTCGCGGTCGCCGAACGGCTGCGCAAGGTGGTACGCGACGACGACGTGATCGCGCGCTTCGGCGGCGACGAGTTCGTTGTGCTGCAGTATCCCATCACCACGCTCGACCAGGCCTCGGTGCTCGCCAAGCGCATCGTGGATGGCTTGAAGGGAAACTACGAGATCGACGGGCACGAGGTCGCAGTCAGCGCGAGCGTCGGCATCGCGGTGGCGAGCGCGAAGGATACCGACGCCGACCAGCTCCTGAAGAACTCCGACATGGCGCTCTATCGCGCCAAGGCGGAGAACCGCGGCACATGGCGCTGGTTCGAAGCTGAAATGGAAGCCCGCGCACAGGCCCGCCGCAGCCTCGAACTCGACCTGCGCACCGCGCTGGAGGAGGAGGCGTTCGACCTCTACTACCAGCCGATCTTCGACATCCGCACGCGCCGTATCCTGTCGTGCGAAGCGCTGCTGCGCTGGCACCACCACGAGCGCGGCATGGTATCCCCCGGCGAATTCATCTCGGTCGCCGAGGAGATGGGCATCATCGTGGAGATCGGCCAGCAAGTCCTACGCAAGGCGTGCCTCGAATGCCGCCGCTGGCCGGCCGAGACGCGCGTCGCCGTCAACCTGTCGCCGATCCAGTTCAGCCGTTCCAACGTGCCGGGCCTGATCCGCCAGACGCTCGCCGCAACGGGACTGCCGCCCGAGCGGCTGCACATCGAGATCACCGAATCCACCCTCTTGCAGGACACCCGCAGGTCGCGCGCCGCGCTGCGCCAGCTCGACGCGCTTGGCGTGCAGGTCTCGCTCGACGATTTCGGGACTGGCTATTCGAGTCTCAGCTATCTGCACAGCTTCCCGCTGCACAAGGTGAAGATCGACCAGTCGTTCGTTCAGGATCTGAACAACGCCCGGCACATGACGCTGTTGCGCGGCGTGGCGCGGCTCTCCGCGGAACTCGGCCTGCGCGTCACTGTCGAGGGCGTCGAAACCGAAGAACAGCTCGCGCTCATCGCGAGCGAAGCGAGCATCGACGAGGTCCAGGGCTATTTGCTCGGGCGGCCGCTCCCCGCCGCCGATATCCGCCGGCTGCTCGCGGCGATGAATCCCGCGCCAGCGGCGGTCGGAAAGGTCGCGTAAGGCGTCCGCCCTCTAGTTCCCGGCGACCCTGCGTCAGCAACGCCGCGGCTTGAAGGTTCCTGTCGTTTCTAGCTCAAGTTGCTAAGTCGTAGAACGGTCAGCAGACAACCTTGCGGTCGCCGGCCATGCCCGACCGCAGCCGTACGCCGCAGCGAAAGCCGTCGCGCTAATCAGATATTGCTGCCGTATCGTCACTTCTTGTGCGAGCGCCGTTCCGCTTCTGGCAGGCCTGCCGCTGACTCACACTGACGAAACGTCATCTCGCGAAGGTTCCATTCGGTGAACGCGACTGTCTCGTTAACCTTAATGAACCGTTAAGGTTGCAGAGTCGTTAACGAAGTGTTAATCGTAATTTCACGCTGGGGGCGGCGTGATTGGGGAGGCTGGAAGCATGGTTGCGGCTGCTGTTGCGTTGGCTCCTGCTGAAACCCGCCCCCCCCCACCCCCCCAAACCCCACAGTCTCTTCTCCAATCGCGTCGCCGCCCTGCTCGACCGGCTCGACTGCCGTGTCGCAGAGACGCCGGAGGAGCGCGAGCCGATCTTTCGCCTGCGCTACGAGGCCTATTTGCGCGAGGGCGCGATCGAGCCGAACGACACCGGCACCTTCACCGACTCCTATGACGACCTACCGAACGCTCGCATCTTCGGGCTCTATCTCGACGGCGAGCTTGCAAGCTCGATCCGCATCCATGTGACCTCGCCCGAGCATGCCGACTTCCCGAGCTATCACGTGTTCGAGGACCTGCTCGAGCCGGAACTGCGGGCCGGCCATGTGATCGTCGATCCAACGCGCTTCGCCACGAACAAGATTCTCTCCCAGCTCAACCCCGGCCTGCCCTACGCGACCTTGCGGCTGTGCTGGCTTGCCTGCGAGCATTTCCGTGCCGAGCACTTCCTGGTCGCGATCCGCACCGAGCATCAGGCCTTCTATCGCCGCACCTTCCTCCACCGCCTGATCTGCGACGCACGGCCCTATCCGCTGCTCGCAAAGCCGA
>Ga0310810_10009167_pt1 | contig 11438 bp, 12 predicted proteins | sample NCmetagenome_FD_207641 | JGI IMG/M metagenome (GOLD analysis project Ga0310810, IMG submission 207641) | Soil microbial communities from experimental microcosm in Duke University, North Carolina, United States - NC | ecosystem: Engineered > Artificial ecosystem > Soil microcosm > Unclassified ... | reverse complement strand
TCACGCGGTCGATCAGACCCCGCAAATCGCGTTCGTCCATGGGAATGCCTCCCAGCCAGATTGTGAAACCACCCTGACGCTCCCGCTATGTTGCAAGATGCGTGCAAGACGATGGGACCAGAGGGCAGCCCGCCCGTCAACGTCGCCTTGATTTCGCCGGCGCGCTGAGCGATACCCGCCCGCCCTCGCCTTCCACCGGCGGGGTGCGCGGAGGTCCAAACCCCGCGCCCTTCCACAGTGAGCGGAGTCCACATCCCATGCCCGACGTCACGACCACCGCGGCTGCGCCGAACACTCACCTGGCGCCCTACGCCGCCCGGGGCCTCAAGGGCCGGATCCTGTCCGGCGTGCAGCCCACCGGCAATCTCCACCTCGGCAACTACCTCGGCGCGATCCGCAACTTCGCGCGGCTGCAGGACGACTACGAGTGCCTCTACTGCGTGGTCGACCAGCACGCCATCACCCAGCCGCAGGATCCCAAGCTGCTGGCGAGCCAGACGCGCGAGATCGCCTCGGCCTTCCTCGCGGCCGGCATCGATGCGAACAAGCAGATCATCTTCAACCAGTCGATGGTGCCGGAGCATTCGCAGCTTGCCTGGATCTTCAATTGCGTGGCGCGGCTCGGCTGGATGAACCGCATGACGCAGTTCAAGGAGAAGGCGGGCAAGGACCGCGAGAACGCCTCGCTCGGCCTCTACGCCTACCCGGCGCTGATGGCGGCCGACATCCTGATCTACAAGGCGACGCACGTGCCGGTCGGCGAGGACCAGAAGCAGCATCTCGAGCTGACGCGCGACATCGCCCAGAAGTTCAACAACGACTTCGCCGCGCCCGACTTCTTCCCGCTGACCGAGCCGCTGATCTTCGGCGCGGCGACCCGCGTCATGAGCCTGCGCGACGGCACCAAGAAGATGAGCAAGTCCGACCCGTCGGACTTCAGTCGCATCAACCTGACCGACGACGCCGACGCGATCGCCCAGAAGATCCGCCGCGCCAAGACCGATCCGCATCCCATGCCGGAGACGGCGGCGGACGCCGAGAAGCGGCCCGACGCCGACAACCTGCTCGGCATCTACGCCGCCTTGGCCGACGAGGAGAAGGACGCCGCGATCACGCAGTTCGCCGGCAAGCAGTTCTCCGAGTTCAAGGCGGCGCTGACCGACCTCGCGGTCGCCAAGCTCGGCCCGATCGGCGCGGAGATGCAGCGGCTGATGAAGGACCCGGACCAGGTCGACCGCGTGTTGCGCAACGGCGCCGAGCGCGCCCGCGCGCTCGCCGCGCCGATCCTCGCGGAGGCCTACAAGATCGTCGGCTTCCTGAAGCCCTGACCCCGTCGGCTGCGTTATCTGGTCATCCAATCGCCGCCCACGATGCCCGCGTCACCGGACTAGGATGTCACGATGACCATCACGATCACCACCTTCGAGCGGTCGCCCGACGGCGGCAAGGGGCTGGCGCGCGATACGCGCGTCCGCTGGGCGCTCGAAGAAGTCGGCCAGCCTTACGAGGTTCGTCTTGTTTCGTTCAAGGGGATGACGGAGCCCGCCCACCTGGCGCTTCAGCCGTTCGGGCAGATTCCGACCTACGAGGAAGGCGATCTCGGCCTGTTCGAGACCGGGGCGATCGTGATGCATATCGCGCAGCGCCATGCCGGACTGTTGCCGGACGATGCGAATGCCCGGGCGCGCGCGATCGCCTGGATGTTCGCCGCGCTCAGCACGGTGGAGCCGCCAATCCTCGAGCTCGCCAACGCCAAGCTCCTCGAGGGCGACAAGCCGTGGTCCGCGCAGCGCCTGCCTCTCGTCGAGGATCGTGTCCGCAGCCGGCTGGGCCGCCTCTCCCGTCGCCTCGGCGATGCCCGCTGGCTCGACGGCGCGTTCAGTGCCGGCGACCTGATGATGGCGTCGGTGCTGCTCAGGGTGCGCGCGTCGGGTCTGCTGGACGACTATCCGAACCTCTCCGCCTATCTGGCCCGCGGCGAGGCGCGGCCCGCCTACAAGCGCGCCTTCGCGGCACAATTGGCGGTGAACCGGCCGCCGGCTGATTGATGGCGAGGGCTGGACTTCCCATGGTTTCCCACAGCCGTGCGAAGCCTCGGATGCCGATGGCATAAGGCTTCCAGGCGAGTCTTCCCACTTTTCCTGCTACCCCCCGATATCACTGTTATCGCCGATATCGCTTGGTCCGGGCTTTCTTCCGGCCAACGGTTGCTCTTCGGGGCTTGGGATCAGACCACGTTGCCTCGGGCCGAAGCTCGCTAGCCTTCCATCCGGGTCAGCGCCCATTTCACGGCGGCGCCCTCGGCCGGGACCTGGCCGACCAGCACGATCTGCTCGGTACGGCGATGGCGGCCGTCCTCGCCGAGATAGATGCTCTCGGCCAGTCCCACGCCGGCGCCCGAGGCGCGCAGCCGCCAGCCGCGGCCGCTCGGCAGGCGCATCAGCACGGCCTGGCCGCTCTGCGCGAGCGTAGCCTTGACCGTCGGATGGAGGTGGAACCGCAGGATGAAGCGGCGGTCGGGCACGGTGACCATGCGGCCGTCCGGACCGGCGAACATGTCCTCGCCGCGCAGGTCGCCGCCGTCGGCCGACAGCCACAGGCGGCGGCGATGGATGATGCCGAACAGCGAGCGGTAGCCGTCATGGCTCATGTCGAGCCATTGCGCGCCCTGGTCCTCGGCGCGGTCGACCAGCACGTTGCCGGCGCGATATTCGAGCGAGCCGTGGTCGGTGATCTCGGTCGAGTTGGTGTCGTCGACCACCGCCGTCGAATGCGCGGCGGTGAAGCGCATGAAGCGGCGCCATTCCGGCGCGGCGCCGGGATAGACGCCACAATTGACGATCAATCGCTCGTGCGCGGCGCTCATCTCGAAGGAGAGCGTGCCGGCGTGCGCGCTGCCGTCCATGCCGCGGCCGGGCGGGCTGCCGGCATCGGCGATCACCAGCGAGGTGCCGGCGGCGAGCCGCTGGAAGCCGCTCTGCAGGGCCATCGCCGGCGCGGGCTCGGTCGAGCCGGAGCGCGCCAGCACCAGGTCCATCAGGCTGCGCTCGCCTTCCCAGCTGCCGTTGAACAGCGCCAGCCCGCCGTCGCCGTGGCGGAAGAAACGCACCATCGGCGCCATGCGGTCGATCGCGGCGATCAGCTCGGCCGGCGCGCGCCGCTCCGCCGAGGCGAGTGCCGCGCGGACATCGAGCAGATGGCGCAACACGGCGACCTGCAGCTGCGGCGCGCGTTCGGCGACCACGCCGTCATGCGCGACGTAACGCTTCACGAACTTGGCGAGGCGCGACAGGGTCTGCTCGAGGCTCCTCTCGAACCGCTTGCCGTCGCGCAGGAAGGCTATGTCGGCAAAGATCATCGCCTTCATCACGGCCACCGACTCGTGGCCGATCAGGCCGCTGCGGATCGCCCGCTTGAGATGGGCGCGCTGGCGGGCGAGCGAAAAGACGAAGCGCGCCGGGAAGCCGGGGTCGGCCGCCGCGGACAGCCAGTCGTAGTGGCGGATCCAGCTCACGATGCGCTCGGCCAGCACCTCGCGCTTCCAGCTGAGCGGCGACCAGCGCCATTCATGCTCGGTCCAGTCGTCGATCAGGCGGACGGCAAGCGCCGGCGCCGCCGGATCGCCGCAGTCGCGCAGATCGCGCAGCCAGGTGAAGCCATTCAGCCGGTCGAGCCAGAGCGTGCTGGCCCCCGGGCGCTGCCAGGGCGGGTCGTCGCTTTGCGGCGCGACCGGCCCGGCCTGGCCGTGCGCCATCAACTCGCCAACCACCAGGCGAAGGCCGACGACGGCATCGCCCGGCCAGGGATCGGGCGCCACCGCGAAGAAACTCTTGGGACTGCGCCGGCCCAGGCTCAGGGCATAGAAGGCGGAGCCCAGCAGCCAACGCCCGAATGGCACCGGTACAGGCGTTCCAGGACTGCCCAGGAGAGAGCGGATGGGGCGGGACCCGGCCACCAAAGTGTCACCAGGCCGACGAGAATCTGCGACCAGCGTCATTTTTCTTCTGACTTTGGCCCCGCGTTGTCGCGGAGCTTTTGAGGGGTTGATGAGTTTACCTGAGCCGACGGCCTCTGGCGATGGTCCGGAAGGCCCTTGAACGGCGCCCCCCCGTCCCCAGATTCCGGGTCAAGGGGCGCCTAAAAGGGTCCCCGGGCACTCGCTCTTCGGAGGAGGGTTCTATGAGTCGTGTATCGATGTTCAGTTCGCCACTACTACTAGGGTTTGACCAACTCGAGCGCACGCTCGAACGGTTGGCGAAGAACGCCGAAGGCTATCCTCCGTACAATATCGAGCGGATCGGCGAAGACGGCCTCAGGATCACCTTGGCCGTGGCCGGCTTCTCGTCCGACGACCTCGTCATCGAGTTGGTGGAGAACCAGCTCACGGTGCGAGGCAAGCAGGCTGACGACCCCACCCGCGTCTATCTCCATCGCGGTATTGCTGCCCGTCAATTCCAGCGCGCGTTCATGCTGGCCGACGGCATCGAGGTGACCGGGGCGCGGCTCGACAACGGCCTGCTGTCGATCGACCTCGTGCGGCCGCAGGCAGAACCGCGCATCCGCAACATCCGCATCGACTCGGGTCAGCCGGTCGAGGCGGGCAACACGATCGATATCACCGCGCGCCGCACCGGCTCGCGTTGACTGCTGCCAAGGAGGTAGCCATGGAAAACAACGAAACCACCCCTGTCTTCAAGCCCCTCGCAGACGATGCATTCCTCAGTCTCGGCACGCAGCAGATCGCCTACATCAAGGCTGTCGACCTGCCGGATGGCGCGCATGCGGTGGCGATCTTCTCCGCCGACGGCAAGCCGATGGCCGCCGCGCCGACCGTCGAGATCGCGCAAGCCTTGCTGCGCCAGCACGAACTCGAGCCGGCGCTCGTCCACTGACGATGAAGCGTTACGCCGCGCTCTGCGCCGGAAGGGTTTCGACCAAAAGGGCGTAGAGCGCGTCGGCTTTGTCGGTGGCGCGCAGCTTTTCCACCAGTCCGCGATCGCGCAACAGGCGCGACACCCGCGCCAGGGCCTTGAGGTGATCGGCGCCCGCACCCTCGGGGGCGAGCAGGAGAAAGACGATATCGACCGGCCGTTCGTCGATCGAGTCGAAATCGACCGGATGGCCAAGGCGCGCGAATAGGCCCATCGGCTTGTCGAGGCCGGGCATGCGGCCGTGTGGAATGGCGACGCCACCGCCGATTCCGGTCGAGCCGAGCCGCTCGCGCTCCAGCAGGCGGTCGAACAGCCGGCGCTCGTCGAGCCTGAAGAGCGGTGCGGCCTTGGCCGCCAGCTCCGCCAGCAGGGACTTCTTGCCGGACGCCTTCACGCAGGCCAGAGCCGCTTCTGGGCCGCTTAGCAAATCGGCGATTTCCACTTTATCACCAAAAGGTTAGCGACCGGGGCCACACGCGCCGGCCAGCTGAGAGGCGCCCCTATAAGCGCGTCGTCCCAAGCGGTCAAGGGCACCCTTTGTGACCCGCGCTTGCCAATGGCCGGCTCAATCGGCCGCGCCGGCCAGCGCCTGCGCCGCGATCGCGGGCGCAAGCGGCGCGGGCGGCCCGGAGCGGCTCATCCCCAGCCGTCCCAGACGCCGGCGCTCGGCCGACGAGGGGATGCGCATGGCCTCGCGGTACTTGGCGACGGTGCGCCGGGCGATCTCGATGCCCTCGCCCTTGAGCAAATCGACGAGGCGATCGTCGGACAAAGGCTGGCTGGCGTTCTCGCTACCCACCAGGTGACGGATGCGCGAGCGGACCGATTCGGACGAAACGACGACGCCCGGCGCATGCGCGGGCAACGACGACGTGAAGAAGTATTTGAGCTCGAAGATGCCGCGCGGCGTGGCGATGTACTTGTTGGAGGTCACCCGGCTCACCGTGCTCTCGTGCAATTCGGTGGCGAGCGCGATGTCGCGCAGCACGAGCGGCTTCAGCGCGCTGACGCCATGGCGGAAAAAGCCGTCCTGTTGGCGCACGATCTCGCGCGCGACCTTCAGGATGGTGGTCGCGCGCTGCTCCAGCGTCTTGACCAGCCAGTTCGCCGACTGGAATCGTTCGGCGACGAAATCGCGATCGGGCTTGGCACGCGCGCCCTTCATCAGGGTGGCGTGATAGTTGCGATCGACCAGCACCTTGGGCAGCGCGCCGGTGTTGAGCTCGATGTGCCAGCCTTCCTCGCCGGTCTCGGGGTCCTTGGCCGGCGTAAGGAACAGATCCGGCGCGACCGGCTGGATCGGCTCGAAGTCGAACTTCTGGCCGGGCCGCGGATCGAGCGTGCGCAGCTCCGCCAGCATGTCGCGCAGGTCCTCGTCGTCGACGCCGCAGCGACGCCGCAGCGAGGCGAGCTCGCCGGCTGCCACCAAGTCGAGGTTGTCGAGCAGCGCCTTCATCGCCGGGTCGAGCCTGTCGCGCTCGGCAAGCTGCGCCGCGAGGCATTCGGCGAGGCTGCGCGCGAACAGCCCGGCCGGCTCGATCTGGCGCAGCCGCGCCCAGGCCCGGTCGACGGCGGCGATATCCACGCCCATCGCCTCGGCGACGTCGGCGGCTTCGAGGCGGCAGTAACCCGCCTCGTCGAGACCTTCGGCGAGCTTCAGCGCCAGCCGGCGGTCTTCGGGCGTATTGAAGATCAGCTCGATCTGCTCGAGCACATGGCTGGCCAGCGATCGCGGCCGCTCGGGAACGAAGTCCAGCGCGTCGGGGGCATCCTCCCGCGGCGCGGCCTTGGCGCCGTCACCGCCGCGGTCGGCGAATTCGCGCGTCCACCGCTCGTCGGCTTCGGCCAGCGCGGGCGCGACGGCCGCCAGCGCTTCCGCCGTATCCGGAGGCGCTTCGGCGGCCACGACTTCGCCCTCGGAGATCGGTCCGTCGTCGGCGGTGGTCTCCTGCAGCAGCGGGTTCTTCTCGAGTTCCTGCTGGATGAAGGCCGCGAGCTCGAGATGCGAGAACTGCAGCAGCTTGATCGCCTGCTGGAGCTGCGGCGTCATCGCCAATGTCTGGCGCGACGCCAGAATGAGACTCGGACCGATACGCATATGCCCCCACCCTGAAGGCCTTTGAGACCTTCCTCAAGGGGATCTTACGCAAAACCCGTGCCAAACGGCAAGACTTGCTCAGTGCGCGAAGATATCCTGGTCAGGCCAGCCCGCCACATCCAGCCGGGCGCGGCTCGGCAGGAAGTCGAAGGCGGCCCGGGCAAGCTCGGTGCGGCCTTCGCGCACCAGCAGCGCGTCGAGCTTGTTCTTCAGCGCATGCAGATGGAGGACGTCGGAGGCCGCATAGGTCATCTGCTCCTCGGTGAGCGTGTCGGCGCCCCAATCGGAGGTCTGCTGCTGTTTGGACAGATCGACCCCCAGAAGCTCCCGGCACAGGTCCTTCAGGCCGAACCGGTCGGTGAAGGTGCGGGTCAGCTTGGCGGCGATCTTGGTGCAATAGACCGGCTCGCAGCGCACCCCGAGCGCATGCTCGAGCACGGCGATGTCGAAGCGGCCGAAATGGAACAGCTTCAGGACCTTCGGGTCGGCAAGCAGCGCCGCGAGCCGCGGCGCCTGGTAGGCACCGCGCGGCATCTGGACCAGATGGGCGTTGCCGTCGCCGGCCGAGAGCTGGACCAGGCAGAGCCGGTCGCGATGCGGATTGAGTCCCATGGTCTCGGTGTCGATCGCCACGACCGGGCCGAACGAAAGGTCGGCAGGGAGATCGCCGCGATGGAGGGTGATGGCCATTCAGGGAGCGCCTCTCAGCCGCATGGTGCCCAGGAGAAGACTCGAACTTCCACGCCTTTCAGCGCTAGTACCTGAAACTAGTGCGTCTACCAATTCCGCCACCTGGGCACGGCATGCGGGCTAGAGGGCGGTGAGGTAAGGCGGGCCCGGCTGGATGTCAACCGAGCTTGCGCCGCAGCGGCGATGGGCTATAGGCAGCACCATGACACTACGCCAGATCACCGTTTTCGGCGGCAGCGGCTTCGTCGGCCGCTCGATCGTCCAGGCGCTCGCGCGCGAGGGCTACATGGTCCGGGTGGCGGTGCGCCGCATCGGCCTCGCCAACGGCGTGAAAGCCTTCGGTGACGTGGGCCAGATCACCCTGATGCAGGCCAATCTGCGCATGCCCCAATCGGTCGCCTGGGCGGTGACCGGCAGCGACGCGGTGGTCAATGCCGCCGGCATCTCGGTCCAGCGCGGCCGGCAGCGCTACCACGCGGTCCATGCCGAGGGGGCCCGCAACATCGCCGAGGCGTCTCGCGTGGCGGGCATCCAGCGGCTGGTCCATATCTCCGGCATCGGCGCCGACAACCGCAGCTCGCGCAACGCCTACATCAAGTCCAAGGTCGCCGCCGAGGACGCCATCGTCTCGGGCTTCGCCAGCGCCACCATCCTGCGCCCGAGCGTGGTGTTCGGCCCCGGCGATGCGCTGTTCACCCGGCTCGCCGGCATCGCCGCCAAGGCGCCGTTCGTGCCGCTGATCGGCGATGGCTCTGCCAAGGTCCAACCGGTCTTCTCAGCCGATGTCGGCCGCGCCGTCGTGGCGGTGCTGCAGCGTCCCGAAACCGCCATGACCATGTTCGAGCTGGGGGGCCCGCGCGTCTTTACCTACCGCGAGATCGCCCAGCTGGTGCTGTACGAGATCGATCGCAAGAAGCCGATCATCGGCATCCCCGCCCCCTTGATGAAGATCGCCGGCTTCTTCGCCCAGCAGATCGCCCGCTTCGGCCTCACCCCGCCGCTGACGGCCGATCAGGTCGAGCTGATGGGCAGCGACAACGTGGTGCGGCCCGGCGCCAACACCTTCGCCAGCCTCGGCATCCAGCCGGCCGCGCCGGAGGCGATCCTGCCGACCTACCTGGACCGCTTCCGCGTCGGCGGCCGCTACAACCAGCACGCTCCGGCCTGACAAGACTGCCGTGTGAACCGCCGCAGTCGATTTGCGGTCTAGTCTATTAGTCCGGATCCGGTACTATAATTGGCCAGAGATTCCTTAAGGGGTTGTCTCTGATCAATGGTCGATCCATTGGATTAAAAATAGGACAGTCTTATTGACTTAAGTACACGAAGGTGGTTTAACACCCACAAGAACGCAGTATCTGCGCCTCAAGCGCCCCATCTGCGCAATAAAATTTCAACCCGCGCGAGGGCCGCATGGCCGAGAGGATGCTGAAGTTCGTCGGAACGCCGCAGGCCCTGCCCGAGAAGCGGGCGGCAGCCGAGCGTCGCCGCGACTTCCAGGAAATCTACGCCCAGTACGCCCGCGACAAGGCGGCGGAGCAGGCCGCCCGCTGCTCGCAATGCGGCGTGCCGTTCTGTCAGGTCCATTGCCCCCTGCACAACAACATCCCCGACTGGCTGAAGCTCACCGCCGAGGGCCGGCTGGACGAGGCCTACGAGCTTTCCGCGGCGACCAACAACTTCCCCGAGATCTGCGGCCGCATCTGCCCGCAGGACCGGCTGTGCGAAGGCAACTGCGTGATCGAGAAGGGCTTTGACTCGGTCACCATCGGCTCGGTCGAGCGTTTCATCACCGACACGGCCTGGCAGCAGGGCTGGGTCAAGCCGATCCAGCCGCGCCGCGAGCGCGCGGCGAGCGTTGGCATCGTCGGCGCGGGGCCGGCCGGACTGGCCGCGGCCGAGCAGCTGCGCCGCAAGGGCTACCAGGTCGCGATCTACGATCGCTACGATCGGGTCGGCGGCCTGCTGGTCTACGGCATCCCGAACTTCAAGCTCGAAAAGGAAATCGTGCAGCGGCGCGAGGAGCTGCTGCGCCAGTCGAAGGTCGCCTTCCATCTCGACTGCGAGGTGGGCCGCGACGTCACGCTGGCCGAGCTGCGCGAGCGCCACGACGCCCTCCTGCTCGCGACCGGCGTCTACAAGGCGCGCGACATCGCCGCCCCCGGTGTCGGCCTGCCGGGCATCGCCGCGGCGCTCGACTATCTCACCGCCTCCAACCGACATGGCCTGGGCGACACGGTGCCCGCGTTCGACTCGGGCGCGCTCGACGCCAGGGGCAAGAACGTCGTGGTGGTGGGTGGCGGCGACACGGCGATGGATTGCGTGCGCACGGCGGTGCGCCAGGGGGCGAAGTCGGTGAAGTGCCTCTATCGCCGCGACCGGGCCAACATGCCGGGCTCGCAGCGCGAGGTGAAGCACGCCGAGGAGGAAGGCGTCGAATTCGTCTGGCTGTCCGCGCCGCAGGCCTTTCTCGGCAAGGAGCAGGTGAGCCATGTCCGTTCGGTGCGCATCCATCTCGGCATGCCCGACGCCTCGGGCCGCCAGACGCCGCAGGAGATTCCCAACAGCCACGTCAACATCGAGGCCGACCTGGTGCTGAAGGCGCTGGGCTTCGATCCCGAGAACCTGCCAGCGGCGTTCGACGCGCCCGATCTCGCCGTCACCGGCTGGAACACGCTCAGGATCGACTGGCGCAGCATGATGACCAGCCTCGACGGCGTGTTCGCCGCCGGCGACATCGTGCGCGGCGCCTCGCTGGTGGTGTGGGCGGTGCGCGACGGCCGCGACGCCGCCGAGCGCATCCATTCCTATCTGGCGGCGAAGGCGCAAGCCGCGCTGCCGATCGCGGCGGAGTAGACGATGATGGTGCTTTACGACTTCATGGGCTCGGGCAACGGCTACAAGGTGCGCCTGCTGCTGGCCCAGCTCGGCCTTCAGTACACGCTCGTCGAGCGCGACATCCTGAAGGGCGAGACGCGCACGCCGGAGTTCCTCGCCAAGAACCCCAACGGCCGCATCCCGACGCTGCAGCTCGAGGACGGCACGCATCTCGCCGAGTCCGATGCCATCCTCTGGTACCTCGCCGAAGGCACCGGGTTCGCGCCGGCGACCCGCCTCGAGCGCGCCCAGACGCTGCAATGGATGTTCTTCGAGCAGTACAGCCACGAGCCCTATATCGCCGTGGCGCGCTTCTGGAAGCACTTCTTCACCAAGCTCACGCCGCAGCAGAAGATCGAGCTGCCGCAACGCATGGAAAAGGGCTACGCCGCGCTGGGCGTGATGGAGCGCCACCTCGCGAGCCATCGCTTCTTCGTCGGCGACCGCTACGGCATCGCCGACATCGCGCTCTACGGCTACACGCACGTCGCGGGCGAGGGCGGCTTCAATCTCGACAACTTCCCGCAGGTCAACGCCTGGCTGGCGCGCGTCGCCGCCCAGCCCGGCCACGTCACCATGGATCACAAGGGCTAACGGAGGAGACAGCCATGCCGATGATCAACGTCCAGATGTTCGAGGGCCGCACCCTGGAGCAGCGCCGCAAACTCGCGAAAGAGCTCACCGAGGGCACCTGCCGGGCGCTCGGCTGCACGCCCGACGCCGTCCAGATCATCCTGACCGACGTCAAGAAAGAGAACTGGGCCGAGGCCGGGAAGCTGTTTTCCGACACGTAGTCTTTGAAGCGTCCCCCTCCCTAACCCTCCCCCTGCGGGGGGAGGGAA
>Ga0310810_10009166_pt1 | contig 11440 bp, 11 predicted proteins | sample NCmetagenome_FD_207641 | JGI IMG/M metagenome (GOLD analysis project Ga0310810, IMG submission 207641) | Soil microbial communities from experimental microcosm in Duke University, North Carolina, United States - NC | ecosystem: Engineered > Artificial ecosystem > Soil microcosm > Unclassified ... | reverse complement strand
CGCCCGAATGAGGCGACCATTGAAGAAAACTTCGTTGGTATCAATCCTATTTGCAGGAGCATTGCTCGCCCTTGCAGTCACCGTTGAGGCGCAGCAGCCGGGGAAGGTCTTCCGCATAGGGTTCCTCGATGCAAGCACTGCTGCTGGAATGGCGGTCCTCGTGCCCGCGTTCCGGGAAGAGCTGAGCAAGCTTGGATGGATTGAGGGAAAGAATCTCACCATTGAGTACCGATCTGCAGAGCAAAAGCCCGAGCGCCTGCCTGAGCTTGCGGTGGACTTGGTGCGCCTTAAGGTTGATTTGATTGTGGCCGCAGGGCTGACATCAGCGTTAGCTGCGAAGAAAGCAACCAGCACCATCCCCATCGTGATGACCAACGTGGGAGCCCCCGTGGCTGCGGGTTTGGTTGCCAGTCTGGCGCGCCCTGGAGGCAATGTCACCGGCTTTGACAGTTTAAACTTCGAGCTAAATACCAAAAGGTTAGAGATACTCAAAGACGCGGTCCCCAAGCTCGCCCGAGTTGGGCTTCTGCGGTTGCCGACAGGCACCCTATTAATAGACCTGCAAATGAAAGAGCTTAGACCCGCAGCTTTTGCGCTGAAGCTACAATTGGAGGAAATCGAGACTCAATCCGACGCCAAGGGATTAGAGAGCGCCTTTCAAACCGCAGAGCAGAAGCGGGTTCAGGCAATAATGACGGTCGCCACTCGCGGCTTTTCCGGCGCAAGAAAGCGGATCGTCGAGCTTGCCAACAAATACCGGTTTCCAGCCATTTACTATTACAAGGAGTTTGTCGATGAGGGCGGCCTCATGTTCTATGGGACGGACTCCACTGACATCTATCGGCGCGCGGCTGTTTACGTAGACAAGATTCTGAAAGGGACTAAACCGGCTGATCTGTCGGTGCAGCAGGCCACGAAGTTTGAATTCATCATCAATCTCAAGGCAGCCCATCAAATCGGTTTGACGATTCCAGTCCGAGTTCTTGAACGGGCAACTCAAGTGATCAGGTAACAATCTGAAAACCGCCAAGCAAATCGGCCTCATGATTCCTCCTAACGTGCTGCGAGAGCGGATCGGGTGATCAAATGACCACATAGTCGAATGTCGTGTTTCTAGAAAATCCTGCGATTTAACTAAATCTAAATTCAGAGCAATAGTCGGAGGTGTTTTCATGAAAATCGATGTGCATGCTCACCTTTTTTCATCGGCTTACATAGACTGTCTTCAGCGCGTATTCGGAAACGACAGCACGCCGACGGGTCAGGACGCGCAACGCCTAATTCGTTGGATGAGAGCCGATCCGCGCATGATCGATGTAGAAGGCCGGTTAGAGGAGATGAACAAGTGGAATATCGATATGCAGGTCCTCTCGGTCCCGTTCCACGGCGCACTTGTACAGGATAAGGCGGCGGCTGTTGAACTGACACAATTAGCGAATGACCTGGTCATTCAAACAGCGCACAAGTATCCACAACGCTTCCGGGCGCTTCTAGCTATACCTCTACAATTCCCCGACGTTGCCGTGCAGGAATTGGATCGGATTGCTGACCGGTCGGAAGTCGTAGGCGTTATTCTAGCCGGAAGTGCTGGCGGACGGCCGTTAAATGACGCCTCTTTCATGCCGTTTTATGCCGAGCTGGAACAGCGTCACATACCATTTCTGTTACACCCCATTTCGCCGCCGGGACTCGATTGCATGTTAGAGCTGAACCTGGCGAACGTCGTCGGGTTCATGTTCGAGACCACGCTAGCTGCCGTCCGATTGGTCTATGCTGGAGTTTTCGAGCGCCATCCCGACTTGCGGATGATCTTTCCTCACCTCGGTGGCTTGGCGCCGTACCTGATGGGTCGGCTACAATGGGGTTACGAGCGTTTTCCGCCGTGCAATGAGAACATTACTAACCCGCCTGAGTTCTACTTCAAGCGCTTTTACTACGACACTGTTTGTCGCAACGTGCCAGCGCTCCGAATGGCCGTCTCGATGTTTGGGACAAAGCACATTATGTTCGGTACAGATATACCGTTGCGGGAAGATATAGAGTTGCAGCTCCGCGATATAGCAGCGTTAGATCTCAGCGCTGCGGACCTGAACGACATTTATTCCGGGAACGCGGCGCGGCTTTTGGGCATCACGACTATTTAGAGCGCGGTTGGTTCGGGCCGACTTGGTGTCAAACTAAAGACCGCCAACCAGATCGACCTCATCGTTTCCGCCGAATGTGCTGGCGAGAGCGGATAGAGTGATCCGGTGATAATGCATAATTTTACAGATCGCATTCTCATCGGTTTAGGCCTCCTGCTTCGCCCTATTAACGAACCGAGTTTTCTCTGTTCACTAACGGTCGTGATACGTCGCTGTGGCGCTATCGTTGCGTGCGTTGCGGCTGGATAGGGCGAGCGGCCGTTGAGTCCGGAAGGGCTGAGAAACTACAGGGATCAGACGTCGATACCAAGTTCAATGTATTTGAGGACTGGTGAGCGAGTTTAAGCTTGCAATCTTCCTGCTATGCGCAGGTCGGGCAGTTTGCACAGGACACCGGCTAAAGGCTGTTTTAAACCTGTTGCTCAGCTAGGACCCCCAGAAAATAACCTGACACTTCCGAAACCCGGCCACGCCACCAATTCGGTGAGGCCTTCACGCCAGGACCGTACATTCTCGGCTTTTTTAAATGCAGGTACATTGGCAGCGGATGATCGGCTTTCGGTTTCGTTTTGTACTGGTCACCAAACTTCGCAATCTCCTGCCGTATTTTACCAGCTGCCTCTTTGTGTACGACAGCTGTAGCAAAATCATCTGCAAAACCGTCGAAATATTTGTGACCGCTGACGAGAAAGCCTGACAGAACAATACCCCGAGCTTGTAAGGTAATCCCTATTTCACGCTCCGTACCATCGACGAAACCTACCAAGGCTTGCAAAAACCAATCACTTTCCTCACTCCGTTTGTTTTCTCTTTGGTTCAAATCAGCCATAACTCCCTCTCTCGTGAGCATTAATGCTGATTCAAGAGACCGAGGGCGACAATGATTATTGAAGGGATACGAAATTGGAAAAATCTTTCTTGCAACATCTTTCTCACCAACCAGAGGCGACACCCATGTCCGACAACGATGCTGGACCGCTCGCCGTCGTGATGTGCTAGCCGAAGTGATTTTTGCGAAAACCGAAGTAGACCCTTGGTTGTCGCTAAATTCCGATCCACGATCAGTATGAGTGCTAAAAAGATTAACGCTATTATCACCAAATAACTTAAAACAATCAGCGCAATATGGAATGTGGAGATTCCCTTCCGATGGAGAAGCCAGATTGCCAAGAGGATCGCCGCCAAAAAGATGGCGTACTTGGTCCAACTCATCAAAGGTTCTTCTCAGGGCGCAGTGCCGAAACGACTACGACGTCGGGCACCGAAACCGTTGAGAATTAAAATTCACTATGACAATACGGACATTGATCTGCGGCTCTTTTGATCCTTATCTTGCAGCCTGGACACTGTTTGGTAGATGGACGCACCATCAAATACACGCCGGTAGCTATGAAGGCAGCGCCAAGCATGGCAAAAAAGTTTCCTAAGGCGGGAAGCACGCCACCGAAAGTTGCTGGAGAGTTTTCTCCTACCTGTGCTGAAATCCCGGCTAGTGCTAACAAAAGAATGGATATACAGATCATGACGAAACCCGCTCCGTCTGAACGAAGGTATTTGCGACCAATCCTTCGCTCTAAATAGTTGGTCATGGTACCAGTGGTGGCGAGTAGGATCGGGTTCTTTTTTATCATCAATCCGCTCTCCCTTCATTTTCTACGTTATAAATCGTAGTATCGGTGATATATCACGTAATATTTATCAGGTGCAAACACGTGAAAAGAGGACGTCCCCCAAAGTTCCAAGAACCTCGACATCCCATTACCGTAACCCTTCCTGAGAGCACGTTGGCTCAGCTGGCGGCTATCAATTCTGATCGCTCGCGGGCAATCGTTAAGGCTGCTACGGCAGCGCTCCCCGTAGATCCTAAGCGCAAACCGGTTGAACTGGTGGAGGTCTTGCCGGGGCTAAGCGTTATTCTGATCGGACCCAGCCGATATATTCAAAAGATCAAATGGCTTCGGCTAGTCGAGGTAGCGCCGCTGCGATTTCTTCTAACCATTCCGACGGGCACTGCAGTCGATTCGCTGGAGTTAGCACTTCTCGATCTACTGCAGAACCTAAAACCCTACGAGGACAGGGAAGGGTTGATTTTGGAGGGACTGCGAGATTTGATACGTCGCTTGCGAGTGGACGGTAAGCTTTCTAAGGGCGAACTTTTGTTTGTGGAAACAAAGAGTCGTCAGGGTAGAAACCGGAGGCATTGAGCTTGAGCCTTCATGGCGGACTCGCCGGCGATGGTGACGATTTTCGTGCGCACGAGCAACACCGCCGGCGCGTTACTTCCTTATTATCCCGAGTGCTGGCCTTGCGTATTGCCCGCTCAACCAGCATCTCGATCTCTACAGTTTGCTGTCAGCGAATAACTCGGTTTTGATATCAACAGTAGCCTCCCTGTAATCACCTGTGTGTTGAAATGTGCAGGGCCATTCCACGTCACAGGGTTCACCACGTCGCCGTGCTTTAAGCACGCGCGTTTCAACCTGATATTGAATGACCCGACATGAGGATTGAGGATTCTCGTGGCACGATTAGACATTGTCTCTCGTTGAGCTATTGCTTGAGAGGACCTGTTACCTCACCTGTGCACTTGTACCCCTTATAAAAAGGAAACAAGAAAATCTCCCATCCCAAATCGGTTTCGACGCTTTTAAGCCTGACCGCGACACCGCGCCTTTTCGCCTCTTCTTGAAGTTCTTCGATACATCCGTCCTGCGTGTACGTGCTGACGACAATTTGCGCTGGTGTATCTTTTGTCTCCGGAAGATAAAACTGCGGGCCGCAGGCAGCGATCAGAATAAGGATTAGATACGGAATAATTTTTTTCATAGTTCTCCTGCCAGTGACAGAAATTGATGCGCATTCAAAAAAACCAACACCCTGCAAATTTTCTCGAATCAAGGCTTTACTTCCAAGTTGTTGACCACGCTCTTCACGCCGCCGGCCTACCTCTATTCGAATCCATACAGGATCGACAAAACAAATCAACGCATTCCACAGGAAAAATCTTGCTCTATCCGCTATGCTGTAGCTCATGGCAGGCATACGCGGCAGATCCGGCCCACCAGGTATCAGAACGCTTTCAGACACGGTTTAGCTGGCATTGCACAGCGTCGCGCTGACGGTGTTCTCAATCCCCAAGAACAATCAATCCGAGAAGAAATCCTGTCCGGCTTATTGACCGATAAGGGCAGAGCTACACAGATCAGCACCGCCACACGCGTGCTGGCGTAGATCAGCGCAAGCGACGTCTCACTGGGTCACGTTTAATCACGCGATAGACGGTGTGATTCAGAACAATCCAAGAGCCAGAGCCAGTCCCAAAGCGCTGGCTGAATTGGACAGGTCCGAGGGGCCGCTAGTGAGTTCTCTATGATCGAATCTTCAGCGGTTCGGGATGTAAAATCAGAATCGCTTCAGGACATCATTGCAGAGATGACCAGTGGTCGTGAGAACGGATTGCCGTCCTCTCCTTTCGCTCCGGCCGATAGGAAAGATCTATTCACTGAATTCATCTCAAAACAGCACAATATCGCCTCGTTTCGAGCTCCGCGCCCAATGCATCATGGCACCGGGCTGAGTGTTGCAATTACGACAATGTCATTGTCTCCCGCCATCGCATTTACCGGTTTGGAATTTGGTGACCACCCCGAGCCGGCTAGATATCTTGGGCACGAACCCTGACAGAGCGTAGTTAGGACAGTCTTGAGCTGGCACGATATATAGGGATAGAGGAATAACCAATTTGGGGAGACGCGCTTGCAAGAAAGGTTTTCACAATGCCTGAGGATGAGGAGCAACAGACCAGACAATACCTTATCGCACGTTTTTGGGAAGCGGCTCTGGGCTTCTGGCGCAAAGGGGGCGGGCACAGGGGCTGGTTGCTGACTTTCACGGTCATCATCATTGCGCTGGTGAATCTCGCCCTTCAGTACCGGCTCAATGTATGGCACCGCGGCATGTTCGATGCGCTCGGCCAGCGCGATAGCAGCGGCGTGCTCCACCAAACCATGATATTTTTCCCGATTATTTTCGCCATGGTCAGCGTCGGCGCGGCAGCAACATATGCGAAAATGACCTTGCAACGCCGGTGGCGCGAGTGGCTCAACGCGCACGTGCTCGATCAGTGGCTCACCAACGGACGTTACTATCAACTCAACTTGGTTCCGGGCGATCACAGCAATCCGGAATATCGCGTAGCCGAGGATCTACGCGTGAGCGTCGACGCTCCGGTCGAATTTACCGTCGGCGTCTTCTCGGCCGTCGCGTCCGCAATCGTCTTCATCGGCGTGCTCTGGTTCATCGGCGGCGAGCTCGCGATTCCAATCGGCAACGCAGTGCTGCGCATACCCGGCTTCCTGGTGATTGCTGCGTTCATCTACGCGGTGCTGGCCAGCGGATCGATGATCATGATCGCGCGGGGCTTCGTTGCCGTATCTGAGAATAAAAACCAGGCCGAGGCTGACTACCGCTATGTGTTCACGCGGCTGCGGGAAAATGGTGAAAGCATCGCGATGCTCGGCGGCGAGAATGAAGAGCGCGCGGGCCTTGACGAGGCATTCACGAACGTCCGCAAGCGCTGGCGCGAGCTGATGAGGCAGTACATCCGCACGACGGTTGTATCACAGGCCAGTAACGGCGGCGCGCCGATCGTTCCGATACTCCTCTGCGCGCCGAAGTACGTCGCCGGAACGATGACCCTCGGCGAAGTCATGCAGGCCGCTTCGGCGTTCATGATCGTTCAAGTCGCGTTCAATTGGCTGGTCGACAACTATCCACGGCTCGCCGATTGGACCGCGTCGGCATGTCGACTTGCCTCATTATTGGTGTCGCTGGATCGTTTGGAGCGAGCCGAGGGCGAAGAAACGATGGGCCGAATAGTTCGTCAGTCGGCCGAGGATGGAGCGCTCCGGTTGCGCGACCTCTCGGTAACCTTGGACGATGGAAGCGCGGTGGTGAACGAAGCGGACATCGAGATTACCGCCGGCGAAAAGGTGCTGGTTGTCGGCGAATCCGGCACGGGCAAGAGCACCTTGGTGCGGGCGATCGCCGGCCTGTGGCCCTGGGGCACGGGAGAGATCCGCATCAAGTTCGAAGGATTGCTGTTGATGCCGCAGCAGCCTTACGTTCCGCTCGGAACGCTGCGTCGCGCTGTGACTTATCCCCTCTCGCCCGACGAAGTTGATGATGCTTTGGTCCGCAAAACGGTTGAAGAAGTCGGCCTAGGCCATTTTCTGGACCGCCTCGATGAAGACACGGGTTGGGAACATGTGCTCTCCGGAGGTGAAAAACAGCGGCTTGCGTTTGCCCGCGCCCTGATCCATCGTCCCATCACAATCGTGATGGACGAGGCGACCGCCGCTCTGATCCGATGAGCCAGCAACGTTGATGCAACTGGTGCTGGAGCGACTCCCTGAAGCCACCGTCATCAGTGTGGGCCATCGCGCCGAGCTCGAAGCATTTCATACGCGCAAGCTCGTGTTGGAATATCATCCCGAGGGCGCGCGGCTCGTCCGCGATGAATCGCTGGAAAGGAAGTTCGGCCGCTCGGCGCGGTTCCTTTCGAAGATGCGAGCCCGCAAAAAACCGCGCAAGGCGCGAAATGCATCGCGCTAAGGATACGTGACTAGACTCAATGCCGACCTGTAATCTTGTCGTCCGCGTGCGGGCGCGGCAAATGAACCAACCCGCAAGCGGATTGACCATCCGCTGCGCAGGCCCGACCGCATCACCTGCTCCTTTTGAACCCGCTCATGCCGGGGGAGAACGGCCTTGTCCCGAAATGTCTGCAGCACCAGCAGCGGTCCAGCCCAACTGAGCGTGCTGGTCAAGGGTATCACCGAACTATGATGAAACCGGATTATGCTAGGATAATTCCCTTGATCACTTCCAAAGTCTCATCAAAGCCGAAACGCGTAAACTCGATGAAATCTCACGCGACAACCGATTTCTGTACGATTGACTTCGCTTCCGCGAGAGACTTTGCCGACGCGATCGAAAGATTCGGTGACGTACAGGAAGCCCTCGAGGTTTGTCGAGACGAGCGACTTGAAATCCTCGACCGTATAGTCCGTGAACGGTTGAAACGGTAACAGAAACTAGCTCCGCTTAACGCTCATCTGAGGCGACCATCTAACGGTTTTAACATCGCTTCTTCGGACTTGTTTCGCGGAGCCCAATTGAGATCTATTTGAGGTCGGATAGAATCTCGAACAATGGCAGCTTTTTCTCTGAGAAATAATATATCTCGTTTTTTTGAGGTCCGACCCGGCGAGCTCCGGCGGGTGGGCATTATGGTCGCGCTGGTTTTTTTTCTCCTCGCCGCTAACAATGTTATCAAAGTCGTACGAGACTCTCTCTTCCTCAGCCATTTTCTCGTTAGCGATCTATCCTATGTTTACATCCTCGTGGCTGTTATTGCAGGAGGCATCATAGCTGTATATACGCGTTACACGGCAGGGTTGCCATTTTACCAACTCATTCTCGGCTCTCATGCCTTCATCATTTCCAATGTGATCGTGTTTTGGTACCTCATCGTGTTCTTCAAGTTTGCGTGGGCGATATATGCTTTTTACATCTGGTCAGCGATCGTCGGTATTCTTGCTATCGCTCAATTCTGGACCCTAGCCGACCTGATTTTCACATCGCGCGAAGCGAAACGTCTGTTCGGCATTTTCAGCGCCGGCGGGTCGCTTGGCGCTATTTTGGGCGGCTTTGCGAGTGGATGGTTAGTTGACCTATTCGCAAGAACCGACGAACTTTTTTGGTTCATCGCAACATTATTTACCGGAGCTTTTGGTGTGGTTTGGCTGGCGCGCAATGAATTATGCGAGCTCAAAAGCGCAGCAGAAAACGAACTCGAAAAAAGAGAACTGAAGGCGAATCAACAGACGGGCGCGCTTGGCGCAATTGGAACGTCCCGATATCTTCAATTGATCGCGAGCGCGATCTTTGTCTCGGTGGTTGTCTCGACTCTGATTGACTTTCAGTTCAAGGCCGCTGCAAAAGCGGCCTATGCATCTCAAATGAGCTTGACGACCTTCTTCGGTTCCTATTATGCCTGGCTTGCTGTCATTACTTTTTTCGGTCAGGTTGTTTTAACTCGGAGATTTTTAACCGGCTTCGGGTTAATCGCGAGTCTCTTAGTCCTCCCCGTGAGTTTGTTCGCAGGATCGCTTGGCATTTTCCTCTGGCCGGGACTTTTCTCAACTGCGGCAACAGACTTAACAGATGCGGTTTTGCGACCAGGCGTAAACCAGAGCGGGATGGAGATACTTTATCTGCCTCTCTCTGCGAATGTAAAAAAGCAGGTCAAGACTTTTCTCGATGTGGTATTGCAACGACTCGGAGATGGTGCTGCAGGGTTGATCGTGCTTGCTTACGCGCTATTTATACTGCAGGTTGACCCCGCGAGGCTTGCCTATTTTTCTCTTCCGCTCATTGTCATCTGGGCTGTGTGCACTTTCTTTCTAGGGAACGCGTACGTTGAAGAATTGCGGACCGGACTCGAAACACAAGCCATCACCTGGGACGAAGCAGAGATTAACTATGCCGATAAGCACACCGTCAAAGCAGTGCTGGAAACGTTACAAAGAGACGATGAGCAAGCTCTCTTGTTCGGCCTCGAACTGGCAGAGAAGTTGGATCCGAAAGTTATCGTGCCGCGCCTTCCGCTCAGCCTTTTGCGGCATCCTTCGCCTATAGTTCGAAGTCGATCGTTAAAACTTTTTGCCGCAAGTACAGATGCTCAGAAATTGCAGGAAATCGTGCGCTTGCTCCAAGACGAAAATGGAGAAGTCCAGGCGGAAGCGATCAACGTCGTCTGCGCGATTCGGAAGGAAGATGCGATCCCGGTTATGCAACCTTACTTGGAAAGTCCTGATCCACGAGTTCAGAGATCGGCGATCGAATGTCTGCTGCACCACGGAGACGGCGAGATCCGTGAAATCGCTCTGGCCACCTTTCATAAAATGATAGCAAACACAAAAGTCGATGGAGCAACCGCTCGGATGGAAGCGGCCCGCCTCATCGGCAATGTCAACGATCCAGAATTTCGCCGATACCTGACCATGTTTATCCGGGAAGATTCCTCCATGGCCGTAGTTCGCGAGGCGTTAGCTGCTGCCGGAAGGATAAAAGAGCCGACGGTTCTAAGAGACGTTATCATGCAACTCGGCTGCCGGACGACCAAGAGTGCGGCACATCAGGCGTTAGTCGAATACGGCGAAATTGCGGTTGAAACTTTAAGAGAAGTGCTGCTGGATCCCAATGTTTCTCGTGATGTGCGACTCAATATTCCTTCCACGTTAAACAAAATCGCCTCTCCTGCCGCAATGAAAGCGCTTCTCGATGGACTGAATCAGGAAGATGGCTCTCTCCGTTACAGAATCATCGTCGGCCTCGAAGAGACTGCCCGACGCTTGCCGAATGTCCGCATGGACCCACAGGTCATAGAGACCGCTATTGACGCGGAAGCCAGCCGCTACTATCGACGATTTGTAACTTTCTTTGTGCTTTTTGGAGATGAAAGTGATGATTCAATGACGAAAGGGTCGCTGCTCCATGAGGCTTTGCGCGAAAATATGGAGAGGGAAAGGGAAAGAGTCCTGCGGCTGCTTTCCCTGATTTATCATCCTCAGGACATTCGAAGTGCCGGCGTCGCCCTCCAAAGCAGCAGTCCAGCCAAACAGGCGCAAGCGATCGAGTTTCTCGACAACCTGCTTACCGGAGATATTAGGCGTCACGTCTTTCCTCTTTTTGACGATGCTCCGGGCACTGAGCGTTTCCGACAGTTTCTTGTCTTTTTAGGTCTGAACAGTTTTGATGTCGAGACAGCCTTGCACGCGCTTTTGCAACAAGATGATGTCTGGCTCAAAGCAGCAACCCTCTGGGAGATTGGCCTAAGAAGACTTCCAGATTTCCGCGACGAGCTCAAGCACTATATCAATTCCAAGGATGCCGTGCTCAAAGAAACCGCTGAGCTTGTGGTCTCAAGGATGTAGTTTGGAAACAGAAAATCATCTCACCACAATTGAGAAGGTCATCTTTTTAAAATCGGTAGACATCTTTGAGCATGCCACCGTGGAACAGCTCGGCCGGATCGCAGGATTAATGGCAGAAGTTAGTTTCGCAGCCGGTGAAACTATCTATAAAGAAGGCGATTTTGGAGACGCCCTGTATGTGATACTAAGCGGTAGTGTGTCGATTGAGAGAAATGGTAGTACGCTTCGTGAGCTTAAGGAAAAAGAAGCCTTTGGCACTCTGGAGGTTCTTGATTTCCACCCTCGCGCTGGAACCAC
>Ga0310810_10009163_pt1 | contig 11441 bp, 8 predicted proteins | sample NCmetagenome_FD_207641 | JGI IMG/M metagenome (GOLD analysis project Ga0310810, IMG submission 207641) | Soil microbial communities from experimental microcosm in Duke University, North Carolina, United States - NC | ecosystem: Engineered > Artificial ecosystem > Soil microcosm > Unclassified ... | reverse complement strand
TCTTCACCAGCTGCTTGCCGTCATGCGTGAACTTGAAGATCGCGTGGCGATAGTCGTCGACGATGTAGACGTGCTTCTCTGGATCGTAGGGGCTGATGTAGACCGAATGCGGACGACGCAGCATCTTGTCCCACTGCGACCAGTTCTCGATGATGTCGCCATTGCGATTGATGACGAGGATGCAGTTCTCCCACAGGAAGTCCTTTCCGTTGACACCGCGGTCCGAATCGTCACCCGGTTCCTGAGTGCCCGGCTTGAACAGCGCGCCCGGCGGGCTCGCGTTCGTCGCGTTGCGCCACATCCCTGCGACGGGAAAAGACAGGTTCGCGGCCACGTTCGGGGCCTCGATGGGCGGCGCGCCTCGCCCCTGCGGCGGAATGACCGGCAGCGACCCGCGCTGGATGTAATAGATACGGTCCGGGCTCTCCGCGAACACACCCTGACCGGCGCCGAAGGTCCACTTTTCCTTGCCGGGGAGCGTGCTGAGATCCTTCGGCCAATTCGGGACGACCTCGTACGGACCCGTCGACTCGAGGGAACCGAGATCGTTCGCCACGGCGGCGAACTTTGCGCCGCCGCTCGACTGCGCCTGTGCCGGAGCAGTCCGATTCGCGGCAACGTACCCCACGAGGAGCGCCGCAGTGATCGCAATTGGCGTCGTGTACTGACGCATCGAAACCTCCTTCTGTTCTTCCCAGGCCGGCACCGACGTTTCCGTAGTGCGCGGCGTTCCACACGACGTAGGTCCGGCTGAAGCCGGACACCACCGCAGGCTCGCGAATTGTACCCTCGACTTCCCGCAGTACATGCTCCGTGCGGATTGAACGCCGTCGGTGAGACGGGAGCGTCGTAGAATGGGCGCCCGTCATGACCATTTCACGACGGCTCGTGATTGTCGGCGCGTTGATACTGCTGGCGATGCCCGCGGCTGGTCAGGATGCTCCGCCCCAGTCTGACGGCGCCGCCCTCTTCAAGACCTACTGCGCCATGTGTCACGACGGAGCGGCCGCCGATGCACAGGCGCCGCGACTGGACACGCTGCGGCGGTTGACCGCCGAGCAGGTGTTGGCCGCGCTCGAGCGCGGTTCGATGCGCGCTCGGGCCGCCGAGCGGAGCCGCGCACAGCGACGGACGCTGGCGGCGTACGTGTCCGGCAAACCACTGGCGGCTGCTGATGCGGCAATCCCGAAATCCGCATTCTGCAGCGTGACAACGGCGCCACCGGCCAAGGCACTTGCTGGACCATCCTGGAACGGCTGGGGGCTGGGAATCGGGAACACACGGTTTCAATCGGCGCATGCCGCCGGACTGCCGGCAGAACAAGTGCCGCGGCTCGCGCTCAAATGGGCGTTCGGGTTCCCCGGCGCAAGCTCCGCGGGCACGCAGCCTGTGATCGTCGGGGGCCGCGTGTATGTCGCGACCGCCGAAGGCGAACTGTACGTGCTCGACGCGAAGACCGGCTGCGTGCACTGGACGCTCGAAGTCGAGGCGGCAGTCCGCAGTGCGGTGACGCTCGACGAGCGGCCGGACGGAACGCTCGTCGCGTACTTCGGCGATCAGAGCGCCAATGTCTACGCGGTGGATGCGAAGGCGGGCAAGGTCCTCTGGAAGGTCGAAGTGGACGATCATCCGCACGCAGCGATCACCGCGGCGCCGCAGCTTCACAACGGCCGCCTGTACGTGCCAGTTTCCTCCCGCGAAGAGTCGCAAGTCGGCGATCCGCGGTACCCGTGCTGCTCGTTCCGCGGCAGCGTCGTCGCGCTCGAGGCAAGAACCGGCAAGCGTCTGTGGAAGACGTACACCGTTGCGGAGAAGGCGAAGCCGACCACCAGGAACAGCGTCGGCACGCAGTTGTACGGGCCCGCCGGCGGCGCGATTTGGAATACGCCGACGATCGACACGAAGCGGAACGTGCTCTACGTCGGCACAGGCAACAACTTTGCGCCGCCTGCGACCGCATTGTCGGATTCACTGCTTGCCCTGGATCTGAACACCGGCGGCCTCCGCTGGTCGCGTCAAATCACCGAGAACGATATCTGGAACGGGAGCTGTCGCGCACCGAATCGCGAAGCCGCGGTATGCCCGGATAAAGACGCGCCCGACTTCGATTTCACCGGTTCGTCGTTCCTCGTCGACGTCGGTGGCGGCCGCCAGCTGATCGTGGTCGGCAACAAGTCGGGGGTCATCTTTGGCTTCGATCCCGATGCCCGCGGCAAGATCGTCTGGGAGCGCCGCATTGCGCAGGGGTCGTCGTCGGGAGGCGTGTTCTGGGGCTCGGCGACCGACGGCGTGAACATCTACGCTGCAAACGCCGATTTCATCGGGGAGAACTCTGGGGCAAGCGGCGGGATGAATGCGGTGGATCTCCGTACGGGCCGTATCGTATGGAGCGTGCCTGGCGCGGGGTGTGCGAACAGGAATCCGTGCAAGCCGTCGCAGAACGCCGCGGTGACGGCGATTCCAGGCGTCGTGTTCTCGGGAACGATGGACGGCCGGCTACGCGCCTACTCGACGCGCGACGGCACGGTCCTTTGGGAGTACGAGACCGCACGCGAGTTCAAGACGGTCAACCACGTAGACGCGAACGGCGGATCGATGAGCAACGGCGGCGCCGCGGTCGTCGACGGCATGTTGTTGGTTAATTCGGGTTATTCGCACCACGGCGGCATCCTTCCCGGCAACGTGCTGCTCGCGTTTTCCGTGGAGTAGCGTATGAACCATTCTGCGCGCCTGATCTCGTCAACGCTCGCCGCGACGACCATAGTGCTGCTTACGGTCCTTCCGGCGGCGGCACAATCAGCGGTGGCATCCGGCTCGAGCCGGACCTCGCTGAAAATCGTCCGCGATGTCGACTACGTCGCAAACGGTGATTACGCCGACGGCAAAGATCGGCTCGACATCTATGTCCCTGACGGCGCCCGCAGCGCGCCGGTCATCTTCTCGATCCACGGCGGCGCGCTCGAGGCTGGCGATCGCAGCGAGGAGCGCTTCGTCGGCCAGCGATTTGCCAGTTCCGGCTATGTCACGGTGGTCATCAGCTACCGTCTGTCGCCGGACGTCTCGCATCCGGCACACATCCAGGACGTCGCGGCCGCCTTCGCGTGGGTCACGCACAACATCGCACGCAATGGCGGCGATCCCCACCGCATCCTGGTGACCGGCCACTCCGCGGGCGCCTACCTTGCGATGCTGCTCGCTACGGATCCGCGGTGGCTCGCCGCGCACAAGCTCTCGCCGCGTGATATCGCGGGGATCGCGCCTGTCAGCGGCTTCTACTGGGTCGACCGGGAGGGCGTCGGGCCAGATCGCCCCGCATATATCTGGGGGAGAGATCGAAAGGTCTGGGTCGATGCCTCACCGGCGCACTATCTCCGCCCCGATATACCCCCGGTACTGCTGCTCGACACCGACGGCGATGAACCGTGGCGGCAGCAGCAGAAGGCCGACTTCGCCGCTGCGCTTCGGGCGGCCGGCCACAAGGATGTGACGGCGTACACGGTCAAAGGCCGGACGCACATGAGCGTCTGGACGGAGATGAACGACGGCGAGGACGAGGAAACCTCCTCGCAGATCCTCCGCTTCGCAAAGCGCTTATTCGCGGCTCCCTGAACCTGGACCCAAAAGGCGACTCATCGTGCATATCAAGCAACAACTCGTCGACGCCATTCGGATGCTCGAGCGTGCCGGCTATATCGACCACAACGGTCACTGCAGTGCGCGTCGTGACGAGAACAGCTTCTTCATCAACTCCGGTGCGTCAGTGCGCGGTGCGCTGACGACCGACGACATCGTCACGGTCGATCTCGCGGGCAACCTGGTCGAAGGCACCGCTCGCCCTCCGCTCGAGTACCACATTCATTCGGAAGCCTATCGCGCACGACCGGATGTCAATGCGGTCATGCACACGCATCCGCAATGGTCCACGTTCCTGACGATGACGGGCGTGAAGTATCAAGCGGTGTATGCGCAGGGGGTACTGCTCGGCGACATTCCGCTGATGGATTCGCCGCTGTCGATCAACACGAAGCCGATGGGCGAGAAGATGGCCGAGATGCTCGGCCGCGGCCCCGCCGTCCTGCTGAAAGCGCACGGCGTCGTCGTTGTCGGCGCCGACATCATCGAATGCTTCGCGCTGGCGGCCTACGTCGAAGAGAACGCCTACCGTCAGTACATGGCGATGCAGATCGGCACGCCGTACGTGTTCAGCGACGCCGAGCAGAAGGCATCACGCGAGAAGCTCTGGACTCCTAGTCTGTTCAAGAAGACGTGGGATCACTATCGATCCAAGCTGTAGCTCTTAGATATTTTCCGATTGTCGTAGAGGCGGACCTTCAGGTCCGCCTAAGACGGGCGGCCGCAGGCTGTCGGCCTCCGGCCTCCTGCTCCGACGCCGGGAAAGCGCCCTCGCGTCGGTACTCTGGCGTGGCGCGTCGACTACTTGCTTACTCGATGCTGCATCCGTCACGCGGCTCAAAACGTTCGAGCTGGTTCGTCGCAACTCGAACGCGTTGACGGAAGTCGACGCGGAACCCTCGCTCGCGTGCTTTCCGAGCCATCGATGCGGCGTCTGCGCGTCGGCCGTCGGCCGACACGCCCGCATCCGCGTTGACTCGCGTTCGTATCAGATCCGCGCAACCCAGCCGAAGATCGTAGGCGAACTTCAGCAATTGGCGCCTCTTCCGTCTTCAACGACGTCACTCGCTGAAGTCGGTTCTTCTCTCGGGCCGCGTTGATCTCCCGCAATCGTGACGTCTCGACGCTGGACAGCTTGATCCGGCGCAAGTCGTTCGCGTCGAGATTTTCCAATTCGGCGTCTGTTAGCGGCCGACGTTCGCTTGGCGCATTGCGCGTTCCCATTTAACGCTCCCCAAACACTCCAATGCGACGATGAACAAAGGATGGAGCGCACCTGCTCACCGTTCAAGACCGATTTATCAGATTGGAAGACGAGAAACGGTATTGGAATGCACGTCGCCCCCCGCACCGATTCATTGTAATTAAGCAATGGCCCGAAGACGCGGACAACCCGGATGCTCGGGCGCGTGTTCACGAACGGCCGACTGCGAGCGCCGCGATCAGTGAAGCAACAAAACGCGGCGACGGCTTGACAGGCGCAGTCCGTCGAGCATCGAAAGCTGCATCTTCGCTCACGAGAGCGGGTAGACCGACGAGCCGGCGCCAGCGTTTTGCCGCGGCGTCGAGCTTTGGAGGCCGTGAGTGACCATGCGGTCGAGCGCCCGATATGCCCGCGGCCATGCCACGCGCGCCTCGGGACATTGATAACGCGGATTGCCGTTTTCGAGGAGAATGCCGACGCCAACGGATGGTGATGGACGTGGGCCCAGTAGTCATCGAAGCTCCGGTAAATAAGGGTGTGACGGCCACACGCGTCCTGGGGCTTCCGCTAGCCTTCACGCTCGGTCTTGCGGGACTTCTGCTTCTCGATTCTGTACGACAGAACACGCCGTTGACGTGGACGCTCGCGGGCGCCAGTGCGGTGCTGCTTACCTGGAATGCCGTACTGCTCGCGTCGGCCGTACGCAGCGGCCGCACGTTGAGCGTCGCGATCGTGCTGCGTAAGCAGCATTACCTGCAGGCGTGCATTCAGGGGTCGCTGCTGATCTACTGGGGCTGGTACTGGCGCCAGGTCTACGACTCGGCCCACCTGATCGCCGCCCAACTGCTGTTCGCCTACGCGTTCGACATGCTTCTGAGCTGGTCGCGACGCGACGTCTACGCGCTCGGCTTCGGACCATTCCCCGTCGTCTTCAGCATGAACCTGTTTCTCTGGTTCAGGCTCGACTGGTTCTACTTTCAGTTCCTGATGGTGGCGTTTGGTTTCGCGGCGAAGGAACTGCTTCGCTGGGATAAGGATGGAAGGTCCGTTCACATCTTCAATCCGTCATCCTTTCCGCTTGCAGTGTTTTCGCTCGCGTTGATCGTCACGGGCACAACCGATCTCACATGGGGCCAGGACATCGCCACGACGCTGTTCTATCCACCCCACATGTACCTGGCGCTCTTTCTCTTCGCGCTGCCCGGCCAGTTCCTGTTCGGCGTGACGACGATGACGATGTCGGCGGTCGTGACGACGTATCTATTTGGACTGCTGTACTACGCGATGACCGGAATCTACTTTTTCTACGATTCATACATCCCGATCGCCGTCTTTCTCGGGATGCATCTGCTGTTCACCGATCCGGCAACCTCGCCTCGGACCGATTTGGGGCGGGTGATATTTGGCGTTTTGTACGGAGCCAGCACCATCGCGTTGTACGCACTGCTCGGGAATCTCGGTGTGCCCACCTTCTACGACAAGCTGCTCCAGATCCCAATCCTCAATTTGTCGATCGAGCTGATTGACCGCCTTGCGCGCTCGGACGCGTTGCAACGCATTGATCCGACCGCGATCATGCGGCCGCTCGCGCCGCGCCAGCGGCATCTCGCGTATATGGCGGCGTGGGCGGTCGTGTTCGCGGTCATGAGCGCGGTCCAGGGCGTCGGCGACAGCCATCCGGGCCAATGGCTGCCGTTCTGGCAACAGGCGTGCGCGGAGGGGCGGCCGTATGCCTGCCCGTACCTCGAGAGCATTGTGTCCAGCGACTGCGACCGCGGTTCGGTGTGGGCGTGCGAGGAACTTGCGATCCTGCAGGACGATTCTGATCGGTATCACCCGCGCACGCTGGCAGGCGCGTCGGCGGACGATTACCCAATTGTTCTGCGGGGAAGCAAAGGTCCGATCAGAAATGTGAGTCGCGCCGGGCTCGAAGCCCTCGCCTGCCATGAGGGGTGGCCCGGCACGTGTGATCGGTAATCGGAGGCGGACCTAAACGTCCGCCTCTACGAGGTCGGCTCTACTTCACTTTTTGATCATTCGGTGTCAACTCGTACGGCGCGCCGGTTCCTGAGGAGCCGAGAAACAGCTTGCGGCCGTCGGGGAACGTGAGGTCGCGGCCGTTCGCCCGTTTCAACCCGTTCTTGGCCTGATAGCCGTCGACCGTGACCTGCGTCCCCGGCTTCAGCGAATCCTTCGTGAAGCCGCGCCGGAACAGGACGTTCGGTGTTCCAGCCTCGAACGCCCAGTTCTCGACGCTACCGTCCGGTTTCTTCACGTCCATGTGAAGCCACACGTGCGGATTGGTCCACTCCATCTTGGTGACCGTTCCGGTGAAGTGGACCGGTTTCTTCGCGTCGAACTCCGCGGCGAACGCGTGGTGGGCCAGTAGCGTCGCAGCCGAAGCCGCGAGCCACGCACCCACGATCATCATCACAACCGTCAGCTTGGTCGGCATCATGTCAGCCTCCTGCGCATTACTTCCCGTACCACTCGAACAGCCGCTCACCTGGCGGTACCTTGCGGGTGATATCGACCGCGATCGTCTCGCCTTCCCAGTGCTTCACCAGTTGCTGCTTGCGCAGGTGTCCGTACAGGAATTCTTCGGTGAAGTCGATGCACGGATAGTCGAGAAGCTGGATGTTCGGCTCCAGCCGTCGGTAGATCGGCATAGCGATGGTCCAAGGTCGTGTGAACACGTTCGGATCCTCGATCGTGACTTCGTAGCGCAGCGCATCCGGCGACATCGGCGTGAAGCGCTCGACGACATGCAGCGCGTCGCTGTGGAAGTTTCCGGCGCGATCGAGCCACGTCTTGTCGTTGAAGTGGGTGACATCGACGACGAGCGTGTCACCCTCCCAGCGGCCGACCGAGTGACCCATCCAGGTGTCGTCCGGCGGACCCGCAACCTGATCGAGGTGAATGGTGCGCGCCGCGTTGGAGAACGTGTAGATCATCTGAATCTTCGCGTTGCTCTGTACGATCTGAAACGGGTAGGGCATGTAGGTCGCCCGCGGGATCCCCGGCAGATAGCATTTGAGCTCGGGATCGCGATCGATCCAGTTGGCGGCGTTCTCGGCCTTCTTCATGGCGGCCGCCGGCGTGTAGGGAATCTGCCCGTCGCCCTGAACCACGCCGAGCGAGCCCGGTACGATCGCGGCGGCGCCGAGCGCGAGCACGGGCGCGGCCGGCACGTCGGCATATGCGTACGGATAGACGCCGTGTTGCGTCACGGCACCGGCACGGGCCCCGTGTGTCTGCAGGTCCCAGTTCGCTTCGTTATTGACCTGCCAGACGCCGCTCAAATTCGGTTTGCCGTCGGCCGTGCGTGCCGGACGAGTCCCTTGACCAACGACGGCGCGCGTTGTCGACATCGTCACGAGAGCGGTGACAATGGCGGTGACCAGGATGGTCGCGATCAGCGAGCGTCTGGACATTAGCCACCTCCTGTCAGCGCATCCACGCCGCCTTCGGTGCCGAAATCAGTCGCCGAGTCCTTCGTCGCCGGGTCGGGACCCTTCCCCGCGGCGAACGCTGCTTCTTCGGCGCGGGTCCCCGACAGCAGCGCGGGCAGGCCGTAGTTGCCTTCGTGGCATCGTGGCTCGTAGTAGATCCGATTGGCCTGTTCGTCCTGTCGACTCATCTCCTGCTTGACGGTCCACGGCTTGGTCCACGTGGTCGGATCCTCGATCGTCACGGTGTACTCGAGCGTTTTCGCATCGACGCGCGTCCATCGTTCGACCAGATGCAAGTTCTCGCGCGCGCCCATGAAGTCGCTCTTCGGCGAGAAGTTCGTGACGTCGACGACCAGCGTGTTGCCTTCCCAGTGCCCGCGCGAATCGCCGAACCGCTGACGGACTGAAGACGAAACGTGCGGGACCTGATCCAGGGTGATGACGCGCTGCCACCCCTGACCCTGCCCCACGTCGTAGAAAATCGACACGGTGCCGGCCGCTTGCACGATGCGGCGGTAGCCGGTGAAGTCGGGCAGCACTGCGGCCATGCAGCGTTCCGTCATGCTGCGATCCTCGGGGCCATCGGATCGATTGAGGCGACCCGTGTTGTAGAACGGCGGCAGCTCGTGATACTTCGGCGACCGTGCGCCGTACTTCCCGCCGGCGCACGCGGCATCGCCGTCTTTGCAGGTTTCGGTCGCCTGCAACAGCGCGAGACGGAACTGGCGGTCGGTGTCGCCCCGCTGCTTCGCCTCAGAGGTCAGCGGAGGAATCCGTCCGTCCGGCGGATCGACGACGAGCGACGTTCGCTTGCCCGTGTGCTTGATGGACTGGAAGACCGCGTTGTAGGCACCGGCAACATCGCGTTCGGTGCCGACCTCGACGCGCTGGTTTCGCCGCAGGATCGACGCGCGCTGGCGATCGAGTTCGGCGCGCTCTTCGTCGGTGAACTCCGCTTTGTTGGCGTACTTGGTGGCCCGCTGCAGCGGCGTTTGATAGTCGTCGGTCCAGATGCCCTGCAGGTCCGGATCGCCCCACGCGGTCTTCAGCCCCTGGGCTGTACTCGCGCTGCGCGCCGGCGCGACCTTCAGCAGAACGATGACGGCGACGACCATCCCGACCACCGCGAGAACCTCGAGGAGTCGTTTCCTCATCTCGACCTCCGGGTTGGCAACACCTTCCTGGCGTGTGCTTCGTACACCCGGGGAGGATTCGTGTCAAGGACTACATACAACGGATACGCTTTTCAGGGATGGTCACAGCTCGCCGCAACGCCCTCGCGCTTGCCGGAGTCGTCGCGGCAGCGGGAGCTTGGTATTTGTGGCCGCAGCACGACATCCCGCAATTGGTTGCGGGACCAACATCGGTCAGTTATGACGCCGACACGATTCGGCTGACGGCGGTCGTCAAGATACGCAACAGCGGTGATCGCCCGATTGTGGCGTCCATGACGCACGACGTGTTCGTCGACTCACAGAAGCAGGCATTGAACGATCGCAGACAGCCACAGCCGTGGCGAACGGAAGTCGGATCGAAGCAAGAGAATCCTGTGACGTTCATTCTGGACGGTGAGACGGCTGCCGCCGTGTGGAATGGTGTTCGGCTGATGGAAGTCACGATTGATGCTGTGTATGGCGATGGGCAAGGCGCGAAGCCGAATTGCCATTTCAGCTTCATGGGTCGTTTTTACCCACAGCTCAAGCAGATCGGCACCGTTTCCAATGGCACATCACCGCGTGCGTGCCGAGGCCGCTAACGAGTTCGAGTTGGAGTGGTGCAGGGCGACCTATCCACAGTCCTGGACGACGTGAACATCGGCTGCGGTCATGTGACGCGGGTATGTCGGGCGCTCGGCCTCCAACTCAGCACGCCGGGAAACCGCTCTCGCTTCGGCATCCTCGCGCAGACGCGTCAACTAGTTGCTACCTCGATGCTGCATCCGTGACGCGGCTCAAAGCGTTGGAGCTGGTTTGCCGCAACTCGAACGCGTTGACGCAAGTCGACGCGGAACCCTCGCTCGCGCGCTTTCCGAGATTGTGGAGCGGCGTGCTTCGTAGTCGGCCTCCACCCGACATACCCGCGTCCTTGGCGCTCGGTCGCGCATTCGCGACGGCGACTGTGAGCGCGGTGAGGGCGTCAGATGAAAAAACGCGGCGGTGGCTTCATCGGCGCAGTCCGTCGAGCATCGAAAGCTGCATGTTCGCTCATGAGACTGTGACAACGAGCCGACGCCTGCGTTTTTCCACCGCGTCGAACTGGAGCCGGAGTGAATGCGCGATTGAGCGCCCTCAAAGAGAGAACGTGGTGAACCGAATCACTGCTCCTTGACGTAGGTGAAGCGAACAGCGCGGCGCTGAACATTTTGCGTCAATACCGTGCGTCCGCTCAGCTGAGTCGTGCTCTGCAGGGTGCGGGTCAAGATCGCGTCGTGCGGCAGCATCGTTCCGATTTCAAGGGTCACGCGATCTACCTTCTCGGAACCCGTGATGCGGACGCCGGCGTCGGACGCGCCGGGCGAGAGGTAGTTCTGGAGAACAGCAAGTGACTCCGGCTCGATGTTCGATCGCGATTCGAATGTGGCGCACTCGATCGTCGCCACGTCCCGAATGCATGATGGGCGGTCGATCATCTGCTGCCGAACCATGGACCGCAGAGGGATTCCGTTGAGCACTGTGGATACGGAAGTGGACTCCACCGGGGCCGAGTCCAGCGGGAGCGCGAGCCACTTCCCGACGAGGTGATCCCAGTCATCCTGCACCAACGATCGCAGGCCCGCACCAGACGCCATGATCGTCAGCAGCTGTTTCAGCGCTGATGGAGACTGCGCGCTGGGAGACTTCGCGAGCGGTTCGTACATCTGAGCCACGAGCTCCTGCACGCGGTCTGTCTGTTCGATTCGAAGAACATGGCCGTCGCGACTGACGATGATGCGGGGCACCCACCATGGCAGCAATGTGCCGAGCGCATCGGTCATATCGCCAGCTGCGGCAATCGCCTTCTGATTATCGAACTCGACCAGCAAGCCCTCGGGATGCGGCGACACACGCATGCGGTGCGTCATTCGAAGGACCGCCAGCTGCTGCGTCGCGTTGCCGTCGCTCACTTCGCGGACGTACTCGGTTTCGACGAGAGCCACAGTTCCTGCCGGCCAT
>Ga0310810_10009162_pt1 | contig 11441 bp, 9 predicted proteins | sample NCmetagenome_FD_207641 | JGI IMG/M metagenome (GOLD analysis project Ga0310810, IMG submission 207641) | Soil microbial communities from experimental microcosm in Duke University, North Carolina, United States - NC | ecosystem: Engineered > Artificial ecosystem > Soil microcosm > Unclassified ... | reverse complement strand
CCACACGCAACGAACATGGACAGGTCATCAACGGCGTGGGCGATGCGCCGCCGATTCAGCACGAGATTCTCACCGGCTCCAAGTGGGACGGCCGCGCCTACGACGACAACGCCGATCACACATGTAACAACTGGACCAGCAGCACGACTGGGTCCGCGCAGGTCGGCCATTCCGATCGCATCGGCAACGGCTCGTCCTGGAATTCCTCGAACGCCACGACAGGATGCAGCCAGGCCGCGCTCGCAAGCACGGGTGGGGCTGGACTCTTTTATTGTTTCGCCATTAATTGACCAGCCTCGCAATCCGTTCTTTAGCGATCCGTCGTGGTCGGCACCTCGCGACCGGTCGTCGCCACGATCCCGAATGGATAGTCCTTGAACACCTTCCTCACTTCCCTGTTGATGCGCTCGACACGATCTTTGGGACTCGCCGTGATGTGCATGTCGCGCATACCGACGCCATGCCACAGCAGTTCGCCCGTGTCGGCGCTCGTGACCTCTATGAACAGGGTGCTGGCGACTGTCGAATCGAGATAGTCGGAAGAACCATACCCGTAATGGCCCCAGTCGTCATTTCCCCAACCAGACCACCCGTAACCCCAGACGTCCGTCTGGACCGCTCGATGCGTCGTGACGTACATGTCCGGATGCGCGTCGTCACGCCTGAAGCCCCGACCTTCGAGCTGCGCAGCGACCGCGGCGTCTGTAATCTGCCGGACGATCGCACGTTCGCGAGCCCACCACGGCTGAGAAGCGGTGACATGCGCCTCCTGGGTGTCCGCTATCGTGAAGGTTCGCAGTTCTGACACATCGTCACCACGGCGATCTTGGCGGGTGACCTCCTGCGCGAACACCGGAGCTGACAGCAACGCCACCGTTGCGCTGCACGTAATCACCCGAGCGACAGTTGTCATGGGGCCCTCCAGGCATTTCACGGGCAACCGGACCCGATCACCCATTTGTCGTTGAAAGGGCAATAGACGGACCGCAGCAGATTGACGTTTTGGTCGGCAGTGTGCGGCTCACCTTGAAACAGTTCGTGAGGCGCTCATCGAGGATTGTCGCGCCGTGCCTGAACCTTAAAAGCTGGGAATACCGAGAGCGGCGAACACAAAGAAGGACGCGCGTCATCCGTAGCGGTAACCATGGACGTGGCCTGAAACGTGTTCGGTAAGTGAATCGTGAGACTGCGTTGTCTCAGGGCTCACTCAGAAGAATTTTGACGAGGTCGTAGGCGAAATCGCGACCGCGATACACCGAACTGACCCGTTTCTTCTCGTTCAGTCCATGCGCACCGTCGCCATCCGGATCGCCAAAGATGCCCGACACACCGTAGGTGGGAATGCCTGCTGGAGTTAGAAAGGCGCCGTCGGTCGCGCCTGCCGACATGGCCGGCGCCACCGGTGTGCCCGGCCAGTATTTCGCCGTCAACTTCTCCACTGGACCGAACACCTTCGGGTTCAGCGTCTGCGGGCCCTTGGGTACTTCGCTGCGGATGGCGGCGAGCGTCACCTTGATCTCGGGATCGCCCGCCAGCTCGGCGAGCTTCTGCCTCACCTGTTCCGGCGTCGTGCCCGGGAAAATGCGGCAGTTGACATTGGCCGTGGCCCGTTGGGGCAGCGCATTTGTCGCATGGCCTCCGGACAGCATCGTCGCAATGCACGTGGTGTGCAGCACGCCGTTATAGTTCGGATCGGTGGCGAGCAGTGCTGATGCCTTGGCATCGGTCGGATCCTTGGCAAAGGCGTTCATCGCCGCGCCCATCTCCCCACCCGCCTTCGGCGCCATCTTCGCGAAATAACCGCGGGTGATGTCGGTCGCCTGGATCGGGAACTGATACGCAGCGATCTTTACCAGTCCGGCAGCCAGCTGGTTGATGGCGTTCTTCGGTACGGGACGCGCGGAATGGCCACCGGGGTTTGTCACCTCCAGCTTGTAGTCCTGCGGAAATTTTTCAGCCGCCTGGACCGTCATGATCAGCGGCTTACCGTCCTTGTCCAGCCGCCCGCCGCCGCCTTCATTCAGGGCGAATTCCGCGTCGATCAACGCCCGCTCGTGCGTCGCCAACCAGTTCGCGCCATTGAACGCGCTTGCTGTCTCTTCGCCGCAGGTCAGCGCCATCTTGAGCGTGCGAGGAGATTTGGCGCCTTCCTGCTTCAGCCGCATCATGGTGTCGACCCAGTCGGCAGCCAGCGATTTCATGTCGGAGACGCCGCGGCCATAGAAGTAGCCGCCTTCCTCAATCAGCTTGAAGGGATCGCGGGTCCAATCGTCGCGGCGCGCTTCCACAACGTCCAGGTGGCCCAGCAGCAGCACCGCCTTGGCATTCGAGTCGGTGCCGGGCAGCACCGCGACAATCCCGCCCTCCTTCGGATGGTTCGGGGCGGTGAAGACATGGATGTCGCTGTCGGGAAAACCGGCTTCTTTCAAGTGACGGGCGATCTTCTGCGCCAGCGCCGTGCAATCACCGTTTGAAAGCTGGGTGTTGGTTTCCACCAGTTCCTGGAACAGGGCACGGTACTTCTGTTGCCCTGGCGTCAGCTGCTGGGCAAAGGCCGGCAGGACAAATATTCCAGCAAGCAGACATGCAGTGAGAGTGCGATTCATGGAAGCGCTCCTTGCAGATCCAACACGATCTTCGCGCGCAGAATATCCCACCAGGGCAGTCGAAAGTGCGCAAACCTTGCGATTTTTTGAGCAGCGAACGTAAGGTCCAGCGAGGAATCCGCACTATACTCCCGGCCGCAAATCATTCTTGGAGGTGTCAGTGCCGAGAGTATCCGCGGTCGTCTTTTCGACGATGCTGTTCATGACGTTCGCGATGCCGGCTGACGCCGCGCTCATTACCTTCAATTCAGCGGCTCTTTTCGCGTCGGCCGCGCCCGGGCTGCCGGTCGAGACGTTCGAGACAGGCTTGGTCAGTCCGGGCGACGTTACGGTCTGCTCGGAGCCTTTGAGCGCTGCCGCGCCGAACGCTTGCTTCGCCGCCGGTGCGTTGTTACCCGGCATCACCTACAGCGTGGCCGGACCGGGAACTGACATGGTCGTCCTCGGTGCCAACTTCGACACGATTGGGAACACATCCAAAGTGCTCGGTGCGAATGCTTTCAGCGACACGACCGATCTGACATTTGCGTCTACCGTGAATGCGTTTGGGTTCAACGTTTTTGGCGGTGCTGGCGGAACCGGCGTTGCGCAGATCTCGATCTTCAGTCCGGCGAACCTGTCGTTAGGGATGTTAACGATTCCAGTCCCGCTGTCGGGTCCCGCGTTCTTCGGTGCCATCTCAACGACTGACCTGATAGGTCGTGTGAACGTCGCGAGTCTTCCGAACGGCGGCGAGCTCGTTGACAACGTTGCGTTCGGTTCCGTTTCAACGGTGCCAGAACCGACATCGATGCTCCTTCTCGGTACTGGCCTGCTCGGCGTCGGCATGCGTCGTGTGTCACGTCGGTGGTCACCAACCGCAAAACGATGACGATCGAGCGCATTTGAGCCACGCCGCCGGCCGAGAAAGCAGCGGTCGCCGTTCACTTCATATCAACGGCGTTTAGTCTCCCCAACTCGCGACTCTGTAACGTTCGCCACGTCGCTTCAAGTGACCTCACGACAGCTGGGCGTGGTACCAGCTTTGCCGTATGTGGAAGTGCCATGTCTGAGATCATCCTGCCGTCCACCTACAACGAGCCGACGGTCATGTGGCGGATGGAGCACCCAAACCATTCCAGCGCACACGCGCTAATCGACACCGTGGAAGCGAGGCCGCGAGTCGTCTGGTTTGTGAACGGCCGGCCAGTGGGCGCGCGTTACTTCGATCATTGGACCGATGCGATTCAGTGGAGCGATCGGCTGCGGGCGCAATATTGGACGGTTGGTTGGCGCCTCCTATCCGAAGACCCCACCGAAAGCCCTCCTCGACGCGAGTCTTGACGTCTCGACTGAGGGCAAGGGTCGACTGCGGTGATTCGGTCGCGGTCTAAAGCGCCCAGGGGCGTTCAGCGCTCTTCAACGAGTGCGTTGTTTTGTATCTGCAGTCGGCGCAGGCGCGGGCAAGACCTCGTACCGCGCCATCATTCCCGCCTCCATGTGGTCGTCCAGATGGCAATGGAATAACCACAAGCCAGGGGCGTCAGGAATCATGTCGGCGGTTTCGGTTCCCAACGGCAACAGAAAGATCGTGTCCCTGCGAGTGCCGTGGGAGAGCACGGTGTTGCCGTGCCAATGCGGGGTGTGAAAATTGAGCGAGCCGACGTCGCCCATATCCAGCAGATACCAGCGTACGCGCTGGCCCTGTTGAACGGTCATGACGGGCCCGTCACCGTAAAGGTATCCGTTGACGGAAAACTTGTAGTTGGTCTCACCGAATCCGGTGCCCGCGAACGTGAAGTATCCCTTCGAATCTGAAAAGTTGGCGTTGGCGTCGGCGAGCGCTTTCTGGTCCGCACCGACAATGTGGGCGGCGATGTTGTCTTGCAGGTACCAACTTTCGTTCTCGTTGAACGCCGTGAAGAGCGCGACCATCTCGCGATCCACGTCTTTGGGTGTGCCGTCCGGGTTCGCCTGACCGCGCCGCGTCACAATGATCGGTCCCACCAAGCCGGCGGCGACGTCTCTGTACTCGCTGGCGTGCGAGGAATACACCCACACGGTCGAACTGGCATCGTCCTCCGGGCCGGCCAGTCGCGAGACGTCCCACTCGTACGTGAACGTCGCCCCTGGCGCTACCGAGTCCTCCGGAGCCTGGTCGGTAATGTTGCCGGTCGCATCGGGAACGTTGCCGGCGCCGCTTGCGTTTCTGAGCCGGAAGACGTCGGGCGTCCGAATGCCATAGGGGCGCGAGGCGTTGTTCTTGAAGACGACCTCGATCGTGTCGCCGACCTCGGCGCGCAGGATCGGTCCCACCAAACCCAGGTAGTCGTCTTGTTGCGCGCGCGGCTTCCGTGTCGCAAACGTCCCGTCGGTATACTCGCGATAGATCGCTTTGCGATAGATGTGTCCGATGTGACTGGGACCCGGCTGGGTGTAGGCGACCGCCGTTCCTTCGAACGGTTGGCCAGTCATCATGTCGATGCCGAGCGGCGCGTAGTCCCATTCGGTCTCTTCGGCCGCGACGTAGTAGGTGCGCACCCGTGCGTCAGTCGTCGCGCGGGCGTCACTCGTCTGCGGGGCAGCGGGAATCGCTGCGAGCTGGGCCAAGCCTCCGACCCCCACAAGCAAAGCCGCCCATACCAGGACCTTCACGCCACACTCCTCGACTAGCGGCCGTTTCTTTCGCCCGCGGCCTGCGCGGGCTGGACTTCGTACCGCGTCATCATGCCCGCTTCCATATGGTCGTCCACCTGGCAACGCAGCACCCACAGGCCAGGCGTGTCGGGTACCATGTCCGCGGTTTCCATTCCAGCCGGCAGCATCGAGAACACATCCGTACGCGTGTGGTGGTAGGTCACCAGGTTGCCGCCGAGCCAATGCGGGGTGTGGAAATTGACAACATCACCTACGTCCAACAGATACCAGCGCACACGCTGGCCCTGCCTCATCGTCATCACCGGCCCGTTGCCGTACAGATATCCATTCACCGAAAACTTGTAGTTGGTCTCGGCGAATCCCTTGCCGCTGAACGCGACGTACATGTGCAAGTCGGAAAAGTTGTTGTCGCGCTTATTGAGCGTTTTCTGGTCGGCTTCGCTGATGTGGGCGGCCACGTTCTGGTCCACATACCAGCTCTGGTTTTCGTTGAACCCAGTGAAGAGCGCGACGAGTTCGCGGTCGACGTCTTTGGGCGTGCCGTCGGCGTTCGTCTCGCCGCGCCGCGCGACGATGATGGGCCCTACCAGGCCGGCAGCCACGTCCTTGTACTCGTCGACGTGTGAGTGGTAGAGCCAGACGATCGAGCTGGGATCGTTGGGACCCGGCCCCGCTCGTTCCGGCACCTCCCACGTGTAGGTGAACGTCGCGCCGGCCGGCACCATGGCCCCCATCTTCTGGTCGTGGGACACGTTGTCCGCATACATGGACCCCTCTGAGGCCTTCTCGTAGAAGACGCCATGTGGATGCATGCTGTAGGGGCGCGATGCGTTGTTCTTGAAAACGACCTTGATCGTGTCACCCACCTCCGCGCGCAGCACAGGTCCCACCAGGCCCAGGTATTCGTCCTGCGGCGCGCGTGGCTTCCGCGTCGTGAACGTCCCGTCGATATATTCGCGGTAAATCGCCTTGCGGTAGATCCGCCCGATGTGATTGGGTCCCGGCTGGGTGTACGCGGCCGCCGTCCCTTCGAACGGCTTGCCGGTGTTCATGTCGATGCCGAGCGGGGCGTAATCCCATTCCACTTCTTCCGCCGCGACGTAGTAGGTGCGCACACGTCCACCACTCGCCCCGGCATCTTCCTTCGCCTGCGGTGCGGCCGGAGTCGCAACGAGTTGCCCCAGACCGACCGCGAAAAGGAAGACCGCACACACCAGTCCCTTCATGGCAATTTCTCTTACGGCCTCTTCAGTTGCGATGATTGTTTCAAAAGATGACGGGCTGTAGCTGTGCCTGAGACCGTCACGCGTCTGTGACGGTCTCAGGCGCCAAAGCCTTCAGAGCGGTGGTGCTAATTGGCCAACGGATTCGGTCGGATCTGCATATGGTTCACGGTCCCGCTGCGGTTTTCCGTGAATCGAGGCAGATACGAGCTGTAGGTCATCCAGAGGCCTCGGCCCTTCCACCCTGCGTTCGGGTCGTCTATCCGGCCATCCAGACCACGAGCGTAGTACGGCATCGGGTACGGCACGTGGAAGATCGAGAAGGTCTCCTTCTTCGGGTCGAAGACGAAGATCGCGTCCGACGTGGTGCCGGTGACGAACACGGTGTCCTTGCCCAGCCCGGACACGTTGAACTGGTCCACCCAGAGGTAATAGGGGAAGTCGGTCGTGCCGGTTTCCGCACCGGTGCCCTTGAACTTCAGCCCCGGGTTGTCCCAGAACTTCCATTCGCCAGTCTTCACATTCAGACGTCCAACCTGGCCGCTGCCGAGTGAGGTCCAGAGATTCCCATCCGAGCTGAAGTCGATCCCGTGCGGGAAACGTCCCGGCGCCGGCAGCGGATAATCCTTAATCTTGTCCGTCTTCGGATCGATCATGTAGACCTTGTTCGCGGGGCCTCCAGCAACGGGAGACGAATACCAGACGGTGCCGTCCACCGGGCTGACCGCCTCTCCGTAGCCCGTGCCTGGAATCATCTTCCCCGTCTCCGTGTCGACACGCATATAGATCTTCTGCGCAGCCTGCTCGGTCCCCTGGAGGTTGTTGAAATCGAGCTTCGTGGTGTCGAGCATTCCTGCCGCCGACCCGCCGCCGTCGGTCCAGACCCGGCCCTGCCAGTCGAGCTGCAGGTGATGCGTGTTGTACCCCGTATCGATCGACACGAACTTGTTGGTCTTCGTGTCGAAGTACCCCAACTCCATGTTGTTGCCGCGCGCGGCGAGCAATTTGAACGCGAGATCTTTTGACGCGGGATCATTTGTATCCGTGACGATCGTGTTCTTGACCCACGACGGATAGAAATCCTTACCGCCGGCGCGAATCTGCGTCGTCATCCACACTCTCCCCTTGTCATCGAGCATGGGATTGTGCGGGCTGGCCATCCATTCCTTGTCTTCGCCGACGTACGCCTGTTCTTCTTCCGTGCCGTGGTAGTAGTCCTTGGTCAGCGAGTACCCATGGCTCTTGTCGCGTGGTTCCACCTGGAGCCATGAGGTGGTGTTCTTCATCGGGTCCAGAATCAGCAAGCGACCGCCGCCGGTTCGATCGACCCCGTAGACCTTCCCGTACGCGTACAACGTCGGATTGCGCTTGTCGGTCGAGATCAGATCGTGAACGAAGGACTCCGGGAAACCCCAATCCCACTGCGAGACAACAATGTTGCGCTCGATGCCGGTGGGCCGTGGCGGTGCAGGCGGCACTTCTCCCGCCGCAACCCGCTTGCCCCAATCCGCCAGCATGTTCTCGACGGCCGTCTTGCCGAGTCCATCGAGCTCCTGGTGCATCGACTTGGCGCGCAGGAACATCGCGTCCCAATCCTTCGCGGTGGTATAGATGCGTGTCTGCGGCATGCCGAGCGCGTGGCAGTGGTTGCACCCGTTCCTCAGGGTCGCAAGCCATTCATCCTGACTCTTGAACCTGGGTGGGAGGTCGCTCGCCGGGGGCGGCTGAATCATCGACGTCCAGTAGCTGGCCGGATAAATCTTCGCCGCTTCCTGCGGGGTCGCCGCGTTGGCCACCTGCAGCTTCACGTTCGCGCCGCGCGTTCCTTTGACGTGTTCCGAGTCGTTCAGCCCGTAGCCGCGCACCCACAGCTCGTAGGATCCATCGGGCAGGTCGGGAACTAAGTACCGTCCCTGATCATCGGTGACGACGATCTTGCGGAAGGGGGCGGGCAAGGATTTCGTCTCGGCGATAACCCAGACGCCCGCTTCGGGCTTCCCGCCGGCGCTGTTCACCACGGTGCCGCCAATACTGTTCTTATCGATCGTCAATCCAGGTACATTCTGCTGGCCGCCTATAGTCACTCGAGCAGCCACACACCAGACTGCGAGAAGAACCCAGGCCATCTTGCGCGCTACAGTTCGCATCGTGCAGCCCTCCAGTTGCCTACTTCCGGCCGACACACCACTTTTTTAGGGAAACCTGGCTAGCATAAAAACGAAGCCAAGCGAAAGATATCACGACGGTCAGCGGATCGACTCCGAATGGCGCGCCCGGCAGGCAGCCGGTACATGCCTTGCTGAGGTGCTTGCGTGCCGGACCACGGGAACTCGCTTCAGGGTTGGATCAGGTTTGCGGGAGTTGTCCTCGTTGTAGCAGTCCTCTATTGGGCGCAGGCCATCGTGGTGCCGGTCTGCCTTGCCATCCTGCTGACTTTCGTCCTCACACCGCCGGTGGTCTGGCTGCAGCGTCGCATCGGCCGCATCGCCGCAGTTCTTACGGTCGTCATCCTGGTTTTCAGCGCCCTTACACTCGCGGGCTACGGTGTATACCGCCAGATGGTCAGCCTTGGTAACGCACTGCCGACCTATAGCGCGAACATCCGAGCCAAATTGCAGGACATCCAGGGGATGAACTCCGGCGGCTCCGTGCAGAAAATCGAGCGCACGATCGAACAGCTGAAAGGCGATCTCGGGCCGCCTGACCAGGCAGAAGGCACGGTGGCTCGACCCGTTGTCGTCACAAACGAACCGGTGGCCGGTCTGTCGGCGATTTCGTGGCTCGGGCCAGTGGTCGAACCGCTCAGCACAGCTGGCTTCGTGATCACGCTCGTCCTGTTCATGCTCCTTGAACGGGAAGACTGCGCGATCGACTGCTCGGCCTGTTTGGCCGCGGGCATCTCGCCGTCACGACAAAGGCGATGACCGAAGCGAGCCTGCGGGTGAGCAAGCAGCTGCTCCTGCAGACCTTGGTGAACGTTATTTACGGTGTGCTGTGCGTAACGGGACTCTATTTTCTCGGCGTCCCATTCCCCCTGTTTTGGGGTGCGGTCGGCGCCGCCCTGCGCTTCATCCCCTACTTGGGCCCCATTGCGGCGGCAGGAGGTCCGATCCTCCTGAGCCTTGCTGCGCTTTCGGGTTGGACGAGACCGCTTGAAGTCGCCGGGTTCTACGTCGTGGTCGAGACGTTCACAAACCTGGTACTCGAAACCGCTCTGTACGCCGGCGCGGCCGGCGTTTCACAGGTGGCACTCCTCGTCGCCGTGGCGTTCTGGACGTGGCTGTGGGGACCGCTCGGGTTGCTCATGGCGACCCCGATGACCGTGGTCCTCGTGGTGATCGGCAAGCACGTCCCTGGTGTGGAGCTGCTCGGAACGCTGTTGTCGGACGCGCCGCCCTTGAGCGCCGACACCAATTACTACCAGCGGTTGCTCGCCCGCGATCAAGCGGAAGCCGCTGACCTGGTCGACCGATTCGTCAGTTCACAGCCGGCGAATGCGGTGTATGACGGATTGCTGATGCCGGCACTGAACTACGCGGAACGGGATCGGCTCGAGGGTCGATTAACGCCCGACGAGGAAATAGCGGTGATCGAGACCACCCGCGATCTGCTGGAAGGGCTGCCGCTCGAGACACCGGCGCCGTCTCCGGCAATCGGTGGACCTTTGCGCGTGCTCGGGTACGCCGCCAACGGCGGGTCCGACGAGCTCGCACTTCGCATGCTCGCCCGTTTGCTGCGCGGCCTGCCGATCGACATCGACATCACGGACACGCGGCTGCTCACGTCCGAATTAGTAGCGCACCTCCAGGCCGGCGCTTACGGTGCGCTATGCATCGCCGACCTTCCTCCAAGCCCGCCGTCCAAAACTCGCTATATGGTCAAGAAGCTGCGCGCCGCGCTTCCTGACCTCCGTATTGCTGTTGGCCGATGGGCGCCCGCCGAACTCGGTGACGATGGCGAACGCGCGTTGATGGAGGCCGGCGCATCGAACGTGTCTTCCACGCTCCTTGCTATGCGCACCTATCTCGGCGAACTCGCTCATGTGGGCACAGCAGTCACCGAGTCGGGAAATTCGGACGCGGCCTGACCTGGCTTGCGCCGAAGCTCGACGACGCACCGCGACTTCGGAGCCCAGCCGTGCCGCACTCCCGCCGCGTTCGAAAGGAAGCGTGTCGCGGCGGCGCACGCTATGCACTGTACAGACGCGATATACGGCTCATGTGAAGGAGGCCATCGATGAGACGTTTCGGAAGCGCGGGGTTATTTGCGGCAGTTGTCATTTCACTAATTCTCGCGGCGGCGTGCAATCGGGGACCCGACCCGAAGACTCAAGTGTCCGACGAACTGAAGAACGCGAACATCAACCACGTGAATATCGACTATGACCGGAACGCGCACGTCATGCACCTGAAGGGCGCCGTCGACAGCACGGCTGAACGATCGCGCGCGGAACAGATCGCACAACGTGCGGTTGGCACGAGCGGAACAGTGGCCAACGAGCTGACCGTGAAGGGGGTTGATGATCGGAGCGCCGACGACCACGACGGTGACATCCGGCGCGTGTTGAAGGACAAGGTCGACAACGATCCGGTTCTGAAAGATCGCCACATCAATTTCGACGTCAACAACGGTGTCGTCACGATCAAGGGCGATGTTCGAACCGCGGCCGAAAAGCAGACGGTTGGCCAGATGGCGCAATCGACGCTCAATGTGAAAGAGGTGGTCAACTCGATCGATGTCAAAAACGACACGACGGCGACTACCCCGGATGAGCGCAGGGACAATCGGAAGAGGTAGCACGTAGGCCGATGCGGACGGACCGGCCTCGCCGTCCGTTCGCACCGGACCGATCGAGCAGTGGCTTGATGACCCGCCGCGCAAATCCGCACCGTTCGTACCCACACGAAAAGACGCAGGAGCCGAAGAGATGAAGTCTGAACTCGACAAGTTCTATGACCTGATCGACGACATCAAG
>Ga0310810_10009161_pt1 | contig 11442 bp, 8 predicted proteins | sample NCmetagenome_FD_207641 | JGI IMG/M metagenome (GOLD analysis project Ga0310810, IMG submission 207641) | Soil microbial communities from experimental microcosm in Duke University, North Carolina, United States - NC | ecosystem: Engineered > Artificial ecosystem > Soil microcosm > Unclassified ... | reverse complement strand
CGTTTACGGCGAGCGATTGTTCGTGCTTCGCACTCATGCGGACAAGAGTGTCCGCGCTCCGTTTTATGAAACCTGTCTTCAAACGCATTCTGCTGAAGCTCTCCGGCGAGGCCCTTATGGGCGGCCAGAATTATGGCATCGACACAAAGGTTGCCGAGATGGTCGCCAAAGAGCTGAAAACGGTCCACGATCTCGGCATTGAGATCGCTATAGTCGTTGGCGGGGGAAATATCTTTCGTGGCGTTTCCGAATCCGCCGGTAATATGGATCGTGCTGCGGCCGATTACATCGGAATGCTGGCAACAGTAATGAATGCGGTCGTATTGCAGGACGCCTTGGAAAAGATCGACGTATATACGAGAGTGATGTCGGCGATCGACATTCCGCAGCTCGCAGAGCCGTTTATTCGTCGGCGTGCGGTGCGTCACCTGGAAAAGCAACGCGTTGTGATATTTGCCGCCGGTACGGGTAACCCTTATTTTACGACCGATTCGGCCGCGGCGCTGCGTGCTCTCGAGATCCAGGCCGAAGTTATCTTCAAGGGGACAAAGGTCAACGGCATCTACAGCGCCGATCCGGTCAAGGTTCCCGATGCGGTCAAATACGACAATATATCGTTCCGCGAGGTGCTCGAAAAACAGCTAAAGGTCATGGACGCTTCGGCGATCTCGCTTTGCATGGACAACAACCTGCCGATCATGGTGTTTAACATGCGCGAGGACGGAAATATAATAAAGGCAGTGTGCGGCGACCTTTCCATCGGCACCCTGGTTACCAGTGAAGCAAAGCAGACTGCAATTTAATTGGCTTATTGAAGCTTTTATAGTTTTAGATTTAATGGCATAAAAGCAATAACCGCGAAATCACACAAAATAGCACGAAAAGTTATTTTCCGTTTCGTGTTATTTCGTGGCTAGAATCTTGAAAATATGAGCGTACAGGATATTCTTAACGACACAAAACCAAAAATGGAAGCCATAATCGACGATCTGAAGCGCAAGCTCTCGAACGTTCGAACGGGACGTGCAACGGTCGGCTTGCTCGACACGGTTGTCGTCGATTATTACGGCACGCCAACGCCGCTTAATCAAATGGCATCGGTTGCAGTTCCCGAGCCTCAGATGCTGACCGTGCAGCCGTGGGACATGTCGCAGGTAAACGCTGTCGAAAAGGCCATCATCGCGGCAAATCTTGGATTGAATCCGTCGAACGACGGCAAGATAATCCGGCTGCCCATACCGCCGCTGAACGAAGAACGACGTCGCCAACTTGCCAAACAGGTCGGCGAAGTTGCGGAAGATCACAAAGTGGCCATACGAAATATTCGCCACGCTTCGAATGACGCGCTCAAGAAATTGTTAAAAGATAAAACCATTTCCGAGGACGACGAGCGCGGCGGACTCGACGACGTTCAAAAGCTTACGAACAATTTCATCAGCAAGATCGACGAGCTTGCCAAGAACAAGGAACAGGAAATAATGAACGTGTAAAACATGTCGATGAACCCTATTTGGCTGATAGCTGTTTCGATAACGGCTATCAGCTATTTTTCTGCCCATCGCAAAAGATTTCCCTTTCGCCGGATCCGAATTTGTCGTATATTGGGTGCAACCGACCTCCTGATATGAAAAATTCGGCACGCTTTTTTATCACGATCCTGCTTGTTTTCGCGTTTGCGTCAAATGCCCTTCCCTGCGGCCCGTCGTACGTCACGCCCGTTTTCGAATACAGTTATGCTCCCGAAAATCCATACGAAGATTTTGCGGCAGGACGCCTGGGAATAATCAAACCGGGATTTCACCGATCGGTGCTTTTTGCGGCGTATCGTTACATAAACGGGGGCACGTTTACGCCCGACGAGCAAAAGGCTCTGGTCGATGTCTGGAACGCCGATCTAAATAACAAGGATTATCAAAAGGGCGACGTGACCAACGCGGTCAACGCCTGGGTGGAAAAGCGAAAAACGGTCGTAGGCAAGGAAGAAAAAACACCCGACATTTATGTAGAGCGAAACTACGGCGGGTACGACTTCTTTCCGAACTGCACGAAAAATGCGTTCGAAACCGCGACCGATACCCTTGCCGACCGGATATCTTCTTATGGTGCCGAGGATGTTAACGTAAAGAACTGGCTTTCGGCGCAGGACAAAGTCTTTGAGAACTGCGCAAGCGGAAAGCAGATTCCCGACGATGTCCCGCCCGGCTCACCCGAATGGCTCCAAAAAGACCGTGCCTATCAGATCGCTGCAGCGTCGTTCTATTCGCTCGATTACAACGACGCGAAACGCCGTTTCGCTGAGATCGCACAGGACTTTCAGTCACCGTGGCAGGAGACGGCCGACTATCTCGTCGCACGCACGCTCATCCGACAGGCGAGTCTTTCAAAAACTGAGGATGCCGCAAAACCTTACTACGCCGAGGCCGAAGAGCGTCTTCGACATTTTGCCTCGCGAACGGGAAAATTTAATGATTCAGCCGAACGGCTTCTTGGGCTGGTAGAATTTCGTCTCCACCCAAAAGAACGCCTCCGCGAACTCGCCCAAAAACTTCAGATCTATGGCGGAAACGATAATTTTCGTCAGGACCTGATCGATTACACCTGGCTGATGGACAAATTTGAAAAGGACGTGCTCGAGGCGGAGCAAAAGCGAAAGGAGTACGAGCGGGTATCGATAGCGGTAAAAGGAGCGATAACCAACTCCGCGAATTCGCCAATTCCAGCCGGATATGATGGCACGGCGACCGCGAATGCGTTAAGGGCAGCACAAGAAGCGGTGAACGCAGCGGGAAATGCCGTCAATGCGGCAGTAAATGCGACGGCGAGCTACCAATCGGCCAACAAGAAAGACGGCGATCTGGAAATCTACCTTTATTCGAGTGATTACAAGCAAAACTGGAGGATCTACGTAAAGCCCGACGCAACGGATGACGAAGCTATCGCCGAAGCCGAAAAAATCGTCGGCATGCCGCTAACGGACGAGATGAAAAAGATCGTTCGCGAATCGCGCAGACAGGCTTATGCGAACCGGTTTACAAATGACCGCCGGTCCGATTATCCGGGCAGATATTATGGCGACGAAAAGACTTCGTTGTCGCTGCTTCCCGATTTTATACGGCAGGACGATCTAACGGATTGGATGTTCACCTACCAGGTCGAAGGTGCGGAATCCTACCTTCACGCGCTGCAAAAATTCCAGTCAACCAGCTCCGATCTTTGGCTGATGACTGCGTTCGCAAAGGCGGATAAAAACTCCACGCAGTTGGACCGCCTGTTCAATGCCGCAAGCCGCATCGGTCCGTCGGCTCTCGCTTATCCGACGATCGCTTATCATGCGGCTCGAATATTGTTGGAGCAAGGGAGAAATGCCGAAGCCAAAAAACTGATCGACGGCGTGCTTTCGAACTCGGCTGATCTTCCCGTCTCGACGATCAATGCGTTTATGAAGCAGCGCCTGCGGCTGGCGGACACCATGGATGATTTTCTCCGGTATTCGCTGATGAAACCTTTCGCGTTCGATTATGACGGCACGAGCGGCACCATCGACCAATTCATCGCCGAGCAAAAATCGTACTACGACCCGGAAAACACTGAGCACCAGACGCGTGAACAATACGACAGTCAGGTCGAGGAGCAGTTCAAATACGAAAAGCTCTGGCAGGACCGTTTGATGTTCGATCCGGATACGATCGAACAGCTTAACCGGTATCTTCCGCTGTCTGTGATGGTACAGATGGAGCAATCGCCCGCTCTGCCCGATTACATGCGCGAAAAATTTGTAATGGCGATATGGACGCGTGCGGTTTTGTTGGGAGACATAACAACTGCCGATAAATTTGCACCCGAGCTCGTCAGATACGATCCGAATTTCAAAGTGCTGATCGACAAGGTCATCGCCGCTCCGACGCCGGCTGCAAAACAGAACGCGATCCTATTCTTCGTATTGAAAAATCCGATCCTGAGCCCCGATATCGACGACGGTATGGGCAAGACGGACAACGAGCAGGGTGAATTTGACTCGAACGACTGGTGGTGCGCTCCGTACGAACCTGAAGAAGGCGAATCGGAATATCAGCCGTCACAGCCGAGCGTTCCGCCGCGATTTCTTACTCCGCAGCAGATCGCCGCAGCTAGATCCGAACGTGCAAAATTAAAAGAGATCGGCGACGCTCCGAAATTTCTTGCAGGTAAGGTACTCGACTGGCAAAAACGAGCGCCAGCGGACAGGCGAATTCCTGAATCGCTTTATATTGTGTACCTGGCCAACGGCTGGACGAAATATGGGTGCGGAAACAATGAGGAGTTGCAAACACAGATCGGCGATCTCTTAAAACGTCGTTATCCTCAGAGTGAGTGGACGCAAAAGAGGATCGCCGACGAATCGGGCCAGCAGTAGCGGATCACTTCGCTTTCTGCTTTTCTTCTTCGAGTTGTTTTTCTAGTTGTACCCGGAAATCCTTGCATTCCTTCGCCATCGCGACTTTATCGTTTTTGTTCTCCTCGATGCTCTTTTTCACGCTCTCGCGGATCTTATTGAGGACATAGCCTTTAACGGCTTTGGTCACATAATTGTCGTCCTCGGAACGCGATTGCTCGGCGATCGAATCCATCAGATCGTCGCATTCCTGGACGCCGATCCGCTCGTTGCCCGTCGCTATATCGATGCCCTTATCGGTTAGCGATTTGTCGTGCGGATCTTTCGTGTCCTTTTGCCCGCGGTTTACAAAACCGCAGCCCAGGCTGGCTGTCAATAAGATACTTGCGATGATTAGGGTACTGACTGTGTTCTTCATTCTTACTTTCTCCATCAAAACTACAGACGGGATGATAAACGATATTTGCGAATCGGAAAAATATCAGATGCCTGGTTTTAGATCCGGGGCCGCAGCCGCAGATGATCGACGCGAGTCATGGGGTTCACATTTTCGAATAAATTATCCGATATGAAAGAATATTATTATTTTAGTCGTTTGACGATGCGGTAAACCGGATAGCTGATGAGAAGAGCGGCGACCGCCAGAAGGCTGTTTTGCGGGTCGCTGATCAGGACACCGACCAGGAAAACTACCGACAGGCCGATAAGAATATGCACTGTCCACGGATAGCCAAGCGTGCGAAACGGCCGCGGTAGGTCGGGCTCGCGTTTTCTAAGCGCGATGAGGGCGATAAAACCCGAAAGATACATTGCAACAAAAAAGAAAGAAGTTATTGCAAGAAGTCGGTCAAACGAACCGACAAGCATTAGGCCTGCCACGGCGGCCGTCGTAATAAAAAGCGCCACATCGGGCGTACCGCGTTTATTGACATGCGATGCACCGGAGAAAAACAATTCATCACGGCCCATCGCGAAGAGTATTCGCGGCGTCTGCATCAAACTGGCGTTCGTTATGCACAAAAGCGATAAGAAGGCGATCGTCGTGACGACCGTACCGCCGTTTTCGCCAAAAATACGCGAGGCTGCGTCCGCCGCTGCAAGTTGCGAACCCGCGAGAACGGGCATCGGCAGCACGTAAAGCAGCGCAACATTTACAAGCAAATAGATCGCAATGATCACCAGGACGGATCCGATCATGGATGTCGGCAGACTGCGGTCGGGATCAGTATTTTCTTCGGAAAAATAGATAGCGCCATACCATCCGTCATAGGTGAATATCACGGATTGGAACGCAAGGGCGACGGCCAGCAACAACGCCGCCATTGTCGCGGGAACGGCCACTACGGTTTGCGCCGTTTCCGCCGATGCTCCGCGGCCGCCCAGTAGGAAACACGCCGCAATCAGGACAAAAAAGCCTATTGCGGATGCCGCACACATTATCTCCTGGGCGCGGCATCCGACCCGCAAGCCCGACCAGTGCAAAACGAAAAAAAGAAGCAGCGCGACCAGCGAGATCGTCAACGCTCCGCCGTACACAACCGGCATCAGCTTTGCACCGTACTCGCCCATCCCGACCACTATCGCGGCTAGTCCGGTACAAAACGATACCCAGTTTATCCAGCCGACCGTGAAACCGCCATACTCGCCAAACGCCCGTCGGGCGTAAACATACCAACCGCCTGCCTGCGGAAGCGAGGTCGCGAGTTCCGCAACGGCGATCGTGCCCAGCAAAGCATAGATGCCGCCAAGAACCCAGGCGCCGACGATGAGCCAGGTGTTGCCAAGCGCGGCCGCAACGCTGCCGGGCGTTCGTAAAATACCGACGCCGATCGTCCCGCCGACCGTGATGGCAACGCCAAACGTCACCCCAAGGATCTGCAAAAGCTGCCCGGCGTGCTCAGGTCGCTGCTCGCCAGTCGCGATTTGCGTTGACATAAAATTTTTCTAACTATCCGAGGGCTAAAGATAAGTGAGTCACGTAACGATAGCACTAATAACCCCAAAGTCAAGAAAAAGTTGTGAGTATTCGACGGCCGGGCGCGTCAGGCGTCAACCTGATCTAGTTAGCCGCAGTGGTTGCCGCATCGGACGGCGGGAAGATCTCTTCGAACTCCGGAGTGCCATGCAGTATCGCGAGGTCAGGATCCTGTCTTGCCCATGGGGCGTTCGCGTAACCCGCGTCCCGCGCCTTTTTCAGGGCTATCATAGCGTCTTTGGGATTGTTCATCAGGCAAAAGTTACATGCGACGTTATACAGGATCATGGTGTCGCCGGGACGAAGGACCATCGCCATGTCGGCTTCCCTTTTGGCGTCATCAAACCGGCCTTGCAGGGCAAGGGCTCCGGCAAGCAGGACACGGGCGCGCGCATCTTCAGGCACTTTTTTTACGGCTCCTTCGTATATAGCTCGTTCGCGGTGAACATAGTTGTTCAGTGCATCCCTTTTCCCAAGCGCACCGAGGGCATTGTGGATCGACATAGCCGTATTGTAGTTTTCACCGGCGTGGGCCAAAGCCTCTTCCATTCCGTCCACGATCTCCTGATACCGGCCCGACTCGAAAAGTGCGCGGCCCAACAGATCGTAGCCGCCGTCCAGGTCAGGGTCGCGTGCGAGTGCGGCCCGCGTTCTATCCACAGCATCGGCATAACGTCCCTCTGCAAATTCGACCCAGGCCTCGGCGATCCCGATCGCCGGCGAGTCGTGGCCAATAGCGATCGCCTTGCGCGTGGCGGCGATCGCGCGAGTGATCCACTGCTGCTGACGTTCGAAGTAATAATAGTGTTGGGCACAAATGCAGGCCAACGCCGCATGTGCGAGAGCAAAACCCGGATCGAGAGCCACTGCATTCTCGTACATCTGCAAAGCGAATTGCAGATCCTGACGACCGACTCGGCGGGCATAATTCCTCCCGCGTAAATACAGATCGTAAGCCTGAAGATTCTCGGTCGGTTTTACGGCAAGGGCTTCCTGTTCCTGCGGCGAGAGTGCGATACGCAGCGCAGACGCGATCTTTGAAGCTATCTCGTCCTGGACCTCAAAAACGTCCTCCATTTCCCTGTCGTAACGCTCCGACCAAAGCGGAAAATCGGTTGCGGCATCGACAAGCTGAGCATTGATCCGAAGACGGTTACCGGCCCTTCGCAGACTGCCGACGAGAACATACGACGCACCAAGTTCACGCCCAACCTGTCCGGCGGTCACCGGCCTGTCGCGATACGCAAGAACCATCGCCCGCGAAAAAGTTTTCAGGCGCTTGATCTTCGACAACTCGGTCGTGATGTCTTCGGTGATGCCGTCGCGGAGATATTCGTCCTCTTTCATTCCGCTTAGGTTTTCGAAATAAAGCACGGCGATCGAGTGTTCGTGAACCGGCGTCGGTCCTGAACGGCCCCGGACAGCACTCGTTTCGTTCGTGTGGCGTCCCGACTCAAGGTCGCGCTTTAATCTTTTCAGCGCGGTCTTTAGATCGGTGGCGCTCTGGTAGCGAAGGTCGCGGTCCTTTTCCAATGCCTGCCCCATTATTCGGCTCATCTCGGGCGGCAGCGACGGGTTGACCTGATTCGCCGGAACCGGATCGCGATTGAGAATGCAGTCGAACGTGACTGCCGAAGTGTCCCCTTGAAACGGCAAGAGTCCGGTGGACATTTGATAAAGGATCGTTCCGAACGAGAAAAGGTCCGTCCTCGCGTCGGTCACCTCTCCGCGCGCCTGTTCGGGCGACATATAGGAAACCGTTCCCATCGTCGTGCCGGGCGAGGTAAGGCCGTCCGCTATCGCAGTCGGGACGTTCGACGCCGCATCGGGTCTTTGCTTGTCGATCTTAGCCAGCCCAAAATCGAGGATCTTTGCCTGCTCGCGCGATGTCACGAATATGTTCGCGGGTTTCAGATCGCGGTGTACGATCCCTTTTGAGTGTGCAGACTCGAGCGCGTCAACGATCTGCACGCCGAGCATCAGGACCGCATCGATATCCAACGGGCCCCGGCGAATGCGGTCGGCAAGCGATTCGCCGTCGAGCAGTTCCATAACGATGAAATGCTGAGCCTCAAATTGCTCTATGCCGTGGATCGTGCAGATGTTCGGATGATTGAGCGACGATGCGGCGCGAGCCTCTCGCTGAAACCGCTGCAGAAGCCCTTCGTCCTGCGCCAGCGCCGGCGTCAGAAATTTTAATGCGACGTGGCGCCCGAGATTGGTGTCTTCAGCTTCATAGACGACGCCCATGCCGCCTTCGCCGAGCTGCGAGGTGATGTGATAGTGAGAAATGGTCCTGCCTAGCAAGTAAGTGCCTCCGGAACCGCAAATTAAACCTAAGGGTGTGCGCAAATAGTAGTATAGCCGCAAAACAGTGTCAAGGTATTTTGATGAGCGTCCTAAGTTCCTATCGCCCTTGCCGCAAGTTCCTTTGGTTGCTTTGCCGCTTTGCGGCTTTGCGGGGGGGATCATTTCCGTCAAAGCCGCGAAGCCGAAAGAAAACTGAACTTCCAAGCCGTGCTCCGCGCTTTGATTATTCAACAGCGACAACCTCCGCGGTTCGCCAAAGCCGGTACCAGCTGAGAACTCCGAGCGCCGCGAGGCATAGGAAAATGACGAACTCGATGGCGATCAGCTTCACACCCTTCACCGAATACAGGCCGATGCTCGTTATATCGACTATCACCCACAGCACCCAGGTTTCGAATATCCGCCGGGCAAGTAGTATCGTTGCGAGAATGCTCATTATCGCGATGAACGTGTCGATATACGGATAGGTTGCTGGATGTTCGAAGATCTGCGGAAGTATCAAGTTTATGTTGGCGATGAAGGTGCCGATGACGAGCGTTACTGCAACGATAAACGCCGCAAGCCGCAGGCGGTTTTTGTTCGTAAGTGTTCGAATTTCGCTCTGCTGATGGTCCGCCCTGTATTTCCACGTGAACCATCCGTAAACACCCATTCCGCAAAAATACATTTGCAGGAACATATCGGAGTACAGGTGGATCTGGTAAAAGATCACGAGGAAAAAGATCGCGTTAAGTATGCCGGTCGGCCACGTGAAAATATTCGCCCTCGCAGCAAGAAAAACCGAGATCAACCCCAGCACGGTGCCGATAAACTCGACATAGCTGACCGCATGCGAAAAAACCGTAAAGAAAGTTTCTCTGACGTCAAAGAGCACGGAAAGATCGGGCATAGTTGAATGATTTATAGCTTACTTTGTCCGAGAGTTCAACAAGGTCGTGAGCCAGTGCTAAGTTCGCTTGTTATCGGCGATATCGGTCATCTCGTTAATATCCCCCTTAGCATGTTCCGCTAGGGTAACCATCTCATCTCGTTTTTCTTGAAGCTCTTTATCGCCCAGGTCCTCAACATCGATAATTTCGTTTCGGGCTTCTTTTATAGAACTTATCAACTCGTCCAGTTTCAATTGCACCGCCAGCGCGTCTCTGTTTTGCGTGTTCTGAATTAGAAAAACCATCAGAAAGGTGATGATCGTCGTGCCCGTGTTTATCACAAGCTGCCATGTGTCGCTGAACTTAAATAGAGGGCCCGTGACCGCCCATATTACAATTATTAGTACCGCCAGCATAAAGGTGGCAGGCTTGCCGGCGACTGTCGAGGTCATCTTCGAAAATCTCGTGAATAATGATTGTCTTTCAGTTCCGTTCATTTCAGTTCAAACGCAGTGAACAAAACTTGTGTTTTATAAACTTACCCGCCCTGGCCCGACTTTGCCGAAAAATCGTATATCACGTACAGGTTTAGAGCGTTGTCCTTAACTTCGGCGCGAACGTCCTTTACTGTTGCCTCGAGGCTACCGCCCGATGCTTTGATAGGCAGATCGACTGCGAGCTGGCTCCCTTTAATGATCTGGATAGGATTAACACGGTTGTTGAGCGATGTTTGAACAAGCGGTGTGACGAATCCGCTAAGCAGCGGATTAACACCGTCGAGGTTGACCGTCTCGACGTTTATTCTGCCAAAAACGGCCTGTTGCGTGGCGTCGAAACGCAGCTCGAAATTCGCCTGCGCCCAGCCCGTAAATTGCAGACAGCCAAAGGGCGAATTGTAATTACCGGAAAACGCGAGCGGAGCGGCGATCTGGTTATTTTCAAAACTCACTCCGGTTTTGACGCCGCTGCCCTCCGGCAAAAGTGTGATGCGGCTGTCGCACGGCTGCTGATCCTGAGCCAGGCCGAAGGCTTTAGAATCGGGATTTACATTGCGGTTTTCCGCCATTCCGAGCGGGAACGACGGAGCGTTCATGTCGGTCAAAATATGGCCGATCACGTTATTGAAAAAGTCTTGCCGCAGGATGATCTGGGCCGTTCCGGCAGGCGGGCCCGATGCGTCGGGCGGGCGGATCGGAACACCCGGCGTCTGCGCGGCACGCGGCACTCCGCCAAGATATAAGAAAACCAGCAGAGCGCCGCCGACCAAACCGATCAAAACTCCGACGACGAATTTGCTCATATTTTATGACTCCTAACGCGCCGGCGAGAGCGTCGGGCTTGGCGAAACTGTCGCGGCGGCATTCGGCTGGCCCTGTTGCAATGCCTGCCCGACGATCGCTGAAACGGCTGTAAAGATCGCGTTTGCGGTTGCGCGCACTTGTTCGGGATCGATCTTTGCAAAACCAGTCGGCACGTTGAACAGATCAGTGTCGGGCGTCGTTTTTATGTCAGATATGTCGGTGACGAGCTTTATTCCGCGATAGCCCTGCACGTTCGAGCCGTTTTCGGTCTGCGAAAGTGTTTCCGAATGCAGCGGCAGGCCCGTTTCCTTATCGACCAGCAGCACCGATTGCGTATCGACCTTTCCGGCCTGAGTCTGCGTTGCCGCCGTTCCGTTGTAAGTATACTTAAGAGCCTGTCGGCCGCTCACCGTCTCCTCGCCCGCGGGCTGCACACCCTGGATCGATTTTACCTGGGTCACGATCTGATCCGGCATCATCATTTTGCGAACGTCAAAACCCAACGCTTCTTTCGTGAGTTCCGCATACTGTTTGCGGCCCGGTAAAACAACGTAATGCTCGTTGTCGCCCTTGTCCAGGTAGATGACCTTTTCTCCGGTCGGCAGCGAAAACTCC
>Ga0310810_10009159_pt1 | contig 11444 bp, 9 predicted proteins | sample NCmetagenome_FD_207641 | JGI IMG/M metagenome (GOLD analysis project Ga0310810, IMG submission 207641) | Soil microbial communities from experimental microcosm in Duke University, North Carolina, United States - NC | ecosystem: Engineered > Artificial ecosystem > Soil microcosm > Unclassified ... | reverse complement strand
GTCCTCGAGGTTGCCGATTGGAGTGGCGACCACGTAGAGGGTGCCGGACATGACGGGCCGCCGATTCTAGCAGATGTTTTCCGCCGAACCCTTACCCCATTTCGTCGACGAATTTCTGGCCTGGCTTCACGAAGTTCACCCCACCAGCGCCACCTTCGACGGCGTCCACCTGCACGACGACCTCATCGAGGATTTCAGCCGCACCGCAATCGAGGCGCAGGCGCGCGCGCTCGGGGGCTTCGCGCGCCGGCTGGGCGCAATCGATCCCGCGCGCCTCACCGAAGTCGAACGGCTCGAACGGCCCGTCATCGAGGCGCATATCCGCGCACGGACCTTCGAGCTGGAAACCGTCCGCACGTGGGAGCGCAACCCCCAGGCGTACGGCGACCTGCTCTCGACCAGCCTCGCCGGGCAGGCGCTGTTCGACTACGCTCCGATCTCCGAGCGCGGCCGCCGGGTGGTCTCGAAGCTGCGGCAGGTCCCACGGCTGATGCAGGCGGCGCGCGACAACGTGAAGGACCCCCCGGGCATTTTCGTCAAGGTTGGACTGGAAAGTCTCCGGGGCGCGCACCGATTTATCGAAGAGGACCTGCCCCGCGCGTTTTCCGCGCTGGACGACCTGCACATCCTGGGCGATCTGGCAGATACGTCCATGGAAGCCGCGGCGGCCATCGGCGCCACCATCCGGCACCTCGAAGAAGAGATCGCGCCGCGCGCACGCGGATCGTTCAGGCTCGGTCGCGACACATTCGAGCAGAAGCTCAGGCTCGAGGAGGGCATCACGCTCGACGCCGACAAGCTGCTGGCGATCGCGTCGCGCGAGCTGCACGCCACCCAGGAGGAGTTCCGCCGCGTCGGGTCCCGCGTGGACAACACGAACCCGCTCGCCGCGTGGGACAAGGTCAAGGGCGAACATCCCGGCGCCGCCGCGCTGGTCTCGACCGCGCAGGAACAGCTCGAGGAACTCCGGGCTTTCATCACCCGCCAGGGGCTCGTGACGGTTCCCGAGGGCACCGACGTCCTCGTTGGGCCGACGCCGAAATTCTATCGGTGGACGTTCGCGAGCATGTGGACGCCCGGGCCGTTCGAAACGCGCCCGCAGCGCGCGTACTACTACATCACGGATCCCGATCCGTCATGGCCGGCGGACAAGCAGGAAACGCACCTCCGCGACTTCAATTACGGCGCCCTCTGGTCGATTTCGATCCACGAGGTCTATCCCGGGCATTTCCTGCATTACCAGCACCTGCGCCAGCTGGCCTCGAGCTTCCGCAAATCGATCCTGTTCTCGTCGACCGCGATGGTCGAAGGATGGGCCCATTACGCGGAGCAGATGATGGTCGATGTGGGATTCCGGAAGAACGATCCGTCCGTTCGGCTCGGGCAGCTCGCCGAAGCCCTCATCCGCCTGTGCCGCACGATCGTCGGGATTCGTCTCCACTGCGAGGACCTGTCGGTGGAGCAGGGTGTTCGATTCTTCCGCGACCACGCCTATCTGGAGGAATCGGCAGCCCGCCGCGAAGCGGAACGGGGCACCTTCGATCCGTCGTACGTGTTGTACTCGCTCGGCAAGCTGGCCATCCTCCAGCTGCGCGAGGACTATGAGGCTCGGGAGAAAGAGCGATTCTCGCTGCGCCGGTTCCACGACACGCTCCTCGGGAACGGCACCGTCCCGCTGGGGCTGCAGCGGAGCCTGATGCTGGGCGAACCGAACGGCGCACTGCTCGAATAGCGCGTCAGACGCTCGACTTCGAGGTTGGAGGTTCGTGGTTACGGGTTACACTAGGTCTTTGCCAGTGGTCATGTAGCATTTCTTTATGCCCCTTTACGAGTACGAGTGCGAGGCCTGCCACCAGCGGTTCGAGAAGATTCAGAAATATTCTGATGCACCGATCGAGGTGTGTGCCAAGTGCGGCAAGGGCCCGGTGAAGAAGCTGCTGTCCTCCCCCGCGATCCAGTTCAAGGGCTCCGGCTGGTACATCACAGACTACGCGAAGAAGTCCGGGTCAGACGCCGGCAAAACCGGCTCCTCATCCTCCTCCAGCGACAGCTCATCGTCCTCCGCTGAGTCGAAGCCATCGACGCCCGCCAGCAGCGAAAGCAAGAAGAGCGAATAGGAGATCAACAACAACTACTCAACTTCACAACTTCAACTACTCGAGTTGGGAATTGGAAGTTGGGAGTTTCCGTTGTGCAGTTGGCCGTTCTGTAGTTATCTATTTGGCTACCGCGTCCAGCATCCCGCGCAGATACTCGGTGAAAGGTTCGCGCAGGTCCGGACGGCGGAGCGCGAAATAGACCACGGCTTTCAGGAATCCGAGCTTGTTGCCCGTATCGTGGCGGACGCCTTCGATCCGGCAGCCGTAGATGGGCCGTTTCTTCAGCAGCTTCCGCAGCGCATTCGTGAGCTGAATTTCGCCGGTGCGATCTTTTTCGCGCGCGGTCTCTTCGAGCGCCGGGAAGATGTCGGGCGTCAGCACGTAGCGGCCGATGATGGCGAGGTCCGATGGCGCTTCGCCGCGCGGCGGCTTCTCGACCATGTCGTGAATGCGGTACACGCCGGGCCGGATTTCCTCGGCGTCGACGATGCCGTAGGAGCTGACGCTGTCAGAGGGAACCTGCTCGATCGCGAGGACTGGCCCGCCGAGTTCCTCGAACACGTCGACCATCTGTCTGAGCGCCGGCGGATCCGCATCGATCACGTCGTCTGCGAGGATGACCGCGAACGGTTCGTTGCCGACGAGCGGCTGCGTCACGAGCACAGCGTGGCCGAGGCCGAGCGGCTCTCCCTGTCGCACGTACGAAACATTGATCAAATTTGAGATTTTCCGGATCTCTTCGAGGAGTTCGGTCTTGCCGCGCGCCTCGAGAAACGTCTCGAGTTCGAAGGCGACGTCGAAGTGATCTTCGATCGCGTTCTTGCCGCGGCCGGTGACCAGGATGATGTTGTCGACGCCTGACGCGAGCGCTTCCTCGACGCCGTACTGAATGATCGGCTTGTCCACGAGCGGCAGCATCTCTTTCGGCTGCGCTTTCGTGGCGGGCAGGAAGCGTGTGCCGAGTCCCGCCGCAGGAAAGACGGCCTTGCGCACCGCGTGCGTCATGCCGCGATCATATAGGATTTATCGATGCTCGACCCTGCCTACCTCCGCGATCGCATCGAGGAGTTGCGCGCCGCGCTGCGCCATCGCGGCATCGATCCGGACCCGCTGGTCGGACCGCTGGTCGAGCTGGAAACACGCCGCCGCGCGTTGATCCCCGACGTCGAAACGCTGAAGCGCGAGCAGAACGCGTCGAGCGCCGAGGTTGCGCAGGCGAAGCGCGAAGGCCGCGATCCGTCGGCGATCTTCGCCGCCAACAAGGAGCGCGCGCTCAGGATCAAGCAGCTCGAGGCAGAGCTCGAGGACGTCGAACGCCGCCGGCACGACGCGATGCTCATGATCCCGAACGTGCCGGACGGGTCCGTCCCCCTCGGGGCAAGCGCTGACGCCAACAAAGAGGTGCGCCGGCGCGGGACGCCGCGGTCGTTTTCGTTTCCGCCGAAAGCGCACTGGGACATCGGAACGGGACTCGGGATTCTGGACTTCGAGCGCGCGACCCGGATGTCGGGCGCGCGGTTTTCCGTGTTGATGGGCGGAGGCGCACGGCTTGCGCGCGCGCTCATCAATTTCATGCTCGATCTCCACACCCGGCTGCACCGCTACACCGAAGTCGAGCCGCCCTTCCTCGTCAACGCGGACGCGCTGCGTGGCACGGGGAACCTGCCCAAGTTCGAGCAGGACCTCTTCAGGATTGCTGGTGACTGGGACTTGTTTCTGATCCCGACCGCGGAAGTACCGCTGACGAATCTGCACCGCGGCGAGATCCTCGACGGGCGGGAGCTGCCACTCCGATATACGGCTTACACGCCGTGCTTCCGAAGCGAGGCGGGCTCCTATGGTGCGGATGTGCGCGGACTGATCCGGCAGCACCAGTTCGACAAGGTCGAGCTCGTGAAGTTTGCCACGCCGGATTCGTCGTACACGGAACTCGAAAGACTGACGGCGGACGCGGAAGAAGTGCTCGACCGCCTCGAGCTGCCGTATCGGACGATGCTGCTCTGCACCGGGGATATGGGCTTCGCGTCGGCGAAAACGTACGACATCGAGGTCTGGCTTCCGAGTCAGGAGACCTATCGAGAGATCTCGTCGTGCAGCAACACCGAGGCGTTCCAGGCGCGCCGCGCCAACATCCGCTTCCGGCCGGAGGGCACCGGTAAAGCGGAGTTCGTGCACACGCTGAACGGCTCCGGGCTTGCCGTTGGCCGAACGCTGATCGCGATTCTGGAGAACTACCAGGAAGCTGACGGGTCAGTGACGATCCCCACCGCCCTGCAACCGTTCATGGGTGGTGTGGAGCGCCTGTCCGCCGACACGGCCTCTTCCATCGAGTGACGCCAGCGGGCTGCCGCGACGGCCGTCCGAAACGATTGACGCTCAGGCTAGCGGCTGCGGCGTCTGGAGGTCACGGTCAAGAGTGTCTCGATCAGCGCGTCAGGCGCGACAGGTCTCGCGAGACACGTACGGAAGCCGGCCAACAGCGCGGACTGCCGTTCCAGCGGATTGCGATACGGCGCCAGCGCGATGACCGGCACCTCGCTGTCCTTTCCCGATCCCGCGAGCGAAGCATGTCCGAGCAGGCGGTACCCGTCGTCTTCGGCGAGGACGGCATCCACGATCACGGCAGCGAGGTCTTCCTCGTTCGCCGCGACACCGTCCAGCAGCGCGAGCGCGGCGGGGGTCGAATCGGCCTGCAGCACGACCGCTCCGTACTGCTCCAGCGCCACCGCCATCATTTCGCGGCTGTCCCGCTCGCGCTCGACGACCATGACACGGAGCCCTTCGAGCATCTGCTCCGTCGGATCCTGTGAGAAGGTGACGCGTGCCGCCTCCGGCATTACCGGAAGCTTCACCGTAAACGTGCTGCCCACACCGACCGTGCTGGTCGCGGTAACGCTGCCGCCATGCAATTCGACAAGCTGCCGCACGAGCGGGAGTCCGAGCCCCAGCCCGCCGTGGCGTCTGCTCGACGACGCGTGCGCCTGCCTGAAGCGCTCGAACATGAACGGCAGAAACTCCGGGTCGATCCCCACTCCGGTGTCGGCTATGACGATCTGGAGCACGTCACCCGTCCGATCGAGCTCGACACGAACGAGACCGCCGCTGTCGGTGAACTTGATCGCGTTCGACAGCAGGTTCCAGATGATCTGCTGCAGCCGATCCGCGTCGCCTGCGACCCATGTCTCTGGAATCGAAAGGCTCGGTTCGAGCCTGATCTCCCGGGCGAGCGCGGTCGGCGCGACCACGTCGAGCGCGGCCTGCACCACGTTGAGCACATTTACGGGCTGCACGTCTATCCGCAGCTTGCCGGTCATGATGCGGGCCATGTCGAGCATGTCTTCGACCATGTGCATCTGAGCGACCGCGTTTCGATCGATCACTTCCAGCGCACGTCGTCTGAGCGCCTGGTCCACGTCACGCGCCAGGAGAATTTTCGTCCACCCCAGCACCGCGTTGAGAGGCGTCCTGATCTCGTGCGAAAGCGTCGCGAGGAATTCGTCCTTCGTACGAAGCGCGTCTTCGGCGACCGTGCGGGAGAATTCCGCTGCTTCAATCTGATGCCGGAGTTCGCGTTCCGTGGCGACGCGCTCGGACACATCCTCGATCCACGTGATCGTGCCGGCAACCCGGCCGCCGACCAGCAGGGGAGCGATGCGCGCGGTTTGCGCGGGTTCGGGCGTACTCGCCGCGGCCGGGATGAGGAATTTGTGAAACGTGTGCGCGAGCACGCGGGATTCTCCGGCGAGCGCCGCACGGTAGTGCGCTTCGAATCCGCGAAGCGCGATCTCCGGAAAGATGTCGAACAGCCGTCGCCCGATGGCCGACTCGGCCGCGACACCCGAATGCTGCTCCAGCCAACGGTTCCAGCTCTCCACGCGCAGTTGTGCGTCGGTCGTGAAAATTCCCTGGCTGGCGAACTCGTTCAGCCACCGGAGCGTGGCCGCATTGAGCAGCTCGCCTTCGTTTTCGGGGCTCACGACCGTCCCTCCCATTGCTCGACCGCTTGTATAAGTCGATCGAGAGAAGCCACGCTGAGGACGATGACGAGGTATCCGGTGACCTCAGCTTCGCGGAGGCGAAAGCCGGCGTGGACGACGAGCGCGTACCTGAGCCCTTCGCGGTTGACGATCAGGGATTGCAGAACGGCCTGCAGCGTATCGAGGTTCAGTTGCGGAACAGAAAACGAGACCTGCACCTGCAGGATGTTTCCAAACGTTCCCAGGCAGGCATTCAGGAGGATGTTCCCGACTTCCGTCAGCACTTCACGGGCCGATGCGTCGAAGGGGAGCGGCAGGGGCGGCTCGTTCGTCAGCAACTGCTTCAACATGCCTGCTGCCGAGTAGTCGAGGACGAGCAGCGCATCTCCGCCTACGGGGCCTGAGAAAATCTGGTGTACGCTCGCCACCTGGTCCGACACGAGTTGCCGCAACGCATTGTCCACAGCGGCAATCGGGTGTACCGACACTTGCGGCACTTCGAGCACCACACGATGGCCCGTGAGCTGCGACAGCGACGCGGCAGCGCGTCCGAACCCGATGTTCAGCAATTCGATCAGCGCATCATGCTGCGAGGCCGTCAAATCCATCATGGCCTCTCGAGGGCAGACGTAACGGTGGCCACGATCTGTTGCGGCTGAACCGGCTTGTTCAGGAAGGCGACGCCGCCCGCATCGCGCACGAGATCGTGTGAAGACGTCTGGACATCGGCCGAGACGACGATGACGCGTGCCGCCGGATCGAGCTCCCGAATCTTCGCGAGTACCTCGAGTCCGTACATACCCTTCATGACCAGGTCCAGGAGCACCACGTCCGGTTTTTCCAGAACATAACGTTCGAGTGCCGACAGCCCGTCTTCGGCTTCGACGACGTCGTATCCCGCCTGCTCGAGCGCTCGGCGGGCGCTTCGTCGCGCCAGCGCCGAATCGTCGACCAGCAGCACCTTCGGGTTCATAAACGTTCCATGATCGCGGCCGCCATGCATTCGAGCGGGACGACCTCATCGGCCAGTCCGGCCTCAACGACGGCGCGCGGCATGCCGTACACTACGCAGCTCTCCTCGGCTTCCGCAAGGATATTCCCCCCGAGCGATTTGATCCATCCGGCTCCCTCCCGCCCGTCACTTCCCATGCCGGTCATGACGACGCCGAGCACGGCGCTCCCAAACGTCTGAGCCGCGGAATGGAACAGGACGTCCACCGATGGACGATGGGCCGTGTCGAGCGGTGTGAGATCCAGGCCGGTGGTGATCCCGGTCCGGTTCCGACGAAACACGAGGTGCCGGCCCGCGGGCGCGAGATACGCTGTGCCCGCTCGCACCTCGTCTCCCTCGCGCGCCTCGACTACGGTGAGCGCGCACATCTCATTGAGCTTTGCCGCATACATCTCGGTGTAGCCCAGCGGCATGTGCATGACCATCGCGATCGGCACGCGGAAGTCTTTTGGGAGAGCCGGGATGAGGCGCTTGAGGCCCTGCGGACCGCCCGTCGATATCCCGAGGACCACGACGTCGATGGGCGAGCGCGCCCGATCCGGATCCGGCGAACGGCTGCGCGTGCTCGCCGCGACGCGCAGCCGACTGGCGAGTCCGACGCGGGCGGCTGTCTTCACTTTCTGAACGACTTCGTCGGAGATGTCCATCAGGCGCTCGGTCGCAAGCGCCGTCGGCTTCTGGACGAAATCGACCGCCCCCGCATCGAGCGCGGCCAGTACCTGCTCGGCCGACTCCGCCGCGATGCTCAGAATCAGGATCGGCACCGGCGATCGTCGCATCTGCTCGCGGACGAACGCGACACCGTCCATGACGGGCATGTTCAAATCGCAGGTGATCACGTCCGGCTTCAGTTCGGCGGCACGCTCGAGCGCCTCCTCCCCGTCGCGCGCCGTGCCGACGACGTCGATGAACGGGCTGCGGGACAGCATCGCGGAGACGACCTTTCGCACGTACGCGGAGTCGTCGACGACGAGCACACGAATGATCTCAGACATGCAGCTCCCGTCGGGTCTCCGATTGCTTCACATACACGAACGCACCGCCGATCTCTTCGAGTTCGAACCGGGAAGTCACTTTCAGGAGCGACTCGGATGCGCCGACGCACAGATAGGCCGGCGACGGCATGTACCGCGCCAGCGCCTCGACCACCCGGCGCACGGCGGCTTCGGCGAAATAGATGAACACGTTCCGGCAGAACACCACAGGCGCGCCGGCCATCGCTGTCAGCTCCTCTTCATCCATCAGATTCAGCACGCTCCACGAGCGCACGCGCTGGTGCAACGATGGATCCACCGCCCAAAGGTCTCCGTCGCGGGTGAAATAGCGTTCGCGCATCGCCTGTGGCAGGCTGCGAAACGCGCGCTCCCGAAACCGGCCGCGGCGCGCGCGCTCCACAGCCGCGGCGCTGCCGTCGCTCGCATGGATCTCAATGGGAGCGCGCGCAAACCAGCCGCTCTCTTCGAGCAGCATGGCAATGGTCAATGGCTCCTCGCCGGTCGCACACGGGCTGCTCCAGATTCGAATCGGTGAGTACGGCGCCCGCCGCGCGAGGGCTGGTACCACGCAGTTCACGATGGCGCGAATCTGGTCGATTTCGCGCCAGAAATAGGTCTCCGCGACCGAAACGGCATCCAGCACGCGGCGCCATTCGGCGGCAGCGTTCGCGTCGTATTTGAGCAGGTAGTAGTACTCCAGATACGACTGGAAGCCGTGCTCCAGCACGAGCGGCGCCAGGCGATCGGCGAGCATCTCGATCCGCGCGGCGTCGTAAAAGACTCCAAGCCGCTCCTGCACCAGATCGCGGAGCATTGGCAGAGCAGCGGAAGACAAACCGTTGGCGTCGACGGGCATCAGGGAATTCCCGAGTCAGAGCGACTCATCCGCTGAGGCCGTGTCGGACTGCCGCGCGAATGCGGCTGCGGCGGCGCGGCGTACCGAGCGGGAGGGGTCCTGGCGCGCCATGAGTGAGAATCGCCGTGCCACGCCGCGTGCTCCCAGTTCGTCAAGCGCGCGGATCGCAGCCTCGCGAACGGACGGGTCCGGATCGTCGAGGGCCTTTCTGATTACCGCAGAGGCGTCAGGCTGCTGCATCCGGCAGAAGGCGGGAATCAGCACGCACCGTGCGGCAGCGCCGCTGGCGTCGAACGCCGCCTCGAGCGCGGAAATACGGTCCGGTGGCAGTTGGGACAGCGCCTTCAGCGCCCCGTCTCGGCATCGCCCATCCGCGGCGAGCGTGACCAGCTCCGAAATCGCGATGGTAGACGTCGTCTCCGCTCGCGCGGCGGCTGCGAGCGCCTCGATGGCCGATGCTCTCACCCTGTCGTCCTCGTCCGCGGCGGATATCCACGCAAGGAGCGGAATGCGCCCGGACGCGGGCTTCGTGGCGAGCGCATCGACGGCGGCGAGGCGTCGCGCGCGATCCCCGGAACGCGCGGCCTCGGAAAGGGCGCGTTCAGCGCGCGGATCCGATGAGCCGCCGAGTGCGCGGAGTGCGGCTGCGGCGAGATCCGAATCGTCGTGGGCCGCGTGCCGCAGGAGCACGTCGGCCGCCGCGGTGCCGCCGATCTTCCCGAGCGCGTCCAGCGCCGCGATGCGAACATGCATACCCGGGTCCGTAGACGACAGGGTCACGATGCGTTGCACCGCGGCCGCGACTCGCAGCGTTCCGAGGCTGTTCAGCGCGAAATATCGCACCCACGCATCCGGGTCGTCGGTCGCGTCGAGCAGAAGCCGGGCGGCTTCGTCCCCGCCGAGCATCCCGAGTGCGTGCGCCGCGCCTGCCCGCGCCCGCGGCGTGTCTTGGGTTAGAGCTCTCCGGAGGATCGGGAGCGCCCGTCGCTCATCGATGTAGGGCAGCTGTTCGAGCGCGGCGCGCCGCACACGCTCATCCGAGTCGTTGCAGCACGCGACGAGCGGATCCATGCACTCCGAATACCCGAAGTAGCCCGCAATTCGCGCCGCCGACTCCCGGGCGAGCGGATCGGGATCCGTGAGCAGACGTGCGATCTGCTGCGGCATCCCCGCGTGCCCCAGCGAATTCAGCGCACCGATGGCCGCTTGCCGAACAGTCGCATCCGAGTGCCGCAGCACGGTGAGCAGCGGGGTGAAGGCGGCAGGATCTCCCAGCGCGCCGAGCGCCGCGGCCGCCGCCGCCACGAGCTGCCGGTCGTCCCCACCCAGCAGCGGAATCAGGGCCGGAGCCGCCCGCGGACTTCCGATGCGTGCGATCGCCTTCACGGCCGCTATTCGCGTCTCGACATCGTCGGCGTCGAGCTGCTGGATCAACAGGTCGACAACCGGGGCACCCTGCCTCGCGATCGCTTCGATGGCCCCGGCTCTCAGGTCAGGATTCCCCAGCAGTCGTGTGAGGGCCCGCTGGACCGCCGCGCCCTGCAGCCACCCCAGCACGAGGACGTACGATCGCAGATCCTCGACCCCGGCACCCGCGAGCGCATCGACGAGCCGCTGCGCACCGGCGGGTCGAATTGTTTTTCGAAACGCGTCGACGACGAGTTCGCCCGCAAGCGACCGTTGTTCGATGCGCGCGTGCAGCCGGGCGAGCGCACGCACGATGGGCGCCAGGGGGCGGTCGGCGTTGAGCCCCTCGACGAGCGGTGCAACGACGCGAACGTCGCCGAGTTCACCAAGGGCTTCGGCGACGGAATCGCTGAGTTCCGGCGCCGAGAGCAGCGGAACGAGGGCTGGTCCCGCGCGCGGATCGTTGATTTGCGCGAGCGCGTCGATTGCAGGAAACGCGACGAAGAAATCGCCGCCGGCGAGAGCCACCAGCGCATCGACGGCTTCCCGCGCGCGAAGCCGTCCAAGGGCTTCGATTGCGTGGAAGCGAACGTTGACGTCCTCATCGGCGAGCGCGCGGATGAGCGCCTCGACCGCATCGGGCCGCTGCTGCTCGCCCAGCGCGAGAGCCGCCTGGACGCGGAGATCGACGTCCGAATCCTGGAGCAGCTCGATGAGACAGTCGACGACGTCGACATCGCACGCCGCGAGCAGTTGGAGCGCACTGCTCAGCACGTTGAAATCACGGTGCTCTGCCCTGAGTGCGTTCAGCAGCGACACCATCATGGGCCGCGTGGCATGCCGCGCGAGCGCCTGGACGATGTCCCGGCGCACGCGCCAGTTGGGATCGCGCAGGGCAGCGGAGAAGAGCTCGGGTGAGTCGACGTGAGACGCGCGGCTGATCGCCTGCGCGGCCTCTTCGCGGGTGCGCTCGTCCCCACTCTGCAGCGCGGCGGCCAGTGTCCGTTCCGCATCAAGCCGCGGCGTCACATCCTCGACCGCCACCATTACGCCAACAATGACGGTTCCGTCGCGCAGCGGCGCCAGCGTGACACGCTG
>Ga0310810_10009157_pt1 | contig 11445 bp, 8 predicted proteins | sample NCmetagenome_FD_207641 | JGI IMG/M metagenome (GOLD analysis project Ga0310810, IMG submission 207641) | Soil microbial communities from experimental microcosm in Duke University, North Carolina, United States - NC | ecosystem: Engineered > Artificial ecosystem > Soil microcosm > Unclassified ... | reverse complement strand
GACGAGGTAATGCTCGAGGAGCGCGCGCACGATGTCGGCGGCCTCGGCCCGGTAGCGCCCGGCCTGTCCGAGCTTGAGCAGGCCTGCGGCGACCATCGCGGTGGCGGAGGTGTCGCGGAAGGTGCTCGGGATCGCCGGGTCGGTGAAATCCCAGAAGGCGACGCGATCCGCCGGCGCATGCGCGAGCCACCAGTCCGCCACACGCTGCGCGGCGACGAGGAAATCGTTCTCGCGCGTCCACGCATGCGCCTGCGCGAAACCGACCAATCCCCACGACTGCGCGCGCGCCCAGGTTCCCTCGGGCGCAAGACCGCGCGGGCTGTATTGCTTCAGGGTCGCGCCGGTCCGGGGGTCGACGAGCGCCGCCTGGTGCAGCGAGCCGTCGGCGCGCTGGCAGAGCTCGATGTGGCGCCGCAGATGCCGGCTCGCGATGGCGGCGAGCTCGCCGGAGCCGCCGTTCGCGGCCGCCCAGTAGAGCAGGCTCATGCCGGGCACGCCGTCGATGTTGGTTTCTCCCGCCGGGTCGCCCGTCAGCGAGCCGCTCTGATGACCGAGCGGAATGAAGCCCGCCTGCGCGTTGAAGCGGCTCGCGAGCGCCTCGGCCGCCTTGAGGGCGAGCGCGGCAGGCGCATCGCTGTTGCCCGCGCATTTTCCGAGGATCGCGCCGATCGCGGCGCCGTAGTGGAAGACGAGCCCGTTCAGCACGTTGTCGATCGGCAGGCGCACCTCCAGCCGCTTCATGGCGGCGAGCGCGAGGTCGCGAAAGCGCGCCGCGCCGCTCGCCCGGTGCGCGAGCCAGAGCTGGCCGGCCCAGAATCCGCCCGTCCAGCGCCCGTCGGGCGCGGTCTGCCACTGGCCGGTCGCGGGATCCGCGCTGAGCGGAAAGGCCTCGCCGACCTGCGCGGCCGTGCGCTCGATCCTCTCGAGCATCCGGTCGATCGCCTCGGCGTACAGAACCTTGCCCGTTTCTTCCTTAGGCAAGGGCTTCATCGGTTTCCTCGAGCAATTGCTGAAAGGCTGGGGGGACGGCGGGCCGCTCCTGCAACTCGGTCTGCAGGCGCCCGCCCGCGTGCGTCGCGACCACGTTCAGCGCTTCGAGTCCCGCCGCGGCGGCCGGGAAATCGGCGCGCACGTGCGCGCCGCGCGTCTCGCGCCGGGCGAGCGCCGAGCGCACGATCGCCTCGGCGACGAGCACGAGCGAGCGCAGGTCGAGCGCGCATTGCCACGCGGCGTTGGCGCCCGGCCCGCCGGGCGCCGAGGCCGAGGCGAGCCGGTCGCCCACTTCCTCGATGGCGGCCAGTCCGGCGCGCAGGCCCGATTCGTCGCGCGTGAGACCGGCGAAGCGCTGCATGCCCTCCTGCAGGCGGCGTTGCAGCGCGTGCGGGTTTTCGCCATGCGCGCGCCCGAGCGGCGCGCGTGCCTCGCGCGCGAGGCGCTCCGCATCTTCCCGGTTCACGTTGGACTGAAAACCGGAAGACTGCGCCGCGTGTCGCCCGGCGCGCTCGCCGAAGACGAGCAGCTCCGAGATGCCGTTGCCGTTGAGCCGGTTGGCGCCGTGCAACCCGCCCGCGGTCTCGCCGGCGGCGAAGAGGCCCGGCACGCTCGCCGCGCAGGTCTCCGGGTCGACGTGCAGGCCGCCCATCATGTAGTGGCAGGTGGGCGCCACTTCCATCGGCTGCGCCGTGATGTCGACGTCCGCCAGGTCGAGGAACTGCCGGTACATGTGCGGCAGCAGGCGCCGGATGGTTTCGGCCGGCCGGCGCGAGCCGATGTCGAGCCATACGCCGCCGTTCGGCGTGCCGCGCCCGGCGCGGATCTCCGCGTCGATCGCCCGCGACACGTCGTCGCGCGGGAGCAATTCCGGCGGCCGCCGTCCCGCAGGCGTCTCGTACCAGGCGTCGGCTTCCGCTTCTGTCTCCGCGATTTCCGCCCGATAGCTTTCCGGCACGTGGTTGAACAGAAAGCGCTCGTTGCGCGCGTTGCGCATCACGCCGCCGAAGTTGCGGATGCTCTCGGCGACGAGCAGCCCGCGCGCGCTCGCGGGGGCGACCATGCCGGTCGGATGGAACTGCACGAACTCCATGTCGACGAGCGCAGCGCCGGCGCGCAGGCCGAGCGCGCAGCCGTCGCCGGTCGAGTCGTGGAAGTTCGAGGTGAAGGCGTACGCCTTGCCGCAGCCGCCGGTCGCCACGACCACCGCGCCCGCCTCGAAAAGCACCGCCGCACCGTCCGCGCGCCGCAGGGCGAGCGCGCCTCCGACCCGCTCGCCTGATTTCAGGAGCTCGACCACCGCATGCTCGGCGAACACGGGGATGCCCCGCGTGGCGAGCTGTGCTTGCAGCGTGCGCAGGAGCTCCAGCCCCGTCTGGTGCTGACCCGAGCGCGCCAGACGCGGGTGCCGGTGGCCGCTGCCTTCGCCGAGCCGGATCCCGCCCTGCGCCGTGCGGCCGAGCAGCGCGCCCCAGGCTTCGAGCTCGAGCACGCGCCCGGGCGCCTCGCGCGCGAGCAGCTCCGCCATGCGCCAATGGTTGACGCCGCGCGCGCCGCGCACCGTGTCGGCGAAATGAAGCTCCCAGCGGTCGGGGGACTCGGGCGCCGGCAGCGCGGCGGCGAGCGCCGCGCCCATCACGGTCTGCGATTTTCCGAGGAGCGACTTGCACACCACCGCGACGCGCGCGCCCGCCTCGCTCGCCGCGAGCGCCGCGCGCAGGCCGGCGCCGCCGGCGCCGAGGACGAGCACGTCGAAGTCGTGCGTTTCCATCAGGCGGCGAAGACTTCTTCGGGCGCGAGCGCGCGGGCCGCGAGCCCTTCGGCGGCAATCGCCTGCCCGAAAGTCGCCAAGGTCCGGCGATTCGGCTCCACGCCGTAGGGCCAGAGATCGGCGCCGGCGCCCATTGAAAATGCGCGGCGCGCGTCTTCCACGTACGCGGGCAGCCAGGGCAACGGATAAGTGGAGATGTCGAAATTGGCGAAGCCTTCCTCGGCTGCGTGCTTCGCCGCCTCGAAGCGCTGCATGAGGCGCGCAAGCACGTCGGGCGCGCGCTCGAGGAGCTCCGCCTTCGCGACCATCACGTGCATGATCGGGAACACGCCGCTCGAGGCGAAATAGGCTTTCTCCTCCGCTCCGAAGTCGGCGAAGAGGCGCCGCAGGCGGCCCTCCGCGAAGGCGGCGGGCGTGCGTCCGGAGATGAGGCAATCGAGGCCGCCTTCCACCGCCATGCGCTCGAGCGCCGCCGCGCCGCCGACGATCTCGGGCGAGACGGAGGCCGGATGCGCGGAATCCTCGCCGACGAACCATTTCATCCCCTCGGCCGGCACGCCGTACTGGCCCGCGAGCATCGCGCGCACCCAGACCGCGGTCGTCATCGCGTAGCGCAGCACGCCGATGCGGGCGCCGCGCAGGTCGGCGGCGGTGCGCACGCGGCCCGCGGCCGGCACGTAGAGCGCCGAGTGCCTGAAGGCGCGCGAGGGAAACACCGGCATCGGCCGAAAGCGCCGGTCGCCCTTCGCGGCGAGGATGTAGGCGGTCGCGAGCGACATCTCGGCGACATCCCAGGGCGCCTCGCGCAGCATGCGCGGGAAAATGTGCCCCGGCTCGAGCGTCTCGAGGCTCACCTCGAGCCCGTCGCTCCCCGTCCCGAGCGAGGCGAGGTGCGCGTACGGCCCGGCGGCAACCGTGATTCTCAATTGTTGCTCTCGGCGGCGGCCGCGACCATCGCCCGGCGGCGCCGGCCGATCGCGGGAATCGCCGAGCTCGCCACGAGGATGGCGGCAATCGCGATCAGCGTGGCGGAGATCGGCCGCGTGAAGAAGATCGCGAAGTTGCCTTCGCCCAGGAGCAGCGACTGGCGCAGCGACTGCTCGAGGATCGGCCCGATCACGAACGCGAGCACGAGGATCGCCGGCTCGTAGCCGTGGCGCTTCATCAGGTAGCCGATGACGCCGAACACCGTCATCATGTAGACGTCGAAGAGGTTGTTGTTCATGCTGTACGAGCCCACCGCGCAGAACACGAGGATGAGCGGGAAGAGCAGCCGGTAGGGCACCTTCAGCACCTGCACCCAGACGCCGATCAGCGGCAGGTTGAGCACGAGCAGCACCGCGTTGCCGATGTACATGCTCGCGATCACGCCCCAGAAGAGCTCGGGGCGCTCGGTGATGAGCGTCGGTCCGGGCGTGACGCCGTTGATCATGAGCGCGCCCATCACGATCGCCATCGTGATGTTGGAGGGGATGCCGAAGGTGAGGAGCGGCACGAACGAGCCGACCGACGCCGCGTTGTTGGCCGACTCGGGGCCGGCCACGCCCTCGATCGCGCCCTTGCCGAACTGCTCGGGATGGCGCGACACCTTCTTCTCCACCGCGTAGGAAGCGAACGAGGAAACGATCGCGCCGCCGCCCGGCAGCGCGCCGAGCAGAAATCCGAGACCGGTGCCGCGCAGGATGGCGCCGATGCTGCGCCGCCAGTCTTCTTTCGTCGGCAGGAGATCCTTGATGCGCGTGCGCACGATGACGCGCTCGGCGGGCGCGTTGATGTTGGCGAGCACCTCGGAGACGCCGAAAAGGCCCATGATCATGGGGCCCAGGTCGAAGCCGTCCATCAAGGTCGGCTGGTTGTAGGTGAAGCGGAACATGCCGGAGACGACGTCCTGCCCCACGCTGGAGAGCACGAGCCCTACGCCCAGCATCGCAAAGGCCTTCAGCATCGAGCCCGAGGCAAGCACCACCACGAGCATGAGGCCGAGCACCATGAGGGCGACGTACTCGGGGTAGCTGAACTTGAGCGCGAACCTGGCGAGCGGCGCGGCGATGAGCGTGAGGCCGATGATCGCGAGCGTGCCGGCGATGAACGAGCCGAAGGCCGCGATGCCGAGCGCGGCGCCGGCGCGTCCCTGCTTCGCCATGACGTGCCCGTCGACGCAGGTCATGACGGAAGCCGCCTCGCCCGGGATGTTGAGCAGGATCGAGGTGGTCGAGCCGCCGTACATGGCGCCGTAGTAGATGCCGGCGAACATGATCACGGCGCCCGTCGGCCCGAGCGAATACGTGAGCGGCATGAGCAGCGCCATGGACGCCACCGGCCCGAGGCCCGGCAGCACCCCGACGAGCGTGCCGACGAGCACGCCGATCAGGCAGAGGTAGAGGTTATGCAGCTGCAGCGCGACGCCGAAGCCGTGGGCGAGCTGGCCGATGAGCTCCACGCGCTAGATCCCGAGCATCGAGGGCGGGAAATTGACGCCCAGCCCGCGCACGAAGATGAGCCAGAATCCGGCCGAGCCGAGGAGCGCGCACGCGAAGCTCGCGACCCAGCCCGTGCGCTTGTCGAGGCGGCAGAGCGCGCCGAGCATGAGGAAGGTGCTCAACGCGAAGCCGACGAGCGGCAGCGCCACGGCATAGGCGACGAGCGTCGCCACGCAGGCCCACAGCTTCCAGCCGCCGGCGGCCTCGCCCGCCGCCTGCAGCTTGCTCATCAGGCCTTGCATGGCAATCACCGCACCGCAACCGAAGACCAGCGCGGCGCCGACGAACGGAAAGAAGCCCGCGCCCGGCTCGTGCAGCTGGCCCAGGCCGAAGCCCCACGCCTTGGCGCCGGCGTAGGTTCCCGCGGCGGCGAGCAGCGCGCCGCTGACGACGTCCGACTTCACTGCTTCTTCAGTCCAAGCTCGCCGAGCAGCTTTCCGAAGGTTTCGTAGCTCTGGTCGATCACCTGCCGGCTCTCCCTGGGGCCGAGGTAGGCGATCGGAATGTTGAGGCTTTTCGCGCGCGCGATCACCGCCGGATCCTCGAGCGCCTTCTTGAACGCCTCGTGCAGCTTCGCGACGATCGGCTCGGGGGTGCCCTTGGCGGCGAGAATCACGTTGTAGAAGCCGAAGAAGCCGATGTCGGCGCCCTGCTCCTTCACCGTCGGGATGTTCGGATGGTCGGGCATGCGGGTCGGGTTGTAGAGCGCGATGCCCTTCACCGCGTTGTTGGCGAGGCGCGGGGCCGCCGCCGCGATGTCCACGCTGCCCACGTCCACGTGCCCGCCGAGCACCGCGGTCATCACGTCGCCGTTGCTCTTGTGCGGGATGTAGGTGAACTTCACGTTGAACGCTTTTTCCAGCTGGATCATGGCCAGGTGGCTGATCGAGCCGAGCGGGCTGATGCCGACCTTGATCGAGCCGGGCGACTTCTTCGCCGCGGCGACGACCTCGGTGAGATTGTTGTAGGGACTGTTGCCCGGCGTGATGAGCAGCGCCGGCACCGCGGTGAGCTGCACCACCGGGATGTAATCGTCGAGCTTGTAGGGCGCGCCGGGATTGTGCGGCACCGCGGCGAGGTTGCCGGTCGAGCCGACCACGAGGTTGTAGCCGTCGGGCGCGCCGGTCACGACCTGGTAGATGGTCGCCGTGCCGGTCTTGTTCACGATCACCATCTTCTGGCCGAGGTTCTTCGAGACTGCGTCCTCGACCATGCGCGCCGACAGGTCGGTGCCGCCCCCGGCCGCGAAGGGCACATAAAGGGTGATCGGCTTGCTCGGATAGGCCTGCGCGAGCGCGAGCGCCGGCAGGCACAGCGCGACGAGCGCCGCGATCAGGTATTTCAGCATCTTCATTGGGGCCTCCTCCCCTTTTTCAGAGTCCGAATTCGGGAATGATCTTGTTCTTGAAGGTGTCGAAGGTGAGCTTCGGATCCTTCGCATGCACGTTGATGATGAGCTGGCTCACGCCGTCGACCTCGACGAGCTGCTTGATCTTGGCCGGAATCTCGTCGGGCGTGCCGACCACGGTGATCTCGCGCATCAGGTCGTCGCCGATGATCGAGTGCAGCTTCTCGGCGAGCTTGAATTCCATGTCCTGGCGGCCGACGTCGCGCAGCGCCTCCTCGCGCACCTGGTCCGAAAGGAGCGGCTTGTCGAAGCCGAGCACGTGGTGCGGCACCCGCACTGCGGCCTTGAAGAAGGTGCGGCTCACCTGAGGCAGCAGCTCCTCCATCGCCTGCTTGCGCGTGGGCGCCACCACGCAGTGCGTCCAGGCGCAGATGTGCAGCGACTTCGGGTCGCGCCCGGCCTTCTCGGCGCCGGCACGGATCTTCTCGATCGAGTACTTGAGGAAGTGCGGCGAGCCGCCCGGGCTGATGATCGCGCCGTCGCAGCCCGCGCCGGCGAATTCGAAGGTCTTCGGGCCCTCGGCGGCGATCAGCACCGGCGGCGCCTTTTTCGGCGGCACCGGCAGCTTGAGCGGCTTGCCGTTGTACTCGATCTCCTCGCCCGAGAGCAGGCGCCGGATGGTCGTGATCTTGTCGCGGAACTCCTCGAAGCGCGCCGGCTGCTTGCCGATGAACTTGACCGCGCTGTCCCCGAGGCCCATGCCCATGGCGACGCGCCCGCCGGTGAGGTTGCTGAGCGTGGCGAAGCCGTTGGCGATCACCGCCGGCTCGCGCGTCTGCGGGTTGGTCACCGCGGTTCCCACTGTGACGCGCTGGGTCGCCATGGCGCAGTACGACATCGCGACGTAGGGCTCCGCGAAGCGCGGCGAGTCGTACACCCACACGTGGTCGAAGCCGCTCGCCTCGGCGTCGCGCGCGTAGGGCTGCAGGATCGACGGATCGCGCGCGCGCAGCCCGAGGCCGAAATGGATTTTTTTCGTGCTCATGCGGAGTGTAAAACTCCTTCGGAAAGGGATGTTCAACGATGTGGAACGTTGATCCACATCAAGGAATAATCTTATGATGCCAGACTGCGTTGTCAAGGCGCGGCGAGCGGAAAAATCTTGAGCAAGCACGACACGGAGGCGGCGGAACTGCTCGCGCGATTCGAGCGGCCCGCGCTCGAGCGCCTGATGGCCGAGGCGCGCGAGCTGCGCGCGGAAGGCCACGGCCGGCGCGTGAGCTACTCGCGCAAGGTGTTCATCCCGCTCACGCGCCTTTGCCGCGACACCTGCGGCTATTGCACCTTCGTGCGCGGGCCGAAGCAGGTGCTGCGCCCCTACCTGCTGCCGGAGGAAGTGCTCGAGATCGCGCGGCTCGGGCGCGACGCGGGCTGCCGGGAAGCGCTCTTCACGCTCGGCGACCGCCCCGAGGCGGTCCATGCGCAGGCGCGCGAGGCGCTGCGCTCGCTCGGGCACGCCTCGACGGTCGACTACCTGGCGGCGATGTGCGCGCTGGTGCTCAAGGAAACGGGCCTGCTGCCGCACGTGAACCCGGGCGTGCTGACGGAAGCGGAAATCGCCACCCTGCGGCGCGTGAGCGTGTCGCAAGGCATGATGCTCGAGAGCACCGCCGAGCGGCTGTGCGAGCCCGGCGGGCCGCACCACGGTTGCCCCGACAAGCTGCCCGCGGTGCGGCTGGAAGCGCTCGAGGCCGCCGGCCGCGCGCGCGTTCCCTTCACCTCGGGCATCCTCATCGGCATCGGCGAGACGCGCCTCGAGCGCATCGAGGCGCTGATTGCGCTACGCGACGCGCATGCGCGGCACGGCCACCTGCAGGAAACGATCATCCAGAACTTCCGCGCGAAGAGCGACACGCGCATGGCCGGCCGCGCCGACCCCGGGCTCGCCGAGCTGCTCTGGACGGCCGCCGCCGCGCGGCTCGTGCTCGGGCCGCAGGCGAACATCCAGGTGCCGCCCAACCTGAGCGACACGCGCTTCCCTGAGCTCCTCGCCGCGGGCATCAACGACTGGGGCGGGATCTCGCCCGTCACCGACGACTATGTGAACCCGGAGCGCGCCTGGCCGCGGATCGACCGGCTCGAGGAGGCGACGCGCGCCGCCGGCCTCGTTCCCCTCGAGCGCCTCGCGATCTATCCCGCCCATGCGCGCGCGCCCTGGGCTTGGGTGGATGCCGGGTTGATAAAGCCGCTCCTGCAGGCGAGCGATGCCGAGGGCTATGCCCGCAATGATCCGTGGACTCCCGGGGTGGCCACGGCAGTTCCGGCCATTCCGACCATAAGGGTTGGGGTTGGATCTGATCGCGTTATCGCGAAGGCCCACTCGGGTGAACGGCCGGACGAGGACCAAATCGTGCGGCTCTTCTCGGCGCGCGAAGGCGATCTCGACGAGCTGCTCGCCGCCGCGAACGAGCTGCGCCGCGAGGCGGCCGGCGACACGGTGCGCTACGTCGTCAACCGCAACATCAACTACACCAACCTCTGCTCCTACCGCTGCCGGTTCTGCGCGTTCTCCAAAGGCAGGACCGCGGAGACGCTGCGCGGCCAGCCCTACGACCTCGCGCTGGCAGAAGTCGCCCGGCGCGTGCGCGAGGCCTGGGATCGCGGCGCAACCGAGGTGTGCATGCAGGGCGGCATCCATCCGGCCTACACCGGCGCGACCTACCTCGCGCTGCTCGGCGCGGCGAAGGAGGCCTGTCCCGGCATGCACGTGCACGCCTTCTCGCCGCTCGAAGTGACGCACGGGGCGCGCACGCTCGGCATCAGCGTCGCGAGCTTCCTCGGCCGGCTGCGCGACGCGGGGCTCGGCTCGCTGCCCGGCACGGCCGCCGAGATCCTCGACGACGAGGTGCGCGCGCGCCTTTGCCCGGACAAGCTCGACGCGCGGCAGTGGCTCGAGGTCGTCGAAGCCGCGCACCGCGCGGGCATTCCGACCACCTCGACCATGATGTTCGGCCACATCGACACGCCGCTCGCCTGGGCGCGGCACCTGCTCGCCCTGCGCGACCTGCAGGAACGCACCGGCGGCTTCACCGAGTTCGTGCCCCTGCCCTTCGTGCACATGGAAGCGCCCATGTACCTGCGCGAAGGCGCGCGGCGCGGGCCGACCTGGCGCGAGACGCTGCTCGTGCACGCGGTGGCGCGCCTCGTCCTCCATCCGCTCATTCGCAACGTGCAGGTCTCGTGGGTCAAGCTCGGCCCGGAGGCGGCCGCGGCGTGCCTCGCGGCCGGCGCCAACGACCTCGGCGGCACGCTCATGAACGAGAGCATCTCGCGCGCGGCCGGCAACGAGCACGGCCAGGAGCTGCCGCCGCAGGACATGGAGGCGCTCATCGCGCGGAGCGGCCGCATCGCCGAGCAGCGCACCACGCTCTATCGCCCGGCGAGCGCCGAGCGGCGCCGCGCGAGCTTCGCCGCGCCCGCCCTCGCGCCCCTCGTGCTGACGCCGGTGGCGGCGAAACGTCCTCACGCCGTTGAGGTGCGCGCATGAGCCTGTACGCCGTCATCCCGGCGAAAGCGACGAGCCTCGGCAAGTCGCGCCTTGCTCCGCTCCTCGATCCGGCGGCCCGCGCCGCGCTCAACCTCGCGCTTGCGCGCCGCACCCTCGAGGTCTGCGCCGAGTCGTTCGGCGCCGGCCGCATCGTCGTCGTGAGCGGCTCGGCGGAAATCGGCGCCCTGGCGCTCGCGGCGGGCGCGCACGTGCTGGACGAGCCGCTCGCGGCGCCGGCGCCGCACGAATCGCTCAACGCCGCGGTGCGCGCGGGCATCGCGCTCGCGCAGCAACTCGGCGCGAGCGGCGCCGTGATCGTGCCGACCGACCTGCCGCTCCTTTCCGCCGGGGCGCTCGCAAGCGCCCTCGCCTTCCTGCCGGCATCGCCCGGCTGCGTGCTCGTGGGCGACCGGCGCGCGAGCGGCACCAACCTGCTCGCGATGCAGCCGGCCGACCCGCGCCTTCCGGCGTTCGGCGAGGACAGCCTGCGCCGCCATGCCCAGCGCGCCCGCGTCCTCGGCTATCAGACGCGCCTGCACCGCTGCGAGCGGCTCGGCCTGGACCTCGACCTGCCGGAAGATTTCCGCGACCTGGAGAGCCGCTGCGGCGTTATGCTCGCGGCGTGAGCCGCTTTGCTGTTGTTTTGCTCGTCGTCCTCTCCTTTGGGGCTTTTGCGCAGGCCCCCTACGAACCCCATTCCGGCCAGGCGGGCAAGGACGTCGTCTGGGTGCCGACCCCGCAAGTCACCGTGGACAGGATGCTCGACATGGCCAGGGTCGGGCCCGAGGACTTCGTCATGGACCTGGGCTCGGGCGACGGGCGCCTCGTCATTTCGGCCGCCAAGCGCGGCGCGAGCGGGCTCGGCGTCGAATACAACCCCGACATGGTCGCGCTCGCGCGCCGCAACGCCGAGAAGGAAGGCGTCGCCGGGCGCGCGCAGTTCGTCAAGGCCGACCTCTTCGAGACCGATTTTTCCAGGGCCACGGTGATCACGCTTTTTCTGCTCACCGACCTCAACATCAGGCTGCGCCCCCGGCTGCTCGCCCTCAGGCCCGGCACGCGCATCGTCGCCAACACCTTCAACATCGGCGACTGGGCGCCCGACCAGACCGACGAGATCTCCGACATCGACGGTTGCAAGTACTCGTGGTGCGTGGTGCACCTGTGGATCGTGCCGGCGAAGGTCGAGGGCACCTATCGGACGCGGCTCGGCGAGGTGACGCTCACGCAGAAGTACCAGAAGCTCTCGGGCACGGTGACCTCGAACGGCTGGAGCGCGCCGCTCGCAGGCAAGGTGCTCGGGGAAGAG
>Ga0310810_10009155_pt1 | contig 11445 bp, 8 predicted proteins | sample NCmetagenome_FD_207641 | JGI IMG/M metagenome (GOLD analysis project Ga0310810, IMG submission 207641) | Soil microbial communities from experimental microcosm in Duke University, North Carolina, United States - NC | ecosystem: Engineered > Artificial ecosystem > Soil microcosm > Unclassified ... | reverse complement strand
AGATCTTCCAGGAACCGCTTCTCCGCCATAAGCTGACCGAGGTCCCGGTTCGTCGCGGCAATGACACGAACGTCCACCCGTTCGACGCGTTCCGATCCGAGCGGCTCAATCTCGCGCTCCTGCAGGACGCGCAGGAGCTTGGCCTGCAACGTCGCGCCCATCGTACCGATTTCGTCGAGGAGGATCGATCCGCCGTTGGCCAGGGCGAACTTGCCCTTCTTCGTGGCGTCCGCTCCGGTGAACGCGCCCCTCACGTGGCCGAAGAGCTCCGATTCCAGCAGCGTCTCCGGAATCGCCGCGCAGTTCACCTTGATGAACGGCATGTGGCGCTGCCCGCTGCGTCTGTGCACCGCGCTCGCCACGAGCTCCTTGCCGGTGCCGGTTTCGCCCGTGATCATCACGGTGCTGCGCGTCGACGCCACGAGCTCGATCATGTGAATCAGCTCGGCGATCGCGCGGCTCCGGCCGACGATGCCGTACCGCTCGAAGTACTCGCCTGATACCCTCTCGATCTTCACAGGTGCTCCTTCTCCTTACCCTCGGCGAGTATGCGGGCGACGAAGGCGAGCAGCTCATCCAGCGACTGAAACCGGGACGCTTTGAACGAGGCGATGTGCTCGACCTTCCCCTCGACCCGACCCGCCTCGATGTCGGTGCTTTCCCGGAATTGGATGACGAACGCGGCCCGTGATTGCCAACCCTTCATTAACCAAGGACAATAGCGGGGTTATGGCGTGTCAGTCATAGCGTCCCGGTAAAGCTTCGGTTACGCGCGGTCCCCACGTGGCGGCTAAACCTCGCATTCATTTCCCCCCATTTGCCCTCGATCCGGTCAACGAGTGTCTCTGGAACGGCTCGAGCGCCATCAAGCTCAGGCCCAAGGCCTTCGCGGTGCTCGCCCACCTGCTGTCGCAGGCCGGACAGCTTGTAACGAAAGAGCAACTGATCGGCGCGGTCTGGCAGGACACGTTCGTCGGCGATGCCGTGCTGAAGGTGGCGATCCGTCAGATCCGCGAGGCGCTTTCGGACGATCCCAAGTCGCCGCGCTTCATCGAAACGTCCCACCGTCGCGGCTACCGATTCATCGGACAGATCAGTCCGGATGCAGACGCGGTATTACCCTCTCCCCAAACCGCGGCCGTCGGTTTCGTCGGGCGGGAGCACGCGCTCGCGCAAATGCACACGTGGCTGAACAAGGCGCGCGGCGGCGACTGCCAGGTCGTGTTCGTGACGGGAGAGGCCGGCATCGGCAAGACGACGCTGGTCGAAACCTTCGTCCAGAGCGTCGCGTCGGACCGCACGGTGCGGATCTGCCACGGGCAGTGTCTGGAGCAGTACGGGATGAGTGAGGCGTACCTGCCCGTTCTGGACGCGATTCGGCAGTTGTGCCTCGACGACGCGCAGGTCGCTGACGTGCTGCGCACGCAGGCGCCGATGTGGCTGATGCAGATGCCGTCGGTCGTCACGCCGGCCGATCGCGAGCATTTCGGCCGGGAGGTGCTCGGCACGACGCGCGAGCGGATGCTCCGGGAGATGGGCCAGGCGCTCGACGCGCTCACGTCGCACTCGGCGCTCGTGCTCGTGCTGGAGGACCTGCACTGGAGCGACCTCTCGACCCTGGACTTGATCTCGTACGTCGCCCGCCGTCGGAGGGCCGCGCATTTGATGGTGGTCGGCACCTACCGGCCGGCCGAGTTGATCGCGAGCCGCCATCCGCTCAAGGCAGTGAAGCAGGAGCTCTTTGCCAGAGGGGAATGCGAGGAGCTGCCGCTCGAGTATCTGACGCGAGACGCGGTGAGACAGCACATCGCGGCGCGATTTCCCGTGAACACGTTTCCAGAGGATCTCGTCGCGGTCATCCACGAGCGGACCGAGGGCAATCCGCTGTTCATGGTGAACACGATTGAGCACCTGATCGCCGAGCGCTTCATCGAGTCGCAGGACGGCCGCTGGCGATTGACGGTGCCGATCACTCGCGTGAAAGTCGGCGTGCCCGAGTCGATTCGACAGCTGATCGAAGCTCAACTCGACCGTCTCGACGAGCGAGATCAGCGCACGCTTGAAGCCGCCAGCGTGGCCGGCCACGAGTTTCCCGTCATCGCCGTGTCCGCCGCGCTGGAGGAGGACGCGGAAGGGATCGAATCGCGCTGCGAGGAGTTGAGCCGGCGTCACCAATTCATCAAAGAGAGCGGTGCACAGGTTCTTCCGAACGGGCAGGCGAGCGGTCGGTTCGCATTCGTGCACGCGGTCTACCGCCAGGTCCTCTACAACCGGCTGTCGACATCGCGGCGCATGTTGCTGCACCGGCGCGTCGCTCTTCGCGGGGAAGAGGCGTATGGACCGCGCGTGATTGAGATTGCCGCAGAGCTCGCGATGCACTTCGAGCAGGCCGGGGACCACGACCGCGCCGTGCGATACCTCCAGCAGGCCGCCGTCAACGCGATGCATCGGTCGGCGTATCGCGAAGCGATCGCGGTATCGCGGCGGGGTTTGGAGCTGCTCGGGACGTTGCCGGATTCGGAGGAGCGCACGCGTCAGGAGCTGCGGTTACAAATCGCGCTCGGCGTGCCATTGATTGCAACGGAAGGATATGCCGCACCGGAAGTCGGCGACGTCTACGTCAGGGCGCACGAGCTATGCAATCGGCTCGGCACGACGCCGGAGATCTCGCAGGTGTTCTGGGGGCTGTGGACGTTCCAGATCATGAAGGGCGATCTCGCGACTGCCCTGGACACGGCCACCGAGTTGCTCCAGCGCCCTGAGCGGATCTCGTATCCGGGTGTCGCGACGCGAGGCCACTGGGCGATGGAGGTCACGAGCACGCATCAGGGCAACTTCCGTCTCGCGCTGGAACACTTCGACAAGATGCTGTCGCTCTACGATCCCGAACAGGATGACGTCGGCCCCTTCATCGAGGCGCTGAATCCAGGCGTGGCCGTACGGTGCTTCGCGGGATGGTGCCACTGGTTCGTCGGCGAGCCCGATCGCGCGGTCGTCCGGCTTCAGGAAGCGGTCACGCTCGCGCGACGTCTCTCGGAACCGCACGGATTGGCGCACGCGCTCCTCTTCGCCGCGGTGCTGCATCAACTTCGGGGCGAACGACCGATGGCGCGGCACTACGCGGAGGCCGCGCTGGACCTGGCGGCTGAGCACGGGCTGCTGCTCTACAGCGCCATGGGGCAGATCGTTCGAGGCTGGGCGTTGATTGGGGGCGACAGCGATCAACGCGCGGCCGACGAAGTGCGCCAAGGGCTGGCGACGTGGCAGAGCACAGGCGCGAAGCTCATGTTGCCGCAGTTCATGACACTGTTGGCCGAGGCGATCCCGCCCGCCAGTCACAAGAATGATGAGGACCCGGGACTTGGCCTCCTCGACGACGCCCTGGCGCTGGTCCAGGCCACCGGCGAACGCATGTACGAAGCCGAGGTGTGCCGGCTCAGGGGAGAGCGCCTCTTGCGAGGCGCGCCAGACGAGGCGGGCGTGCGCGCGGCCGAGGCCTGCTTCACCCAGGCGCTCGCGATTGCGCGCCGGCAGGACGCGCTCTCGCTCGAATTGCGTGCCGCCATGAGTCTCGTTCGGTTACGCCAGGGCCGCGCCCGGGACGAACTGGCGCGCGACGTGATCCTGCCTGTCTATCAACGGTTCACGGAGGGCTTCGACACGCCCGATCTTCTCGACGCCCGCCAGCTGCTCGACCTCGACGCCCAGCGCTGATGAGCCCGAGCTCTAGCCGCGCTCAGAGGATCGCACAGCCTCGAGACGCGAGCGCACCAGGGTGGCGATCTCCTCGGCGTTGATGCTCTTCAGGCACACGTTGTCGTTGCAGGGTGATTGACGCTGGTTGAGCGGACCGATGCACGGGCTGCAGGAGTAGCCGGTGTGGATCGCGTCGGACCTGGTCGTCAGGGGCCGATAGCGCTCGGGGACCTCAGGCCCGAAGAAGACGACCACGTGGATCCGGGTCAGTGCCGCGAAGTGGGCGGGTCCCGAATCGTTCGTGACCAGCACGTGCGCAAGATCGAACAACTGCAGCAGCTCGGTCATCGTCGTCTGGCCGGTGAGATCGAGCGCACGCGGCGAGGCAAGCTGGTCGGTCATGTATCGTGCGTCAGGCTTCTCGCTGGCCACGCCCGTGATCATCACGAACACCTCTGGATCCTTCAGCAAAGTTCGCGCGAGCTCGGTGAACGATTCGAGCGGCAGGCGGCGCATGGGAAACCTGGCGCTGGCGTTTGGATTGAGCACCACGAGCTTGCACGTCGGTCCGATGTCGGCATGGATCGCACGGAGCTTCCGCCAGACGTCGGCGGCCGCGGTCGCGTCGGTCGTGATTTTCTGGACCTCGAGGCGGTCCATGACCTTCGGCCGTTTCACTCGCGGCACCTGGCCAGCCGGGGCGTCCAGAGCGTGCACGAGATCGAGGAACGTGTGCGCGGCATGGATGTGCGCGTTGTAGAGCACGTGGTGTGTCAGCAAGTCGCCGGTGTACCCCCCTTCCTGGTTGAACCGGTGAAACCCGACGCGTCGGCAGGCGCCAGACAGGTAACTCAGCAGGTTGCTGTACCTGACGAACGCTTCCATGTTGATCACGGTGTCGATGCGTAGGACGCGTGCACGCCATGGAAACAGCAGCGTGTCGCGCACGAGCGCCGGGAGGGAATGCGCGTCGATGGTGATGATGTTCTCGGCTGGGATGATGTCGAGCATCTCCACGCTTGGTCGAATCTGCGTGAAGCACAGAAAGTGCAGCGTGGCGTCCGGATAGAGCTCCCGCGCCTTCTTCAACGAAGGATAGGCCACCACCATCGTCCCCATCTCGGCGAGCTGAATGAACAGGATATTCCGCGGCCTGCCAGCCGGCGAGCGGGCCAGTCCGATGAGGCGCTGGAGGCGGTAGACGACAGTGAGGAGAAACACGAGCGGGATCCCGAGCCAGTAGTCGATGGCTCGCATCAGGTTCACATTCATACCAGTTCAATCCTGGCAGAAAGAGTAGTAGGTTCTACCGGTGCCGTCACGGACTCGATCATTCGTTTGGCCCATCCTCATTTTTCTCGTGATCGTTGCCGGCGGCTACGCTGCAGTTCGCTTCAAGCGCACTGAGCTCGTTGACCTCGCCGCGCCGCGCAGGGCGGCGGCGCGCTTCCTGGCGCACGAGACCATGTACCGGCCCGATGATGGTCACTACCAGTTCAAGTATCTCCCGGCGTTTGCACCGCTCATGGTGCCGTTCCTCTGGGTGCCCAGAGAGGTCGGAGAAGTCACGTGGTTCGCATTGATGGTGGCCATGACCTGGGCATTCGTCCGCCTGTCGCTCGGCGCTCTGCCCGGCCGGCGGCGGTCAGCGCAGCTGCTCGTCTGGCTGACACTGCTGCTGACCGGCAAGTTCCTTGTGAAGGAACTCGTGATGGGACAGTTCAACCTGCCGCTGGCGCTGCTCCTGATCAGTGCCGTGATTGCCGCGCAGCACGGCAAGCGATTCTCGGCTGGAGCGTTCGTCGCGGCGGGCGTGTTCATCAAGCCGTATGCCCTCGTCATGGTGCCGTGGTTGGCCTGGACGCTCGGCTGGCGTCCGTTTGTCACGTTCGGCCTGGTGCTGGTGGCCGGGTTGCTGCTGCCGGCCGCAGCGTACGGCTGGAACGGCAACTTGACCCTCTTACATGACTGGTATCGCACGGTCACCGACACGACAGCACCCAACCTCTTCACGCCAGAGAATATTTCGTTTGCCTCGATGTGGGCGAAGTGGATCGGGCCCGGGCCTGCGGCGCAGGGTCTGGCGGTGGCGTCGGCGGTCGGTGCCGTCGTCGCGGGGCTCTTCCTGATGTCGCGGCGGCGACACGTGGCCGAACCGAACTACCTGGAAGGCGCGTACTTCTTGATGTTGGTGCCCCTGTTGTCGCCGCAAGGCTGGGATTACGTGCTCCTGCTTGGCTTGCCCGCCTACATGTGCCTGGTGGATCGGTGGCACGACGTGTCGCCGGTCTGGCGTGCGGTCGCGCTGGTGGGCTTCTTTCTCACGAGCTTCACGATCTTCGATCTCCTGGGGCGGCCTCTCTACACGCGCCTGATGGACATCGACGCCGTGAGCGTTGGTGCCGTGCTCGTGGCTGCCTGCCTGGTCCATCTGCGGTGGCGGGCGGTCGCGTGAGTGCCGGTCGCTAACTGCCACCGCCGTCCTCACTCGACGATGGCTCCACCGCTCAGGTTGGCGACTGTGCCGGTCATCGCGCTGGCCTGGTCTGACACGAGGAACGCCGCGGCGTTGGCGAGCTCCGCGAGCGTGGTCAGTCGTCTGAGGTGCGTCATGCTCTCGAGACGCGCTGCACGCGCGAAGCCGGGCTTGAACGTCGTCACGTCCGCCAGGCGCGTGTCGTTGATGCGCTCCGGCGCCAGGTTGGCGTCGATGTCGCAGAGCGTCTTGATCTCGACGTTCGGGAGTCTCGCGAACCCGCGCTTGAGCGCGTTGCCTTGCCCGCGGATGCCGATACTCGCCGTGACGACACGATCGTTCGCGCCGAGGATGCGGCCGCCGACGTGCGGCGCGGCGTTGACCCACGCCCCGAACAGCTCGCTGCCGATTGCGATGCCCGCTGCGGCTCCCAGTCGCGTGCCGAATTCGCGCCGGGTGATGCCGTCGTCGTCGTGTCTGGTGGTCAAGGCGACCTCCACTGGTATTTGCAGGGAAACTACGGCAGCATCCTAGCACCGCAGGAGACGCCCCTGTGGCGCTCTTCAGAACGCTGATCGAGATCGGCTACCAGGGGGCACAGGTCGGGCTAGAGTATCGGGAACTTCAGAATGGCGCTCCTGTCGCTCTTTCCGCTGCCGAACGTCGTGCTGTTTCCCGGCGTTCCGCTGGCGCTGCACATCTTCGAGCCGCGGTACCGGGCGATGGTGGCCGACGCGCTCGCGAGCGATCGCCTCATCGGCATGGTGCTGCTGCGGCCCGGATTCGAGGCCGACTACGAGGGCCGGCCGCCGATCTTCCCGATCGGCTGCCGCGGCGTCATCGTCCAGTCGGCGAGGCTCGACGACGGCAGGTACAACATCGTGCTGAATGGGCTCGAGCGCGTGCGCGTGGTGGACGAGAACCACGAGCGCGCATATCGCCGGGCGATCGTCGAGGTGCTGGCGGATCCGCCGGTCGATGCCGCGGACCAACACGCCATGCGCGAGCTGCGCGGACGCCTCGAGACGTTCGCCGGCATTCCCGAAGTGACTGATCCCGCGGCGAAGCGGCTCGTCGACATGCCGGACGCGGACTTCGTCCATGCGATGGCCACCGCGCTCGATCTCGAGCCGCTCGAGAAGCAGGCGCTGCTCGAGCAGTCAACGCTTCTGCTGCGCGCGCACGCCCTGGTCGAGCTCCTCGAGATGCGTCGTCTGGCCTCGCACCTGCCCGATCCGCCGGGTCGGACTCACTAGATCGGATGCTGAATCTCGGCCGGTAGGGATATCCAGCTAGTCGTGCGCGGTGATCGGTCCTTCGATGACTTCTGGCTTCTCTCGCAGGTACTTCGCCATGTTCGTCCGTACGAAGTCGGCTGCCAGGCGCACCGATTCGTCCGCGCCGGCCTTGTCCTTGAAGACGCCGAACGATGCGCCCTCACCCTCTCCGGTATCCAGCCAGTAGTAGCGGACGAATCCTTTGGCTTTCTTGAGCAGCGGCACAAAGCCGTCTCGGACGAGCCGATCGACCTCGGCGCTGTCCTTCTTGTCGAAGTGGTAGTGTCGGATGACAGCGAACATGGGTTCTCCTCAGCGAATCGCTCCAGGTCCAAAAAGTACTGCGTCATGGTTCACTGACCCGCAGTGTGAACGCACTCGTAGTAGCCGATGGGAGGGCGGAAGATGTACGGCGCTCCGGTCGACTCACAGAGTTGACCATGATAGAGGTCGGTGCGCAAAAGGATTTGCGTTCCGACGAAGTTCCCAGCGCCGTCGAACGTGAGTAACGTGAAGTTTGCGGGCCGATCGGCGGGCGGTGGGCTCCCCTGCACTGGAAACCCCTGATTTGGATGGCTGCAAACGATTCGGTTGGGAATCGGCGGCTGGCGGCACGACCACCCGCGATCCGTCAACTCGGTCGGATTCAAATGTGCGGCGGCAGCCTCGGAGACAATTCCCGCCTGGCCTGACGTCTGCGCGGCGGTGAGCGCAGACTGGGCATCGGCCCCTGCTCCTTGAGTCGGTTGAGTAGGGGAGGCGCTGCACCCGCCAGTTACGAGTGCAACTGCGGTTAGGCCTACGGCCAATCGGCTGAACAACAACAGAGGTTTCATTCTTTCCTCCTGGACTGGGAGTTCCGTTTTGGAATCTGTGGGACGAACGCTAGCAGGTCTGCACTTGAGTGTCTGTTCGATCTGGCACACCCGGACACGCCTGTGAAGCGGCCGGGCCGAAATGGCGACCGAGGGTTGGGTGCCCGGGACGCCTTAGCCCGGCAGGCGCACCTCCGGCGTGATGACCGTGGTCAGACCGTTCTGTTTGAGCAGCGCGTTGATCGCCGGTACATCCTTGTCCGTGATCTGCTTGTACTGTGCCGCAATGGCCGCCAGCTCCGACTTGAACCCGTTGTTCACCGCGACCTGCTGATCGGTCGGGCCGAGATCGCCTCCTCCGGACCCGCCACCGGGCGTACCGACCATCTGGCCGATCATCCAGCTGATCCTTTCGTACAGTTGCACCGGCTGACGGAACGCGTCCTCGCTTCGCCCCGTGTTGCGCAGGTCGATCATCTTCGCTTCGACCGCGCTCAAGCTCGACTCGAACGTCTTCACCGACTGCAGCAGCGTCGCCTTCGACGCGTCGTTGCCGAGCGACGCCATGAGATCCTGGGATTGCTTGCGCATCGACTCGAGCGCGTTGCCCATGCGCGCGACCTCGTCGACTTCCGCGAGCACCTCGCGCGAGAAGGCGACCTGTGCCTCGATCGATTGCTGAGTCCCCGGCGACTTCGGATCCGGCAGCACGGTGAGCGATGTTGTCTGCTCGACCGATCCGGCCTTCACACGCACGGTGTACGTGCCCGGCGGCACGATCGGCCCCGCGGGCGGAATGCGCGTGCCGTACGCCGCGTACTGACGGCGCGCCGGCGCCCAGGGCTCGTAGAGCGGCGGCGTCTGCATCGTGATCGTCGAGCCGTTGTCGTAGCGCAAGTCCCACCAGACCCGATTGAGTCCTGGATGACCGGCGACGGTCAGCGTGCGAATGATCACGTTGTCACGCCCGACGATCGAGACCTCCACGCCAGGCGTCGCCGACGTGAGCGAGAAGTTGATGTCCGCACCGTACTGTCCACTCTCGCCGGTGACGTGCGCATCCGGCTCGCTTTCGCGGCCGTCAGCGGTGGAACGAAAACGATACGCGGGGCGCGCAGCGAACAGATGAAAGGCCGCGGATTGCGACGCATCCCACGTCCTCAGCGGCGTCACATCGTCGAGGATGTACACGCCGCGTCCGTGCGTGCCGATCACGAGGTCGTTGAACGTCGGCTGCACCTGCATCCAATACACCGGCGCTGGCGGCAGGTCATTTCGCAGGCGCGTCCAGCGCTGACCGTCGTCCCACGTCACGTACAGCGCGTTGTCCGTCCCGAGATAGAGCATGCCCCGACGCACCGGGTCTTCGACGATGATGTGCGCGCTCGAGTTGACGCCCTTGGGCACGCTCGAAGAGATGAGCTTCCACGACGCGCCGTAATCCGACGTCTTGTAGACCAACGCGTCGTAGACGCCCTCGTGCTGAAGGTTCTCGACGACGTAGGCCGACGCGGCGTCGAACTTGGACGGCGCGATGCTCCACACCGTGCCCCACGGCGGCAGGTTCGGGATGTTCTTCGTGACGTTGGTCCAGTGCGCACCTGCATCCTGCGTGACGTTCACCTGACCGTCCGTGCTGCCGGTCCAGATCACGCCCGCCTTCATCGGCGACTCGGCGATGGCGTACAGCGTTGCGCCGTCGAACGTCGTCAGGTTGTCGGACGTGATGCCGCCCGAATTCCCCTGGCGCGACTTGTCGTTCGTCGTCAGATCGGGGCTAATCACCTTCCAGCTCTGGCCGGCGTTCGTCGTCATGAATACGACCTGCGCGCCGACGTACACGCGATTGTGATCGTGCGGCGAGATCGCGATCGGCGTAATCCAGTCCCAGCGATACTTCATGTCGGCGGGCGCCCAGCCGTAGCTCGTGATCGGCCACGCGCTCACGTCGCGCGCCATGCCGTGCTTGTAGTCCATGCGGACGACGCGCCCGTTGTCGCAGCCTGACCACACGACGTCGGAGTCAACCGGGTCGGGGACGGCGAACGCATCCTCGCACCCGCCCGTGCCGGTCCAGTTGCCCACGCCCATGCCGCCGCGGCCGCCGCCGCCGCGGTTGGGTCCGCGGAAGCTCGACTTGTCCTGAATGTTGCCCATCACGTTGTACGGCACCGCGTTGTCCGCCATGACGTGATAGACCTGCGAGATTGGCAGCAGGAAATGTCGATAGGACGCGGCACGGTTGTCGCTGATTGCGACGCCGGCGTCGTTGGCGACGAGCACGCGATTCGCGTTCGTCGGATCGATCCAGACGTCGTGGTTGTCGCCGCCTGGTGCGCTGATCGGCGGGGCGGCCGCAGCGTCTGGCGCTCCGGCGCCACCCCCACCTCCGCCCCCCGCCTGAAACACCGTCGTGCCGCCGTCGCGCGACATCGTGAACGCGACCGACGGGAAGTAGAGCAGATTCTCGTCGTCGGGCGACACGGCCATTCTCGTGTAGTAGCTCGCGCGCTCGGCGGGCAGATGCGACTGGTTGACGAGCTGCCACGTCGCGCCGCGATCGTTCGAGCGGTAGAGACCCGGCGCCGGCGCGTCCTGGACGATCGCATAGACGCGATTCGGGTTGCTCGCCGCCACCGCGACCGCGGTCTTGCCGAGCGCGTGGTCCGCGGCGGGCAGGCCGTGTCCGGCGATCTTGCTCCACGTCGCGCCGCCATCGCGGGTGACGTAGACGCCGCTGCCCACACCACCGCTGTGCAGGTCGTTGCGGTGGATGATCACCTGCCACATGCCGGCGTACAGCGTTTTCGAATCGTTCGTATCCATTGCGAGATCCGAGCAGCCGGTGCTCTCGTCCACGGCCAGCACGTGCTGCCATGTTGAGCCACCGTCGCTGGTGTGGAACACACCGCGCTCGCGCTGCGTGCGGAATGCCTGGCCGATCGCGCAGACGTAGACGCTGTTGGCGTCCCGCGGATCGATGACGATGCGCGCGATGTGCCCCGTCGCATCCAGCCCCATGTGCTGCCACGTGCGCCCTGCGTCGGTCGATTTGTAGACGCCGTCACCCAGCGTGTAATACGGACGAATGAGCCAGGGCTCGCCCGTGCCGGCCCACACCGTCTCGTGCGCGGCCGGCGCGACCGCGAGCGCGCCGACGGCGGACACATCCTTGTCGTCG
>Ga0310810_10009154_pt1 | contig 11447 bp, 6 predicted proteins | sample NCmetagenome_FD_207641 | JGI IMG/M metagenome (GOLD analysis project Ga0310810, IMG submission 207641) | Soil microbial communities from experimental microcosm in Duke University, North Carolina, United States - NC | ecosystem: Engineered > Artificial ecosystem > Soil microcosm > Unclassified ... | reverse complement strand
GCGACGACATTCGGCCTCGGGAGCATCACGACGCAGACCTACCTCGACTGGCGTCGCCTGCAGCAGCCGTTTCAGCAGATCGCCGCGGTTGGCGGCACGCAGTTCCGCCTGAAGACCGAGGCGGGCGAGCCCGCCGACGCCCGCGCCCAGCGCGTGACTTCGGAATTCTTTCCCGTTCTGCGCGTAGCGCCGACGATCGGACGCGTGTTCAATGCATCCGACGAAATAGAAGGGCAGAATCGCGTCGTCATCCTCTCCTCCGGATTCTGGCAGCGCCGCTTCGGCGGGTCGCGCGACGTCCTCGGGAAGACGCTCGATCTCAGCGACAGCAGCTATGAGATCGTCGGCGTGATGCCGCCGGGGTTCTCGTATCCCGTGGGGAGCGATCGGCCTGCGGAGGTGTTCGTGCCCATGACGTTCTCCCGGGACGATCGCGTCAAGGGCGGCAGCCACAACTACAACTTCACGATCATCGGACGGCTGAAAGACGGCGTGTCGTTCCAGCAGGCGACCGAACAGATGTGGCGGCTGTCGGAACAGCTCGACGCCCAGGATCCGAAGTGGGCGCCGGGGCGCCGCGCCTACGTGATCACGCTCCACGATCATCTGGTCGGCAAGGTGCGCGGGTGGATGCTGATGCTGCTCGGCGCGGTCGTGCTCGTGCTGCTCATCGCGTGCGCGAACGTCGCAAACCTCATGCTGGTGCGCGCGACGGGCCGGAGCCGCGAGATGGGCGTGCGCGCGGCGCTCGGCGCGAGCCCGTGGCGGCTCGTCCGCGGGCTGCTCGTGGAAGGCGTGCTCCTCGCGCTCGGCGGCGCATGCCTCGGTCTGGCGCTCGCCGCCGGCGGCGTCGCCGTGCTCCGCGCGTGGCTGCCGGCGGGCCTTCCGCGCGTCGCGTCGATCGGCATCGACCCCCGGGTGCTCGCCGCGGCGATGTCCGCCGCGCTGATCACCGGCATCGTGTTCGGCATCGTTCCGGCGCTGCAGTCGGCGCGGCCCGACCTGACCGGCGCGCTGAAGGAAGGCGGACGTTCCGCCACCGCCGGCGGCCGCGCCCAGCGGCTTCGCAGCATTCTGGTCATCGCCGAGGTCGCGCTCGCCGTTGTCCTGCTCGTCGGCGCGGGGCTCTTCGCGGGCAGCTTCATCAAGCTGATGCGGGTCGATCCAGGCTTCGATTATCACAACGTCATCGCTCTGAGCATCGGGCTGCGTCTGATGCCCGGACAGAAGTTCGACGACGACTATGCGGCGCGAAGCAGGCAGTACACCCTGCAGGTTGCCGAAGCAGTCGGTCGCGTCCCGGGCTCGGAGATGGTCGGCTATGTCAACGGCGGCCTGCCGCTCACCGGAAGCTGGAGCCGCACGTCGATCGAGCTTCCCGGCCGCGGGGAACTGAAAGGCGAAGGGGACGACATCGACCGCCGCAGCGTGTCGACGAACTACCTGCAACTGCTGCGCATTCCGCTCCTGAAGGGACGCTATCTGAATGACGCCGATCGCGCCGGCTCGACGCCGGTGGCCGTGATCAACCAGGCCGCCGCGCAGCGCTACTGGCCCGGACAGGATCCGCTCGGGCAGCATTTCAAGATGAACGGCGGCAAGGACGATCGTGTCATCGTCGGCGTCGTCGGCAACATCCATCATCTCGGTCCCGAGATTGCGCCGCGCCAGGAATGCTACCTGCCGTACATGCAGGACCGGCAGTTCGGCGCGACCATCGCCGTCCGGACGGCCGGCGATCCGATGGCCGTGCTGCCCGCGGTCAAGGCGGCGATCTGGTCCGTCAACAGAGAGCAGCGCCTCACGGGCGACACCGTGACGCTCGAGCGCTACATGGATCGCCTGATCGCGCAGCGGCGCTTCAACATGGCGGTCCTCGCGTTGTTTGGCGTGCTCGGTCTCGTGATCGCGGCGGTCGGCATCTATGGCGTGATGGCGTACGTCGTCGCGCAGCGCACCAACGAGATCGGCGTCCGGATGGCGCTCGGCGCCACGCGAGGCAACGTGGTGACGATGGTGCTGCGGCGCGCGGGAGCGCTGCTGGTGACGGGGCTGACGCTCGGCGCGGCCGGCGCCTGGTACCTCAGCGCAGGCGTCAAGACGTTCCTGTTCGACGTCCAGCCGAACGACATCGGCATTTTTGCCGGCGCGCTCGCCGTTCTGGCCACGGCGGGCCTTCTTGCAAGCGCGCTCCCGGCTCGGCGGGCGGCCTCAGTCGATCCGCTGATTGCGTTGAGAACCGAGTAGCGGCCGAAGGCTCCTGCCTCGTGCCTCCTGACTCCTACCTCCTACCCCGTGATCTTGAATCCGACGCGCTGATTGACGGGACCCGACGGACCGGCGACCGTGAAGAGCAGGAAGTAGTCGCCGGGCGCGAGCGGCGCGAGCGGCAGATCGAACTGCGTCACGCCGGCCGGCGCGTCCGGCAGCGCGTCGATGTCGCGCATTGGCTGGCCGAGCCGGTTCAGTAGACGCGCTTCGACGCGGACGGGCTCGCCGTCGGCGTAGGCCGGGACGCGGATGACGAGACGCTCGGTCCGGCGGAACTCGCGCGACGGATCCGGCGCCGCGCCGGCGTCCGCCGCGACCTGACGGAATTCGCGCGCGGACTGGGTCGGGATGACGATGGCGGGCAGCACGATCGGCGTCGCGTCTTTCGACGCCGGCACTTCGAGATCGCGCGCGTCCACGTCCAGCTTCTCTCCGCGGAGCCCCACAATCGTCATGTCGAGCTGCACGCGGCCGGCGGGGGCGTCGAACTCCGCGCGATCGGGCGACGCCGCGTCGGCGGCCTCGCCGATCCGCGCCGGCGCGAGCATGCCTTCATAGAGCACAGTCCCCTCGGCGGTCGTCGCCTTCAGCGTCACGCGCGCGGCGCTCGACTTGCCCGCGCTCGGCGATGGTCGTCCCGGCTCCCACGTGACGGCGACGCGCGCCTGCGATCCTGTCATGCGCGTCACTCCCGACCAGACGTCAACGAGGGGGCTGCGGTGGAGCAGCCGTGTCGGCAGAATCGGCCCGCCGGCGAGCGCCGCGCGCATTGCGCGCCGCATGTCCGCGGAGGGCTGCGACACGTATCCGGCGCGCGCGCGCGCATCCGCGGTCTCGGCGGCGCGGCGCACCAGCGTCACCCGCACAGGATGGTACCGGCCGTCGTCGCCATGGCCCGGCGTATACGCGATCGTGTAACCGGCGTCGAGATCCGCCGCCGCGCGCAGGAGGCTGCCGGCCAGATCGCCGCCTCGCGCGAGGCTGCCGCCGGTGTCGGTCGCCAGCGTGTTGAGCGTGGCGGCGCCCGCATCGGCATCGTCCGACTGGGCGACGCTCGGGTCGACGGCGTAGATCGGCACGTCGTATCGATTGGCAAAGCGGTCGACGAGGCCGACGTCGGGAAGCCCCCGGCTCGACGCGCGCCGCGGCTGCGGCGTGAACCCTTCACTGACGAGCAGGATGGCCGGCCGCCCCGGCCGCGATCCGAGCTGCGCGGTCAGCGCGCGCAGCGCCGACAGCACCACCTGCGCGCGTCCGGCCTCGACGAGCGCGGGCGCCCGCCCCAGCGTCTCTTCCTCGAGCGGCGTGCGCGGCTGGTAGTTTCCGAGGCGTCCTTCGAAGGTCGCCGCGGCCGCGCGCGCGGATTCGAGATCGGCGCTGAGCCGGATGGTGGTCAGCGGATCCAGCGGCTTGAGCACGACGACGGCGTCGTCGTGCCGAAGGCCGTCGAGGAGAGCCGACACCGCGTCCCGGACGCGCGGGCCGTCGGCCGGCGCCACGTGAAATTCATCGAGCAGGATGGCGAGCTGGCGCGGCGCCGGAACTCGCGCCTCGACCAGATCGATTTTCTGCGAGACGCCGTCCTCGCGCAGCTCGAAATCCTTGACGGTCAACCCGCGCACGCTTCGCCCCTGGCGATCCGTGACGATCGCGGCGATGCGCACGGCATCGGGCGCCGCGCCGATCGGGGCGATCACCGCCGCGATCAGCAGTGGGACGAATGCGAGTCGCCGGACCTTCACGGCCACGGTTCGATCTTGCTACGAGGACCTCCACCGATCAAGGGACGCTGCGACGAGGAGGACGCCGCCTTTGACGACCATCTGGTCGTACGGGCTGACGTTGAACAGATTCAGGCCGTTATTCAGGATCCCGATGAAGAACACGCCGGCCAGCGTGCCCCAGATCGACCCCCTGCCGCCGAAGAGGCTGGTTCCTCCGACGACGACGGCGGCAATCGCGTCCAGTTCGGAGAACTCCCCCGCGCGCGGGTACCCGACGTGCAGGCGGGACGCGACCAGCACGCCGGCGAGCCCCGCCGTCGCGCCGCAGAGAACGTAAACGGCCATGTGCACGCGCGAGACGCGCACGCCGGAGAGCCACGCGGCATCCTGATTGCCGCCGACGGCGTACACATGACGCCCGAACGGCGTCCGCATCAGCGCGAGCCACGACAGCGCGAACACGGCGGCCACGATCGTGAGCGAGGCCGGGTTGCCGGAAAGCGCGCCGAACGACGGCGGAAGCCCGGAAATCGTCCGGGCATCCGTGTACTTGAGCGCCGCTCCGCGCGCGACCATCATCATCGCGAGCGTCACCACGAAAGCGGGAATGCGGACGCGCGTGACGATGAGTCCGTTGATCGCGCCGATCGCGATGCCCGCCAGCAGCCCGACGGCGACGCCCGCGGCGACGCCGTGGCCGCGCGCCATCGCGTCCGCGCAGAGCATGCCCGACAGCCCGACGACGGATCCGACCGAGAGGTCGATTCCCGCCGTCAGGATCACGAAGGTCATGCCGGCGGCGAGAATCGCGGTAAACGCGTTCTGCCGCAGCACGTTCATCAGGTTCCCCGCCCCGAGGAACGTATCGGTTGCGGTCGCCAGGATCGCGCACTCGATCGCCAGCGCGATGAAGATCGCGTAGTCGGAAATCCACCGGCGGCGCGTCATGCGGCCGTCGCGAGCGCCATCACGCGCTCGGGCGTCGCCTCCGCGCGCGGCAGCTCGCCCCGCGTCCGTCCTTCGCGCATGACGACGATGCGATCGGACATGCCGAGGATCTCTGGCAGATCGGAGGAGATCATCAGGATCGCAAGGCCCTCGCGCGTCAGCGCGTTCATCAGCGCGTAGATCTCGGCGCGCGCGCCCACGTCGACGCCGCGCGTCGGCTCGTCGAGCAGCAGGACCGCCGGACGCTTCATCGTCGCGCGCGCGAGCAGGAGCTTCTGCTGATTGCCGCCCGACAGCGTGCCCGCCGGCTGATCGAGACCGGCGGCGCGAACGTCGAAGCGCCGGGCCGCCGCCTGGACTGCGGCAGCTTCGCGCCGTCGAAGCAGGAGCCCGTGGGGCGCGAAGGCCGAGAGCGCCGTGAGCGTCATGTTCGCGCCGGCCCCGAGCAGCGGGATGATGCCGCGGGCCTTGCGGTCCTCCGTCACGTACGCGACGCCCCGCGCGATCGCGTCTTCCGGCGCGCGAAAACGCACAGGCGAACCCGCGAGGATCAGCGTGCCGTCGGCGGGCAGCGCTCCCGCGACGGCGAGCGCCATCGACGTCCGCCCGGCGCCCACCAGACCGGCGACGCCGACGATCTCGCCCGCGCGCAAGTCGAACGAGACGTCCGCGAAGCGCGGCGGCGCCCGCAGGTGCCGAACGTCGAGCACGACCGATCCGGCCGCGGACTGGCGCGCCGGAAACTCCTCCGATACGTCTCGTCCGACCATCCAGCGAATGAGCTGCGCGCGATCGAGGCCGCCGGCCTCGACGGTGACGACGTGGCGGCCGTCGCGAAGGACGGTCACGCGATCCGCGAGGCTGAACACTTCCTCGATGCGATGGCTGATATAGACGATCCCGATGCCTTCGCTTCGCAGCCGGCGCAGCACGGCGAACAGGCGTTCCACGTCGGCGGCGGGCAGCGTGGCCGACGGCTCGTCGAGGATCAGCACCCGCGCGTCGCCCGCCAGCGCGCGGGCGATCTCGATGAGCTGCTGGTGCGCGACGCTGAGGCCGCGGACGGGCGCCGAAGGATCGACCTGCACGCCGAGCCTGGCAATCAGCGCGCGCACCTCGCGGCGCGTCTCGGCGCCGCGCAGAAAAAGACCGCGTTCGCGCCCGAGCATCACGTTGTCGGCCACGCTCATGTCGGGGACGAGCGTGAATTCCTGATGAACGGTGTTGACGCCCGCGCGTCGGACGGCCAGAGGATCGCCCGCCGGCAGCGCGCGGCCGTCGAGCGTCACCGTGCCGGCGTCAGGGAAGACGGCGCCGCCCAGGATCTTGATGAGCGTCGACTTGCCGGCGCCGTTCTCGCCCATCAGCGCGTGCACCTCGCCGGCATGAACGTCGAAGTCGACGCGGTCGAGCACGGTGACGGCGCCGTACGACTTCGTGAGGCCGCGCGCGGCGAGCAGGGTCACTGTTTGTTGAGCGACTCGGCGGTCACGACGCCGACGTCCACCGACACGACGGCGGGAACCTTCTCGCCGGCGAGGTGTCGGGCGATCATCTCGATCGCGGTGCGGCCGATCTTCTTCGGGTACTGAATCACGTCCGCCTTGAGCGCGCTGCCGCGCTTGATCGCGGCCTGCGCCTCCGGGGTCGCGTCATAGCCGACGATCGCGATGTCCTTCCGGCCGGCGGGCTCGATGACGGAGAGGGCGCCGAGCGCGGAGTCGTCGTTGATCCCGAAGACGCCGTTGACGTCGGGATGCGCCTGCAGCATGTCTTCCATCGCCGACATCGCCTTCGCGCGCTGGCCGTCGGCGCTCGGCCGCGCGACGATCGTCATGCCGGGATGGCTCTTCAGCTCCTCCTCGAAGCCGCGGACGCGATCCTGGACCGAGGCCACCGTGGGATGATCGATGATGACGATCCGCCCCTTGTCGTTCAGCAGCCCCGCCAGCGTCCTGGCTGCGAGCCGGCCGCCCAGCACGTTGTCGCTCGCCACGTGCGACACGACCTTGCCGCTGCGGGCGGCGATGTCGGCGGTGAACACCGGAATGTTCGCCCGTTCGGCGGACTGCAGATTCTGGCCGACGGCGCTCGAGTCGCACGGCGCCAGCAGCAGCGCCGACACGTGCTGCGCCACGAAGTCCTCGATCTGCGACGCCTGCTTCGCCGGATCCATCTCGCACGCGACGACGACGACGTCCATGTTTCGCGCTTTGGCCTCCTCGCGCAGACCGTCCTCGAGATCCTTGTAGAAGGCGTGCGTCTGCGTCAGCAGGGAGACGCCGATGACGGGACGCTTGGCCGCGCCGGCGCCGCCGGTCTTGCCGCCGCACGCCACGGCAAGGAAGAGCGACGCGATCGAGATGATTACTGCTGCGCGCTGGAGCATGACAGCCATCTTACGCCACGGAGAGCACGGAGAAAGTCTGGCCACGGACGACGAGGACGGCACGGACGAAGACACACTTGGTTTTCAGGAGGCCCACGCCATAAGGCGCCGCAAACGTCGCGCGCGCGAGAACGCGATGGGTTCGGTCGCGGCGCCGCGCTTCGCGCGGCGGGAGGCGAAACCCCTCCTGTGGCCGGCCGTCGAGGCCGGCAACCGCGACCTCGCAGAACGGTATGCGTGCGCGCGCCCATCCGTGTTCGTCCGCGTTGTCCGTGGCCACCCTGAGACACGCGCCCAGCTCGCGCCTCACTCACCCGCGCCGCCTCGCACCACCAGCTTCGGCGGGAGGACGAGATGCCGCGGCGGTCCGGGATGGGTGATGTCGTCGATGAGCAGGCGCACGGCTTCGCGGCCGAGGGCTTCGACCGGCTGCACGATCGTCGTCACCGGCCGCCGCAGCAGATCGGTGAGGACCAGATCGTCGAAGCCGACGACCACGACGTCGTCCGGCGCCGCGCGGAGCGTGCCGACGGTCAGCCAGAAGTTCGCGCCGATGACGGCGGTGACGCTCGGGCGCGCGCCGAGCACTCTCATGGCGGCCTGCCGCGCCGCTTCGGGCTCCGACGGCGCCACGGCATACGGGCCCGGGTGCAGGCGGTGCGCCGCGAGCCCCTGGCGGTATCCCTTCAGCCGATCGCGAAACGTCGATCGATCGATCGGTCCGCCGACGTAGCCGATGCGGCGGTGGCCGCGGCCGACGAGATGATCGACGGCCATCCGCATGCCCGCGATGTTGTCGGTGACGACGGAGGATACGTCGAAGCCGTCGACGGTCCGATCGACGAACACGAAGGGCCGTCCGCTCGCGCGCAGCTCCTTCAGATGAGCGGGCTTCTGCTGGATCGGGCAGAGGATGATGCCGTCGACGCGCCGCTCGCGCAGCAGATCGATCGCGTGGCGCTCTTTCTCCTCGATCTCGCCGGTGTTGCTGACGACGAGGGTATAGCCGTGGCGCTCGGCCTCCTGCTGTGCGCCCGTGGCGACGCCGCTCCAGAACGAGTCGGTGAGATCGCCGACGGCAAGGCAGAGCGAGAACGCGCGATGCGACTGGAAATTGCGGGCGAGCGCGCTCGGCCTGTAGCCGAGCTGGGCCGCCATCTGGAGCACGCGGCCTGCCGTCCCTTCGCTGATGCGGAAATCGCCGTGGCGGCCGCGCAGGATATGCGACACCGTGGCCTGCGACACGCCCGCGCGACGCGCGATGTCCTTCATCCGGACAGGCAGATCCGACCTCCTCGCTCGATTGCGCCCGCATTATAGAACAGTGGTTGAAGTCAATGCTAAAACGTATTAGCATGCCCGAACTTGCCGGTCCGGTTCCGGCAATCAAGGAGGTCAGATGTCCCGCAGGTTCGCGCTCGTGCTCCTCCTGATCCTGCTGCCTGCCGCTGCCTTCGCGCAGCAATTCAAAGCCAATCTGGCGGGGAGCGTCACCGACGTGCAAGGCGCCGTGGTCCCCGGCGTGACCGTCACCGTGACGAACACCGACACGAACGTTTCGGCGGATACGGTGACCGATTCGAACGGCGTCTTTTCGGTCAAGGACCTCGTCCCCGGCAAGTACAAAGTCGCGGCGACGTTGTCGGGCTTCAAGACCTTCGTGCGCGAAGGGATCGTCCTGCACACGGCCGAGACGGCGACGATTGAGATCAAGCTCGATCTCGGGCAAGTGGAAGAGACGGTGACCGTCAGCGCCGGGCTGAGCGAAGTCGAGACGAACCAGTCCGTGCTGTCGCAGACGATGGACAACAAGAAAGTATCGGAGCTGCCGCTCAACGGCCGGCAGGTGTACATGCTGCTGCAGCTCACGTCGGGCACGCTGTTCACGCAGCAGCAGTTCGGCGCGTCCGGCTTTTCCGGGACGCGCGCGTGGGACGTGAACGGCAGCGTCACGATTCACGGCAGCCGCACGGGCAACAACGAGTTCCTGATCGATGGCGCCTCCAATGCCGGCACTGGCGGATGGACGTACGCACCCCCGGTGGACGCGATCGAGGAGTTCAAGGTCGACTCGGCGAGCACGAGCGCGCAGTACGGCCGCACGAGCGGCGGCGTGGTCAATCTCACGCTCAAGTCGGGCACCAACCAGCTGCACGGATCCGGTACCGCGCTCTTCCGCGGCACGGCGCTCGACTCGAACCAGATCCAGAACATCCGCAATAACATCTCCAACAAGGGCCACAAGTACGCGGACGCCGAGGGGATGCTGAGCGGCCCGATCGTGAAGAACAAGACGTTCTTCATGGGCGGCTATCAGGGCTACTACGAGGAGATCCCATTCCCGTCGACGCAGACGGTCCCGACGGCGCTGCAGCTCAAGGGGGATTTCTCGCAGACCTTCAACGCCGCCGGGCAGCTGATCCAGATCTTCGATCCGCTGACGACCGTCTGCAACGCGCAAGGCGTCTGCACGCGCCAGGCGTTCGAGAACAACGTCATCCCGCGCGAGCGATTCAACGCCGTCTCGGCGGCGATGGCGGCGCTGATGCCGACCGCCAACGCGCAGGGCACGATCACCGGTCAGAACAATTTCATCTATTCGCCCAACCTCGGGCATTACCGCTATAACTCGTACCTGACGCGCATCGACCACGCGTTCAGCACGAGACACAAGATCTCGTTCAGCAACAGCGGCAACTGGGGTTCGGAGCGACGAGACGAGAACTCGTTGCCGCCGCCCGCGCTGCGCAGCGACAACTGGCCGACGCAGCGGAAGCACTACCTGGCAACGGCCGACGACAACATCACGATCGGCCCGCGAACGCTGCTCAACACGCGATTCGCGTTCGACCGGTTCGACGAACCGCATCCGAAGGAGTTCGGGCCGCTCGGCAGCACGACGCTGCCGTTCAACGGGAAGTACCAGGCCACATCGGAGCCGTGGTATCCGAGCCTGCGGATTGGCGGCCTACCGGATATGTTCGCGCAGGGGTTCCGCCGGACGCTGAACGATATCTGGACTGCCCAGAGCACGCTGTCGCATACGGCCGGCGCACATCTCTTCAAGACGGGCGCGGAATTCCGGCTCTACCGGTTGTTCCGGCAGAACGTCGGCAACAATAACGGGCAGTTCGATTTCAGCACCGGGTTCACCCAGCGCGATCCGACGCGCAGCGACTCGACCTCGGGCGTTGCCCTCGCCTCGTTCCTGCTCGGCTATCCGTCCGCGGGCCGCGTCGACATCAACGCGCAGAGCGATCAGCGCTATTCGAACTATGACGTGTTCGTCCAGGACGACTGGAAACTGTCCTCGCGCGCCACGATCAATCTGGGGCTGCGCTGGGACTATCAGCATCCGGTCATCGAGACGAAGAACCGGCAGACCGTCGGTTTCGACATAACGTCACCCAATCCGCTGCAGCTCCCTGCCGGGACGATCAATCCCGCGACCGGCCAGCCGTTCGGCACGCTGCGCGGCGGACTGCTGTACGCCGGCGCGAACGGCGCGTCCCGCTCGCCCTACAAGAGCGACTGGAACAACATCCAGCCGCGTGTCGGTATCGCCTATAAGGTGACGGACTGGGCGAGCGCGCGCGCGAATTACGGCCGCGCCTACCTCGGAATCACGGCGTGCTGCGGAGGCGTTCAACAGGACGGATTCAGCCAGACGACGAACATCATCACCGCGGGGCCGCTCATCGGCGTGCCCATCACTACGCTCGATAACCCGTTCCCGACATCGCTGTTCCCGAACGGCTTCCTCCAGCCGATCGGCAACTCGCTGGGCCTCGCCACGACGAACGGACAGGGCTTCTCCTTCCGCAATCCGAACTTCCAGATCCCTTACACCGATCTCTGGATGGCTGGCGTCAACATGGACCTCCCGTGGAACGTCGGCTTCGACGCGGCCTATGTCGGCAACAAAGTGAGCAAGCTGCCGGTGACGCGCAACATCAACCCGGAGCCGCTCAGCGAACGCGTGAAGGCCATCGTCCGCCTGGGGGGGACGGCGACGTACCTGAGCACGCAGCTGCCGAATCCGTTTGCCGGACTTATCCCGGGAACCGGGCTGAACACGGCGACGGTCAGCCGGCAAAACCTGCTGCGCCCGTTCC
>Ga0310810_10009153_pt1 | contig 11449 bp, 12 predicted proteins | sample NCmetagenome_FD_207641 | JGI IMG/M metagenome (GOLD analysis project Ga0310810, IMG submission 207641) | Soil microbial communities from experimental microcosm in Duke University, North Carolina, United States - NC | ecosystem: Engineered > Artificial ecosystem > Soil microcosm > Unclassified ... | reverse complement strand
TTCAACATTCGAATGGCAGGTGTCGGCGGCCAGGGCGTCGTGACGGGATCGCACATTCTCAGCACAGCGGTCATCAACGCCGGAGGCGAAAGCACGATCGTCCCCTTTTACGGATCCGAAAAGCGTATGGCACCGGTGGAAAGCTATGTGCGAGTGTCGGACGAAGCCATTTACGAGATCGGCGAAATCACGTTTCCTCACATCATTATCATCTTCCACCCTCAGGTCATTACCCACGGCAAGTCATATACGATGCCGTTCTATTTCGGGTTGAAAGAAGACGGGATCGCGCTGATCAACAACGACGGGCCGATGAAGCTGCACAGGGATCAAGCCCGTGAGTTGGAAGAGCGCCGCGCAAAACTCTACTATTTTCCCGCAACGAAGATTTCCCTCGAAGTTGCCGGAATGGACCTCGCGACCAACATGGCGCTCATGGGTGCCATCGGCGCCATCACGGGGTTGACGAATATGGCCGGTTTGGAACAAGCCGTAAAAGACCGATTCCTCGGCAAAGGGTTTGTTGTCTCCGGAGGCACCGCCGCTCTTGACAGCGTCGTGGAACGGAAGTTCAAGAAGAAACAGGAATTGATCGAGAAGAACGTCGCGGTGATGCGGGCGGGGTGGAACTACGCCGTCGACCACGGGTGGGCATCCCCAGATGTCAAGCGCGTCGAAGAGCCGGTTGCGACGACGGCCAGCGCATAAGCAAGTGTCAGCGTATAAGAAGGAGTTCCAATGTACCTTGTAGCCGATATCAACGTTGAAATCTGTGCCGCCAAGAGTTGCAAGCTCTGCACGCAATATTGTCCCGAAGCCAATACCATCCTGTATAGCGACGAGATGGGGAAGGATAAGGGCTTTAAGTATGGGTCGGCCTATGTCGCGGTAGACCGCTGCAAAGGATGCGCCCAATGCGTCTGGGTCTGCGACAACATGGCCAAGAACAATGCCATCAAGATGATCATGATCGATCAGCTGCCGAAGGCGGCGCTGACCGACAATGTCACGTACGGCGAAAAGAGCACCACCGCGGTGCTTGCGAGCCCTGTCGTCGGATAAGCGTCGAGATCCAGAAAGGGGAACCGAGTGGCCACTACAGCTCAAGACACGAGGGAAAGAATCATCGTTCCTGGTCCCGCCGGCTTTCATCCGCCCTCGGCGGCCCAGTTGGGAGTGTCCCTGCCGGACCCCGGGCAAGGACTCTTTTACGGCCTGCTCGAGCCGAACGAAGAAAAAGTCATCGAAGAAATGGCGCGGAAGATGTTGACCAGTCCGAATGCGACGATTTTCCCCGGTCCTCTGTTGCTCTGGGCTTGGAACGACCATGCGGTAGAGAAAGCCAAGGCGACGCTGGAGATCGCGGCGCAGATTCCGGAAGTCATGATTATTCCTATGCCGGATTACCGTCCCAAGTATCCTAAGATTGATCCTGAAGAGGTCATCAACCCGAACCATCCGAACCTCACCATCTGGGGCAATAAGATCGAGGCCTGCATTTTTATCGGGGTGCACTGCCATTACGCGAATCTCACCTTGAAGATGATCCGAGCAGGAACAAACTGCTGCACCATGGCGATCTGCGCCGAGCAGGGTCATGAAGATGCGATGCTCACGATTCGCGACTCCGATACGCTCAAGATCAAGCGGGTCGCGCAGATTTTTAAAAAGGTGCGCGAGGAAATGGGCATCAAGCTCCCCGACAATGGAGAGAACGTCCGGTTTACGGGGACACAGTCGAAAGTGCACGGCGGAAAGACTCACACGAATCCCATGACGTTCGCGCCGTCGCCAGCCGGAACGGGCAGCGCGGCGATGTTCGGTCATTCCCCAGAGCACATGAAACGGGAAGGCTAATCGCGCAGGTCATTCAGGGATCAACATCCTGCCTAATGAGGTGCCATCATGAGTGAAGCCTTAGAGGCCCAACAAAAGACCAATCCCCAGGGCGACCCGATTACGAGCGTCGCGGCTCCGAAATCAGACGGCAAAAAGGATCCGCACGCCGAGGCGAAGCGGCAAAAGGTCGTGACGCCCGAGTACATGTTCCACGAAGCGCCCCGGACGAAGGAATTCATCACCGGGAGCGAAGCGGCCAAGGAAGCCATTCGCCGGTCGAATGTGGACCTCGCGGTCGCCTATCCGATCACGCCGCAGAGCGAGACCATGCAGTTGGTCGGCGTGCTCTATGGGGAAGGCTACGTGAAGGAATATTACCGTGGTGAGGAGGAGGTCGGCGTCATGGCGGCCATCGCCGGCGGCTCGCGTTCCGGCGTCCGGTGTTTCACGGCCACCGCTGGACCCGGCACGTTGCGCGGCATGGAGGGCATTGCCTCCTGGCCTGGCCATCGGTTGCCTGCCGTGGCTATGTTCACGTGTCGTGTCGTCAATGCGCCCCTGGCCATTCAGCCTGACAATATCGAAGTGGCCTATCTGCTGAATTGCGGCATGATCGTCTTCCATGCGGAGAATCAGCAGGACATGTTCGATTTCATCATGGCCGGCTTCACGATCAGCGAAAAGAATGATGTCACCCTGCCGGTCGGTGTCTGCTGCGACGGCTTCTTCGTCACGCATGCCCGGGGGTATGTGCGCATGCAGGACCGCGGGATCAAGCTTCCGCCGCGCGAAGCCTGGCGCGGGGCTGTTCCAGTGCTCGATGCGGAGAATCCTCCCGCGCGACTGTCACGCGACGCCCCCGTCCAGAAATCCAATTTCATGGCGTATAACATCCACGCGGTGTGGCAGCAGGAAGTGTGGGCTGCCGTCGAGCGCTCCCGCAAGTACATCAACAAGTACATAGGCGGTATGCTGACGGCGGAGAACGTAGAGGGCGCGGACGCCGTGATCATCGCGTCGGGGAGTGCATGCGCGCAATCGCGCGAAGCCGTTCGCCTCTGCAAGGAAAAAGGCCTGAATGTCGGCTTGATCAAGATTCGCTCGTTGCGGCCATTCCCGACGCTGGAACTCCGTAAGCTCTGCGGGAACGTCAAGCTCATCGTCGTGCCGGAGTTTAATTATGTGGGCTGGCTTGCAAAAGAAGTGGCAACCGCGATCTATGGGTATTCCAAGGCCAAGATCATCGGTGGCCCTCGCGTCTACGGCGGCCAGTCGATGCCGGTGGAATTGATTGTGGACGAAGTCGAGTCCGGTCTCACGGGCAAGAAGTCCACGAACGTCGCGATGTCCTCGATCATGGGCGGCGCCGTCAATCCGGATGAAGTGGCGCACTTCATGCGCAGCATCTAGTAGCACCTGAAGAAACACAAAGAGCCCGTCAGGCCTCGATCCTGACGGGCTCTTTCATTTTGCTCCAGACGAGTACTAGCCCTGGATCTCGTCCTCCACCATTTCTTCGCTCGCCGGCATGCCATAGGCGACGTATTTGGCATACGACAAATAAATGCTCGCGCTGTCAGTCATGGCCTTTGATCCTGCCGTCATGCGCACGAGCTTGTCCGAGCCAGGCGGTTCCACATTCTGCATCATCGTGACGTGGTCATGCAGGAGTTTAATATAGCGCTCGACAGCCTTTTCCACATCTTTGTAAGCCTTGAGGATTTCATCGGTCATGGTTGTCCTCCTCAGAAAGGTCAGCATACACTAGGCCATGACGACTTTCCAAGGCAAGGCGCCGGCTCGACTGTCGGCATTCCTGCTCAAAATTCTCGATCGCTCGCGTGATGAAAACCCCGCCGGCGTCCACCGATACGCTTCGGCGGTCGCGGAGCTCTCGCGTCTGTTCACCAAAGGCCGAGACGCACTTGGAGCCGATTATCTCGGCGATCCCGTGTTGGCAGGGGCGTATCTCGCATATTTCTTTCCCGTCAACCTGTCCAAGATTCAGGTTCTGGTCGATGAATTGCCGGATGACTGGTGCCGCTCTTCCGGCGGGGAGCCTCTTCGGGTGCTCGATCTTGGGGCAGGACCCGGCACCGGCGCGTTGGCCGTTCTCGATTGGCTCAATCAGCACCATCCCGATCACCTCGAAAGACTGCGCGTTATCGCCGTTGATGCTTCTGCGGAGGCGTTGCGGCAGGCGCGATGTCTTTGGACCGCCTACTCAGACGAATTGAACCTCAGTGACGAGAGCCTTGTTCTTCTTGAGGGAAACCTGGCGCGGCCCGGCGTCAACGGATGGCGTGCGAGCGTCGGCCAGAAGGCGCCTTATGACCTGATCATTTCGGCGAACTGTCTCAATGAGTTGTTCCTGGGAAGCAAGCATCCGATCGAAGAGCGGTCCGCTCTGATCGCTGATCTGCTGACGCAACTTGCGCCGCATGGAACGCTGATGATCGTCGAGCCCGCGCTCCGAGAAACGTCGAGGGCGCTGCATCAGCTCCGCGACCAATTACTTGAGAATCAGCGGTGCACCGTGTACAGCCCCTGCCTGCATGAGAACAATTGCCCTGCCTTGCTTAATCCGCACGATTGGTGCCATGAAGAGCGCGCGTGGGAACCATCGGCCATGATCCAACAAATCGACCGGGAAGTGGGCTTTATCAAAGACGCCTTGAAATTTTCCTATCTCCTGTTGAGAACCGACGGGCGAACAATCGCGGACCGCAGTACAGATACGTTCAGAATGGTCAGCGAGTTGCGGAAGCTGAAAGGCGATACGAGAGCCTGGCTCTGCAATGAGCTGGGGCGCCATGAGGTTGGGCGCTTGGACCGCGCAACATCCGACAGCAATTCCGCATGGGACACATGTGAGCGCGGGACCATCGTGCGGATCGACGGCCTGAAACGGAAGGACGGCGCGACGTTGAGCAGAATTCCGGCTGAAGCGATTGTCGAGATGGTCAGACCTGTGTAAATCGAATGCATATAAGCTTTAAGCGAATTCCCTCTAAGGACTGGCGTATCAGCAGCGCAATCGATGGTCGTCGACGCCGAGCACTTTTGCGCGGGCGATCATTCGCCAATATTGTGAAAGCTATTGCAAAGCACGCGACTGTCCTTACGCACAAGCGGGCGAGGATCGACGCATCTCCAGAGTATTACCGAGCTGAGGTTACGCTTCATGTAAAAGCCATGATGGTTGACCTATTTCATAATTCGTGCACTGGCTACCGTGCTCAGTATTATCACAGTGCAAAGACTGGCGAGGTAGCCAATCGGTATGCGCTTTCAAAGCTGGGTCCGCGCGTTATCGACTTGTTATCGAAGAGACATAAACGAACATGTCCGCTTTGGTGGGTCAGGAAGTCTTTGCAACTTCCAGCGGCGAAAGCTTGGATCCACCAGGGACCATGGCTACGTTCTCCCAAGAAAGGCGACAGAAATCTAATGGTAAATAGGTGGCTCGGAGCAAACCCTCCTAAAAAGAAACGAGTGTTATGGGCTACTCTCACTCCAGCAACGGAGTTGCGCATAGATCTGAAAGGAGCCCCGCTTACCCTCACAGGTAAACCACTTACTACGCGTCTGAAGCCGCGACGCAGTAAGGATATCCATGAGGTCGGCTTCACGTAGCGATTGAAACCAAGTGCTCGTTCTCAGGCGACGGGTTTCTAAACGACTCGTCGCCGTTTCTTTTTTGGTGAATCGGGGACCCGGCAGCACCAAGTGGGCGCCGCTGCCGACTTCACCGGAGGCGCGGGGACCCACTGAGATTGAGGCGAGAAGGAAAGCTGGAACTGACTGAAGCACTGCGATCGCATGATCGCAGCTGAAGGAATTCCAGAAGGCCTTCCGGTCGCCGAGATCCAGAAGGGTCGCGACGGGAGGTGTGAGGCAGGTGGCGCCTACTTGGTGATTGTCTAAAGATGCGGGTTAGTCGGCTTCCGGTTCTGACGAACCGTGCTGGTGTGAGACTTTATCTTCTTCGAACAACTCTTCCATCTCCTCTGCAATCATGTCGCGATCGTTCGGGACGGAGATGAGTGGGATCTCTTTGCGGGCTTTGGGCGTCTCGTCGGGCGGCTTGGGTGTTTTCGGATCGTCGCTCATATGGCAAGTATACACTAAGGCGTCCAGTTATTCGAAGGCTTCGAGGGAGGATTTCTCGGCGAACTGCCGTTTACAGCCACCGCAGGTCACAAAATAGATCGATTCGCGTACCGACATGGTCGCCCGAAGATCCAGGCTCACGCCTCGATGATTACAGGCCGTGCAAGAGATCTCTTTCAGGCGATAAGGAATGTCCGGCTGGGTGCGCAGATAAAACTCCATATCCGTGTAGACGGGAAAGCTGTAAAAGCATTTCTTGCAGACGCCGCGCCACTCGCCGTCCGACTGCATGAACCGCTGATCGATGCCGAAGCTTGATCCCTTGCATATCGCGCACTTCGCCTCGCTGAGTCTCTGTTCGACCTCTTGGACGGTCAGTGCCGGCATCAGCGGTATCCCCTTACAGGCAGTATAACGTTCCGGAAAACTTCGCTGCAACCGATCGTCTGCAGCTTTCTGCTTGACGTCGGCGGCATCCTCTCTAATACTGACTCCATGTATCAAATTACGGATACGCTCTACGTGGGAAATATTTATGAAGTGGAGAGGCCGCCTGCTCACATCGGTGCGGTCCTCTTGGTTGCAGAAGAGTTCACCCCCGCGCCGCCCCCCGGGGTCATTTACGACAGAATTCCCTTCAAGGAATTCGGAGAGGCCAAGCCGGCTTCGCTGCATGAGGCGATTGAGTGGATCGAGCGGCATCATCCCGACAACCATGTGCTGGTATGCTGCCGTGCGGGAATGGGCCGCTCTGTGTCTGTCGTCATGGCCTACCTTTGTTGCGTGCAAAACATGGCATATGCCGACGTCTACCAGCTCGTCATGAACCGCCGCCCTGCGGCCTGCCCGTTGCCCAACATCCAAGCGACCATCAAACAGGTCCAGCAACTTCGGCAGGCCCGCCAGACGTAACCGTCAGGGGCCATTGCGTTTTTCCCCGCAGGGATGGCCTAATCTTCCCATGCCGGAACTCCCGGAAGCCGAAGTCGTCGCCAGGCAGATCAGGGATCGTTTGGTCGGAGCTGCCTTAACGGATACGTGGATCGGTCGAGCCGATATCGTTCGGGAAGGGTTTCGCGAACGGGGCTGGTATGCGGGATCCGTCCTTCGTTCCGCGGAACGTTTCGGTAAGAGCGTGGCCCTGGGTTTCGAGCGGCAGTGCGAAACGAGGTACATCGTGGCCGAGCTCGGCATGACGGGGCTCCTCCTTTTTCCCTCCGTACGTCCCAGGTTTCCTCAGCATATCCATGTTCGCATGAGGTTTTCCGGCGGCCTAGAATCCGAATTGCGCTACTGGAACCCTCGGAGATTTGGACGGCTCTCGATGTTGGATCCGCAGGGCCTGAAAGACTATCTCGCACGCCGGTTCGGCTGTGATCCCTTGACCGTGAGCTGGGAGGAGTTCCGCGGGATCGTAAAGGCCCGTTCCGGCCGGCTGAAGTCCTTGCTCATGCATCAGCAGATTATCGCCGGAATTGGAAACATCTATGCCAACGAAATTTTGTTCCGCGCGTGCCTGCATCCCAACGCACGCGCCAGTGGCCTCCCCCTCGGGAAAATTGAACGGCTGTTCACCGTCACGCAGGAAGTGCTCCGTGAAGCCATCGCCTGCGGCGGGTCAAGCATGCGCGATTTTTTTGCGCCCGATGGAAGCGAAGGCAATTTCAAACAGAGGCATCTTGTGTACGGCAAGGAAGGAGCACCTTGTCCCAATGCCTGCGGCCGCGCGATCAGGCGCCTTCGGGGCGAACGAAGCTCATTTTTCTGTCCACTTTGCCAATCAAGAACGCCGTTGCAACAACGACGTGGCCGACCGACCAAGGGGTTTCCCTAGGTAACGACATGCAAATCCGTAGACTTATGGGCGCTTTTCTCCTCGCGGGTGCCGCCTAGGCCTTTTGATCCCTATTGGCTTAGGACCTCTGGTGTATTGAGTCATCTCCGCGGTTTCGCTACAATCCGGCTCCCTTTACCTCGATTTCTCGTACCCTCAAGGAGCGATGCCATGGCCAAGGTGCTGGAAGGTCCCGGGATGGGACTGATGAAAAAATGGGGCATTCATGTGCCCAACTATGTCGTAGTCACTTCAGCAGATGAGCTCGCCAGGCTCGGTCAAGCCAACGAATGGATGAAGCAAAGCAAATTAGTCGCGAAAGCGCATGAGGCCTTGGGTTCTCGGTTCAAGCTCGGCCTCGTGAAGGTGGGGCTCGATCTCAACAGTGCGGTTGCAGCGGCGAAAGAGATGATCGGTCGTCAGGTCGGCAGCATCACGGTTTCCCAAGTCATCGTCTCGGAAATGGTCGCGCATAAGGAAGAATATTATTGTGCGGTGAAATCGACCCGCGAAGGCAGCGAAATTCTTGTCGCCAATTGCGGAGGCATTGAAGTCGAATCGAACTGGGATCGCGTGAAGCGGCTGTGCTTGGACGTGGGCCAGCAACCCACGCCGGAAGCGCTGGAAAAATTGGCCAAGGATGCCGGCTTCACCGGTCCGTTGGTCAAGAAGGTGGCGGATTTTGCGGGTAAAATGTTCACCTGTTTCGACAACGAAGACGCGCAATATCTCGAAGTGAACCCTGTGGTGACTCGGGAAAGTGACGGCGAGCTGGTTGCCTTGGATGCGGTGACGCTGCTCGACGGCGATGCAAAATTCCGCCATCCTGATTGGAATTTTCAATTCGCGGCCGAATTCGGTCGGGCCTACAGCAAAGACGAAGTCGAGGTCATGGCGGTCGACAGCAAGATCAAGGGGTCGGTGAAATTCATCGAGATTCCCGGCGGTGACACGGCAATGCTTCCGGCGGGAGGCGGCGCCAGCGTGTACTATTCCGACGCCGTCGTCGCACGCGGCGGTAAGCTGGCCAACTATGCCGAATATTCCGGCGATCCCCCTGACTGGGCCGTTGAAGTGTTGACGGAAAAAGTGTGTTCGCTCCCCGGCATCAAGAACATCATCGTCGGCGGGGCAATTGCCAACTTCACCGACGTGAAGAAGACTTTCGGCGGCATCATCAACGGCTTCCGGAAGGCCAAAGCCGATGGCAAGCTCAAGAACGTGCGGATCTGGGTCCGCCGCGGCGGCCCCCGCGAAAAGGAAGGCCTCGACGCGATGCGCGCGCTGAAGGACGAGGGCTTCGACATTAACGTCTTCGATCGCAATACCCCGCTGACCGATATCGTCGACAAGGCGCTGCAAAAATAATGAACGGTGAGCAGTGATGCGTGATCGGTCTGGACGGCCGTACGTCACTCATCACCCGTCACTCATCACGGTGAAGAAGAGGAGATTGCGATGAGTATTCTGGCCAACAAAGACACCCGCGTCGTCATTCAGGGCGGGCAGGCCGGCGTGAACGCCGCGCGGCGCATGGCGGAATTCTGCTACCTGATCAAACGGCCCCTCAATGTCGAAGCGTTCGTCTATCCTCCTGATGCTGGCAAGACCAACGAAATCCCCTACGGCAGCGGACTCATCGCCATCCCAGTGTACAAGACCATCGCGGAGGCCACGAAGAACCATCCCACGATCAACACGAGCCTTGTCTACATCGGCGCGGACCGTGCCATGAAGGGCGGCATGGAAGCGCTCGACGATCCGCACATTAAGGTTGTATCCATGATCACGGAAGGTGTCCCGGAAAAGGACGCCAAGCTCCTCGGGGCGCATGCCCGAAAGCTCGGCAAAGTGTTCAATGGGCCCTCCTCGATCGGTATCATTTCGGCCGGTGCCTGCCGCCTGGGCGTCATCGGTGGCGCCTTCGATAACCTCGTCCTCTCCAAGCTCTATCGTGAAGGCTCGTTCGGCGTCATCACGAAATCAGGCGGTCTCTCGAATGAGATCATCTGGATCTGCTCCCAATTTGCCGACGGCATTACGACCGCGATTGGCATCGGCGGCGATGCCTATCCCGGTACCGACTATGTCAGCTATCTCGAGATGTTCGAAAACGATCCCCAGACGAAAGCCGTCGTGATTGTCGGTGAGATGGGCGGTGACCTCGAGGAACGGGCGGCTGAATGGTATGGCGCGAAAAAACGCCGCATCAAGTTGATCGGGGTCGTCTCCGGCTTCTGCCAGGAAAGTCTGCCCAAAGGCATGAAGTTTGGACACGCCGGCGCTAAAGAGGGCATGAAAGGAGAGGGCTCGGCCCGCTCGAAATCGGATGCGCTCAAGAAGGCTGGAGCGATCGTGCCTGCGACCTTCGGCGCCTTGGGACCGGCGATCAAGGAGACGTATCAAGAGCTGCTCAAGTCCGGCCAAATCAAAGAACCGATCGAACCGGCCGCATTGCCGAAGCTGCCGAAGTCGGTCGAAGAGGCGATGAAAGCGGACGAAGTCATGGTGGCGCCGCTGATCCGGACCACCATCAGCGATGACCGGGGCGACGAGCCTTGTTATGATGGGTATCCCGCCTCGGAGCTTATCAACAAAGGCTACGAAATTCCGCATGTGATCGGGCTGCTGTGGGATAAGCGGCTGATCTCAAAGCAAGAGGCGGAGATTATCAAGCGCATCATGATGCTGTCCGCCGACCACGGCCCCTGCGTCAGCGGCGCCTACGCCACCATCCTGGCGGCCTGCGCCGGCATCGGCCTCTCGCAGTCCGTCGCGGCCGGCCTTATCATGATCGGCCCCAGGTTCGGCGGCGCCGTCACCGATGCCGGCCGCTGGTTCAAATATGCCGTCGACAACAAGCTGACGGTCGACGACTTTTTGGCGTACATGAAAAAGAACGTCGGTCCGGTCCCCGGGATCGGCCATCGCGTGAAGAGTCTCCGTAATCCCGACAAGCGCGTCAAAGAGCTGGTCGGCTACGTGAAGAGTCTCAACATTAAAACCCCATGCCTCGACTTTGCCCTTCAAGTCGAGCAGGTGACAGCGGCCAAAAAAGACAACCTGATTTTGAACGTGGACGGCACAATGGCGGCCGTCCTCGTGGACATCGGCTTTCCCGTGGACAGTCTCAACGGGTTCTTCATTTTGTCCCGGACAATCGGATTAATCGGCCATTGGGTCGACCAGAAGCGCCAGGATAGCCGGCTGATCCGGCTGTTCGATTACCTCGTCAACTATGCGGCGCCTAAACGACGGGAAGTACCGCCGCTGAAATAGGCAAGTGGCGAGAGGCTCATCGCCAGAGGGAATCGCCTCTAGCGCCTCGCCTCGAGCCTTTGGCCATTTTTAAGGAGTAAGTCATGTCGATGGATCTTGCAAAAAAACTCTACGCGAAAATGCCCGATGCCTGTGCCAAGGCCAGGGCCAAGTTCGGCCGTGCCCTGACGCTGACCGAAAAAATTCTCGTCTCTCACGCCGACAACTTCGACACCCAAACATGGGAGCGCGGAAAGGCCATGCTGTTCCTGCGGCCCGACCGTGTGGCCATGCAGGACGCGACGGCGCAGATGGCCATGCTGCAGTTCATGCAGGCCGGCAAAAAGAAAGTTGCGGTGCCGAGCACGATCCACTGTGATCACCTGATTCGGGCGGAGATGGGCT
>Ga0310810_10009151_pt1 | contig 11451 bp, 13 predicted proteins | sample NCmetagenome_FD_207641 | JGI IMG/M metagenome (GOLD analysis project Ga0310810, IMG submission 207641) | Soil microbial communities from experimental microcosm in Duke University, North Carolina, United States - NC | ecosystem: Engineered > Artificial ecosystem > Soil microcosm > Unclassified ... | reverse complement strand
ATCTTCGAAAACCAGCCGCTCGACCCCGTTGAATCGGCGCAGCGCGGCGGGCGGCCGAATTTGCGCAAGCGGTTCTACGAAACCGCGCATATCGGCGAGGACGGAGCGGTTCTGCTCGACGGGAAACTAATCAAGACGCCGGCGCGGCGCACGCTGAATGCGCCTACACGTGAACTCGCTGAAGCAATCGCCGGTGAATGGAATTTGCCAAGCGACGTCGTCGACCCTGCACGCATGCCGCTGACACGGCTGGCCAATGCAATCATCGATGCTGTGAGCGACGCACCGCGGCCTGTTGCCGACGAGATCGAGAAATATCTGCGATCCGATCTGGTGTTTTACCGCGCCGAGGCACCGGCCGGTCTGGTCGAAAAGCAAGCGCGCGCATGGGATCCGGTCCTGGCCTGGGCACGCGACCGTTTCAACGCGCGCTTCGTGCTGGCGCAGGGTGTCATGCACGTCGCGCAGCCGCGCGAATCCGTTGAGGCTTTGCGTTCGGCTATTCCCACCGAGCCGTGGCGGCTCGGCGCCGTTTCATCGATTACCACGCTCACCGGATCAGGTCTGCTCGCGGTCGCGCTTGCTCACCGGGCGCTCGATCCCGAAGAGGTCTGGTCGGCGGCCCATGTCGACGAAGACTGGCAGATGTCTCAGTGGGGCCGCGATGAGATTGCGCTCCGGCGCCGCGCGTTCCGCGAGGCGGAATTCGACGCGGCGGTGAAAGTGCTCAAGCACACACTTTGATGAGCTGCCCGTCATGCGCGGGCTTGTCCCGCGTATCCCCCTTATGCAGTCATGGCCGTGCCTTCCTAAACGAGATGGCCGGGACGAGCCCGGCCATGACGATGAAGCTCAATGCCCAGTCGGGTCGCCTTTACGGCTTGCCTCGTAAAGAAACCAGACGCGCTTTTCGGCGTCATCGATGAAGGTCTCCAGCAGGCTCGCGCTCGCGACGTCGTTGTGCTCATCGCAGACATCGTGCGCTTCGCGCATCGACGCAACAACGCGCTGATTGTCGTCGCGCAATTCCGCCAGCATGTCCTGCGGCTCGACGTAGGGGGCATCGTTATCGGACAACCTCTGCTGGCGTGAAATATCGCCGATCGAGCGCAACGTCGGCTGCCCGATCTTGCGCACGCGCTCGGCGAGGACGTCGGTGGTGGCAAAGATCTGCTCGGCCTGCTCGTCGAGCAGCAGATGGTAGTCGCGGAAATGCGGCCCACTGACGTGCCAGTGGAAATTCTTGGTCTTGAGATAAAGCGCAAAGGTATCGGCCAGGATGCCGTTGAGAGCGCCGGCGATGTCCTTGGCGGCATTGGCACCCAGATCCGTGGGAGTGGCAAGGCGCGGCGCGGTGCCGCGGGAGGTGGCGTGATTCATGGAGGATGTCCTTCTGACTACCCGCCAAACGACCGGAACCGGCCGAAAGTTCCACAAATCTGGAACTTTAATGCGTGGGCGGTGCGCGCGGGTTGGTCCCGCCGACCTTTGCGGCGAGTTCGGCAGCTTTGGCATCGGCTGCGCGCGCATCCTCGTCTCGCCCGAGATCGCGCAAGAGAGAGGCGCGCGCCTCGTGCATCTTGGCGACATCGCCCTTCATCCCGATTGCCTTGTCCACGCTGGCGAGGGCGTCGTCCAACCGTGCAAGTTTTTTCAGCACAACCGCCCGGCCGAGATAAGCTTCCGCCATTTTTGGCTCGAGTGCGATCGCGCGGTCATAGGCGGCCAGCGCCTCATCGTTGCGCCCCGCATCGAGCAAAGCGTGCGCGCGATTGCTGTGCGTCACGCAGAAATCCGGGTCGAGCGCGATTGCCTTGTCATAACTCGCGATGGCGTCCTCGACACGGCCAATTCCATGCAAGGTTGCGCCGCGGTTGAGCCAATCCGCTGCCGATCTCGGGTTGAGGGCAATGGCGCGGTCGAAGCTTGATATGGCTTCGGCATGGCGGCCGAGCTCGGCCAGCATATTTGCGCGATTGCCATAGGCGTCGGCGAAGTTGACGTCGCATTCGAGCGCCTTGTCGAAGCTTTCGAGCGCGTCTTTGGGCTGCCCCATCCGGTGCAGGGCCTGACCGATGAGGTTATAGGCACGCGCCTGTCGGGGCCGGAAAGACAGCGATCGGCGCGCAAGGTCGATGCCCTGCTGAAACTGGCCCTCACCACAGGAGATAACGGCAATGTAGTACAGCGCGTCGGCGTTCTGCGGGTCATTGCGCAACACCTGGGTATAGCGATCCATGGCGAGCGAAATCTGCCCGGCACGATGGTGCACGAGGCCCTGCTGGATGAGTTCTGCCGCGGTCTGATGCTCGCTCATGCCCGGCTTGTAAGCAGTCTTTGGGGGCGGTGCCAAGTGTCTGCAAGCCTCTCCAATGACGATATTGGCCTCTCATGGTATGCCTCTGGCGGGCGGGATTCCGACCCAGCGATGGGCAGGGGTGACAGCGGAATGAAGGACATCCTCGACAGACTTGAGAAGCGCCGTGAGGAAGCCCGCCTCGGCGGCGGCAAGGCGCGCATCGAGGCTCAGCACAAGCGCGGCAAGCTGACCGCGCGCGAACGCATCGAGCTCATTCTCGATAAAGGCTCCTTCGAGGAATTCGACATGTTCGTCGAGCACCGCTCGAATGAATTCGGCATGGAAAAGTCCAAAATTCCCGGCGACGGCGTCGTCACAGGCTGGGGAACGGTGAACGGGCGCGCGGTCTATCTCTTCTCCAAGGATTTCACGGTGTTCGGCGGCTCACTGTCCGAGACGCACGCACAGAAGATCATCAAGGTGCAGGACATGGCGATGCGGGCGCGCTGTCCGATCATCGGCCTGTTCGACGCCGGCGGCGCGCGCATCCAGGAAGGCGTGGCTGCCCTTGGCGGTTACGGCGAGGTCTTCAAGCGCAACGTGATCGCCTCCGGCGTCATCCCGCAAATCAGCGTCATCATGGGCCCCTGCGCGGGCGGCGATGTCTATTCCCCCGCCATGACCGACTTCATCTTCATGGTGAAGGACACGAGCTACATGTTTGTCACCGGGCCCGATGTCGTGAAGACGGTGACCAACGAGGTCGTCACGGCCGAGCAGCTCGGCGGGGCCTCCGTGCACACCACCAAATCGGGCGTATCCGACGGCGCCTTCGAGAACGACGTCGAGTGCCTGCTCCAGATGCGCAGGCTGATCGATTTCCTGCCGTCGAACAACGAGAGCGGCGTGCCGGAATGGCCGACGCAGGATAAATCCGACCGCATCGATGAATCGCTCGATACGCTGGTGCCGGACAACCCGAACAAACCCTACGACATCAAGGAATTGATCCTCAAAGTCGCGGACGAGGGCGATTTCTTCGAGCTCTCATCGGCCTATGCCAAGAACATCGTCACCGGCTTCGGCCGTGTTGCCGGCCGCACGGTTGGCTTTGTCGCCAACCAGCCGATGGTGCTCGCCGGGGTGCTCGACAGCGATGCCTCGCGTAAGGCGGCCCGGTTCGTGCGCTTCTGCGATTCCTTCGGCATTCCGATCGTTACCTTTGTGGACGTGCCCGGTTTCCTGCCCGGCACCGACCAGGAATATGGCGGGCTGATCAAGCACGGCGCGAAACTTCTGTTTGCCTACAGCCAGTGCACGGTGCCGCTTGTCACGATCATCACGCGCAAGGCGTTCGGCGGCGCCTATGACGTGATGGCAAGCAAGCACGTGGGGGGCGACCTGAACTATGCCTGGCCGACGGCGCAGATCGCGGTGATGGGCGCGAAAGGGGCGGTGGAGATCATCTTCCGCGCCGACATGGACGACCCGAAGAAAATCGCGGCGCGCACCAAGGAATATGAAGAGCGGTTCCTGTCACCCTTCATCGCGGCCGAACGAGGCTATATCGACGACGTGATCATGCCGCACTCGACGCGCCGGCGCATCGCCCGGGCGCTGGCCATGCTGCGCAACAAGCACGCCGAGATGCCGGCCAGGAAGCACGACAATTTGCCGCTGTAGCCGGTAGCGGTTGCCAGCTCACTCGCTCTTCACGCTCGCGTAGACCACGCGCATCCAGTTCGTGCTGGCCTGGTCGTTCGCCTTGAACTTGGCGTCGAAGTCGGCGAAGGGCTTGGCGGCGACGACATCGGCCTCGCTCTTGCCTTCCTTGATCAGCGCCAGCATGCGGTCGCGGACGGTCGAGAGCATCGCGCGATATTCGGCGAGCTGTGCCTTGGTGGCGAGCGGCCCGTGGCCCGGCACGATCTTGGTGCCGTCGTTGGCGAGCGCCAGATAAGCATCCGAGGCCGCGATCATCCCCTTGATGCTGCCGCCATTGGCGAAATCGATGTTCGGATAACGGCCCATCGCAACGGTATCGCCGGTCGAAATGACGTTTGCATCGGCGAAGAAGACGAAGGTGTCACCGTCGGTATGAGCGTTGAGCGGATGCTTGAGCTGGGCTGACCGGCCTTTTACCTGCAACGTCATGCCGTCTTTGTGCGTCATCGCCGGAAGCGATTCCTCGGGCGCCGGCGTGTATTTGACTTCCGGCACGGCCATCATCGTGCCTTCGGCAAGACGCTTGCGCACGTTATCGTGCGCGACGACCACGGCACCGTCTTTGCTGAATGGGGCATTCCCGCCGACATGATCGCGGTGATAATGCGTGTTGACGAGGAAGCGCACGGGTTGCTGCGTGACCGCGGCGATCGCGGCCTTGAGCTTGTCATGCATCTGCGAGAACTGGCCGTCCACCATGATGACGCCGTCTTCGCCGGCAGCGATCGTCGTGTTGCCGCCGAAACCTTCGAGCATGTAGGTGCGGTTGCCGAGATCAAAGGTCTTCACCTCGATCTTCGACCAGTCGGGTCCGACCGGCGGGCCGGCCGGCGCCGGCTGCTGCGCAAGGGCAGGGCCGGCGAGCCAGGCCGCGGTGGCAAATACGACAAACGTGACCTTTTGCATGATGTTTCCCCCGGGGATGCCGGCATCCATGTGCCGAATTTTATTCTAAATGGACAAACTGTGCCGGAGCACGGTTATTCCCGTCGCGTCACGCGATTGTTAGGACGTATCATGCCCGGTCAGCGGGAGGCTTCCGCCCAAGTGGGCCGCCACGTGTTGATCGGGCGCCACCGCTACTCGCGACGCTATAAGCGCCCCAGGCGGCGCCCAGGTTTTGGCAGTGTAGATCCGGCGCAAACGCGAGCTGCTGGCGACTCCGGCAAAGTAGCGCAACTTTTTCGAGGTACGGGCGTAGGAACATTAATGCGGCGCCAATCGCGTGGCGCCAGTCGACGATGAATTGACTCAAAATCGTTTCACTTATCCAAGCACAAATTAGCCAGGAACTCGTCAGCCCTGGTCTCGACCTTGAACGATTTGGGTCGGCCCGCATTTTAGTGCCGGTGGGGGCTGATAGAGGGTATTTTTGATGCAACAAAAACAGACGAAAGTGCTCATCGCTGACGATGCGAATACGGTTCACCAACTTATTCGCGACGCGCTGCCGCCGGAATACGTTGCGAACCTTATTCATGCTTTCGACGGCGTGGAATGTCTGCAGGCGCTCGACCATGGAGTCGACCTGGCATTCATCGATGTTCACATGCCGACGATGGGCGGCATGGATGCGCTGTGGGCGGCACGCATTGCCGGCAACAAGACGTTCGTGACGCTGATTTCGGGGCGAGCCAATCGGCGTTGCATCGATCTCGCGCGCCAGCTGGAGGCTTACGAATTCCTCACCAAGCCGTTCGGCAACAAGGAGATCGCGGCGATCCTTTCGACCTATCAGCGCGTGTCAACGCCGATGCAGATATTGCTCGTCGATGATTCAGCAGTCGCGCTGAAAGTGATGCGCAAGGTTCTGGCGAGTTCAATTTTTCACCTGAACATCGAAGAGGCGCATTCGGGTGCCGAGGCCGTCAAACGATGCAACGCCGAGACCTTCGACGTGGTGTTCCTCGACGTCAACATGCCCGGACTGAACGGCTACGCGACGCTTGCCAAGCTGATGCAGGCAAACCCCCAGGCAAAAGTCGTGATGATCTCCGGCGAGTACAATGCTGCGCGCGAACGCGAGGCGTTCAAGCTCGGCGCGACAGCCATGATGCACAAGCCGTTCTTCCCGACCGAAATCGACGCCGTCCTGCATCGGATTTTCGGCTTGCAGTCGCCCAAGCTTGCGACCGAGGGATGCGTGCGCGATTTCGGCATCAAGATTCACGGCCGGACGATTGCCGTCGAGCATTCCGAAACCGGTCACGTCTACGAGTACGTCTGGTTCCGCGAGGCACCGCATCTGCGCCTCCCGCTTGTGCGCGAGAACGAGATGGCGACGGTCCCGGTGGCCGAGCTGATGGCCAACGCAAAGAAGGCGGCCATGCTGGAGCTGGAGAACGCAAGTTTGCTAAACGTCGCGGCTTAGAATGCCGGAAGAAAACGAGTGCAATGCGCGGGTCCACGCCCGCGCATTGGCTTTTCAGCGCCAGCCGCCGCCGCCATTCACGTAAACAGTATCGGCGGTCATGAAGGTGCAGGCATCCGAACACATGAACAGTACCAGCTCGCCGATCTCCTCTGGCTCGCCGAAGCGCTTCATCGGCACGTCGTCGAGAAAGCGCTGGACGAGCTCGGGCGAGCTGCTGGCCGCTGCCTGAAACGGTGTACGGACCGGCCCGGGCGAAATCGAGAGGGCGCGAATGCCCTGCGTTGCGAACTCGCGCGCGACCCCCATGGTCATCGTGACCACCGCGCCCTTGGCGGCGGCATAATGCACCGACGATCCCGGGCCGCCGCGGCGATGCGACATGCTGCCCATGTTGACGATCACGCCGAACTTGTTGGCGAGCATGTGCGGCAGGACCTCCTGCATGGGATAGAGCGTTCCCTTGACGTTGAGGTCGAAGGTCCTGTCGAACAGATCGTCGTCGATCTCGAGGAATTTGGCGCGTCTGAGGGCGGCGCCGGCCGAATTGAACAGAAAATGCACGGTGCCGAAGCCGTCAATGGCGAGCTGCACCATGTCCTTGACCGCACCGCGCTTGGTGACGTCGATGGTGAGCGCCAGCGCCTGGCTGCCGATGGCGTTGACCTTTTCCGCCGTTTCCTTGACCCCGTTCTCATCGATGTCGGCGCACACGACGTTTGCCTTCTCGCGCGCGAAAATGAGCGCCGTGGCCCGGCCGATGCCGCTTGCAGCTCCGGTGATGATGATGGTCTTTCCGGCAAAATAGTCAGGGGTCTTTGGCATGAATATTCCCACGGTTGTTCGTCATGGCCGGGCTTGTCACCACAAGTCGGGTATACCCGACTTGCGGCAACAAATAAATTTGCGCAACTCGGGCAGGCCCGAGTTGCGTGTGCCATCCACGTCTTCAACAATAGCCGATATCGTAAAACGTGGATGCCCGGCCCGAGGCCGGGCATGACGGCTAAACCCGGAGTGCCTCATGCCGACACCCCCGCCAGTCGAATATGCCGATGCTTTACCGCAGGTGCGCGCGGTCTTCGACGACATCAAGAAAACCCGCAACGTTCCTGATGTGAACAATTTCTGGAAATACCTCGCGCACGATCCAAAGACTCTCAAGCGAACCTGGGAAAGCGTGAAAGAGGTGATGGCGCCCGGTACGCTCGATCCACTCATTAAGGAAATGATCTATGTGGCCGTGTCGGTCACCAATGGCTGCGCCTATTGCATTGCAACCCACACGGAAGCCGCCCGCAGGGCCGGGATGAGTGAGGCCATGTTCGGCGAGCTGATGGCGGTCGTGGGAATGGCGAACGAGACCAATCGGCTGGCGAACGGCTACAGGGTTCCGATCGACGACGCACTGAAGATCTGAGGTTGCCCGGGCCGCACCGGGCGTGCACAATCGGAAAAAAGCGGGGGGAGGACACGGTGCTCGACAGGGCTCTGCTCATGAGATTGCTGTGCGTTGCGCTTGTGGCGGCGCTCATGCTGCCTTTCGGCCAGGTGCTATTTCCTTATGTCAGTCATGAATTGACGGGAATCCAGTTTCAAACGATCGAGGCCGTTGTCAGCGCGACCCTCGGCTTCGGCATCTCGTCGATCCTGGGCTAACTCACTTCGTTTGGCGTTGCTGCCGGCTCGCCTTTTTCGGCGGGCCGCATCGATGAGCGAATGTGGCCAGGATAATTTGCCAGGCGCAATCGCTCCGGCGCTGACGTGCGCCGGAGCGATTGTTCGTCAAGTATTGATGCAAATTTGGCAGGCTATTTGGCGCCGCCCTGCGACGGGGCCGGAGCCGGAGCCGTCGGTGCCGCTGGTGCCATCGGCTTCGGAGAGGTCGAGCCCGAACCGGTCGTGCTCGGCGTGCTGCTGGTCGCCGTCGGCGACGAGCCACTGCTTGCCGTATTGCTGTTGTTGTTCCAGCCGGCAATGATCAGAAAACCGATCAGCAGCAGAACCGCGACGCCCGCAATCCAGCCCCACATTCCGCCGGCAGCACTGTCGTCCCGCCGAAGCACCGGATCACTCAGCCGCGGATCGTTATACCGTGGATCGGTAAAGCGCGGGTCTGTCATGACGTCCTCCTCCTTCCATTCGACGTATATCCTCGTGTCGAATGGAGGAAACCCGCGGGCAACGCCTGCGGTTCCTTTAACAAGCGCGTGAGGTGTGGAACCTGAACTCAGGGCACCTTCACGGCGAGCCGCCACGCGGCCCACAGCATGAAGAAAAATAGGCTGAGGAATACCGGCAGGCTTGTTGCCGGCGACCACACCTCGACGGTCCGGCCGGCGACGTAAGCGATCGCTTCGCCGATAGCGACAAAAACGATGTAAAATACCAACAGTTTCATGGCTGCGAAGCCCCCGATGCCGCCCCCACGCGGCTTTTGCATAGGGACCCATCCGGCAACAGAGGGCAAGGAAACGCTGCGTAAAAAATGGTATAGGCGTGCCGCCTTCCCGCCTTCCGCAAAGCCGCCTGTGCCGCCACAACCATCGCGCCTCACGCAACTGGCAATCACGACTGCTCCGGTCGTTTTCGTCCTGCTTTGGAGCACCGGCTTCATAGGCGCCCGGTATGGCCTGCCTTACATCGAGCCGCTGACTTTTCTGGCCGTGCGCATGGTCTTTGTCGTCGTGCTCATGGCGCTGATAGCGGTGGTTGGAGGTGCGCGCTTCCCAAGCCGGCCGGACATCGCCCATAGCCTCGCGGCCGGCGCGCTGGTGCATGGCCTCTACCTTGGCGGCGTGTTCACCGCGATCAGCCAAGGCGTGCCGGCCGGCATATCGGCGTTGATCCCTGGCTTGCAACCGATTCTCACCTCTACGATCGCCAACCGTTTCATGGGCGAGACGGTCACCCGCATCCAGTGGTTCGGCCTCGTGCTCGGGCTCATCGGCGTGGTCCTGGTGCTGCATGACCGGGACATCGTGATGGCGGGCTCGCCCTTGGGCTGGTTTGCGAGCTTTCTGTCGCTGATCGGGATCACGCTCGGCACGCTTTATCAAAAGCGTTATTGCGGCGGCATCGACTGGCGCGCGGGTAATCTCGTTCAGTATTTTGGTGCCGGCATCCTGTTCGCGATCGGTGCCTTTGCTCTCGAGACGCGTGTGATCCACTGGAGCGGCGAGCTCATCTTCGCGCTCGCCTGGCTAGTTTTGGTTCTGTCGATTGCTGCGGTGGGCCTGATGTACTGGCTCATCCGTCGCTCGGCTGCGACTGGCTTTGCGAGTCTTTTCTATCTGGTGCCCGCGGTCACCGCATTGTTCGCCTATGGACTGTTCGGCGAGCGGCTCGACGCTTTGTCGGTATTCGGCATGCTGGTTTGCGCCGTTGGCGTCGTGCTGGCCAATCGCGGGGCGGCGAAGCCGAACGGCCGATGATCGTTATTTTGTACGCTCGAGAACGAGCTGGGTTTGCGTCACCAGCGCGCATAGTTTGCCATCGCCACGCGTGATGCGCGTCTGCCAGACCATGGTCGTGCGCCCGCGATGCAACGGCGTGCATTCTGCCCTGGCAACATCGCCGATCGGCACGGCCGCGAAGAAGTTCGTCTTGCTTTCGATCGTTGTGGTGGATTGACCTGGCTTGAGGTTGGCGGTCGTTGCGGTGCCACCCAGATTGTCCGCAAGCGCCATCAGGGCGCCGCCGTGCATGATGCCGAAACGGTTGTTAAGGTCATCGCGCGCGACGAGTTCTGCGGTCACTCGTTCGGGCGAAACATGGGTGATCTTGAGGCCGAGAAATTCGGCAAAAGGCGGTTGTTTATTGGCCGCTTCGTTCATTCAATGCTCCCAGCGGGCGAAACCAAACAAGAAGGGCGCGGACGTTATCGTCCGCGCCCTTTGTGCGCAATCTGGGCTCCGCTAGCCGCGCGGCTGCGGAACGATGCGGATATAAGGCCGCGGTGCCTTGAATCCTTGTGGCCAGATCTTTTTGGCTTCGTCGTCGCTGACCGATCCGGCGATAATCACGTCTTCGCCCTGTTTCCAGTTCGCGGGCGTTGCGACGCGATGTTTGGCGGTCAGCTGCAGGGAATCGATGACACGCAACACCTCGTCGAAGTTGCGGCCAGTCGTCATCGGGTAGACCAGGATCAACTTGATCTTCTTGTCCGGTCCGATGATGAAGACGTTGCGGACGGTCTGGTTGTCGGCCGGCGTGCGGCCTTCCGACGTGCCGCCGCTGCTCGCCGGCAACATGCCGTAGGCTTTCGAAATCTTCAGCTCGGGATCGCCGATCATCGGATAGTTGGGCGCAAAGCCGACGACCTCTTTGATGTCGACCGCCCACTTCTTGTGGTTGTCGACCGGATCGACCGATATGCCGATGATTTTTGTGTTGCGCTTGTCGAATTCAGGCTTGAGCCGGGCCATGGTGCCGAGCTCGGTGGTGCAGACGGGTGTGAAATCCTTCGGATGCGAGAACAAAATGCCCCAGGAATTGCCCAGCCAATCGTGAAATCGGATTTTGCCTTCCGTGGTATCAGCTTCGAAATCGGGTGCGGTATCGCCAATCGCCAACGCCATGACCAACCTCCACTCAAATTGCTATGAAGTCGTCCTAATATAGTCGACCATGGCTGCGGTGGAATAGGGCGCGTGCCAAAGAGCACCAACGCGCGGCCATACGCGGATAGGGAGAACAAACGCTTCCATGCTAAGGCACCGGGTGGAAAAGCATTTTCCACCTGATGCGGTGGCGGCGATTGACTTTTCCTAATTGACGCAGCAAGCCAAATATCCGGTATCTGGGGCCACTGAGACGGCATGTTTAAGCGTATCCTGATCGCCAATCGCGGGGAAATCGCCTGCCGGATCATCAAAACCGCGCGTAAGCTGGGTATCGAAACGGTCGCCGTCTACTCGGAAGCCGACCGTGATGCGCTGCACGTCGCAATGGCGGATAGTGCCGTCGCAATCGGTCCGCCGCCGGCCTCCGAAAGCTACCTGGTGATCGAAAAGATCGTCGCCGCCTGCAAGCAGAGCGGGGCGCAGGCTGTGCA
>Ga0310810_10009150_pt1 | contig 11452 bp, 8 predicted proteins | sample NCmetagenome_FD_207641 | JGI IMG/M metagenome (GOLD analysis project Ga0310810, IMG submission 207641) | Soil microbial communities from experimental microcosm in Duke University, North Carolina, United States - NC | ecosystem: Engineered > Artificial ecosystem > Soil microcosm > Unclassified ... | reverse complement strand
GCGCCGTTTCAAATCGACGACGATCAAGTCTGCATCGGCGCCGGGAACGATCACGCCTTTCCGCGGGTAAAGTCCGAAAATGCGCGCGGGATTTTCGCTCGCGACCTGCGCCAGCCTTTCGATCGAGATGCGGCCCTTGTTCACTCCTTCGCTCAGCATCATCGGCAACATGCCCTCGACCCGCGAAGGAAAGCCGCTGATCGTCGTCCAAACATTGCCGGTTTCCATCGATTCGCGACTTCGGGTGTGGGCGACATGATCGCTGCCGATGCAGTCGATGGCGCCTGATGCGAGCGCGCGCCAAAGCGTTTCATGCGTAGAGCGATCTCGTAGCGGCACGTTGATCTTCCAGGCGTCTTTGTGTAGCACCAGATAATGGGTGCCGATTTCGCTGTAAAGGGTCAGGCCCTCGGCTCTGGCTTTCTCGATCTCTGCAAATGTTTCCGCGGTGGTGGCGTGAACGATATAAATCGGACAACCCGCGATGCGCGCGTAGTAAAGATAGGTTCTCGCGTGTCCGGCTTCGGTGAATGCCGGCGAGCGATCGTCCCACGCTCCCATGTCTGTCCGTCCGGCGGCCACCAGACGCTCTTGAAGTACGCGAGCGATTTCCCAGTTTTCGCAATGCAGCAGAGCAATGGCCGGCGCGCCGAGCTTCGCCACGGCGGCGAAAACATTGTAAATGCTACCGTCGTCGAACGAGTAAGCCGGCCAGGAAGATTTCCACGGCCCTTGCATTTGCAGGTGCAATTTGAAGGAGCTGATTCCATGTTCTCTGGCGAGGTAAGGGATCTCGGCGACATGCTCGTCGGTGCCGAGAATCGGCGTCAGGAAATAGTCGATCGCCGCGCTGCGCGATGCCTCATAATAAAACGGCATCGCTCGAGTAAATGACGGAATATCCGCCGGTCCCTTGACCTTGTCCGCGCCGCCGGTAATTGCCAGGCTCACCAACTGCATTCCCCAGGTGGTAACCCCGGCCGCCGCGGCGGCCCTCGTTTCGGACTGAAAGTCATCGGCGAGCGGCCGATGGCTTCCTAGATGGCACTCCGGGTCGATGGCGCCGGGCAGCAGATATCTGCCGGCGAGATCGATTTCGCGCTCCGCAGAGGGCAAAAACGCGTCCCTACCAATGGCGGCGATTTTGCCGTCGACGATCGCAGCGCCGCCTTCGAGGGTGCCTCCGGGGGTGACGACCAGACCATTCTTAAAAACAATATCCGCGCTTTTCGCAGCCATTTTCGTATCCCAGCTCGGTTTGTGACTTACTTTCTCGCCTCAGCCAGATAGCTCAAATCGATGGCGCCATCGACCGGCGGAGGCGCCTTTGGCAGGCCGAAGTCTTTCCAGCTCTCCGCAACCTTGCGCGCGCCCTGCAGATCGACACCGCCGTCGCGCGGAATCGTCTTTTTGGTTTTTATATAAAGCGCGTAGGTTTTTTCCGCTTCCTCTTTATCCGACTTCGTGCGCTCGGCGAGCGCGCGAACCGCAGCGTCTTTGTTTTTTGGATCGTAGAAAAACTCGCAAGCTTTTAGATAGGCGCGCAGAAAACGCACCACGAGCGGGCGGTTCTTTTGCGCCCAGTCGCGCCGCGCGCCTGTGATCGTATACTGGAAGTTGTCGACGTAGTCGGTTGAGAGGCCGAGGGAGTTGAACCCGGACGACAGTGCGATGAAATCCGACGGTTGGTTGACCAACGCGCCCGCCACTCCGCCGTTCTGCACCGCCGCGAGACGCTGGGGCGCACCGCCGAGACCGATCAACTCGTAATCAGCGGGTGTCAGGCCGTTGGCTGCCAACATGCGCACGAAAATATAATTTAGCGGGTCGGTCGGTCCCGTTACCGCCAGTCGTTTTCCCTTCAGGTCAGCGTAGCTCTTGATGGACGGATGAACGATCAAGGTATAGATCGGCACGGTGGAGTCTCCGGCAATGACGACGAGATCGGCTCCCGCCGAATTGGCGCCGAGTAGATTCACCAGATTCATCTGAGCGATATCCGTCGAACCGCCAACCAGTGCCTGTGTGGCAGCGGTGGTGTTGCCGCCGATCACGCGCTTGAAGTCGATGCCCTCTTTGACGAAAAAGCCTTCCTGCTCGCCGATCAAAAAGGGCCACGTGGACGCCGTCAGAACGATGTTGCCATAATTGATCGGCGTTAATTTAGGGCTTGGCTGCGCGTGAGCGAAAGCCGTTGCGATCGAAAGGGCAAGCAGGATAACGCACGCCAGTCGTATGAGAGCACGATGCATCGTCTGACCTCCTCTCGTCGATGGAGACGTTGAGCGTTACGGAACCAGGCTACTATTTCAAAACGCGATACTACTAGGACTTCAATCCCTCGACAAATCGCTCGTTTTTGAGCCGCTCGATAATCGAACCGTCGACGAATTCCTTCGGGTCACGTCGCGGCGCGTCAGGATATTCTTTGCCAAAATTTTCGAGAATCAGCTTGATGCCGTCCAGCGTCGGCGCGATGTAATCCGGCATCAGCGATGCGACGAAGTCAAATTCGGTCGCCATCAGCTTGGGATCGGTGATTTTCATGTATTTGCCGATGATGCGCTCGCTATCGGCGCGTTGGCGTTTCAATGTGACGATCGATTCCGTTGCGCATTTCATGTAACGATAGGCGAGCTCGCGGTTTTTGTTCAACCAGCTTTCTTCCACCACTACGGACGTCCAGGGAAACGGAATGGCCATTTGCTGCGCGGTGGCGAGCACGCGAAAACCGAGAGCGCGCGCGTTATCGGTGGCGGCGGCGCCGAGGAAGGTATACTGGATGGTGCCGGCCTTGAGCGCGGCGACGCGACTCGAATCGCCGCCCATCTGCAGCATTTTCAAATCGCGCTCGACGTTGAGTCCGTTTTTCCGGAAGAGATAGCGAAATCCTTGGTCAGTGGACGATCCGAAGCGCGAGATTCCAGCAAATTTGCCGGCCAGATCGGGAATCGCTTTGATATCCGGGTGCACGACAAGATTGGACGCGAGCCACGGCAGCGGGTTGCCGAGAATGGTGAGCTTGACTCCCCTCAGACGCGCTTCGATCGACACCGGGCCGCCGCCGGCGATTTGCACGCTGCCGCCCACCAAGGCGGCGATATTCATGGTGCCGCTGTTGATATAGAGCAATTCGCCTTCGAGTCCGTGCTTGGCGAAAATGCCTTTCTCCTGCGCGACCCAAAGAAATGCTTGGGTCGCATTGACCGCTGAATACGAAATGCGTAGCTTGTCGGCGGCAAAACTCTCTTGAGCAAAGCCCAAACCCCCGATTAACAGCAGCAGCGCGAGAGCGTAGCGAATCCTTATCAAGTTTGTCATGCGATTGTGGATACAGGGATGGCCCGCCGCGGTCAAGCGGTTTCCAGCGCATGGGGATTTGCGAGCTTGATTACACAGAGATGAAAAGTGAGCTGCAGTGCGTTCGGAGCGATTTTGGGTCCTTATGGGTGTTTCGACGAGTAGCGGCAGCAAAAAATCTCGCAGGCGGATAATCGAGGCGGAAGGATTTGAGGAGCAATGAAACACAACCGATCCCGGTCGTTTCTTGACATTTCGAAAGGCGCTTTGTTACGAAGGAACACCAATCACAAACGGAGCGTCTAATGCGGCTAAACGGCAAAATCCCCGCGCGAACCCTGTGTTGCTTGTTGGTTCTCTGCTGCGCAGTCTCTTTCGTCGTGTCTGGCTACGCCCAGACTATCGATGAGACTTACAAGCAGGCGTTGAAGGAAGGCGGCGCCCTGAATGTCTATGGCACTTTGACGCCGGACACTGCGACTAAAGTTTTACCGGTCTTCGAAAAGCGCTTTCCCGGCGTCAAGACCGTCAACACCGGAGCGAGCTCGGACAAAATCGTCGCACGTGCGATTTCCGAAGCACGCGGCGGCAGAACCATCGGCGACGTTTTCCACATGAACCTTGAAAATATCATCCAGGTGCATGAACAGGGTCTGGTGCTGGAGAAATTGCCGCCGGAAGCCGAAGTTTTTGCCAATCATCTGAAGGGCACTTACTGGGTGGCGACCCGGTTCAATACTTTGGTGGCGGCGTGGAATACTCAATTGGTAAGCAAAGCCGACGAGCCGAAAAACTTCGAAGATTTCGCCGACCCGAAATGGAAAGGGAAGCTTCTCGCCGAGCCGCGGGATGCCGAGATTTTGATCGCCTTGGCCGAGCAGAAGTATAAAAACGCCGACGCCGCCATCGCATTGTTCAAAAAAATTGCCGCGAACAGCGTTGAGTTCCACAGCGGGCATCCTCAGCTGGTCGAACTCTTGATGGCGGGACAAGGCTCGGCTTGCCTCACCTGTTATACTCATCATCTATTGCCGCGAATGCAGAAAGGCGCGCCGCTCAACTATTTGCGCAATCTCGGAGTCGGTTTGATCAGCGCGACGGCGGTCTTCAAAAACGCGCCGCACCCGAACACGGCATGGTTGTTTCATCGCTGGGCCGCTTCAGACGAAGGTCAAAAAACTTTCGGCATTGAGGGCCGCATACCGGCAAATCCGAAAATCGAGCCCACCGAACCGATCGGCGTCACGACCGTGTACGGCTTGGGCGAAAAAGAATACCGGGAATTTGCCAAATACGAAAAAATTTGGAAGCAGATTTTCAGCTTGAGATAGGCGGTAGCAGTCCGATTCATTTATAAGCATCGACAGGAGGGAGCATGGCAACTCGTTGGTTGTTCAAAACGGAACCGAGCGTTTACTCGTATCAGCAATTGGAGAAGGACAAGAAAACAGTATGGGATGGCGTGGCGAACAATCTCGCGCTTAAAAATCTCAAAGATATTAGAAAGGGCGAGCAGATTTTTATTTACCATACCGGCGACGAAAAAGCGGCGGTGGGAGTGGCGCGGGCGCTGGGCGGTGCCTACTCGGATCCCGAAAAGGACGATCCTAAAATGCTAGTGGTGGATATCGAAGCGGTACGCGCGTTGAAGCGACCCGTAGCGCTTGCCGAAGTTAAAGCTCACCCCAAATTGAAGAATTTTGATCTCGTACGAAACTCGCGATTATCAATCATGAAGGTCAGCGACGAGCAATGGGAAATCATGGAAGGCATGGCCAAAGGCTAGCGTCGTGTATCAAACTCTAAATGATGACAACGGCTGAGGTCGTAGTCAAAATCTCTCCCAATCTTACTCTTTCAAAGGGGGAATTTTCCGCACGCTGCTTTGTTTGGTATCGGAAGAGAATTATACCGAACTCTAGTTTTCAGCACTGTGTTCTCGGTCTTTTTCTTTCGCGCCGTAGCGGATGACCCGGTCGCGCCCGGCGTTTTTCGCGCTGTACAAGGCTTTGTCGGCGGCGCGTAATAATTCGCCGGGATCGAAGTCATGTTCGTCGGCCTGGGCAATGCCGGCCGAAAGCGTAGGAGCCGGCAGGAACTCGCCGCCGTGCTGAATCTGCACTTCCTTTAACTGGGCACGGATCTGTTCGATGCGCTGCTCGGCGTCGACTAACGATGAATCCGGCAGAACAATGACAAACTCTTCGCCGCCATAGCGGCAGAGAATATCGCTTTTACGGAGTTTTGCGCGCATCAGTCGGCCCAATTCCCTGAGCAGAGCATCCCCCGCATCGTGTCCATGGGTATCGTTGAAGCGTTTGAAATTGTCCAAATCGAGCATGGTGAGACAAAGAGGCGATTTTCGCCGCCGCGCGCGGTGCAACTCGCGCACCAACATTTCTTCCAGGTAACGGCGGTTGAATAATCCGGTCAGCGGGTCGTGAATCGCTTCGGCGCGGAGTTTCTCGCGCAATTTGAGATTTGACAAGGAGAGCTTGATCGACTCGCTCACGGTGACCGCCAGTTGGAGTTGACCGATTTGATGGTCACTGGTATGGGCTGGTGCTCCGGCGAGACAAAATACCCCGAGAATTTCACCTTGGACGGTCAACGGCACGCAGAGATACCGGGTGTTCGGGTGACTGACAAAGTGACGGCAGAGCAAACCGGTCTCAGCGTTCGCGACTTCGTGCAACTGACCCCGTCTCAACGCCCAGCAGTCGTCAAGCGAGAAAATGGGATCCCCAAGGGAGCCGGTGCCCCAGCGCGCGACAATTTCGAGATATCGACCGGAGGCCTGCAAAACCGCGAGACAGCCGGTTTGCCTCTCGAAAAGCTCTCCGGCAGCAAAGCCGATGACCTTGTAAGCGTCCTCTTGAGAAGTGCAGCTCTGCAACAGGTCATCCATGCTGATGAGCGACTGCATTTCCCGATCGCGCCGCTGCAACTCCGTTACTAAAGCCATCAGCTCATCATTCGTTTTTCGGACGCATTCGGCTGTCCGTTTGGGTTCGGTGATGTCCCGAATCACCGCCATGACCATGCTGTCCTTGCCGGAGTGGATCGGGCTCAGCAGAATATCAACGGGAAATTCAGTCCCGTCCTTACGCCGGGCCGAGAGATCCAGGCCAATTCCCATGGGGCGAGTATGGGGATCGACGAGGTAGCCGGCGACGTGTTCGAGATGCCGATCCCGGAGTCGCTCTGGAATCAGAATATTTAGCGGCTGATGCTGGAGTTCTTTGGGCCTGTACCCGAACATTGCTTCGACTTGCGCGTTCATTTGTATGATTTGGCCACCATGATCGATCACCACGATTGCGCTTGGGAAAGCTTCGAAGAGGGCGCGCGCCATTTCGGCAAATTGAATCTCGCTGAGATCACGAGTGATTTTGCAAAATCCGATAAGTCTTCCGTTCTGCGATTTCACCGGCGCGATGATCACATTGCCATAAAAACGTGATCCGTCTTTGCGCACTTGCCAGGTCTGCGCCTGATGGCGACCTTGGAGGGTCGCCATCTCGAGCGCGTGATCTGGCAGGCCGCCGTCGAGATCATCGGGCGAATACAGGCAAGAAAAGTGCTTGCCGATGATCTCATCGGTTTGATACCCGTGCAGCCGCTCAGCCTCGGTATTCCAGCTCGCGATATCTCCTTTCGGTGTCACGGTGATCACGGAATAATCGTTGGCTGTATCGAGTAGCAGGCGAAGCGTTTGTTCGTGCTCTGCTACGATCTGAGGGTCTTGCCCTACGGAATTGTCGGGCGTGTTGTCCTGCCGCCGGTGTTTTCTTTTCTTTTTTTGGCTTTCCAAGTCTACTCGTACCCTAGGCGCTCGAGCTAATGGTTACTGCAGCGATCTCAAGGATGAAACGTCCGACCATCATCTGGCGAGCAGAACTGCGCGCGGGATCGCAAGTGATTGTACGATTAGCAAACCCACGCCGACAACGATTCGATTTTGAGCAATCCGTGTTTGCTCTACTTTAACAGAAGAGTTCCCAGTTTCCGAGCAGAGTTTAGAAAGCGAATTCTTGGTGCCTTGAAGGAATAGGCGATTCTGCGATAACTTGGCGTAGGAAAAACCAAAAAGCGAGAGAATCCCTATGGCGGACGAACACAAACACACTCATCAACAAGACGAGGATCGCGAGCATCATGTTCATGAGCATCAATCCGAAAGCCACAGCCACACACACGGTGCTGCGCACGGACATGAGCACCCGCATTCTCATGCGGTGGACCATAGCCACGATCACCATCATCATGATCATGAGCACGGTCATGAAAATGATCATACGCATGCGCACGACCACGGCCACGATCATATCGACGAGCACGCTCACGGTCATACTCATAGCCATGAGCACAAGACTCGGTTTCACGATCCGGCGCACGCGGCGGAATTCGACCAACGCGGGCTGTCAGGCATTCGGGCTTCGTTGACGGACAAATTGATCGAAATGCTCGCGCTCAAGGGCGGCGAGCTGGTGCTCGATTTGGCCACCGGGACGGGTCGCGTCGCCCGGCCACTCTCGAAGCAACTCAAAGACGGAAAGGTCGTCGGGGTAGATCAAGCGTTGGCGATGCTCAACGTCGGTCACCAGCACAAAGATCCGATTCCACATTATGTGCAGAGCGCCGGCGAGGCGGACAAATTGCCATTCAAGACGAACACGTTCGATCGGGCGTTTGTGTCGTTCAGCTTGCATCATTTCGGCAATCCGTCGGGAGTCGTTGGCGAAGTGCTGCGCGTGCTCAAGAACGGCGGCCGTTTCGTCGTGGTGGATCCGATTATCGAGGAAGCCAAGGATGTGGTGGACATCGCGCTCGAAGCGAAAATCAACCAGGTTTTCCGCCGCACCCACGGCGAAGATTTTCGCTATCACACCGCGAGCAGCATTCAGCGTTTGCTGACCAAAGCCGGCTACCGCGTGCCGCGCACCAATATTTTGTCCTATTCATTCAATCAGGAAGGCATGGATGGCATCCCCACCGGCCGGCACTGGCTCGAAGCGGCTTTGGAAATTGAGAAGGAGAATCCAGAGCTGGCCGAGCGCATGAAGAAGAATTATTTTGCATGGCATTCGCACGGCGATCACACGCACGTGAAAGGAAGTTTCTCTTACGCGCTGATCACCGGAGTGAAGCCGGCGTGAGTTCAGTGCTGAGCTATGAGTGCTGAGAGCTGAGGTTTCGGATTCGTCAGAATACGGCGTGCGGTGCCCCTTTGTATGAGGAACAGCAGCGATGAAAAAAGCTGATTTTCGAACGTTTTACCGCGATGCGCATGCTGTCGAATGTCTCACCGAACGGGAAAAGATGCTGATCGGACTGACGGTCGCAATGATGCAGCTCTGCGATCCCTGAGTGGATCGGCGCCTTGCGGACGCAAGGAAAGCGGGGATGACCGAAGAAGAATTGGATGCCGCCGTGGACGTCATCGCCGCCGTAGACGCGGGCGTGCTTCAGTCGCTCAATCAGCGAATCAAGCAACGGCAAAAATCCTAAAAACGGTCGGTCCGATATCCGGGTATGAGCGCCGATACGGTTCGAATCTGGATCGCGCTCATTACACCCGCGGCTACCGAGTAAAAATCCGAAGCTCAAGGATAGTGTTAACGGTCCGAAAGAGATCTTGACCGAGCGCTAGTACGCTGTATTCCCGTTGGATGTATTAGAATTTTCGCGCACGCGATTAAGTCTCAAACTGCCAAATCGAAGCGCTGAGGGCGCCTCTTAACTGACGTTTTGGCTGTTAAAAACAGTTTGCGCGATCGCCAGGGCTTCCTCTTGAATGCGCTTGAGGTGCTCTTCCGAGGTGAGGCTTTCAGCGTAAATCTTGCACAAATCTTCCGTCCCCGAAGGCCGCACGGCGAACCAGCCGCTGCGCGCGGCAACTTTTAGACCGCCGATTTCTGCGCCGTTGCCGGGAGCCTTGGTCAGTTTCGCGAGAATCGGCTCACCGGCTAGCTCCGATGCCTGCAAGGTTTCCGGGCGCAGCGATTTTAGTGCCTGCTTCTGGGCCGCTGCGGCCGGCAGATCCATACGCGCGTAATAAGGACGGCCAAGCGCATTCGCCAGATCCTCATACCAAACGCCGGGATCGTGGCCGGTCGTGGCGATAATTTCCGCCGCCAGCAGACATAGAATAATGCCGTCTTTGTCCGTCGTCCAAACCGTGCCGTCGCGGCAAAGAAAACTCGCGCCGGCGCTCTCTTCGCCGCCGAAACAGATCGACCCGTCGAACAAGCCCGGCGCAAACCATTTAAATCCGACTGGAACTTCGAACAGGTGTCTGCCGAGCCGCTCGACGACCCGATCGATAAGCGAGCTGCTCACGAGCGTTTTCCCTACGGCGGTGTTTTTCCAATTCGGCCGGTGGTTGAGCAAATAGTGAATCGCCACCGCGAGATAATGATTCGGGTTCATCAATCCTTGAGTCGGCGTGACGATGCCGTGTCGATCGGCATCGGCGTCATTTCCCACCGCCACCTGGAACTTTTCTTTTATCTGAACCAATCCCGCCATGGCGTACGGACTCGAACAGTCCATCCTGATTTTGCCGTCGTGATCCACCGTCATGAAACGAAACGTCGGATCGACTTTTTTATTGACAACGGTCAACTCGAGACGATACCGTTCGCCGATATTTTCCCAATAGCCAAGGGCCGCGCCTCCCAGCGGATCGACACCAAGCTTAACCCGCGCAGAGCGAATCGCATCCATATCGATGACGGCGCTCAAATCATCGACATACGGACGCAGTAAATCCTCCTGATGTGTGGTCGATGCCTGGAGCGCCACACCATAGGAGACTCGTTTCACGTCCGGATTACCGGTACGCAGCAATTCGTTGGCCCGATCCTGTATCCACTCCGTGATATCCGTATCGGCGGGTCCGCCCTCGGGTGGATTGTATTTGAATCCGCCATCGGCAGGGGGATTGTGCGACGGCGTCACAACGATGCCATCCGCCAAATGATCTTTTCTCTTTCCATTGTGAGTTAAAATCGCTCTGGAGATCGATGGCGTCGGCGTAAAGCCGTCGTCGCGCTGAATGACGGTTTCCACGCCGTTCGCCGCGAGCACCTCGAGCGCGCTTCGCTGCGCGGGTCCCGAGACGGCATGGGTGTCTTTACCCATGAACAACGGCCCGGATATTTTCTTCATCGCACGGTAATCACAGATCGCTTGCGTGATGGCGAGAATGTGCGCCTCGTTGAGACTGCCGTCGAGCGGACTGCCCCGATGACCGCTGGTGCCGAAGCTCACTCGCTCGTGCGGATTACTGATATCTGGAACTCTCTCATAATAAGCTCGTTCGAGCGCACCGACATCGATTAAGATCTCCTCGGGCGCCGGTTTTCCTGCCAAGGGATGGATCGCCATGGGAATTTCCTTCTGAACCGCAGATGACTCGCGATGTGATTTGCTAGGTGATTTATACAATGGCGGAAACCCGGATGATAGCGGTTAGTGGTGGGGGATGAAGTTCGAAAAGGTGAGCAGCGCTCGGCAGGCTTTCGTCCGGCCATAAGCAGCGAGCCGCCGCAGCTTGACGCCCTGACATGAAGAATGACTGATGCGCAGCTTTAGTTGTGGAGCGGCGCGTTCCAGATTTTGAACGCCGGCGACTCGCGGTAATATCCGAGCACATTCAGAGTTGCCGTATCGAGGAGGAAATTTTCGCCATAGCTTGCCGACAGATTGATCCAGCGCGCCGCCAGAACGCGAAGAATGTGACCGTGCGAAAACAGCACGACATTTCCATCCACGGCCCGGACTCTCGAGACAATCCGATCGGCTCGAACACTGACTTCCGGCGGCGATTCGCCGCCTGGACAGCCATCGCGAAACACGGACCAGTCGGGCCTCGTCTGCCGAATTTGGTCGGTCGTCAGGCCTTCGTATTCGCCGTAGTTCCATTCCATAAGATCTCGATCGATGCTGGCGAGCGTACCGAGTCCTGCAAGGTCGCAGGTGTCGCGCGCCCGCTGGAGCGGACTGGTGAAAACCGTGACAAACTTTTCCCTGGCAAGAATCGGCTGCAGCTGGCGCGCGAGCTTTCGGCCATTCTCGGTGAGCGGAATATCAGTGACTCCGGTGTGCCGCCCGTTCAGGCTCCATTCGGTTTCGCCGTGACGCAGCA
>Ga0310810_10009149_pt1 | contig 11452 bp, 9 predicted proteins | sample NCmetagenome_FD_207641 | JGI IMG/M metagenome (GOLD analysis project Ga0310810, IMG submission 207641) | Soil microbial communities from experimental microcosm in Duke University, North Carolina, United States - NC | ecosystem: Engineered > Artificial ecosystem > Soil microcosm > Unclassified ... | reverse complement strand
GGGACGCCGGAGCCGAGCGCCTTGCCAACCGACACGAGATCCGGCGCCCAGCCGAGCGCCTGGAAGTGGAATGGATGACCCGTTCGACCGAGTCCTGTCTGTACTTCATCCGCGATGAGCAGCGTTCCTGTCTCTCGGCACGCCTCGGCTATGGCCTCGGCGAAAGTGCGGGAAAGGGGACGCACACCGCCTTCACCCCGAATCGGTTCCACGATGACGGCAGCGGTGCGGTCAGTGACCGCCGCGAACAGCGCGTCGGGAGAGCTCGTCTCGACGAACGTCACGGGCCCCAAGAGCGGCTCGAACGGTGTGCGGTAGTGCTCGTCGTAGGTCACCGACAGCGCACCCATCGTGCGCCCCGCGAACGCGTGCTCGAGGGCGACGAACCCCGTCCGGTCCTTGACGCCCTGCGTATGCCAGTAGCGCCGGGCAAACTTCAGACACGCTTCGTTCGCCTCCGCGCCGCTGTTGCAGAAGAACGCCCGCGACATCCCCGAGAGCGCCGTGAGGCGCGAGGCCGCCTCCGCCTGATAGGGGTGGTAGTAGAGATTTGACGTGTGCAGCAGCGTCTTCGCCTGATCGGCGATGGCCGCCGCAAGGCCGGGATGGGCATGGCCAAGCGACGCGACGCCGATGCCGGACACGAAGTCGAGATACTCGCGGCCATCGACGTCGTACAAACGCGGTCCCTCGCCACGCACGAACGCCACCGGCTGACGGCGGTAGGTGTGAAGGACGTACTGGGATTCGCGCGCTTGTATGCTGTCGAAAGTCGTTTTCATCGCACCACCTGCGTGCACCCTGCAAGACGTGCGGAAGCATCGGCCAGGGTGCCCAACCGAGTCTTCCGGCCATCGGCGATGACGATGTCGCCAACGCCTCCGTGTAAGGCTGCACGACAGGCCTGCAGCTTGGCCACCATTCCCTTGTTCGCCGTCCCCGCCTTCACCAGCCGTGCGGCATCCCGTGTCGTCAGTCGCTCGATGGTGTTCCCCTGCCCATCGAGGACGCCCGATGTGCCGCCGGCGATCACGAGCCTCCGCGCGCCCAGCGCCGAGGCGAGATGTGATGCCAGGGTGTCCGCGTTGACGTTCAACAGCTGTCCGTCCCGCGTGGCGCCGATGCACGCCACGATGGGCACATAGCCGCGCGCGAGGAGATCGGTCAGCAACCGCGGCGCACCATTGCGAACCGGCGCACCGACCAGGCCGAGATCGACGCGCTCACCAGCGACCGATACGATCGGCGCGGCCCGCTTCATCGTTGCGACCGTCGCGTCGGCGCCGGTCAGGCCCACCGGGTGCGCGCCTGCCTTGCGGACCGCTGCGACGAGCCTGGTGTTGATTGCACCAGCCAACACGGCGACCACGACGTCGAGAGTTCGCGCATCGGTCACACGAAGTCCATCGACCTGCTGCTTCGGAATGCCAGCCGTGTTCAGCGCCGAGTCGATCTCCTTGCCGCCGCCGTGGACGACCACCACGGACGCCTTTGCCGACAGCTCCGCGATCGCGTTCGCAACGGAGCGCACGTCTGCGGGCTGCTCGAGCAGCTCACCACCGAGTTTGAGCACGAGGGCCGGCTTCTTGGTGCCGCGGGCCTGCGGCCGCGTCGTCGGTTTCTTCACAGCAGGCCTGTCCGTTCGTCGAGATCCAGCATGACGTTGAGGTTCTGCACGGCGGATCCCGCGGCCCCTTTGATCAGATTGTCGATGGTCGCCACGAGCACGATGCGATGGCGCTCGGCATCCACCTTCCAGCCGATGTCGCAGAAGTTGGTGTGGGCGACGTGCTTGATCTCGGGCAGCGTCCCACCCGTGAGGCGCACAAACGGCGCATCGGCATAGGCCGCCGTCAACGATTCGGCGACCTGCGGCTCGGTCGTTCCCGGTTTCAACCCTCCGTAGATCGTCTCGAGGATCCCGCGATCGAGCGGGACGAGGTGCGGGACGAACGTGACGCTCGACCCGAGCTCCTGCTCGATCTCCGCCGTGTGGCGGTGATTGAAGACGGAGTACGCGGCGACGCTGCCGTGGTTTTCCGAGAAATGCGTCCGATCCGAGGGCGTCTTGCCGGCGCCGGAGATGCCCGACTTGGCGTCTACGACCACCGGTCCGTCGATGAGCCGGGCGTGGTAGAGCGGCTCGAGCGCGAGCAGCGCGGCCGTCGGATAACAGCCCGGATTGGACAGGAGGCGCGCGCGACGAATGTCGGCCTGATGCCCCTCGGTCAGCCCGTAGACCGTACCCTCGGGCAGGCTGGCCGTCGCCGGGTACCAACGCTGGCGATCGGTGGCACTCCGAATCCGGAAGGCGCCGGACAGATCGATGACGCGAACGCCGCGATCCAGCAACTTCGGTGCGAGCTCGGCGGAGGCGGCCTCGGGCAGCGCGAGGAACACGACGTCGGACTGACTTGCGAGGCGGTCGACGTCAAGCGGTTCGACCGCGCCATCCCAGATGCGCGCCAAGGCCGGCAGCGGCCGTGGTGCGCTCGTGGCGCCCGATGACATCGCCGCGGTGAGGGCGACGCGGGGGTGGCGTGCAAGGATGCGCACCAGCTCGTGCCGGCGGCGCCGGCGCGATCTCGTTCGAGTGGGGACGTTAGGGCCATCGGAATCCGGTGACTGCCAAAGAATATTTATACAGTCGAATGTATAAACAGTCAAGTTTTGCGTTATGCTGTTCATTCGAAGGTGACGTCAGAGAGACATCCATGAAAGCGCGACGCCAAACGGCCATCCTCGACATTGTCCGGCACGAGCCGGTCCGGAGCCAGGAGCAGCTCCGGCACATGATCAGGGCCTCCGGTTTCGACGTGACGCAGGCGACACTGTCGCGCGATATCCGTGAGCTCGGTCTCGTCAAGGGAGGTGCGGACGGCGCCTATCAGCCGCAGGGCCGCGTCGAGGTGAACGGGCATACGGCGAAGGCGATGTTTCAGCGTGCGCTCGTGTCGCAGCTGCGGCGCATCGATCGTGTCCAGCAGCTCGTGCTCCTGAAGACCGGCCTCGGTCACGCCCAGTCGCTGTGCGCGGCGCTCGATGGCGCCGAGCTGCCCGATGTCGTCGGCACGCTCGCTGGGGAAGACACGATTCTGATCATCACCCCGGACGCGCGTCGTGCGCGGACGTTGGTCAAGCGACTCGAGGAGATGTCACACCCATGAGCACGATCCTGCTCGCGTATTCCGGCGGGTTCATGTCATCGAATGCCGTGCATTGGCTGGCCGAAACCTACGCGGCCGATGTCGTGACGGTGACGCTCGACGTCGGCCAGGGCGATGACCTCGGTGCGCTCCGCTCTCGCGCCATGTCATGCGGTGCCAGGCGTGCACACGCGATCGATGCGCGCGAAGAGCTCGTGCGTGAGTTCCTGCTGCCGTCACTGGTACGCGGCCCGCTGCATGAGGGACCGAGCATCGCCGAGTTCACGCGTCCGCTCATCGCGCGGAAGCTGATCGAAGTGGCCCGCATCGAGGGCGCGTCCATCGTCGCCCATGGCGCCCTCGATGGTTCGCTCGATGCGGCGATTCGCGCGCTCGATCCGGGCATCACGATTCTGGCGCTCGCACGCGAGTGGAAGTTGGATGCCGCGCAGTTGTCAGACTTTGCGCGATCGCACGGTGTCTCGCTGCGGCCGGCGTCCGAGCCCGAGTGCCGCATCGATCAGAGTCTCTGGGGCAAGACCATCAGTTTCCGCGACCGCGATGGACGGCCGAGCGCGGCGCATTTGAAGCCGTTGTCTGCGGTGAACGAGCCGTCACGCATCGATATTCAGTTCGAGGCCGGAGTTCCGGTGTCGATCAACGACGTCCCGATGCCTCCGGTGGAACTGGTCGAGAGCGTTGCGCTCATCGCCGGGCAGCACGGCGTCGGCCGTCTCGAGAGCACCAGCAACGGCCGTACGGTGGTGTACGACGCACCCGCCGCCATGGTGCTCCATACCGCTCACGCCGCGCTTGGCGATCGCACCGGCGTCGTGCGTCTGTCAGTCCTCCATGGTGGTTGCACGGTCGTCAGTCGCAACACAGAAGTGGTGACCCTCGCGTGACACTCTGGTCCGGTCGTTTCGATACCGCTCCCGATCCTGCCGCGTTCGATTTCGGTATCTCCTTTGGCTTCGATCGTGCGCTCTTCGAAGACGATGTGACGGGGAGCATCGCATGGGCACACGCGCTCGCCGCTGCGGGCGTGCTCTCGGCCGATGACACGGCGGCAATCGTCTCGGCGCTGGGCGACATTCTCGCCCACGGCCGCAGCAACCCATCGTGGGTGGTGGGACCCGATGAAGACGTCCACAGCTTCGTCGAGCGTCAGCTCGTCGAACGCGTCGGAGACGCCGGACGGCGTTTGCATACGGGCCGTTCGCGCAACGAACAGGTCTCACTGGATCTCCGGTTGTACCTGCGCCGCCGCCTCGGGCTGCTCCAACAAGCCGTGACGAAGCTGGTGGCCGCGTGCGCCGATCAGGCCGAGCGCGCAGGGTTGGCGTTGATGCCGTCCTATACGCACCTGCGCCGGGCCCAACCCGTGCTCGTCGCGCACTTCTTTCTGTCCCATGCGGCGGCGCTCCGGCGCGATCACGCCCGGCTGGCTCTCGCGGCGCAGGAAGCGGACTCGCTGACACTGGGATCAGGCGCGATCGCCGGGACGAGCTACGGCATCGATACCAGTGTGCTGGCGCGCGCACTTGGCTTCTCGCGTGTCGTCGCCAACAGCATGGACGCCTCGTCCGACCGTGACTTCGTCGCCACTTTCCTCTACGCGGTCTCGCTCGGCATGGTGCACTTGAGCCGCATGGCCGAGGATCTGATCATCTTCACGGGGGAGGAGTACGGCTTCTTCGAGCTCGCCGACGCGTCGGCAACCGGCAGCAGCATGATGCCGCAGAAGAAGAACCCGGATCCGCTGGAGCTCGTACGCGGCAAGACCGGCCGCGCGATCGGTCGTCTCACCGGCTGGCTCGCGACGATGAAGGGGTTGCCCGGCGGGTACAACAAGGACCTGCAGGAAGACAAAGAGGCCGTGTTCGACGCGGAGGCCACCTACGCGGCATCACTGGCTGCGACCCACGCGGTGGTGTCGCGGTTGTCGGTGAACGCCGATCGATCCGGTCACGCGGCATCCGGACTGCTGCTGGCGACCGATGTCGCCGATTATCTGGTTGCGCGAGGCATGCCGTTCCGCCGCGCACATGAAGTCGTGGGCGCGATGGTCCGAAAGCTGCTCGCTGAGGGTCGCGACTTCAGCACGTTGAGCATGGCCGAGTGGCGCCAGGCGAGCGAGATGTTCGGCGAGGATGCGCCGAAGGCGGCAACAGCGCTTGCGTCGGTTCAGGCGCGGCGCACGCCGCAATCCACGAATCCTGACGCCGTGCGTGCCGCGCTCGACGACTGTCGCAGGTGGGTGCAGTCGCCGGGCCAGTGAGTTCTCTTTTTGGGAATTTGCGGTTTGGGGTTACACTCAGACAGACCTTCACTCTGATTTCACCCGCCCCGCCCTGAAGGTTACTTCCGGGGGAGTTTCATGCAGCAGCGCCGGGTCCGGCTCGGTGACGTTCTAGACGATTACTGTTCGCGCGAGCGCCGTATCACCAATCATGCGGTCGTCGCGATGATCGACGACGAGGTGAAGCAGACACGCTGCACCACCTGTGACGCCGAGCATGAGTACAAGCACGCCAAGATTCCGGTCCCGCGGCGCAAGAAGCCGGGGGGGGCAGCTGCTCAGGCCGAGCCAGTGGATGCACCCAACCTGGTTGCACCCGACGCGATCGAGGAGATCGCAGATCTCCCGCCTGAGACCATAGAAGTCGCCAAACAGCCCGAGCCCGCGGAGTCCGTGGAGGTCGAGGAGCCGGCCGCGCCGGTGGGCGAGGACGAGTGGCCTGTACATCGGCCACTGATTCGCGCAACGTTGCCAAGGCCCGAAGGTCAGGCCCCAGAGCGGAAGCCAACAGATTTCACCATCCGGCAAACCGGTGGACGTTTCGAAGAGCGCAACGGCAATCGATCGCGCGGCAACAAACACACCCGGCATGCTCAAGGGCAGTCGTCGGGGTCCTCACGCTTTGGATCGTCGCGCTCCGGCTCTGGGCCGTCTTCGCGGCAAGGCGGGCATCATTCGGGGAATCCACAGCGCCAGGGCAATCGTCCGGGGCCGTCATCTGGTCAACGAGGCGGCGGACGACCGGGTCAGGGCGGCGGCCATCGATCGGGTCAGAACCGCGGCCCCAAACGCGGACGGTAGGCCTCCTTCAGCTCCGGCCCATCGTGCATCGCCGGATGCCAGCACACTATGAGCGACTTCACCGGTAAACATGGCCTCATCGTCGGTGTGGCCAACAAGCGCTCGATCTCGTGGGCCATCGCCCAGGCGGTCGCGCGTGGCGGGGCGCGCCTGGCCCTCACCTACCAGGGTCGCTTCGAGGAGCACGTGCATGAATTGTCGCAGGGTCTCGAGCAGCCACCGCTCGTGCTGCCGTGCGACGTGTCTTCGGACTCGGATATCGCGTCGGTCCTCGAAAAGGTGGATCTGGAATTCGGCGGGCTCGATTTCGTCGTGCACGGCGCGGCATTCGCCCCCCGCGAAGAATTGGAGGCGCCGTTCACAAACACCACTCGGGAGGGATTTCGAGTGGCGCTCGATATCTCCGCTTACTCGCTGATCGCCCTGACGCGCGCCGCGATGCCACTCTTTGAGAAGCGAGGCGGCGGTTCCGTCGTCACGCTGTCCTATCTCGGAAGCCAGCGGGTGTTTCCCAATTACAACGTGATGGGTGTCGCGAAGGCTGCGCTCGAGGCGACCGTGCGTTACCTCGCTGCGGACGTCGGACCGAAAGGCGTGCGCGTCAACGCGGTCTCGGCAGGCCCAATCAAGACACTCGCGGCGGCGGGCATCAAGGGGTTCACGAACATCCTGCACGTTTATCCGGATCGCGCGCCACTGCGGCGCAACGTCGAGACCTCGGAAGTGGCCGATACCGCTGCCTTCCTCTTGAGCGACGCGGGCAGGGGCATCACCGGCGAAGTCATCTTCGTCGACGCCGGGTATCACGTCACCGGGATGTAGCCGGCGAACGTTCTGCTAGGAGGCCGCGCGAGTATGTGGTACGACCGGAGCTTCTGCTGCGGATCTCGACCGCTCGTCGCGCTTGTGGATCACCTTGTTGCGATACATACGGCGATCGGCCTTCGCCATCAGCACTTCGTAGCTGCTGCCGTCGTGGGGGAACACGGCGGCGCCGGCGCTGATTGAGAGCGGCACGCGGACTCCGACCTTCGCCTCGAAGACGAGACTCTCGACCGCTTCCTGCAACTCGAGCCTTTTGTATTCCGCCTCGTCCCACCCGCATCCAGCCAGGACGACGATGAACTCGTCGCCGGCATAGCGCACGCACACGTCATACGGACGAATGCCGCCGCGCAAGACCTGCGCGATCTCACGCAGCGCCCGGTCGCCGACGTGGTGACCGAACGTGTCGTTGATGTCCTTGAAATCGTTCAAGTCCATCACGAGGAGCGACACCTCTGTGTTGCCACGTTCCGCGCGCGACAACTCGCGTCCGAGATGGTTGACCATGAACCGGGTGTTCGGCAGGTTGGTCAATGGGTCGGTCAGCGATGCTTCGTGCGTCTGCTCGAAGACGATCGAGTTGTGAATGACGGCCGCCGCCTGCTCACACACACGATCGAGCAGCCGCCGGTGGTCGTCGCCGTAGAAGCTCGGAGTCGTGTGATACACGCCGAGTGTGCCGATCACGCGATCGCCGAGGAGCAACGGACACACCAGCGCCGACTGCAGCGCGGTCGGCAGCGCGGAACCCGCCGCTTCGAGGTCACCACTGGGGCGCGCGTTCACGAGCGGCCGTCGGTTGCGAGCCACCCAGCCCGTGATCCCCTGCCCGCCCTTCAGCGTGAGCTGCTGCATCAACTCGTAGTCCGTGCCGGTCGCGAAGCGGCACGTCAGGAGGTTCGTGCCCTCGTCGTAGAGAAACAGCGTGCAGGCTGAGAACGGCACGAGGCTCGTGAGCTTCGACGCGATGAGCGCCATCGTGTCCGACACACCCAGGCTCGTCCCCATCGTCTGCGCGATCTGATAGAGCGCGTAAATCTCGCCGTGCGCGATGGCGATATCGTTGAAGACTGAACTCTTCTGTCTCTCTGCCCGCGGGACTTGCGCAGACGAGGCGTCGACCGGGCCGCTCTTGCGTTCCTTTTCGGCCGCGTCCAGTTCGGCCCGCACCTGCGGCAGCACGTGAACGAATGCCGCGACAGCGCGCGGGTCGAGCGCCTTGCCCGCCTCCTGTTCGATGAGGGCGAGCGCCGCTTCGAACGTCATGGCCTCGTGATAGGGACGATTCGAGGTCAGCGCATCGAAGTAATCGACCAGGAAGAGCACGCGTGCGCCGAGCGGGATGTCTTCTCCCTTGAGTCCTCGTGGATAGCCTCGTCCGTCCCAGCGCTCGTGATGATTCTGAATAAGCGGAGCGACCGCATACGGAAACGGTACAGCAGCGATGATGTCCGCGCCGACCTGCGGATGTGCCTGTACCTTCTGGAACTCTTCGGAGGTCAGAGGACCAGGCTTCGAGAGGATGTGCTCCGGGACGGCCAGCTTGCCGATGTCGTGCAATAGCGCCGCAGTCCGCACCGCTTGAGTTTCGGCGTCCGACATTCCGAGCTCGCGAGCCACTGCCGCCGCATAGAGCTGAACGCGGCGAATGTGGTTCTCGGCCGTGCCGTCCTTGGCATCGATCGCTCGCGCGAGCGCCTCGATCGTTGCCAGGTGCAGTTCGGCCAGTTGCTCGGCGCGCCTCTGCTCGGCCCGGAATCGGGCCGCAAAAATGCGATACGCGCGCAGTCCGAAGTAGAGCACCCCCCAGACGAGTGCCAGGCTCGCTAGCCAGAGCGACGGCTGGGGCATGACGTGACCCTAGCGGACGTCAGCTGGTAGCCAGATGATTGTGACGCGAGTTCTCATGGTTGTTCCCCCGATTGCCTGTTACTGACCCACTGGTACGTCGAGCATTTCGTCCGGCCAGAGCACTTCTTCGATAGCCTCGGAAGTGCTCCATACGATGTTGTCCCCGCCGCCCGTGCTCCACACGATGTTGTCCCCGCCGCTGGTGCTCCAGACGATGTTGTCGTCGGCGCTGGTGCTCCACACGATGTTGTCGTTGGCGTCGCCGGCCGTGCTCCACACGATGTTGTCGCCACCGCCGGTGCTCCACACGATGTTGTCCGCACCGGTCGACGTGCCCATCACCACGCCGTTCAGTTGCGACCCCCAGAGCACCTTCTGGCAATTCGGCCCGCCGCAGTCGTTGCCCCACACCACGTTCTGAACCGTCGCGGTGCTCCACACGATGTTGTCGCCGCTGCCGGTGCTCCACACGATGTTGTCGCCACCGCCGGTGCTCCACACGATGTTGTCGCCGCCACCGGTACTCCACACGATGTTGTCGCTGCCGCCGGTGCTCCACACGATGTTGTCGTTGGCGCCGCCGGCGGTACTCCAGACGATGTTGTCGTCGGTGCCGGTGCTCCAGACGATGTTGTCGTCGCTACCGGTGCTCCACACGATGTTGTCGTCGAGCCGCGCGCCCCAGACAACGCGCGCGCCGGCCGCTGTCGTCAGCGCGCCCCAGCGAACGGACGCGGTCCACGCGTTGCTACCCGGCAGCGGGAGACCGCCGGAGATCAGATAGTTGCCCCAGATGATGTGGCGCGACCACGGGATCCATTCACCCTGGATGCTGTCTCCCATGTCGCCGACACCCGCTGTCGGTGCCGCGAAGAACTTGGCGAGACGGACGGCGCCGCGCGCGTTCAAAATGCCCGCACCCTGCACGAGCGGGCTCGTCGCGCTCCGCTCCTGCGCCGTGTACTGCAGGATCGCCTTGACGGCATTCGGCGTGAGCTTGGGATTCGCCTCGAGCATCAACGCCACTGTCCCGGACACGACAGGCGCCGCCATGCTCGTACCGCTCAAGCTCAAGTACGGCTTGAACGAGAGATTCAGGCTCGGCGTCCCCGAGATCAGCATTCCCGGCAGCGAGGCGTACAGCAGGCTGTGAGAGTCCGTGATTGACTCGATCCCGACCCCCGGTGCTACGAGATCCGGCTTGGCCCCGAAATCGATCCAGGTCGGCCCACGCGAGCTGAACCCGGCGATCGAGTCGTTGCCACGGGCGCTCGTCGCCTGCTCGCTCGATGCACCGACGGTCAACACCCAGGGCGCATTTCCGGGCGCAGTAATGCCGCCGGTCTGAGTCACACCCTGCGCGTTTTGACCCAGATTGCCTGCCGACGCAACGACCACGATGCCGGCGTCAACCGCGCGCCGCGTGGCCAGCGTGAGCGGATCGAGCCAGTAGGATTCGGTGACCGCTGTTGCCACCGACAGGTTGATGACTCGGATGTTGTAGGTCGCTTTGACCGAGATGGCGTAATCGATCGCGGCGATCACGTCGCTCATGTAGCCGCGACCGAACTGGTCCATCACCTTCAGTCCCACGAGCCGCGCCCCTGGAGCAATCCCCCGGTGCTTTCCGCTCGAGTCGTAGCCGGTGCCAGCGATGATGCCCGCGACGTGCGTGCCGTGGCCGTATTCATCCGACGCCGAGTTCGACGACCAGATGTGTGAGGTGGCCGTGAAATCCTTGAAGTGCGCGATCCGCGTCGAGGTGCCCCAACTCCACCCGGTCTTGTACAGATCGTCGTGCCAGTTTGTAATGCCCGAATCGATGACGGCGACGCCGATGCCCTTGCCGGTCAGTCCATACTGCTGACGCGCCACCGCTGCTCCCGTCGAGTTGTTCGTCCGCTCGAGCGTCGCGAACAGGGGCCGGTCGAGCACGACCCGCGCGACTCGCGGATTCGACGCGATGTTGTCCAGATCTGCGTTGTCCACTTCAGCCACTTGCGACTTCTTGCCCAGCCGCCGGCCGGCGACGCCCCGTCGCCCGAAGGCCCGAACGTCCGTGTCATCTGTGAACTCGACGATGACCCGGCTACGGCCGCTCAACTGCTTGGCGTTGTGACGCAGGATCGGTTCCAACTTCTCGCCACGGCCTTGGGCCGAGGCCGCGGAAGCGGCAGACAGAACCACAGCCGCTACAAGAAGGGCCGTGGCAGGAGTACGGAATAGTCGTCTAATCGGCATATCGACGGCGAACTCAACCGCAAGAGTTCTGCCGTAGTTGCCGACGCCGCAGATCAAAACCGTTAAATCCATATCAAAAAAGGGTTTGCATCAAGTTGCGCCCAGGTCCACTGACCGCCACGGACCCCCAACAGAATCAAGTGTGTGCAGTACCTGCACACGGCTTTTGTTACTGGATCGGCGTAAATTGCTGTTTCTAATAGAGAAAAAGCAATTTCGTGGTTGTGTTCCAGAATGGAACGCTCAGCAACCAAAAGGAACGCGTAAATTTACCGGGAAAGAAACT
>Ga0310810_10009148_pt1 | contig 11454 bp, 7 predicted proteins | sample NCmetagenome_FD_207641 | JGI IMG/M metagenome (GOLD analysis project Ga0310810, IMG submission 207641) | Soil microbial communities from experimental microcosm in Duke University, North Carolina, United States - NC | ecosystem: Engineered > Artificial ecosystem > Soil microcosm > Unclassified ... | reverse complement strand
ACGGCGACAGTACGTCCGGTCTTCAGCTCATCCGCGACAAACACGTGCGCCGCGCCGCCCGAGCCCAGCGTGGATTTGAGCCGATAGGTTGCGCTCAGGCTCTTCGCGAGGCGATCGAAACGAGTGCTCATCATACGGCCTGCCTGTAGTCGGGTGCGGGTTCATCGCCCATGCCGAATAGACGGACGATTCCGCGAAATTGCGTCGACGGCATACGAACGGCTGTTCGCACTGCGTGGCAACGCCCTCCGCGGTCAACCGCCGCAGCGCTGGATGATCGCGTCAACGTCACGGTGCACGTCGTCGAGTACTTGGTTGCGTGATGGCTGCTGCAGGCGAACGGCAATTGACCGAAGCACCTCGGCGTGTTCAGCCGCAATGCTGCCCGGCGTGATCGGCGAACGCAGCATGTTGCTGCCAAGATCCGAGGCGAAGAATGAGGCGTTGTGAGTGCGTGCGGCCAACTCCGCCGCGGCGATCCATTGACCAAATGCGAAGGTGGACGAATCCACCAGGCCTCGCAGATGAGCTTCGATGCTCGACGCCCGCTCGATCGATCGCGCCGGCGCATCGAGCGCGAATCGCGACTGGAGCTCCTTGTATTGCAGGATGACCGGTTCGGACAATCCGATCGTGTTCAGGTCGTCGATGATTTCGCTCGTCAAGCCACGGGCGAGCGCCGTATCGCTCCTTTCGAGCGCCACCTGAAGATCGAGCGAGCGCACGCCGAGCCGGCACGCGTTCTTGAGCTCCGAAGGCTTGCTCCTGATCACGATGAGGACCGTATCGGGCAGTGCACCAGCACCACGCGTCAACGACCATTGTGGCTCGTCCCACTCGTCGGCGGCCGGTTGCGCGCTGGACGTAGCGTTTTGCGTCAGGGCCACGGCATACTGCCGTGAGAGCAGCGGTTGGTCAGAGCGCTTCACGATCGGCGGCACGACGACGGCAAGCACGGAAGCCGCGGCGAGCGGTACGGCGACAGTCCAACCCCGCCAACGCCTTGCGGTCGAAATCCATACCGTTGTTCGTCGATCGATGTCAGGTCGTACGCGCACCGCATTTGCGAAAAGCTCGAGAGCCTCGTCAGACCGCGCCAACAGCCGCACAACGTCCGCCTGCTCCTCGACCGACAGGCGGTGGTCAATGAGAGCCGCCACGAGCTCGAGATCAATTTTGTAATCTGGCCAAACCATCACGCACTCCATGCATTCGAGTCCGCCGCCATGAGGCGTCGTCGCCGTTGCATGAATAGACGGACCGCTTCCACGACTTCTTTGATGATCTCAACCGTGATCGCAGGTCTGTCGGAAGCCCGTTGTCTCGCCTCGAACTGCCGGTTTGTCGGCCTCGAGGTTCGAGATCACGAGTTCCCACTGGCCGAGTGCCATTTCGCCAGCGTAGGTTAGCCTCTTCACCACCCGCTCGGCCCCGGACATGTCATCGCCTGCTCTTTCAACACCTTGCAACAATGGACTGCGGTCCGGCCGCCTGGCATTGGGGGCGTTGCTGCTGGCGATCGGCGGCTGCCGGCATGCAGTAGATGACCGTTCGATTTCACAGCGTTCGATAAACGTGCTGCTTGCCGATCGCTTTACCGCCGGACGATTGGCGCAGCAGACCGCGTGGGCGCGGTGTGTTCTCGCCGATACCGACTCGGTCGTTCCTCACACGCGATGCGGCGAGCCACCGAAACAGGACACGAAACGGTGGGACCGTATCGGCGGGCTTGCGTCCGAGCTTGGCCGGATCGGCCGCCGGGACTCGACGCCGTTGTACCTGCGAGCGGCAGCACTCGTCGAGCTGAGCGCCGGGGCCGCCTCACCAAGCCGAGTCGCCCACGCTGTCACATCGCTCGAGCGCGCCCGACGGCTCGCCCCGAACGATCCGGAGATTCTCAACGACCTCGCCGTCGCGTACCTCGAGCTCGGTCAAGCCGACCAGCGGCTGGAGACGATGCTCCGCGCGCTCGATGCGATTGAGCAGGCGGTGGAGCACGACTCCACGGCAGCGGCCGGCTTGTTCAATCGAGCATTGATACTCGAGCGGCTATACATGATTGCGAGCGCGAAACAGGGCTGGTCGCGCTATCTCGCCGTGGAGCGGAACGAGGAGTGGCGCGCGGAAGCACAAGAGCACCTGCAGCGACTCGCCCAGGGTATGGCCGCCCGCGCGTGGTCGCAGATCCAGAGCCTGGCGAGCACGGACGGTGATACGCCACCCGCAGAATTCGTCGAACTCGTTGCCCGTGCACCGCAGGACGCCCGCGATTCCGCGTTCGCGATTCTTCGGGAATGGGGCGTCTCGCTGCGCTCAGGTGACACGGCGCATGCGAAGGCTTCGCTCGCGATGGCACGCGAGATCGCTCGCGCGCTCGAGTTGCGCAGGCTCGACGGAAGCGTGTCTCTTGCCGTCCGCGCGATTGATGAAGCCGCGGGCGACCCGGCGCGCGCGACGTCGTTGGCGAGGGCGCATGTCGATCTCGCCGACGGGATCGCGGCGAACTGGAAGGGTTCGTTCGACTCCGCTGTCGCCGGCCTCACGCGAGCAGAGGTCGCTCTACGTCGAGTCGGGTCGCCGGCCGCACGTTGGGCCGCGTTTTACCGCGGAACCGCCGAAATGGAGCAGGGCAAATTTGACTCGGCCGACCGACGGTTTGAACGCGTACTGACCGAAACCACGCCGCAGGAATTTGCACTCCATGCAAAAGCCGTATGGGGAGAGGGCGTCACTCAGCTTCGGCGCGGCCATTTCGAGAACGCGATCCGGCTGTATCGGGCCGCGCGAGATTCCATCGCGCGTGCACGAGAGCCCGAGAACGCAGCCGCCATCTTCTACCTGCTGACCGAAGCCCTCGATCTGGCCGGCCAATCCGCCCCCGGTCGAGACGAGGCGTACCCCGGACTGAGGGGTCTCGCACCGTTCCGCAATTCCAATTTCCTGAATAACCATCTGACCAACGTCGCATCGCTGGCCCGACGCGACGGTCTGGGCTACGCTGCTCTCGCCATCATGCACGAGGTGCTCGACGTGGCTCCTCACCTTGGACGCCCGCAGGTCGTGGCGTGGGCGTACAGGGCGTACGCGCGTGAGCTCATGCTGCTGGGGCGCTTCGCCGCGGCGCACGCGGCGCTCGACTCGGCGAGGCCTTGGGTCGACCGCATCCCAAGAGGGCCGTTGCGCGACCGCGTTCACGGGGACGTGCAGTTCGTATCGGCTCAGCTCACGGGCCGCGAGGATCCGCGTCGTGCACGCGACACACTCGCCGCCGTGGTGGCAGCATTCACGAAACAGAAACTGAGCACGCATCTGCCGCAGGCGTTCTACGAGTTGTCGCTCGCTGAGAACGCAGCCGGCGATCACGCCGGCGCTCGTCGAACGCTCGACCGCGCCATCAGTGCGTTCGAACGACAAAGCGGATCGTTCAGGAGCACGGACGCGCGCGCCACGTTCTCGGAAACCGTCGAGAACTTGTTCGATTCGATGATGGACCTGCAGCTCGCAGCCCAACACCCGGACTCCGCATTCGCGTACCTCGAGCGCGGCAGGCAAGCCGCATGGTCTGGTCGGCCGAAGAGCGTTTCGACCTCCACACCGCTCACCGGGCGAGTTAGTCTGGAGCGGATTCGCTCGGTCGTGCCGGCGGACATGCTGGTCGTGGAGTACGCGGTCCTGCGAGATCAGCTGGTCACGTGGACGACGTCCAAGGAGCGCTCGTCGAGCGCCGTGACACGCATCGCGCGCACCACGATCGCGACGCTGGTCGATCAGGCGGTCGATGAGATGGATAATCCGACTGCCGATTCCGCGAGCGCCCGCGCACGGCTGTTCGACCTCCTGTTACGCAAGCTAGACCTCCACGGCATCAGCCGGATCGCGATCATCCCTGATCGGGAACTGTCTCGTTTACCCTTCGCGGCACTCTGGGACACGACCAAAAGGGCTTATCTCGTCGAGAACTTTGAACTGCGCACTGCGCCGAGCGCCGCATTTCTAATGGCGACGTTGGGTCGCCATAGCAGGGCGCCGGGCGCAGGTCAGGCTCTGGTCGTTGGCAATCCCATGCTCGACACGATGAGCGCGCGACTTCCTTCGCTTCCCGGCGCGCTGGAGGAGGCCCAGGGCGTCGCCAAGCAGTACCCGTCGCACCGTTTGCTGACGGCCGAACGGGCCCGACGCGACTCGGTACTGGCACTCTTGGCCACGAGCTCAGTGTTTCATTTCGCCGGCCACGCGATCATCAACAGCGAGCAACCGGAACTTTCCTACCTGGCGCTCGCCAGCACCGGAACTGGCGGCGCGGACAATGGGATATTGCGAGCTCGAGAAATCGGGAATCTGCATCCGTCTAACCTCCAGTTGGTGGTGTTGTCGGCGTGCAGCACGCTCAATCCGCGGCCGAGTCACACGGGTGCGATCGCCGGCTTGGCGTACAGCTTCCTCCAGGCGGGAGTCCCAGCGACGATCAGCACGCTTTGGGACGTGAGCGACAAAGCTGTGGCCGAGCTGCTCATCGATTTTCACCACCAACTTGTCACAGGCATACCGGCCGCGGAGGCACTTCGATCGGCGCAGCGCGCGTCGATCACGCGAAGTGTTCCGCGCGCCTGGGCTGCGTTCATCTATACGGGGCCGTAACGAGGGTATCTCCAACGAGGGAGGAACGATGTCCAACGGAGCAGGAGCGGGGCCAATCACGCTTCGTGTGGAGTTCTCGGGCTTGTGTTTCTACATGATCCACGACCCCGAGCGAAACACGGCGGATCCTGAAGACCGAAACAGAGGCATGGCGAAGAAGTTTGCCATCCTCATGCCGGATGCCCGAAAGACGAGACATCCGGTACACGCCGACGGCTATGCCGGCGACCCCCATGTCGGCTACGTTCGGTTCGATCTCGCAAACCTCGACCTCGGCGACACGGGCGTCGCGCCCGGAATCGTTGAGGACGACGTCGGCCGTCCGCGGAACGAGATCATTCATCGCTTCGACGGCGAGGTGCTCGATTTCGGGCTCGGCGACGGACAGGTGGACGTGAAGTACGATCTGGGACTGCCAAGCTTCAACAAATTTGCCGACACCCTCCGCCCAATCGACCGCCTGTTCGATGCAGCGCCGCCCAGCGACCTCCTCATGCGGACGGTCCTTAGCGACGGAGAGATCTCCGCCACGGGGTCGGGCAAGATCTGGGCGCTCCGAGACAAGCTGAATGGAAAGCCCAACGCCGATCCGTACGCGAATCAGTTCGCCGGCTACTCGGTGTGGAACCGCACGCTTCAGGACCCAAGGCTCACAGTCACGATCCGGAAGTTCGACGGCACTGCCGTAGCAAGAATTCCACTCAAGGCCGTGCCGGTGCGAGGCCTCGACGGCGATGTCAAGTCAATGATCACGATCAAGGTCGCCAATCTCTGCTCGGACAATCCGCTCGAGTGGCGAGACGACTTTGCCGTACGCACCGTGGACAAGGAGGACAAGGACTTCAAGTGGCTCTATCGGCTCATGGAGCCGCAGAAGGCGCTGCGCACTGACTACGCAACGTTGCTGGGCCAGTCTCAGCTCCCGTACCCCGAGCAACTGGGCGTGCAAGCGTTCGGCGATGAAGACTGCATCGGTGGATCCTTCACAACTCCGACTCCTTTCTGAGGGCAATCGCAATGTCACCCTTTTCCGGCAGTTCCGCAGCAGTGCCGCAGAGCGGCGACGACTGGGCCATCGAACAGACCCACTTTACGTCGGCATCGGCGATGCCCGGCATGACGAACAGACCGGTTGCTCTGATCGACGTTGGAGACGGCAACGGTGGCCTCGACCATCCGCTTCTGCGCGATCGAACGACGTACGTCGAAATGCGCTTGAAGCGGACACCGATCGAGGGCTATCAATTGCACGGCGCGCACGCCGCCGAAGTCGCGGGCGTCATCGCGCAGCGCTGTGACGCCAAGTTGATCGTCTACGACATCGGGACGACTGCAGGGTGGGACGAGGAGCTGTTCGTCCTCGCCCTCCAAGACATCATCAATCGCGATCCGAGACCTGCGGTCGTTAACATCAGCGTTGGCTGGGGGCAAGAGGTGCCCGGTGCCGCCGCCTTGATCCGGGACTGCATCGAGAAATACGGCATCTCAGTCGTCGTGGCGATGGGCGATGACGGCGCGTTCACCGACATCGATTGGTATCCGGCCACGCAGTCCGGCGTGATCGCGGTGGCCGGCACCGACACGAACGACCTGCCGCTTGCGGATTCCGACACGGGCAAGCATGTGTGGATTGCCGCACCGGGCCAGGATATCATCACCGTCGTGGCGAAAGACGAACTCGGTACACGGAATGGGACCTCGTTCGCCGCCGCGCAGGTTTCCGCCGCCGTGTGGCATGCGATGCGATCAAACTCCGGCCTGACCCCCGCGAAGATCAAGCAAGCGCTCGGCGACTCTGCCGTGAACGGGCAGGCTGACAAATTGCCGCACGGACTTAGAGAAAAGGTTCAGGACACCGGCTGGAACATCGCTGTTGGAAAGGGCAGGCTGGACGTGGCGAAGTTCCTCGACGACGTCGTCGGGGTGGTGCGATCTCAGCCGGTGGTGGTGAAACTCGCGGACTCACAACCCACGACTCCGCCCGGCGACTTCACTGTTCCCCCCTCTCCCCGGTCACCCGACTCTCAGGCGCCGCGCCTCTGAATGATCCGGCGAAGGGTCGCGTCCGCGTCCTCGAAGGCGGCCCGGTCGGTCGACGCTTGCTTCATCCGAGCGTCGACCGACCGAAGCGTTTCTCGGTCTTCCGTCGACAGGCCGTCGATCGATTCGATGGACCGCGTCACATGCCCGGATTGGAAGAACGACACGTCGTGCGTCCGTGCGGCCAACTCTGCCGCAGCAACCCACTGCCCGAACGCGAACGATCCCGAACCGAGTTGCTCGCGCAACCGTTGCTCGGCGTCGGAGGCACGGTCGGTTGACTCGGCACGAGCATCGGTCGCCACATGCGATCGCAGTTCCTTGTATCGCTCAGCGATCGGTGCCGAGAGCGCAAGAGAGTTGAGCATGTCGAGGATGTCATCGATCAAGCGCGCAGCAAGCGCCGTGTCGCCTGCGTCGAGCGCGACCTGAAGATCAACGGATCGCACGCCGAGCCGGAACGCCAGCACGGAATCCGCCGCCACCCTGGTTGCTTGCGCTGCCGTGGCGGCGCCGCGCGTCACCGGCCATGCGCGCTGCTCCCACCCTGTGGTCAATCCGCTGACGAAGCCGGGATCCCGTCCCAGCTCCATCGCATACTCCCTCGCCGAAATGGGCGACGCGGCGCGACTGCGCAGCACGGGCACGGTGACGATCGCGAGCCCCGCCGCAGCCGCGATTGGAATCACGAACTTCCACCGCGGCCACCCGCGCCGCGACGCGATCGGCACCACGCTGGAATCTGACGTCCCGTACCGCTCGCGCACTGCATGCGCGTAGAGCTCCAGAGCCTCATCAGAATCCGCCAGCAGCTTCACCGCCCGGGCGCGGTCCTCTCCGGCTAAACGACCATCGATGAGTGCGGCCATGAGCTCGAGATCTACGTTCGAATCCATCGAATGAGCCTCGGACTCCACAGGTTCTGGGCCTCCACTGAATACTTCTGTTTCGTCATCCTAATGTGATAGACGGATTGGCTGCGTCGTTTTGTGGTCGCGCTCGCTAAGGTTCATTAACCAGAGTCCGGATCCTCCAGAAAACCCGCTGATATCCCCTGCCCCACGAGGGTCTTACGAAGCGACGCAAGTAATTGCCTGATCCGAGGATACAACCGCATCTGGTCCACGCCGAGGCCGCGGGCGATCTCGGCCACGGATAGTCCCTCATAATAGGCCATCCGGATGATTACTCGATCCTCGTCCGAAAGCTTCTGGAGAGCCTGCCCCAGCGCCTGCTCCGCGATCGCCAGACGCTCGTCGCGCTCGTTGGCCAGCGCTTGCTCGTCGGATCGCTCGGTGGATGGCAGCGTGTCCAAGTCGTCGCTGCCCTCGAACCGGCGCGGCGATCGCCGGGGAAGCTCGGAGAGCATTGCATGAAGCTTTCGGCGGTCGACCGTGAGCCCGTGCTTGTCCTCGAGTGCCCGGCAGGCGGCATCGAAAGTGAAGCCATCCCGGTAGACCAACCTTTCGAGCAGCATCGCTACGGTGCCAAGGTGCTTGGCCCGTGACGACGGAGTCCATTTTCCCCAAATACGACGCCGGTAGTCCAGGAATCCCTTCGTGATCACCACGGTCAGATACGTAGTGAAGCTGCTCTTGCCCTGGAACTTGCGGATGACGGCAAAGTCGTTCTCGCACAGCTTGAGTCGCATGTCCGACGCGAAGTCCTCGGCTTCATGCTCGTGGACCCCGTTCCGGCGGCAGATCGACTGCGCAATGTGATCGATTACTTGTAGATGCTGTTGGAAGAGCTGTTCAGCGTCCATGCGTCACTGCTTGGACAATTGCGAGTACGGCGAATCTGGTAACGTGCAGCGCGGAAGATACCTGGCCAAACCAGGACCCGGCAGGCTGGCTACCACGCAGGCGGCCACGTGGTGGCTCGCGGAATCACCGTCGCCCCATCAGCACCGCGAGCAGCACGCCGAGCAGGGTCACGGTCAGGCCAACCAGAAGTCGTTTCTTCGACAGGGGCTGTTTGCCCGTTTGGTCGAGGTTCGTCCAGACCACGATGCTTCCGCAGCCATTCGCGCGAGATTGAAATTCGGGCGGCGCTGAGATGTCGGTGTAGACCTCCACGCCGATGATCTCGGACGGTTGGACCCACGTGTCGATGTCCCCGGCACTGAGCTGCTCCATATAGTTGCCATCGAGGTAGAGTGCGGGCGCACACCAACCCAGGCCGCCGCGCACCGTGACGTTGGCTCGGCCGTCCACGCGGACGCCGGGCATCATGCGAAAGAGGTCCGAGGTGACGACGGGCTGCCGCCGCGCGACATCTTCGGCCGTCAGATAGTGGCCTTGGCCGCGCCGGCGCCGGTCCTCGAAGCCAGCCCTCTGCCGGTCCATCATCCGCGTGGCGTTGACCTTTACGGTGTCGAGCACGGATTCGGTCGTCGACAGCGCGACTCGTACCGGCGCCGCGTCGTCGAGCACGTGTACGGGAATCCGCACCGGATAGAAGCCGACGCCGCGCACCTCGAGCACCCGCGTCCCCGCCGGCGCGTCCGCAATCGTCCACTCACCGCGCTCGTTCGCGCGCGCTTGCGGACCATTGGCGATTCCGACGCGCGCCCCGGCGACAGGCTGACCATCCACCGAATTGACGACCGTGCCACTCAGCCTGCCGGCGCCGGCATGCAGCAGCCGTGGCGGACTCGCGAGCGTGTCTCGCCGCGACGCGGTGTCAGCGCCGGCGACCCAGCGCGCCGGGCCGAGATAGAGCTCGCGCCTCATGAAGCCGTCGGCGGGCATCTCTACTTCGATCATATCCGTGCTATCGGCTCCCCGGTTGGCGATGATCGCGATCGTGCCCGGTCTCGGCGTGCCGCACAGCGCGAACCAACCTCTCTCGCTTGTCGTCGCGGCGAGACGCGGCGTGCGACGCTCCAGTCTTCGCGTGCTCATCACGAGCTCGACCCATGTCACGCTTACGGCGACGCCGGCCAAGGGCGCGCGGCTCGCCGCATCGCGGACGTATCCGAGAACGACGCCGTTCTGCTTGCCGGCGCCGCAGACCGCGGATTGAATGCGCTCCGCGGATGGAATCGCGAGATCGGCGCTGACCGAGCGCTCGCCGCGAACCACGAGGTCCCGTTCCGGTGACTCGATGCCGAGCGAATCCAGCATCGGGTGAAAGAAGCCGAGTGTGTAGCGACCGTCCGGCACGGGGTCGAAGGCGAATCGTCCGCGCGAGTCGGAGCTGGTCGTTCGGCTGAAGCTCGCCGGATCATCCGCGGCGACGAGTTGCACGATCGCGCCGGCGAGCGGCGCCTGGGCGATGCTATCGTACACCACGCCGCTGACTCGCGCGCTCGGAACGGGACGAGCCGTATCCGTAACCTGCGCGGTGGCAGTTCGCGCGAGCAGCAGCAGCGGGAGAATGCGCCGGAACAGCACGCGATGTTCGCCTGGCGGGTGTGGTGCCGCTCAACATGACATGCCGACCGGATTCGCGCGAGGCCCGGGAGGGGCCGGTGATCACGGCCGGCCGCCCACAGGTCAGTTCAGCCGCCCGTTCCTAATTGCCGCGTGAACTTCACGATGAGCGATCGCGTCTGCGGCCGCGTCCAGTGGAAGTAGCCGTCGGCCTCCTCGCCATCGTTGAAGACGACGAAAAGACCGGTGCCCGCCGTGCCGAGCCAGCCGAATCGCGCGTTCGCCGTCCACACGCGCTGCTGGTTGTTGTACTGCACGAGCGTCTGCGCGAATACGCGCGGCGTGAAGAAATACGCCAGCCGCGTCCCGATGAGCTGGCGAATGAACGACCCCTCGTTGAGCCGGACGTCGTTGTAGTCGAAGATGAACGACGACGAGAGCGTGGCGCCTTCGCGGTATGTGAACGCGACGTTGCCGCCATTGCGCATACCATTGTAGAACGGCCCGAAGTCGCCGCGCAGCACGAACGAGAAGGGCGCGCTCGGGTTCGTCGCCCAGTCGAGTCCCACGACGGCGTAGTCGTACGAGCCCACGGGCAGCGTCACGTTGGGGCCGATCTCGAACGGCGCCTTGAGGCCTTCGTGGAAGACGTTGAGCTCGGGCCCGAACTTTCCGCCGTTCGCGAGCTCCAGCTCCGTGAGATCGAAATGGAACTGCGCGTTGAGCCAGGAGCCGTCCAGGTTGTAGTAGCCGCGATAGCTCGAGTGCGGATCCCAGTCCTTGAGCCACTTCCACCCGGGTCGTACGAAGTGCATCACCGACAGCTCGTAGTACCGATAGCCGCCGGTGCGATTCAGGAAGCCGACTTCGGGATTGAAGTTGCTCCCCACGGCGACGACGCGCGCGCTGTTGTTCCAGCTCGACGTGGTGTACGCGCCGCGCATGCTGTAGCCAAGGTCGTCGCCGCGCCGATCAGGCGTCGAGGTCTTGGCTCCCCACCAATCGAGCGTCCACGCGTCGCTCATGCCCACACGCCCGTCGAAACCGTAGGTGCCGTTCCGGTCGCTCGAGCTCTTCGTCGCCAGGCGCTCGACCGCGATCAGCCCCACACGCGAGTGCGACGGCAACTCGCGAACGGCGCGGACCACGGAATAGCTGTTGGCGGGCTGGCCGCCGGCCAACCCGTCGGTCACGATCTCGAGCGCGCCGACATTGAGTCCCATCGCGCGGCCCGTGAGCCGCCCGCCGCCGCGAATCGGAACGGGCGTGCCTAGCGTGTCGATCCCAATGCGCCGCGTGAAGAAGAGGTCCACGGCCTGCGGCGTGCCCGCCGAGAAGAGACCAGCATTCTCTAAAAAGAACGGACGCTTCTCGGGAAAGAAGAGCGAGAACCGCGTGA
>Ga0310810_10009147_pt1 | contig 11454 bp, 9 predicted proteins | sample NCmetagenome_FD_207641 | JGI IMG/M metagenome (GOLD analysis project Ga0310810, IMG submission 207641) | Soil microbial communities from experimental microcosm in Duke University, North Carolina, United States - NC | ecosystem: Engineered > Artificial ecosystem > Soil microcosm > Unclassified ... | reverse complement strand
ATCGTGCAGCGGCTCGTTCGTGCCGCACAGAGCGGCGATCATCTCCGACGCGGCCGCCAGCCCCTGCTTCTCCCAGCGAGCGCGCGCCTCCGCGACGCGGATCTCGTCCGCCGTCGGCGGCCTGGGCACATACCGCCCGCCCGCCCGCGCCGGCGCCGCCGACAGCAGCACGGCGAACAGACCCAGCGACGCGACCAGACACACGCGCGGCATGATTGACCTCCGCTACGACCATCATGAGATGGATCGGCCGCCAGGCCAAGCACGCCCACGCTCAGCGTATCTCGTAGTCCATGCGTACGAGCCGGCCGTCGCGCTGGATCGCGAGCGATACCTGGCTCGCCGTGCGCACCGCCGTGACAGCCGCCAGCGCGGCGTCGGGCGTCCCGAGCGATCGGCCATTCACCTCCACCAGCACGTCGCCGCTGACCAGCCCGAGCGCCGCAAACGGACCGTCGCCGGCGATGCCGAAAAGGCGGAAGCCTCGGGGCTCGCCCTCGCGACCTTGCGGGACGACGCGCGGCCATGGCGGCGTGACCCCGCCCGCCAGGAACTGGTCCAGGACGGCGCGGCTCACCTCGTAGCTGTGAGCACCGGTTTGTCGTATTCCATCGAAGCTCGCTCCTGCGGGCGCACTGCGGGCGCTCGGCCGTTGCGGGAGCAGATCGAGGAGCTCGCGCCGCCCCTGACGATCCAGCACGACACGGACGTCTTCGATGGCCGCGATCGTCGCGTCGCCCAGTTGCGCGCCGACGCCGTACGGACCGGCCGTCGCGGCGTCTTCGTCACGCACGACCGCCAGCGACCAGCGCGGATCGGCGGAAGGCGCCGCCAACATGATCGCCAGCAGCTTCAGCGCGCGTCTCGTTCGTTCCGGGACCGGGACCGGCGGCCCGATGCAGACCGAGCAGAATACGTTGCGCTGCACGATGCGCTCGATCGACTTGTCCGCAACCGAAACAGGCGCCGAGGGCGCCGGCTTCGCGTGCCGCGCGGGCGGCGAACCCAGCGGCAAGGCCGCGGCAACGAGGGTCGCCGTGGCATGCCCTGCCAAAGCCGCGCAAACCGTTACCCCGACCAGATCGATGATCCAAAGGAACCGACGTACGAAATCCATCTCCGCCTCCCGCGCGGCGTAAGCAGCAACGGCGGTGCCAGCCGACAGAATCGGCGTGATGTCCGGCGATCCAGGCGCGCCTCGATCGATAACACGCCGTGACTGCCACCGTGGCGACGCTCGTCGCCGCGCGGTTGCGTTTTCGGCAACCGAGTCAGAGCGGCGTCTTGCCGCCGCTGTAGACGAAGCCGCCAGCCACGACGTCGCAGGTGCCGTCGTGGTTGGCGTCGCTCAGCGTGACCTCATCGAGCGTCAACTTCGACGTGTTCAGATAGGTCCACGTGCCGGTGCCGCCGCTGGAGAACCACCAGGTCTCGCCCGTCGCCCAGAACGTGTCGGTGACGCCGTCGCCGTCGAAGTCGCACGCGCCGTACGCCGGCGCGACGTTCATGCCGAGGCGGTTGCCCGCCGAGTAGACGCCGCCCATCGTCGATTGGATCGCGTCCGACTCGTACTGGTGCCGGAACGCGTTCGAGATCACGTCGACGCGAACGGCCGGGAGACCACGAACCTTCACGTCCTGGTCCTCGGTGTAGAGGAAGGTGTTATTGGCGATCTCGTAGTACTCGCCGCCGTCGCCGCAGTTCCAGATGTTGTTGCTCAGTCGCGGCCCGCAGTTGTCGGTCCCGTGAACGTCGAACGTGTGCGTGTGCGCCTCGAATCCGACCCAGGTCGTCTGCCCGTTATCGGCGAGCACGAGGTTGCTCTCCGCGTAGTAGCCCGACCCGGGCCGGCCGTCGCTCTCGATGTCGTGGCGGTTCCGCTCGAACACGTTCTGCGCGATCAGCGCGTAGGCTCCGTACGACGACTCGACGCCGTAGCCGTCGCTCTCGTTCTGGCGCTGGTTGTTGTGGATGTAATTGCCGCGAATGATGACGGCCGACCGCGCGTTCGTGAGCCGGTCGATCCGGTTCTGGATGTCGAGGACCCTGATGCCGGCCTGCGACCACCCGAGGATCTCGTTGTTCTCGACCAGGACGTTCACCGCCGCCTCCATGTAGACGCCGGTCGCGTTCGAGATACAGGGCGGCGGCACGAAGAAGCCCGTCTGGCCGGTCGTATCGATGCATGTCTCGAACTCGGTGTCCGGGCCCTGGATGCGAACGCCGCGAATGGTGACGCTGTCGCCAGCGATCACGAACAGGACCTTCGGCCGCCGGGTCGTGTAGAAGCGCGGGCCCGGTCGGGTGGAGGATCGGTTTCCGAGCACCGACACGCCGGCCTGAATCTCGACGCCGTAGTCGCCGACGGCGCTCAGGTCCATGTCGACGCCCGCGTCGACGTTGATCTTCGTGTTCGGCCGCTGCAGCGCCGCGAGGAACGGCGTCTGCCAGTTGCTGCCGTGGATTGTGATCTCGTCCGCGAGCTGGGGGACGACCGCGACGAACGCCAGCGTGCGCCGCGCGCCGGCGATGCTGGCGTTCAGCGCGTAGAGGACGTTTATATACGGCCACACGGTCGTCGTTCCTTGGCGGCCGACGGCCATGCCGCTGACGTCCAGCTGCAGGCCCGAGCAACCAGCCGTCACGTTCCAGATCAGCGTCACGCTGTCGCCCACCCGCGGGGTCGACGTGCTCGCTGTCAGCGTGCCGGCGGCGGCGGCGATGCAGTCGGCGAAGGGTGGATCGTCGTTCGGCACGCGCGCCCGAAGCTCGGCCTGCGTCGTCTCTGTGCCGTCGTCGGTTTCGACGGCGCCGTTACAGGCGGCGGCTCCGGCGGCGAGGATGGCGACGAGGGGAGCGAGCGTGGTGAGACGATGTGGTCCAGTGACGTGTCCGTTTGGCTTGTTCATGGCGCGACCGATATGGCAAGCGCCATGCCCGCAGCGCAGCGCGCGAAAAACGTGCGGTCGGGCGGCCGCGCGTGCGCCCGCGTGGCGCTGTCACATGGGACGCAGAGCGGGTCGTCTCACCGGCCCGCGCTCTAGCGTTTCTTTGGTTCCTTGCGCGATGTAGGCCGGCGTGTGAGAGCGGCGTTCGACTCTTTCCAGTCCGTCTCGGTGAGCAGCCGGTCCAGCGCCGCGAGCGGCTCGCGCAGCGAGCAACGCTTGCTCTCCAGGTCCTTCCAGAGATCGCCGACCTCGGTGATGCGGTCGGAGATCGTCCGCAGCGTGAAGGTGCGCGGCCCGACCGCCTCGCGTTCAATCTCGTCCCAGGTGCAAGGCGCGGAGACCGGCGCGCCCGGCTTGGCCCGCACCGCGTAGACGGCGGCGAACGTCGCGCCCGGGCCGTTGCGCCCCGTGTCCATCAGGATGCGGCCCGCGCGATCGGCCTTGATGAACTCCTGGGTCAGGAGCTGCGGCTGCCGCTTGACCAGAACCGCGCCCGCGCCGTGCGCGAAGCGCCGCGACGTCTCGAAGTCGGTCTCGGCATCCAGCGGGACGACGATGTGAAAGCCCTTCGAGCCTGACGTCTTCACGAACGACGGCAACTCCAGCGCGTCGAGCAGCTCGCGCAACGCGAGCGCCGCCGCCCGCAGCGGCTTCGGATCGTCGCCGGGCGGATCCAGATCGAACACGCACAGGTCCGGCTGGTAGAGGTGCGGCACGCGCGAGCACCAGACGTGCGGCGTGATCGAATTCTGGTTCGCCATCCACACCAGCGATCGCGTGTCGTTCGCGAGCGGGTAGTTGACGGTCCCAGGGTCCTTCTCGTCGCGCTTCTCGACCTCCACGCGCGCGAGCCAGTCCGGGAATCCCTTCGCGACGTTCTTGTGGATGAACCCCTTCTTGGCGATCCCCGCCGGGTAGCGGTCCATCGTCACGGGGCGCCCGGCGACGTGCGGCACCATCAGCGGCGCGATCGCCTCGTAGTAAAGGCAGAGGTCGCCCTTGGTGATCCCGCTGTCGGGGAACAGCACCTTCTCCGGGTGGGTGACCTTGACGCCTTCGACCAAGCTCTACGTTTCATATCACCTCATCGCGCCCTCGCCATTTCCCGAAGCGATTGACTTCGTCACGGGTGGAAGCGAACCTGGTTCGCGGCGGTCGCCCCGGTGTTCGGTCTTTACTCCTCCATGGCCTCGCTGGCGTTCTCGTCGGTGGCGTGGCCGAGCGCGGTCGGTGCCATCCTGGGCGCAATCATCGGGTTCGGGCTGGCGTACACGCTGATCGATCGCGTGCTCCGCGCGCTCGTCGAGCGGCCGCAGCCGGGGCAGCCGGGGATCGTGCGGCGGTTCGCGAGCGCCTGCTGCCTGCTGTGGGGGCTGGTGCTGCCGCTCGCGATGACGGCGGCGGGGCTGATCTGGGGCGTCGGCTCGGGCGTGGGCAGCGTCGTCGAGGGTCCGGTGTCGACGACCGTTCGCGAGACGACGCACACCTGGATGACGGCGGCGAACACGCTGGGCGTCGGCGTGCTGAAGCGGCTGCCGCTCGCGAAGCGGCTGACCGAGCGCGAGCTGCTGTCGGTCGTCCAGGCGGCGCCCGACGTGATCTCGGAGGCGCTCGATCAGGACAAGGTGGGCGCGTACTGGCAGAAAGCGACGGGCGCGCCGATGCCGCCGCAGTTGACGGCCGTGCTGCGCCACGAGTTCCGCGCGCTGACCAGCCACCACGGCGAATGGTTGCAGCCCGCGGTCGAGCGACTGCGCGCGCGCGCCAAGGAGGCCGGCACCACGGGCCCGACGGTCCAGGAGGCGATCGAGGCGATGGTCGCGCCGCAGGTCTTCCACGACGCGGCGAATTCGATCCGATCGAAGACGCGCAAGGACGCGCGCGTCGTCGGCCTCCTCGCGCTGGCGCTCGCGGCGCTGCTCGCGGGCGGACTTCGCCTCGCGTGGCGGCGGCCGGCGCCCGCCGCAACCCGGACCACCGTCGAGCCGACGCCGGCCCCCGCGGCAGACACCGACGCCAAACCCGACGAGGCCGCCTCGGCCTGACGGCGATCGTCGAACCTTGGAGCCCAAGCACGTCATCACGCAGGTCGTCGGGATCGCGGCGGCCGTGGTGCTTGTGCGCTGGGGCTGGAACGAGTTCCGCACCGACTGGCGTGACAAGCGCCGCCTGCCGCTGGTGACCGGCCCGTACATGGGCGGCCGCACCGTTCTCCTCGCGCTGGGCTGCGTCGCCGTCATGATTCCAGCCTTCATGGCGATCGGAAAGTTCCGGCTGCTGCCGACCGAGAACCTCGCCTTCTGGTTCATCATGATGCTGGCGTGGGCATCGGCCGCGTTCGTGTTCGGGATGATGGGCGCATCGACACGCCAGGCGCGCCGCCACGCAAAGGGGTGGATCACCGTCCTCGGTGACGGTGCGATCCGCGTCGACGCGAACGACGCCAGCGCGATGCTGAAGCTCGGTCCTGGGGTCGCGACGTTGCGTCCGATCAACGACGGCAGCGGCATGCCGTACGTCCAGCTCGACCTCGATGACGGCCAGACGCGCGCCCACGTCTGGGGGATGGTCGGCATCCGCGCCCTGAAGTTGCTGACCAACGAAGCTGTCCCGCGCCCTCAGGGCTTGATGGTCGCGACGTCCATGGCGCCGCTGTGCCGCGAGCTCGCGCCCTACCTCAAGAAGCCGTAGGCTCGTCGCGTGCGTCGTCGGTCGATCGGTGCCGTCGTCCTCGCCGCGGCGCTCGCCGCCGGCGCCGCCGTCCAGGCTCAACTTCTGGTTCTTCCGTCGGTGATGCCGGGACGTCGCGGGACCGGATCGTTCCTCTGGTTCGACCGCGCGTTCCCCGACGTGGACATCGAGCTCGTCGGCGAGCACAGCTACGTCAACCATCCGCTCGAGGTCGGCGTGCTGCTCTACTTCCACAACCAGCGGTTGGGGCGTTGCTACGTCGCCCCGGACGGCCTGCGCGTCGCCGTCAACGGACACGTGCTGGAGGTCTTCGAGCCCGGCCACGAGAATGGCCGCGACCGCGCGTGGACCGGCGTCGGCGCCTCGTCGCTGTTTCCGTGCACAGCAGCCAACTTCAAGTCGCGGAAGGGCGAAACCATCGAGGCAGATCGGCCGGCGACCGTCACGATCGATCTCGGGACGAGACACGCCGAGATGACGGCGGCGACGTACTTCCAGCACCGCCGGCTGGTGCTGCGTTCGGGGAGCACCGCCCGGGCCGGCGATGTCGTGATCGTCGATCGCCAGCCCAGGAACCAGGAGCTCATCGATGCGTCGCCATCGATCCGGCTGGAACGATCGACCTGGGATTCGACCGAGCTGTTCACGCGACAAGGTGTGACGTATGCGGCCGGGACGTGGCGATTCGCGTTGCCTCATCTCGCTCCGGGACGCTACAAGGTCCACGCATACCTGAACGGTTCGGACCTCGCCGTCGTCGACGCGTGCCGCGGTGTCCATCGCTGCCTCGCTCAGATCCCCAATGCGGCGTACCTTGCCGTGCCGGAGCTGGACGTGGTCGAGTGACGGGCCACCGCACGATCGTCGCGCTCACCGCGGTGCTGTTGGGTGGCTGCACAGAGCAATCGTCCGCTGGGCCCGGCACCGCGGTCGACGCGCGCGCGACCTGCGAGGTCGACGCCGAGCGCGGGCAGTGCTACCCGCTGCAGTACGTGAGCTTCAACGACATCCCGCCCGTCGGCGGCCCGTCGTGGATGTGCGTCTACGACAGCGGGACACACGCGCTGGTCGGGGCATGGGCGCTGGACCACTTCCCGCGCTGGTGCTGCCCCGACGCCGGCATCTGACAAACGCGCTCGGTCGCTCAGGGGACCGCGCCCGGCGGCGGCCGCTCGCCCGTCCGCCGCCACCGGCGCAGCTCCTCGAACGCCGATCGCACCTGCTGGGGCGTGAACGCGCAGTGGCCGCTCTCGCGGACGTACTGCTGCGCGAACAGCTCGCCGCTGCCCGCGATCTGCGCGATCTCCGGGTAGCGATCCGACGGGTACAGTCCGACCAGCGGATCGCTCACGTCGAGCACCGACAGCAGCGGGCGCACCAGCCGGCCGGTCGGCGTGTAGATGCTGATCGCGAGCGCGCGTGCGCGCTCGTCGGCGCGATAGCGCTTCACGCCCGCGTTGATGGCGCCGTCGTCGCCCGTCCCCGTGTAGATCGTGTCCCTGTTGTCGAACGCGTTGCCCCCGACCCGCCGCGCCAGCTCGCCCAGGATGTACGTAAAAAGGTCCAGGTTCATCGCCAGGGCCTTGTTCGTCTCCGCGTTCGTGAAGCGACGAAGCGCCGCCGACGCCTTCGCATTCGCGTCGAGAGCCTTTTCGAGCTTGGCGGTGCGCTCCAGCGTGGTCATGAAGTCGGCGGGGACGTGGGCGGGCGACGGGAGGTGGCCCGGAAACAGATACTCGAACAGCACCAGCGGATCGAACGCCAGCGTCTTCGTGTAGCCGATCATCGGTCCCAGCGGCGCGCACAGCGACAGCCCACCGTCGTACGTCGTCGGCTGCGTCTCCATCAGCATCATCGTGATCGAGCCGCCCATCGAGTGTCCGCTGATCCACGTCTCCTTCGGCTGTCCAAACCGCGTCGTGAAGTGGGCGCGCAGCGCTGCCGCGTCACCCACCGCCTCCCGCACGGCGTAACCGCCCGCCGAGTATCCCGACTGCGCGACCGCGTATCCGAGCGGCGCGTACGTCTGCGCCATCTCGTCCGGCGCGCGCGCATCGAAGCGCACGGGCCCGCCGCGATAGCCGTGGAAAAAGACAACGAGCCCGCCGTTCCAGCCGGGTGGAATGTCGATCCGGTACGGCGCCCCACCCAGCTCGCCGACCTCCGTGGTGCCCGCTGCGAGGACCGCCGCGGAGCGCACGCCGGGCGGGCGCGGCCAGCAGGAGGCCGACACGGACAGGATCAACGCCAGGGCCACGCGCCGCACGTGCACAGCATACAGAGACACCGTGCAGGCGCGAGGGTTCCGGACCCCTCTCCCTAACCCTCTCCCCGCTTCGCGGGGCGAGGGGATCGAACTAGCTGCGCGCGAGCGCGTCGACGATGTGGACCAGCTGTCTCGCGTCGACGGGCTTCACCAGGTGCGAGGCGAAACCCGCCTCGGCGCTGCGGCGCTGGTCCTGTTCCTGCCCGTACCCGGTCAACGCGATCAGGATCGGCGTGGCGTTACCCATCCGCGTTCGCAGCTCGCGCCCCAGCGCGTAGCCGTCCATCACCGGCAGCCCGATGTCGAGGATCGCGACCTGCGGGCGGAACGCGGCGACCGCCGACAGCGCCTGCGAGGCGTCGGAGGCGATCTCCACTTCGTGTCCCGCGCGCGCCAGCAGGACCGAGATCATCTCGGCCGCGTCACGGTTGTCGTCGACGACGAGCACGCGGCGCGCGAACGCGCTGCCGACCTTCCGCGCGGCGCCCGCCGGTGGATCTGCACCGGCCGCGACAGGCGCGGACGCCGGCAAGCGCACCGTGAAGGTACTTCCGCGGCCCGCCCCTTCGCTGTCGGCCGCGACCGTCCCACCATGAAGCTCGGTCAGCGTTCGCACCAGCGAGAGGCCGAGGCCCAGGCCGCCTTGCGCGCGATTGGATTCGCGCGGACCTTGCACGAACATGTCGAACACCTGCGGGAGCAACGACGCGTCCATGCCCATCCCGTTGTCGCGCACCTGCAGCACGACCGCACCGCCGTCCCGGAAGGCGACGACCTCGATCCGCCCGCCCGACGGCGTGTAGCGGCCCGCGTTCGTGAGCAGGTTGCTCACGATCTGCGTGAGGCGCACCTCGTCGACGTCGACCGCCAGGCCCGCCGCCGGAACGGACAGTACGAGCTGGTGCCGCCGCTCCTCGAGCAACGGCACCGTCGCCTCGACGGCCTTCGCGACCACTGTCGCGAGCTCCACGCGCTTCTTCGCGAGCGTGACCTTGCCGCGCGCCACGCGTGATACGTCCAGCAGATCGTCGACGAGGCGTATGAGGTGCCGGGACTGGCGGATGATCACCTCGCGTTCGCGCGGCGTCGCCACATCGCCGTGCAGCTGCATCAGCTCGGCGGCGGTGAGGATCGGCGCCAGCGGGTTGCGCAGCTCGTGCGAGAGCAGCGCCAGGAATTCATCCTTGCGCCGATCGGCCTCACGCATGGCCGCTTCGGCCTGCTTCAGCCGCGTCACGTCGAGGAATGCCCCGATCGATCCGCGCGGCTTCCCGTCGGCGTCGCGCAGCGGGACGGCGTTGCCAAACAGGTGAACGATCTGTCCATCCTGGAAGTGAATCTCTTCTTCGTAGTTCCGCAGCTCGACGCCGCGCGCCGCTTGCTGCAGCGGCAATTCATCGGGCCGGGACTCGTGTTGGTTCGAGAACACGCGGAAGTGTCCCGTCGCCGACGGATCGATCTGCGTCTTCGACAGGTTCGGCGCGCTGTCCATGCGCAGCAGCGCCCGGCCCGTCCGATTGCCGCGCACCTCGCGACATTCGGAATCCTGCGCGATCCAGACGACGGCTGGTACGGCGTCCATCAGTGCCTCCAGCTCGTCGGCGTGGGCCCTCGCGAGCGCCTCGCTATTCCGCATCGCATCCTCGACGGCGCGGCGTTCGGTCACGTCGGTCGCCACGTTGATGAGGCAGGGCTCGCCGGCGAAGTCGATGCGCGCGCTGACGATCTCGAGCGTCAGCAGAAGTCCGTTCTTGGTGGGAAGCACGACCTCGAAGCGCGCCTCTTCGGCCCGCTGCAAGGGCCCCAGGACGCGGGCGCGCCGCTCGGGGGTCAGGAACCCGAGCTCGATGGATGTCTTGCCCACGATCTCCTCGCGCGTGAAACCGCTCATCTTGAGGAACGCGTCGTTGACGTTCAGCCACGTCCCGTCCGAGAAGCGCGTGAGCGCTGCCGGCAGGGGGTTGACGCGAAATACGGTCTCGAACCGTCGCTCCGATTCGCGAAGCGCGTCCTCGGCCTGCCGGCGGTCGTGGATGTCGAAGACCGCCGCCACCCAGCGGATGATGACGCCGCGGTCGTCCCTGACAGGGGCGACCCGGCCGAAGTGATAGCGGTAGTCGCCCTCCCGGGTTCGAATCCGGTACTCCATCTCGCCCGGGCTCGAGCTGGCGATCGCCGACGCAAACCGCTGCTGGACGTGCTCCCGGTCGTCCGGGTGGACCGCCTCCAGCGCTCCCTTGGCGTGCAGCGACTGCTCTTCGGTGAGGCCGGTCAGCTCCAACCATCGATCGTTCACCCACTCGAGGCGGCCCTGGGCGTCGCAGGTCCAGATGATCTGCGGCAGAGCGTTGGCGAGCCTCCGGTACTCGGCCTCGCCGGTCGCGAGGCCGTTGGACGGGCGGCCGACGGGGTTAACGCTCATCTCCGGGAGAAACGTATACCGGCCCGCCCCCCCTGTGCAGGGAACAATGGACCGACCAGCCATCGGCTGTCAGTGATCACCCTGCGTCGGTCCTCGCGACGACTTCAGCAGCCCAAGGCGAGCGAGGCTTTCGCCGGTCGCGACGATTGCATCTTCCCGGGAGCGTGGCGTCCACCCGAGCACACGCTTCGCCTTCGCGCTGGTCGCGTTCTTCGTCTTTCCAAGGTCGTGGACGCTGGCGCGCGCCTCGGCGAGGAACAACGCGGCAACCTTGATCACCCAGTCGGGCGCCTCGCGTGTCGAAACGCGACGGCCAATCTCGCCCAGGCGCGTCTTCAACACGGAGGCGACGCCGACCACGGGCATGAAGTCGCCCGCGACGGCCAGGAAGCGCTGGCCCGCCGCCGCCGGATGGGTCATCGCGCGCAGGTGCAGGTCGGCGACGTCGCGCACGTCGACGATCCCGAACGTCAGGCGCGGCAACGCGGGAATCTCGCCGTCGAGCAGCCGGCGGATCAGCAGGACGGAGCTCGCGTAGTCCCGTCCGAGCACGGGTCCCAGCACGACCACCGGATTGACTGCCGCCAGCTCGAGCCGGCCGCCCTCCGCCGAGATGAAGTCCCACGCCGCCCGCTCGGCCAGCGCTTTCGACTTCACGTAGGCGGAGACGCGGCTGGTCGTGTCGGTCCAGTCGGTCTCGTCGAACGGCGTGGCGCGCGGCGGGTGCCCGTAACCGATCGCCGCGAACGATGACGTCACGACGACGCGCTTCACGCCGGCGTCGCGGGCCGCGCGCAGCACGCGCAACGTTCCGTCGCGCGCCGGCGTGATCAGCTCGTCCTCGCGCCGCGGGTCGCGCGCGGGAAACGGCGACGCGACATGCAGGACGAATTCACGGCCCGCCATCGCTTGCGGCCAGCCGCTGTCTGCCGTCAGGTCGGCGGCGGCGAACGTCAACCGGTCTCCCGGGTCTGCCCCACCCTCCTTCACCATGGCGCGCACGTCGCCTTCGCGCGAAAGGCTCCGCACCGTGGTGCGGACGTCATGCCCCGCGCGCAAGAGCTGAGCGATGCAGTGGCCGCCGACGAACCCCGAGCCGCCGGTCACGAGAACGCTGCTCACGCCGC
>Ga0310810_10009143_pt1 | contig 11456 bp, 11 predicted proteins | sample NCmetagenome_FD_207641 | JGI IMG/M metagenome (GOLD analysis project Ga0310810, IMG submission 207641) | Soil microbial communities from experimental microcosm in Duke University, North Carolina, United States - NC | ecosystem: Engineered > Artificial ecosystem > Soil microcosm > Unclassified ... | reverse complement strand
CATGCTGACCGTATCGGTGGCGCCCGTCAGCGCGAGACAGCCGAACGAGAGCCAGAAGTTGGTCGAGAGGCCGAAACCAACGGTCGCCAGACCGTACCCCATGACCGCGACGACCAGGACGTGGCCCCGCCGATCGATCAGATCCACTGCCTTCACCATGGCGGCACTGGTCAGAATCGCGCCGGCCGCCGGCGCCGCGTAGAGCCACCCGTACCCGCTGGCGCCCACCCTCAGGATGTCCTGCGCGTAGATCGGCAGCAGCGCCGTCGCCGACGAAAAGAACGTCGCAAAGAAATCCAGCAGCATGGTGGAGCGGATGAGCGGCGCGCGGAACACGAAACGGAGTCCTTCCATCGCCGCGTGGGCCGTGAACTCCGCCTTCTTCGTTCCCTCCGGCGCGCCTCGCGACTCGGACCTCGCGTCTCGCACATCGCGCATCATCAACAACGCAGCGATCACCACCAGAAACGAGACCGCGTTGAAGGCGTAGGCCCAGGCGACGCCGAGCTGCCCGATCACGATGCCGCCGAGGGCGGGTCCGGCGACGGCCGCCACCTGGAACATGATCGTGTTGAGCGTCAGCGCATTCGCCAGGTGCTCGCGCGGCACGAGGTTCGGAATCAGCGATTGCCGCGCCGGCAGATCGAACGCGCCGACCGCGGAGCTCGCCGCCGCGATCGCGTAGACCGGCCACACCACGTGAAGGCCGCGCCACGTGAGGATGGCGAGCGCCGCCGCCAGCGCCGTCGCCATCGTCTGCGTGACGAGCATCAGCTTGCGGCGGTCGTAGACGTCGGCGGCGACGCCGCTCAACAGCGAAAAGACGACGACCGGGACGACCCGGACCAGGCCGACGAGTCCGAGCGCGATGGCGCGACGATCCTCGGGAACCAGCAGGGCGACGTGCCAAAGGATCGCGGCAGACTGCATCAGGCTGCCGGAGAACGAGACGAGCAGGCCGATCCAGAGCAGGCGGAAGTTGCGGTGTTGGAGGGCCGTGAGCAGGCGTCCAAATTATCAGGGGATCGCCGGTTCCCCGTCAACCCGTCGTCACGCCCGCGTCGGCGTTCGAAAAGCGCTGATAATTGCGCTGGCACTCGAGTTGCTGGACTGCTGCCAACCAGGAGTGTCTCCATGGCAGGACTTCGAAGCGTGCAGCGGTGCCTGTGGGCGGAGCCGACGTTGTTCCTCGCGAACCCGTTCTGGACGGCGGCCGAAGAATATCCCTGGAGTTGTCACGCGGACGGGATCCCGCGCCCAGTCGAGGATACTGCGGCATGCCGGGCCTGCGGCCGCTGGACCTGCGCTACGAGCTCCAGTCTTACAGCACGGATCTTCAGGCCCACATCGGGCGAGCGGACTATTTGACGGCGAACAGGTCGAGCACCCGCTCGGGTGCGTCGCGCGAGGCGCCCTGCGCCAGCTGACGTTGCGCCACTGCCTGTTCGAACGTGGGGCCAGGCTTCGGATCGCGATACAAGACCCCCGTATAGAGGACCGTGCCGTAGTCCTGCGCCAGCGCCATCGCCGACAGGCGATTTGACGGATCGTGCCCCGATGCCGCCAGCGGCCGCATCTCGGCTTTGTGCTGTTTCAGTTGCGCGTCGGGCTGGCCGTACGTGATACAGGGCGACTGCACGTTGATGAACGCGAAGCCCGGATAGCGAATGCCCTCCTCGATCACCGCGGCCAGCCCCGGCATGTCGGCCGGGGTCCCCTGCGCGACGAACCGCGCGCCGTACGCCAGGACGTAGAGGAGGGGATTCACGGGATCCTCGAAGCTGCCATAGACCGACGACGCCGTGGCGAGCCCGCGAGGCGACGTCGGCGACAACTGCCCCTTCGTCAGCCCGTAAATGTGATTGTCCATCACGATATAGGTGATGTCGGGGTTCCTGCGGATGCAGTGCGGCACGTGGCCGCCGCCGATCGAGAAGCCGTCGCCGTCGCCGCCGGCGGCGAGCACCAGCAGGTCCGGACGCGAAAGCTTGATGCCTTGCGCGATCGGCAGGGCCCGACCGTGCACGGTGTTGAATCCGTAGGCGGTGGTATAGCCCGGAATCCGGCTGGAGCAACCGATACCGGAGACGAAGGCGATGTCATGTGGCGCGCGGCCGATGCTCGCCAGGGCGCGATAGATTGCCTGGACGACACCGTAGTCGCCGCACCCCGGACACCAGATCGGTTTCAGGTCCGACTTGAAGTCTTTCGCTTGAAACACGGCATTGTCTCCAGCTTCCAGATCAGTCAATCGCAGTCTCCATCTCCGGGACGCGCGCCCGCTGCAGCTGCTGCGCCAGCACGGCCAGCCGTTCGGCAATCTCCGCGGGCGTGAACGGATTGGCGCCGCTGCGCGCGAGCGAGGACACGCCGGGGGGCAGGCTGATGAACATTCGCAGCAGCCGGTAGAGCTGACCCTGGTGAGACTGCTCGACGATCAGTCCGCTCCTTACGGACCCGAAGAAGTCGTCGTACGCTGGCTGCGGAACGGGATACAGCAGCGTTGGGATCAGCAGCTTCGCGTGCACGCCGAGCCGCTCGGCCCAGTCGAGAGCCTCCCGCGCGACGCCCGCGATGCTCCCCCACGCCACGAGCCCGATCGGCGCGTCAGGGTCGCCCGCGATCGTGACGGCGCCGGGCCACCGCCTGAGCGGATCGAGCTTGCGAATGCGCTTCTCGTTCATCTTCGCGTGCATCACACCATTGGCGGTCGGCGCGCCGTGCTCGTTGTGTTCGATCCCCGCGGCCAGATAGTTGCCCCCAGGCATCCCCGGTTCGCTGATCGGACTGATGCCCGACTCGGTCAACGCGTAGCGGACGTAGGTTTCCAGCTCACGCGGCGACGGGCGCCGGCGTTCGACGATCGCGAACCGGCCAGGCTCAATCGGATCGACGATCTCTTTGCGCTGGCCGATTTCTCCGTCCGACAGCAGAATCACCGGCGTCTGGTACTGCTCCGCGATGTTGAACGCCTCGACGGTCGTCGCGAACATGTCCGCGACGCCCGTCGCCGCGAGCACGGGGCGGACGACGTCCCCGTGAGCTGAAAAGACCGCCTGAAACAGATCCGACTGCTCGCTCTTGGTGGGCATCCCCGTCGACGGGCCTCCGCGCTGCACGTTCACGCAGACGAGCGGGAGCTCGGCGATACTCGCCAGGCCCAGCATCTCGGTCTTGAGTGACATTCCAGGTCCGGAGGTGGCCGTCATCGCCTTGTGTCCCGCAAACGACGCCCCCACCGCAGCGCCCGCGCCGGCAATTTCGTCCTCCGCCTGAAGAACGAGTCCGCCGTGCTTCCACAGCTCGCGGCCGAGGAACTGCATGATTTCCGTTGACGGCGTGATGGGATAGCCTGCGAAGAACGTGCAGCCGGCGACAATCGCGGCCGCCGCGCACATTTCGTTCCCGTCCGCGAGCAAGACGGGCAGAGCGGGGTCGCCGGGCGCCCGCGCCGGGTCGAGCCGCGGGGCACCTTCGATGGGATGCTCGATCGCGTAACGGCGTCCCGCGTCGAAAGCCCGTTCGTTCCGCTCGAGCACCTCGGCACTCTTCTTTCCGAAGCGCTTGCGGAGGCCCGCCAGGACGGTGTCGGGCATCAGGCCGAACCACTCGGCCATCAGGCCGAGGACGACCGTGTTTTTGGCCGCGTCATGGCCGGCCAGCTCGCGCGCGATGGCCGCAATCGGGACGCCGACGACCGCGCCGGGCGTCACGCCGGCCAGCGGCGGGCCGCCCACGCCAGGCGCGTAGTGCGTGTCGTATATCAGGACCGTGTGGCCCCCGATCGGCAGCTCCGCGCCGAAACGCAGGAAATCATCCCAGTTCAGCGCGATCGCGACGTCGAGGGTCCCGCCCGGCGTGTGGACCGCTCCTGTCGACACACGCAGTCGGAACGACGACTCGCCGCCCCGAATCTGGGGCCCGAAGCTCTTGGTGAGAATGGCGTGGTAGCCCTCGAGGGCCGCTGCCGTGATCAGAGAGTCCCCGGCAGACACGACGCCGTCGCCGCCGGCCCCAGCCATGCCGATGGTCAAATCGCGCATGCCCAGCCCGGTGCAAGTGGAGCACCGGCCCTGATTGGCGCCGGAACGGCGTGAGCCCGGGGGCGGCTGCCGGATTTCCGGCGCCTGGCGCGAGCAGGAGATCGTCGATCTAATTCATGTACCCGATGTCGCTTCAACCAGCCGCATGATTGTGAACAGTGCGCCGGCCGCGAGGACGGCCGCCGCGGCCCAGCCCAGCACCTCCACACCCTCTCCGCGATGGTCGAACGTCGCGTCCCGCGGCACCATGACGGCCCCGAGCAGCGCGCCAGTCGCGACACCTCCAAGATGCGCGGCGTTGTCGATGTACGTGAATGCGGCCAGCCCCATCGCCGCCGTCGAACCGAGCAGGGAGAGCATCTCCCGACGCACCCAGCCCGGCGCTCCGTCCGGCCGCCTGCCGGCCACCACCCACAGGTACCCTGCGAGACCGAGCACGCCACCCGAGGCCCCGAGCGCAGGCCTCGCCGACGCAAACGTGCTGAGGACGTTGCCGCCGATCGCGGCGGCGAGGTACACGAGTGGAATGCGCATCGGGCGGTCGTACGTCTCGATGAAGCGGCCGAGCACGACAAGCGCGGCGGCATTGCCGACTATGTGGACCAGGCTGCCGTGCAGGTACGACGCCGTCAGCAGCCGCCACCACTCGCCTGCCAGCACGGCGGATTTCACCAGCGCGGCGGCCGGTACCGTCCGCGCCAGCGGACCCGAGCCGAACTCCACGATGGTGACGAGGACGATGACGGCGGTCAGCGAGATCGTGACGATCGGACGGACGGAGGCGAGACGGCGCGCATGCTCGGTCAGCTCCGTCCGCCGGGTCTCGGCAGCGGTCTGCTCCCGCTTGTAGAGCGCCATCGGATCCGCCCGCCGCAGCGTGAGCCATTCGTAGCCGAGCCGGCCAATGGCGAGGATCCCTGTCACGGCCGGGAGCCCGAGCACCCCAAGTTCGCTCGGGTAGATGAGAGCGCCAGCCCAGGTGACCACCGCCAGAAGCAGGAGCGGCGACCAGGTCAGAAAGGCGCGCCGCTTCTGGCGGACCAGGTCGGTGTGGAGGTCCCGCACCACTGACACCGACAACGCAGCGTCCATCTCCCGAGACGCAGGTCCCCTGGCGCTGTCGCGTGGAGGCTCGAGACGGCCGAATGTGCTCATCGCGCTATCTGGCTTTGACCTCGGAAACCCACGCCTGCACGCGCCGCTCGAGCACGTCGAGCGGTACGGCGCCTTCGCCCAGCACGAGATCGTGGAACTTGCGCAGGTCGAACTTCGTGCCCAGCTCGCGGCTGCTCGACGCGCGGAGATCGCGGATCTTCAACTGCCCCATCTTGTAGCCCAGCGCCTGGCCTGGCCACACAATGTAGCGATCGACTTCGACGATGATGTCCTGCTCGGTCTTGGCGGCATTGGCGCTGAAGAACTGGATGGCCTGGTCGCGGGTCCAGCCCATCGAATGCAGACCCGTGTCGACGACGAGCCGGACGGCGCGCCACATCTCGTACGTGAGCTGACCGAATTTCGAGTACGGGTTCGTGTAGAACCCCATCTCGTCTCCGAGTGACTCGGAATAGACGCCCCATCCCTCGACGAACGCCGTGTAGCTGGAGTTCTTCCTGAATTCCGGGAGACCCTGCAGCTCCTGCGCGATCGAGATCTGCAGGTGATGGCCGGGAACGGATTCGTGCAGCGTCAGCGCCTCCATCTCCCACTTCGGCCGCGCGTCCAGCTTATAGGTGTTGGCGAACATCGTCCCCGGCCGCCCGACGACAAGCGCGCCGGGGTCGTAGTACGCGGTCGTCTGGGATGGGGCGATCGCATCAGGGACCGCCTTCACGCCGTACTGGTTCTGGGGCAGCCGCCCGAAGAGGCGCGCGAGCTCGGGGTCGGCGCGCTTCGCGATGTCGCGGTAACCGGTGAGCAGCGACGCGGCATCCGTGAAATAGAACTGCGGGTCCGTGCGCAGGAACTGGACGAACTCGGCGTAGGAGCCGCGGAAACCCGAGCCGGCGATCACCTTGTCCATCTCGCCGCGGATCCGTTTCACTTCGGCAAGCCCGATCTCGTGGATCTCCTTCGGGGTGAGGGCGGTCGTGGTGTGCCAGCGGACGTTGTAGGCGTACAGGGCGCTGCCATCGGACAGCGCGTCGGCCCCGACCGTCTGCCGGCACGCGGGCAAGTACTTCGTGGTCAGAAACTCGTGGAACCTCGTGAAGGCCGGCTTGACCGACTGTTCGTACGCCTGGACGGCGCGGCCACGGATGGCGGCGGCGTCCGTCTCCGGGATCCCCGACGGCATTTTCCTGAAGGCGTCGAGCAGCGGGCTCTGCATCGGATCCGCGACGATCTGCCCCTGTGCCTGGCCCGGCAGATCGCGGAGCGTAATCGCCGGCGGCGTCATCCCCGCGGCGAGACCCTTCTCCATCAGGGTGATGGTCTGGTCGACGAGCGGGCCCGACGCCAGCAGGCGGGCGATGATGTTCTCGAAATCCTCGCGCGTGGCGGCGGGCATCGAGGCGATCACGCGCGGGATGTCCTGCTGAACGCCGTCCATCTGGTTGACCGGCATCATCAGGTTGCGCGCCGTGACGCCGCGAATCGGCAGCGCGTCGTTGTGGAATTGCAGGCCGTCGACGGCGGTCTGGAGCAGATCCTTATAGAGGGTGTAGTTCAATTGGTCCGCGGCCGGCAGCGCGCCAGGGTCGATCGACCCCGCCCGCATCAGGCTTTTCTTCAGGTAGGTGTCTCGCCGTTCGATCGCCGCCGGTGAGTAATCGGTCCAGCGGGCGTTCTGTCCGGGGTATCCGAAGGCCGTCGCGATCTCGGGATACTGGGCCATCCAGAACTTCCAGTCGTCGTCCAGCTGGGCGCGGAAGGCCTCGGCCGGCGTGGGCCCCTTGTCGCGGGTGCAGGCGGCGGCGAACGCGACGACCATCAGGAGGGTGGCGACCGTCGTGTAGCGCATGGGCCCGCATTCTTGCACAGGGCGGGTAGAATAGATGTCTTCCCCTCCCGGGCCGGAGTGGTGAAACTGGCAGACGCGCGGGACTCAAAATCCCGTGGGGTTAACGCCCCGTGACGGTTCGACCCCGTCCTCCGGCACTTTCAACTCAACAGCTTACGAAGACTTGCGGAGCGCCGCGATCTCGCCCGATCGGGCCGACTGTCCCGATACTGTCACGGTGCCGAGTCGGACCACGGCCTCGCGGAGATCCTGCTCGTTCACGATCTGGTAGCGACGATTATGGATACGGATGAACACGCACTCATCTTGTGGAAACCGCTTCGCAAGGATAGGGCGGAAGCGATTATCGAGTTTTATCAAGAGTGGGTTGAATACCGTGGCATGTTGCAGGGACGCATCCACAACCTGTACAAAGAAGCTAATCCGCCGTATTTCTTTTTCCGCGATTTCGCCAGCGGCGTTCTTGTCCGTTGTGAGTTCCCTGAGAAACTTTTGGCCCGAACTGCACAAGGCACTGGAACGAAAGACCGCGGTAGTGATGGTGACTGGCTGGATCAGGGCTCAGCGCATTGACCGATCGATCGCTTTGATGCGTGGAGCGTATCCAAAGCACATTACACATCTTTTTGAGCAGGCCGAAGCCGAGAGAAAAGTCGTCCCTCCAGATTCCTTTTCTCGCAGCCCACCGCGGGTCACGCGCGGCGCGCCAGGCTAGCCGCCGATGCGACAACGACTTACCGGTGCGAATCGAATCGATCGCCGGATTGCGGCAGCGGCACGCGCGTTGCTAGCCGGCGCTTACCCGCCGCTGGCGGTGAGTGATTCGGCCCGGCCGCCGCGGCGCGGCGCGCAGTCACTCAAGGCTCGCAGTGAACGCGATCAGCACCGCACCCACTTTCGTGGTCACCAGCGTCAGGCGTGAGAAATCCACGCTGGCGCTCGTGGCGTTCCTCGCGCTGCTGCTTGGAGAAATCCTCTACCTCACGGTCACGTTCGACACAGAGCCACTGGCCAGGATTCGATCTCCCTGGATGATCTTTCTCGGCTGGACACCGCAGTATCTCCGTCTGGGGATCTCGGTGGCCGTCGTCACGCTGCTGCTTGGCGGTCGTCAGTTCCTCGGTGCCGTATCGACGCTGCACCGGAGCGCCGCGCCGGCGGCCCGCCTCCCAGCTCTCGTCGTGCATGGGGCCGCGTTCGGCACATTCCTCCTCGTAAGCGGTGGTCTGTTTGCCGCCGGGCGCAGCGTTGCCGCGCACCCGGCGCTCTGGGCGACCGCATGGTGCGTGAGCGGCGCACTGACGCTGGTGTCGTGGGCCTTCGCATTCTTCCCCCGGCGCCACTGGAGCGCGGTGGCCGTGGACCACCGCAGCGTCATCGGATGGGGATTTGCCGCGGGCACGCTGATGTGGGCGAGCGGTTTCCTCACGGAAGCGACGTGGAAGTATCTGGCGCGATACACGTTCCTCCTCGTCGCCTGGGCGCTCCGGTTCATCTACGCGGACGCAGTCAGCATTCCGGAACGGCTCATCGTGGGCACATCCGTCTTCAAGGTGAACATCGCCCCGACCTGTTCAGGGTATGAAGGGATTGGGCTGATTCTGGCGTTCCTCGGAATCTACCTTTACCTGTTCCGGAAGACGCTTCGGTTTCCGGCCGCGCTGATACTCCTGCCGATCGGCGCTGCGGCGATTTGGCTGCTCAATGCGGCGCGGATCGTCGCCTTGGTGATCATCGGCACATCGGGTTGGCGCGAGATCGCCTTGGGTGGCTTTCACTCGCAGGCGGGATGGCTCATCTTCAATGTCGTCGGCCTCACTTTCGTCGCGGCTATCGACCGGGGCGGCTACTTCCTGCGCGATCCACGACCGCTCCGGGTGTCCGCGGCGGGTCGTTCGATCGATTCCACGGCCGCGTTCCTTGGCCCCTTTGTGGCCATGCTCGCCGTCGCGATGGTCACGGGCGCATTCTCGGCTGGCCTGGACTGGCTGTATCCGCTGCGGATCGCCGCCGCCGCCCTCGTCATCTGGCGCTGCGCGCGCGCGTACTCGAACCTGCGCTGGAGCGTGTCGTACGGGGCCGTTGGCATCGGCGTCGTGACGTTCGTCGTCTGGATGGCGATGCTTCCTGCCGGCCTCTCGGACAAAGCGGGCTGGCCCGCGGCGTTGCACTCGATGCCGGCGTCATGGTCCGCGGTGTGGCTCGGCCTGCGCGTCGCTGGTTACGCGCTCATCGCCCCGCTCGCGGAGGAGCTGGCGTTCCGCGGCTACGCCACGCGGCGGTTGATCAGCGCCGACATCGACAACGTCCCGGTGGGCGCATTCTCGTGGCCGTCGTTCCTGCTCTCATCCCTGATATTCGGCGCCTTCCATGGACGACTCTGGCTTCCGGGTCTGATTGCGGGCATGGCGTTCGCCTGGGCGCTGTATCGCAGGCGGTCGTTGGGCGATGCCGTCCTGGCGCACGCCACGACGAACGGATTGATCGCGTGCTACGTGTTCGCCACCGGGCATTGGTCGGCATGGTCGTAAACAATTCAGAGGGAGTGTGTATGAGAGCGGTGATGTACAGCGCGGGAGTCGCGATGTTGGTTGTGTCGTTCGCGACCCCGCTTGTCGCAGGCGGAGCGACGGCCGTTCCAGAGATCGGCGCCGATTCGATGGTGACGGGCCTGGCGGTTCTGGCCGGCGGCATTCTCGTGGTGAGGGCGCGCTGGCGCGCCAGGTGAGATCGGGCGCGCGGTGATTCATCACCGTTCGAAGGCGCAGAGTAACTAACAGCAGGGAGGGCAAATGAGAGCGGCACTCTACAGCGCGGGCATGGTGATCATTCTGACGTCGTTAGTGAGACCGGTTTTCGCAGGAACCACTGCAGGGGTTCCTGAAATCGGTGCCGATTCGATCGTGACGGGCCTCGGGCTTCTGGCTGGCGGAATCCTCGTGGTCCGCGCTCGCTGGCGCGCGAAGTGAAGTCGTCCCCTTACCGGGAGCGTCTGGTTCGTCGGTGACTCGGGGGCGAGGTATCGGTAAACAGGTGGCTAATAGCCAGGAGAATTGAATGCGACACGTACTCTACACGGCAGGCATGTTGATCGTGTTCGGATCCATCGCGACGCCGCTTCTCGCAGTGGCCTCGGTTCCGGAGATCGATGGCGGCTCGATGTCGACCGGTCTCGGGCTGCTGGCCGGCGGCATCCTCCTGGTGCGCGCTCGGTGGGGCCGCAGATCTGGTGATCTGTCGCGATGCTCACGATGATCGCATCCGCCGCGGGCACAGTGCACGCGGCGGATGCGACATCCGTGCCCGAAATCGACGGAAGCTCCGCGACCGTCGCGCTGGGCATTCTCGCCGGGGCGGTTCTGATCGTCCGGGCAAGAATGCGGGCGAAGTAGCGGAGCTCACGCGAGCCGCAAGATGAATGCCCTTCTGAATCACGCGTCGCAGGCCTACGCGCTCAGCTACTTTGGCGTGGTGATCGTCGTTGTGCTCCTGGAATGTGTCGTCCCGTGCCGCGCCGCGGCCGACACGCTCCCGTTGCGCTGGTTCGGCAACATCGCGATCACGATTCTGGATACCGTCCTCGTCCGCATCCTGTTTCCGGTTGCCGGCATCGCCTGGGCCGTAGTCTGCAGCCAGCGCGGCTGGGGCCTGTTCAACCAGGTCGCGTGGCCGTCGTGGATGGAATTCGTCCTGACGATCGTGCTGCTGGATTTGTTCTATTACTCGCAGCATTACCTGCTGCATCGTGTGGGCTTTCTGTGGCGGCTCCACCGCACCCACCACTCCGACCACGAATACGACGTCACGACAGGGCTTCGATTTCACCCTCTCGAAATGACGTATACGACAGCGCTGCTCCTCGCCACCCTCCTGATCCTCGGCGCGTCCCCGGCGGCCGTTCTCGTGTCACAGGTGATGACGACGGCGGTCAATTTCTACGAGCACGCAAACGTGCGCCTGCCACCCTGGCTCGATCGCATGGTGCGGGTCCTCTTTGTCACACCGGACATGCATCGCATCCACCATTCCGCGGCGCCTGGCGAGAGCCGCTCGAACTTCGCCAACACGTTCTCCTGGTGGGATCGCCTCTTCGGCACGTACGTGGAGCAGCCTGCGGCCGGACAAGCGGATATGTCGTTCGGGATCGAGGGGTTCGGCGACCGCAGACACCTGACGTTGCCCTGGATGCTGGCGCAGCCGTTTCTGCCAGACGGGACTGCTGCCCCGCCACACGGCTTGCAAGTCACCGGTTTGACTGAGACTCGTCGCCGACCCCCAGCCCCTACGCGGGGTCTTCAACAGATTGACTGAGCTTACGCCAGCTTCCTCCCTGAATCGAGAGCGAGCTTCGGCTGGGCAGGCCAGCTTCGTCGGCATCGAATGCGTCCGTGGGCGGGGGCGAGATCGTTCCTACTGCACACGGAACTCGACGACGTTGCTATGGGTAAACC
>Ga0310810_10009142_pt1 | contig 11456 bp, 8 predicted proteins | sample NCmetagenome_FD_207641 | JGI IMG/M metagenome (GOLD analysis project Ga0310810, IMG submission 207641) | Soil microbial communities from experimental microcosm in Duke University, North Carolina, United States - NC | ecosystem: Engineered > Artificial ecosystem > Soil microcosm > Unclassified ... | reverse complement strand
TCAGCAGCAGTTGCTCGCCGTCGGTGCGGATGCTGCGCAACCCGGTCGTGTACGTCACGACATCGTCGGCGACGGTCAGGGTCACGTCGTACAGGTGCGGGTCCGACGGGGACCAGAGCCGCGGTTCGGAAACCGCGAGCCACCCTCGGAAGGCGCCCGTGGCATCCGCGGTCATGTCGATCGAGGTGCCGTCGGCGAGCGCGGCCCGCACCACCGCCCCGGCGGGCGCATCGCCCGCCACGCTGCCGGCGATGTCGATCCCGTCGAGCGAGTCGCCGCGCTGCGCCCGCGGGCTTCGAGCCACACGCTCTGCCAGATGCCCGAGGTGGGCGTGAACGAGACGCCGTCGTAGTCGTCGCGCGGAATCGAGCGCTGCTTTCCGTGGGCGATCGCACGCTTGTCGGCCGGTGCGGTGACCTCGACGTCGAGCCGCGCAGGCACCCCCGCACGCACCCGGTCGCTGATGTCGAACTCGAACGAGGTGGTGCCGCCGACGTGCTCGCCGATCACCACCCCGTCGATGGAGACGACGGAGTGGTGATGCACGGCGCCGAAGCACAGCACGACCCGCGCGTCGCCCCACTCGGCGGGCACGTGCAGCGTGCGCGCGTACCGGGCGCTTTCGAGCCAGGTGCGGGCGATGCCTGAGGCCGGGGTCTCCCACGCGAACGGCACGACGATCGTGGCGTCGCCGTCTTCGCTGCGGAACTCCCACTCGCCGTTCAGCGTCAGCCAGCGGGCGGACCGGTCGCGGTCGGGTCGGGGGTACTCGCTCTTGGGCGGGTTCACAGACATGGGGGTGGCGGGACCTTTCGGCTGGAGCACGGCGTCAGCCCTTCACGCTTCCGGCGAGGATGCCGTTGATGAAGTGCTTCTGGAGGGCGATGAAGACGATGAGCAGGGGGACGAGTGCGATCGAGCTGGCCGCGAGCACCTCGCCGGTGATGGTGGCGTAGTCGGCTCCGATGCGATCGTTGGTGATGTTCTGCGCGAGGGTCGACAGCACGACCTGCAGGGTCGCCATCCGGTCGGAGCTGGCGATGACGACGGGCCAGACGAAGTCGTTGTAGATGTTCATCACCGTGAGCACGGCGAGGCCGGCGAGACCGGGCCGGATGACGGGGACCACGATCCGCCAGAAGGTGCCGAACTCGCCCGCTCCGTCGACGCGCGCGGCGTCGAGCAGTTCGTCGGGCACCGCGGCGATCACCTGCCGCATCCAGAAGATGGCGAACGCATCGACCGACCCGGGCAGGATGAGGGCCTGATACGTGTTGACCCAGCCGAGCTCCTTCATCTCCAGCAGCAGCGGGATGATCAGCACGATCGTCGGCAGCATCAGGGTGACGAGCACCGCGCCGAACAGCAGATTCTTCAGCGGGAAGTCGTACTTGGCGAACGCGTACGCGGCCAGCGGGGCGAAGAAGAGGGTGATGCCGCCCTTGAACAGCAGCACGATGCCGGTGTTGAGGAACCCGTGGGCGATCGGTACGTCCTCGATCACCCGGGCGAAGTTGCCGATGGTGAAGCTCGACGGGTCGAAGCTCAGCGGGTAGCGGATGATGTCGGCGGGTTCCTTGAACGCCGACAGCAGCGCCCAGGCCACGGGCGCCAGGAACGCCAGGGTGAGCAGCAGCAGGAAGGCCTGCGAGCCGATGCGGGGCCTCGTACGCATGTCAGTCCTTCGCCCTCAGCAGCCGCACGAACAGCAGCGACAGCGCCATCACGAGGATCACCAGCAGGAACGAGTTCGCGGCGCCGGTGCCGAGGTCGGCGCGGGTGATGTGGTTATAGAGGTACAGCCCGGCGGTGGTGGTGGAGTTGTACGGGCCGCCACGGGTGACCACGTACGGTTCGACGAACATCTGGAACACCGCGAGGGTCTGCAGCACGATCGCGAACATCATGGTGCGCCGGATGAGCGGCAGGGTGATGCTCCACAGCCGCCGCGCCCGGCCCGCGCCGTCGATCGCGGCGGCTTCGTACACGGCGCCGTCGATCGACTGCAGGCCGGAGAGCAGGATGATGATGATGAACCCGGTCGTCTTCCAGATGAAGAGGAGCGCGAGGGTGGGCTTCGACCATTCGCTGGTGGTCAGCCATCCGACATCCGGAAGCCCCACCAGGTTGAGCAGCCCGTTGATGGCGCCGTACCCGGTGTCGAACAGCACGACCCAGATCTGCGCGATCGCGACGATCGGGGTGACGAACGGCACGATGAACGCGGTGCGGTAGAAGCCGCGCAGTCGCAGCTTGGCATCGTTCAGCAGCACCGCTGCCAGCACCGCGATGACCAGCTGCACCGGGATGATCAGCAGCCAGAGCACGGCCGAGTTGCCGAGCGAGGCCCAGAAGCGGTCGTTGGTCAGCAGGTAGACGTAGTTGCCGAACCCGACCCACTGGGCCGAGCCGGTGCCGTGCCAGTTCGTGAAGCTCAGCCGCAGCGTGAACAGCATCGGGTAGATGCTGAACGCGGCGAACACCAGCACGAACGGCAGGACGAAGACGTAGGGGGCGACGCGGCGGCGCCAGCCTCCCGGTCCGGGTCGCCCCGGACCACGACGCCCCGGCAGGATGCTGCGGCGCGCTGTGGCAGCGGTGGTCGCGGTCATCTCTCCTCCTCCGGGGCGTCGTGGTTCGGATGCGGTGGTGGCGTTACTGCCGGTCGATCAGGTTGGTCTGGATCTGCTCGGTCGACTGCGAGATGACCTCGTCGGGCGACAGGTCGCCGTCGAGCATCTTCTGCACGTTGGTTCCGAGGTAGTCCACGGCGCCCGCCCACCATTTCGGTGTCGGCACGCTGCCGGGGATCTCAGCACCGGCCGAGGTGGCGGTGGCCCAGAGGTCCTGGCCGCCGAGCGCATCGAGCGGCTGGAACAGCGGCTTCTGCGGGTCGGCTGCGGGCAGGTAGCTCGGGATCGAGGTGTTGAGACCACCCGGGTAGACGTCGTTCGGGCCGTACACCGCGGTGTAGCCCTTCTCGTCGAACATCAGGAACTCGTAGAACAGCCACGCGAGGTCGGCGTTCTTGCCGCCCTTCGGCAGGATGAACGACGATCCGCCCATCGCGCCCGAGCGCGCCCCGCCCGCGTTCCACGCCGGCAGCGGCATGGCCCGCCAGTCGCCGGTCGTCTCGGGAAGCAGCTGCTGCGGCGCGAAGTCGAACCAGATCGCCCAGGGCACGAACACCTGGTCGCCCGACTCGAGGGTGGCGATGTCGGTCGGCCCGAGGTATTCGGCGCGGGTGCCGAGGCCTTCGGAGCTCACGGTGTCGAGGAAGCCCAGGATCTGCCGGTACTCGTCGGAGTCGAGCCGCAGCTCGCCCGTCGCGTCGGTCATCGAGGTGCCCAGCTGGCTGGCGTACATCTCCAGCTGCAGCTGGCCGAGGAACGCGCTCTGCTCGAGGTGGATCGGCCCGGACGACGGCTTGTACTCCTTGTACTTCCGTGCGGCGGCGAGCAGGTCGTCGTAGGTCTGGATCGCGTCGGGATCGATGCCGGCGGCCTCGAGCGCGGTCGCGTTGTAGAACAGCAGGCCGGGGTCGAGGTCGAACGGGACGCCGTAGATCTTGCCGTCGACCGAGTTGACGTCGACCTTCTGCTGGGCGATGTCGCCGATGTAGGGCTTCATCACGTCAGAGAGGTCCCACAGGTAGTCGGCGTAGCCGGCCACGAGGCTGTCGTCGAGGAAGACGCCGTCGGGCACGTCGGTGCCGGTGATGAGCGTGTTCTGCAGCTTGGCGCCGATGTCGACCGATTCGTGGTGCACGACGATGTCGGGGTACTTCTCGTTGAACGCGGCGATGGTGGCGTCGAAGACGTTGAACAGGTCGCCTTCGCGGTCCCAGATGGTGATCTCGCCCTTGGGCGAGCTCGGCGCCTGGAGCGCGTCGGGGTCGGGCTGTGTGTCGTCGCCGATGCTGGGGCCGCAGGCGGTGAGTGCGAGGGCTGCGGCGATGGCGACACCGGCGGCAGCCGCGCGGGTCAGGTGCCGTCGGGCACCGGAGGGCGTGAGCATGACACTCCTTTGTGTGGGGACGTTTGCCAACGTGTGCAAAACAGTAGCGCAGGTTTGCAGACGTTGCAAACACCAATATGCTGGCGACACAAGGTGAGGAGATCCCGATGCCCGCAACGCTGCGCGACGTGGCCGAACGTGCTCAGGTATCGGTGCGCACGGTCTCCAACGTCGTCAGCGGCTACGAGCACGTCAGCGAGCGGATGCGCGAGCGGGTGCTCGCGGCCATCGCCGAACTCGACTACCGGCCCAACCCCGTCGCGCGGACCCTGCGCACCGGACGCACCGGCGTGCTCGCACTCGTCGTCCCCGAGATCGACGTGCCCTACTTCAGCGAACTCGCCCGCGATGTCATCAACGCCGCCGCCGAGGTCGGCTACCGCGTCATGATCGACCAGACCGGGCACGATCACGAACGCGAACGCGATCTGCTGACGGGTGCCGACCGCACCATGCTCTTCGACGGCATCCTGTTCAGCCCCCTCGTCACGGGCGAAGAACTCGCCGAGATGAACGATCGCACCAGCATGCCCCTGGTGCTGCTCGGCGAGCACCAGTTCGACGGCCGGTTCGACCACGTCGCCATCGACAACGAGCGCGCCGCCGCCGACGCCACGCGGCACCTCATCGACCGCGGCCGCACCCGCATCGCGGCGATCGGCGCCCAGCCCGACGAGGGCTACGCCACCCCGCAGCAGCGCACCGCCGGTTACGAGTCAGCGCTGCGCGACGCCGGCCTCACCCCCGACCCCCGCTACCTGCAGCCCGCCGCCCACTACAGCCGCGCCGACGGCTACGCGGCGACGCAGACGCTGCTGGCGCTCGATCCACGGCCGGATGCGATCTTCTGCTACTCCGATCTGCTCGCCATGGGGGCGATGCGGGCCGTGTTCGACGCCGGACTGGGCATCCCCCAGGACATCATGGTGATCGGCATCGACGACATCGAGGAGGGCCGCTACTCGCGCCCCACCCTCAGCACCGTGTCGCTCGACACCCCGTTCATCGCACGGGAGGCGATCGCCCGCATCTCCGCCCGCATCGACGACCCCGACGCCCCCGCAGCGGAGATCGTCGCCCCGCACGTCGTGCTGCCGCGCGAGAGCACCGCGGCCTGAGGCATCCGCCCCGCACACACGAAAGGGCCCGGAGGCGGTGCCTCCGGGCCCATCCGTTCAGTGACTCTTAGTAGTTGACCGTCAGCGTGTTCGTGACTGCCACCAGGGTCACCACGGTGGCCGTGATGAAGCCGCCGATGTAGGGGTTGCCCGTGACGCGGTACAGCTTGCGCGAGAGCAGCGCAGCGCCGAACAGGATCACGATGACCGGGAACAGCCAGATGCTGAAGATGCCGCCGAAGCCGGGGATCGGCTCGCCGGTGATGAAGAAGGTCGTGTACTGCACGATGACCAGCACGATCGGGGCGAGCGAGTTCATCAGAGCCAGAAGGAGGGTGTTGCCCCACTCCTTGCCCCGCAGCGTGAAGCGGTTGAACACGTTGATCGCGACCGAGTTGGCCAGGAAGTACACCAGGAAGAACGGCAGGTACAGCAGGCCGATCCACAGCTTGTCGGGGTTGAAGTCCTTCACCGCGAGCACCCAGAACCGGAAGTCGGTGTTGAGCAGCCAGCTGAAGAAGAACACGATCCCGTACGCTGCGGCGACCACGACGGCGCCGAGCCCGATGCCCTGGAAGAACTTCTTCCAGCCGGGCAGCAGGCCGAGTTCACGAACCGCGAACCCGTTCCGGCGGCCGAACAGCAGGTACGACAGCGCCATGATCACGATCGCGGCGACACCGTTGATCGCCGCCCAGAAGGCGATGAAGAACACCGCGCCCTGGGTGAAGATCGTCGGGGTGACGTTGAAGGCGATGCCCTGGATCCACGTGGCCTGGCTGAGCAGCACGTAGCTGACGCCCGAGAACAGCGCCGACACGATCAGCCCGCCCCAGAACCAGGCGTGGCCGGCTCCGCGGTTGGCCGGAGCGGCGGCGACCTCGCTGCGCAGACCGGCGAAGGCGCGGGTGCCGAGCAGCGCACGGGCGAACGCCAGCAGGAAGATCATGAAGCCGAGCAGCCCGAGGGTGGTGAACAGCTCCTTGATCTGCCAGGTCTGCGACCCCGAGTCGATCTGGTTCGGGGCGCCGAACGCGGCCTGCCAGAAGTCGAGCTGGTCGGCGACGGTCTGCTTCGAGATGGTGCCCCACGGGTGGGTCTGCGCCGGGGTGTAGACCACGCGGATGCCGTTGGGGTCGTCGTAGATCTTGTTGGCTTCGCGCTTCTCACCGTCGGTCGTCGGGTCGACACCGTGGTTGAGGAAGGACTGCGCGTTGTCGGTGCCGATGTAGTCGCGCGGCGAGGTCAGCCGGACGCCGTTGGCGTCGTAGCTGCGGAAGAAGAACTCGTCGTACTGGTCCGCGACGAGACCGGTGTCACGGTCGCCGTACATGTCGAAGTACGCGTTGTCGTTCGCCGCGTCGCGGTACACCGGGTCGTTGTCGACCAGGAACACCGCGTCGATCAGCTGCTCGGGGGCGGCGTTGTCGAGCGCGACCGAGAAGTTCGCGGCACGGGCGCCGTTCGAGTGACCGGAGACGCCGATCTGGCTGACGTAGGGAAGGTCGGCGGCGAGCTTCACTGCGTCGTACATGCCGGTGCCGCCCAGCGTCAGGTCGGAGTTCGTCAGGTAGTCCGAGTCACCGTGACCGTACATGTCGATGGAGATGACGACGTAGCCGCGCTTGGCCAGCTCGACGTAGTTGGCGTCCTGCATCTCCTTGTTGTTCCACCAGCCGTGGGACACGATGATGGCCGGCACCTTGTTGTCGGGGGAGGCGCTGTTGGGCTTGAAGAGCAGGGCGCTCATCGACTCGCCGGATGCGGTCTCCCAGCTCATGTTCTTCACGGCGACCGAGTAGCCCGAGGTCTGGACGACCGACGCCACGATCGAGGACACGACCATGAGCACCAGTGACAACGCCAACCAGAAGCCGTTGCGCCTGATCAGTGTGGGGTTCATTTCACTCCTTTGTGGGACGCTGACGTGGCGTCCAGATTCGTCAATGTAGTGACGGCTGCGAATTCACCGGGCGTTCTCCCGCCCGATCTGCACAAACGTGCAACGCAGTCCTCGATCTCGGCATCGAGACGCAGGTCGTCCCAGCCGAGGATTGTGGCCAGCTCGCGCCCGATCTCTTCGAGCGCGACCCGGTCGGCACGGCCGGTGAAGGCCAGGCCGGTGCGGCGGAAGACGAGATCCGCGAGGTGCACGATGCGTTCGTGCGCAGCCAGGTAGCGCAGCTCTCCGGTCGACAGGATGCCGCCCGCGAGCGGGCGGTCCTCCGCTTCCACGAGCGTCTCGGCCACCTCGACCGACCGCGTGCCGTAACGCTCGAGCAGCGTGCTGCGGCGCGCTGGGTCGACGTCGGCGAGGTACCGGGTCATCCACCGCTCGCGATCCCGCGGGAAGCCCTGACCGCCCCCGATTGCCAGCCCGAGCGTGCTGACCCGGCGCTCGGCCCCGAGCAGACCGAGCACCCGGTTCGACAGGGTCTCGCCGAGAGCCCGGAACGTGGTCCACTTGCCGCCCACCAGCGTCAGCACCGCCGGCCCGCCTGTACGCTCGGGCTCTTCGATCCGGTAGTCGCGAGACACCGCTCCCGGTGAGGTGCCGTCGTGGCGCGGCAGTGGGCGGATGCCCGAGAAGCGGTAGACGATCGCCGAGCGGTCGACGGCGATCCCCGGGAACACCGAACCGATCAGCCCGAGGAAGTAGTCGACCTCCTCATCGGTGCAGACGGCCTCCTCGGCCGGGTCGGCCTCGAGGTCGGTGGTGCCGATGAGCACCCGGTCGCCGATCGGGTAGATGAGCACGATCCGGCCGTCGTCGTACTCGAAGAAGATCTCGCGGCCGCCGGTCGCGGCCAGCAGCTGCGGGTGATCGAGCACGATGTGCGAGCCCTTGGTGCCGCCCGTGTACGTGGTGTCCATACCGAGCGCCGCATCGGTGAGATCGGCCCACGGCCCCGTCGCGTTGACCACGACATCCGCAGCCAGCTCGAACTCGGTGCCGGTCTCGGCGTCGCGCAGGCGCACGCCGTTCGGGGTCATGCCGACGGCCTCGACATAGTTCACGGCGTGCGCACCGTCGTGGGCGGCGAGGCCGTCGAGCAGCACGTCGAGCGCGAGGCGTTCGGGGTCGGCGACGCCGGCATCGAAGTAGGTCGCCGAGTACTTCACGTCGGGGTTGAGGTCGGGCAGGTCGCGCAGCGTGCGGCGGCGGCCGGCGAAGCGGTGCTTCGGCACCTCGCGGCCGCCGCGCGAGAACAGGTCGTAGAAGACCAGACCCACCTTGATCAGCAGGGCGCCGCGCTCATTCGGCTTGCCCGAGCGGTGCAGCAGAAACCGCAGGGGGGCCGAGAGGATGCCGGAGAACAGCGAGTAGATCGGGATGGTGGTCTCGAGCGGGTGCACGAAATGCGGTGCCGTGCGCAGCAGGTCGTTGCGCTCGCGCACCGACTCGCGCACGAGCCGGAACTCGCCGTACTCCAGATAGCGGATGCCGCCGTGGATCATGTGGCTCGAGGCGGCGCTGGCCCCGGAGGCGAAATCCGAACGCTCGACGAGCACCACGTCGACGCCCTGCAGCGCCAGGTCGCGGAAGGTCGAGATCCCGTTGATGCCGCCGCCGACGACCACCACCCGCGTCCGGTTCATCGCGGCGATCGCCGCCACCTCAGGACGCAGGTCCCGTTCTCGTGCCGCCATGCGCGCCATCCGCCTCTGTCTCCTTCGTCATCGCAGCCGCGCGCTCACGCGGGGCCGCGGTATATCGTGGGAATGCCCGGCACGAATTCACAAGCCGGATGCACGAACGTGCAGGAGGTGACGGATGGCGAACACACGCACGATCGACGACCCGCGCACCCCGTCGGCGCTGCAGGCGGCGAACCTGTACTACCTGCAAGACCTGACGATGGATGCCATCGCCGCCGAGCTGCGCACGTCGCGCTCGTCGGTCTCGCGGCTGCTCACCTTCGCCCGAGAATCCGGCCTGGTCGAGATCACCGTGCACTCCCCGCTCGACCACGGATCGCAGCTCGAGGACGAGGTGCGCCGCCGGTTCAAGATCTCTGCCCACGTCGTGCCGATGCCCGAAGGGATCAGCGAGATCGACCGGCTCGAGCGGGTCGCCATGGCGGCGGGCCGCATCATCCCGACCTTCATCGACTCGAACATGATCGTGGGTCTGGCGTGGGGGTCCACCCTCAGCGCGATCAGCCGCCACGTCGTCGCCCGCGAGACCCACAACACGATCGTGGTGCAGATGAACGGGGCGGGCAGCCCGATGAGCACCGGCATCGAGTACGCCAGCGAGATCCTGCAGCGATTCGCCACGGCGCTCTCCGCGCAGTCGCAGCAGTTCCCCGTGCCGGCGTTCTTCGACGACCCGGCAACCAAGGCCGCGTTCTGGCGCGAGCGCAGCACCCGGCGCACGCTCGACCTCATCAACAAGATGGACGTGGCCGTCTTCGGTCTGGGCTCGCCGTTCGCCGAGGTGCCCAGCCACGTCTACATCGGCGGCTACCTCGACCGGGCCGACTACGCCAGCCTCAGCCACGACAAGGTGGTCGGCGACATCGCGACGGTGTTCTTCCGCGCCGACGGCAGCTGGCGCGACATCGAGCTGAACGCCCGCGCCACCGGGCCCGACTTCGCCCGCATGAAGCGCGTCGCGCGTCGGGTGTGCGTGGTGTCGGGGCCCCAGAAGCTGGCGAGCCTGCGCGGTGCCCTCGCGACGGGACTGATCACCGACCTGATCATGGATGCCACGCTCGCCCAGGCGCTCATCGAGTCGTGACACCCAACCTGCACATCCGTTCAGAGTCCGTGAGAGGCGCGGCCGGGCTTCGCTAGCCTGACCACACCATCTGACGAAGGAGTCCCCGTTGCAGCACGTCGTCGCGATCGACCAGGGAACGACCAGCACGCGCGCCATCGTGTTCGACGAACGCGGACGCCCGGTGTCGACCGGCCAGCTCGAGCACAAGCAGATCTTCCCCCGCGCCGGCTGGGTCGAGCACGACGCGGCCGAGATCTGGAACAACACCCGCGAGGCGATCGGCAGCGCCCTGTCGCGCGCCGACCTGACCCGCCACGACATCGCCGCGATCGGCATCACCAACCAGCGCGAAACCGCCGTGGTGTGGGACCGCCGCACCGGCGAACCGGTCTACAACGCGATCGTCTGGCAAGACACCCGCACGCAGCCACTCGTCGACCGGATCGCGGATGGCGACACCGACCGGTTCGCGGATGTCACGGGCCTGCCGCTGGCCACCTACTTCTCGGCGACCAAGATCGCCTGGATCCTCGACAACGTCGACGGTGCACGTGAACGTGCCGAGGCCGGCGACCTGCTCTTCGGCACCACCGACACCTGGGTGCTCTGGAACCTGACCGGGGGCCCCGACGGCGGGACGCACGCGACCGACGTCACCAACGCATCCCGCACCCTGCTCATGGACCTGCGCACCCTCGACTGGCGCGACGACCTGCTCGAGGCGTTCGGGGTGCCGCGGGCGATGCTGCCCCAAATTCGGCCCTCGTCGGGGGTGTTCGGCACCGCCGAGTCGTCGAGCCTGCTGCGTGAGGTGCCGATCGCCGGAATCCTCGGCGACCAGCAGGCAGCCACCTTCGGGCAGGCGGCGTTCACGCCGGGTGACAGCAAGAACACCTACGGCACCGGCAACTTCCTCATCGTGAACACCGGCGACGAGATCGTGCGCTCGCGCAACGGCCTGATCTCGACGGTCGCGTACCAGCTCGACGGCCAGAAGCCGCAGTACGCGCTCGAGGGTTCGATCGCCGTCACCGGGTCGCTCGTGCAGTGGCTGCGCGACAACCTCGGCATCATCCGCAACGCGGCCGAGGTTGAGACGCTGGCGGCGAGCGTCGACGACAACGGCGGGGTGTACTTCGTGCCCGCGTTCTCGGGTCTGTTCGCGCCGTATTGGCGGCCGGATGCGCGCGGCGTCATCGTCGGCCTCACCCGCTACGCGAACAAGGGCCACATCGCCCGCGCCGCCCTCGAGGCGACCGCGTTCCAGACCCGTGAGGTGCTCGATGCGGTACGCGCCGACTCGGATGTGGCGATCGACGACCTGAAGGTCGACGGCGGCATGGTGGCCAACGAGACGCTGATGCAGTTCCAGGCCGACATCCTGGGTGTGCCGGTGGTGCGACCGGCGGTCGCCGAGACCACCGCGCTCGGCGCCGCCTACGCCGCCGGCCTCGCCACCGGGGTCTGGGGCTCGCTCGACGACCTGCGCGCCAACTGGCAGGAGGACCGCCGCTGGGAGCCGCAGATGAGCGAAGACGACCGCGAGCGGCACCTGTCGGTGTGGAAGAAAGCGGTGGAACGCAGCTTCGACTGGG
>Ga0310810_10009141_pt1 | contig 11457 bp, 8 predicted proteins | sample NCmetagenome_FD_207641 | JGI IMG/M metagenome (GOLD analysis project Ga0310810, IMG submission 207641) | Soil microbial communities from experimental microcosm in Duke University, North Carolina, United States - NC | ecosystem: Engineered > Artificial ecosystem > Soil microcosm > Unclassified ... | reverse complement strand
GAAGGGTGATTCGCGCGGCCGATGGGATGGAAACACACTGGTCGTGGACACCACGAATTTTACGGATCAAACGACCTTCAACGGATCCGGAACGGCATTGCATGTCATCGAACGGTTCACCCGAGTCGACGACCGCACGTTGCGATACGCATTCACCATCGATGACCCGGAATCGTTCGTGACCTCCTGGTCGGCGGTCACGGCGATGTCGAAAAGCGCTGGCCCGCTGTTCGAGTTCGCCTGTCACGAGGGAGATCACTCGATGGAGAACATGCTCAAGGGAGCGCGATTTGAGGGAAGGGCACGATGAGGATGAAGCGTTCGCGTCGCCCTGGGTCTAGCTCACCACTTTCCATCGAGCCGCCGTATCCGGCGATTGTGCGCGCAACCCGCGCACAATCGGCGAGGTCATGAACGTCGTGGCCAGCGCCATCAGGACCAGCATCGAGAAGACCACCGGCGAGAGAATGCCCAGCTCGAGACCGATATTCAACACGACCAGTTCGATGAGGCCGCGCGTGTTGAGCAGGAAGCCGAGCGTCGAGGCGTCGCGCCAGCCGAGGCCCATCATGCGGGCCGCCAGCGTCGATGCGCCGGCCTTGCCGGCGACCGCCACCAGGAAAATCAGCGCCGCGTCTTTCCACATCGCCGCCGTCCCGATGAGCTGAACGTTCGTCCGCAACCCGGTGAACGCAAAAAACAGCGGCAGCAGCAGCGTCAGCGTGAGCGGTTCGAGGCGGTCCTCGAACACCCGTTCGATGTGGGCGTCGCGCGGCATCATCAACCCGACGAAGAATGCGCCGAACAGCGCGTGGATGCCCAGCGCCTCGGTGATGACGGCCGACACCAGCACGACGAGCAGGACGGCCACCAGATCATCGGCGGAGGAACCAAACTGCAGACCGCGCCGCCGGACGAACCACCGCAGCGCGGGCCGGACCACCACCGCCATCGCCGCGAGATAGCCAAAGAAGAACAGGAGACGGAAGGCGAGTACGGTCGATAGCCCGTCGCTGCGCGCCAGCGCTGTGATCACCGCCAGAATCAGCCACCCCATGACATCGTCAAACGCGGCGCACGCAATGGCGACCGCACCGAGTTCAGTCCTGAGCATCCCCAGGTCGATGAGGATGCGGGCGAGGACGGGAAAGGCGGTGATGCTCATCGCCGCGCCGAAGAAGAGGGTGAAGGGCAGCATGCCCACGCCGGCCGGGGCGAGGCGGGCGTGGACGGCAGAGGCCAGCCATGCGCCGAGGACGAACGGCACGATGATGCTGATGGCACTCGTCGCCATCGCCACACGGCGCCGGCTGCCGACCTTGTGCACATCGACGCGCACGCCGACGAAGAACATGAACAGCACGAGACCAATCTGGCTGAGCGCGTTGAGCGCGGGCAGCGACGGCGTGGCAAAGAGCGCCGCCGACGCTCCCGGCATCAGCCATCCGAACAGCGACGGCCCGAGCAGCAGTCCGGCGATCATTTCCCCAATGACGGCGGGCTGCCTGAATGGGACGATCGCCCATCGGGCGACCCGGGCCGCTGCCAGGACGACGGCAATTTGAAGGAGCAGAAGCACGGAGTCAGCATCTTCCTCGCCTTGCGGCCGTCCCGCAACCCCTTCCCGACCGACCGTCGTTCAGGCAACTCGACGGCCGGGCGGCCGTTTGTAATTGTGGACATTCCGGGTTCGGCCCTTTACAGTCCGCTGGGGCTCACGGGATTACGTCCGGCCGGCGCCGGACCAGATCGGAGGACGGCATGCGACGGTATGTCTACGTTGGCGGCGGATTGTTGCTCCTCGGCTTGACGCTCGGCGCCAGCCAGCTGCTTCTGGAACGATCGGCGGCCGCGCAAGGCTCAAAAGCTCAGTCGTCGCTCTTCCAGGTCGATCCGATGTGGCCGAAGCCGCTGCCGAATCGATGGCTTCTGGGATCGACGATTGGCGTGGCAGTCGACTCGCAGGATCACGTCTGGATCATCCATCGCCCGGCGACGCTGCAGCCGAACGAGATTCGATCGTCCTGGAAGGGCGCTCCACCGGTCCTCGAATTCGATCAGGCCGGCAATCTGGTGTCGTCCTGGGGCGGACCGGGCCAGGGCTACGAGTGGCCGCAGTCCGAGCACGGGATCTTCATCGATTACAAGGACAACGTCTGGATTGCGGGCAACGGCGGCCGCGATTCGCAGATCCTGAAGTTCACGAAGCAAGGCAAGTTCCTGCTGCAGATCGGTCATCAGGGCGTGAAACACGACAGCAACGACACCGAGAATCTTGGCAGCCCTGCCAACATGACGGTCGATCCGCAGGCCAATGAGGTCTACGTCGCCGATGGCTACGGCAATCACCGCGTGATTGTGTTTGACGCCGACACCGGCAAGTACAAGCGCCACTGGGGCGCGTACGGCAAGAAACCCGACGATCACTATTTCGATGCCGAAAATGCCGCCATCGCCGCGGCCCGAGCCGCCGCGCGCGGGCGCGGCGCCCCGGCGCCGGCTGCTGAAGACACCAGCGGCTACAACCCGAACAAACCGCCAGACACGCAGTTCCGCATCGTCCACGCCGTCCGGATCGCGAAGGATGGTCTCGTTTACGTGGCGGATCGGACGAACGATCGGATCCAGGTGTTCCGCAAGGACGGCACGTTCGTCAAAGAAGGCTGGATTGCCAGGAAGACGCTCGGCAGCGGATCGGTCTGGGATATTGGGTTCTCGATCGACCCGGCGCAACGGTTCATCTACGATCCCGACGGCAACAACGAAATGGTCTGGGAACTGATGCGCGATTCGCTCGAAATCGTGGGGTCGTTCGGCGGCGGCGGCCATGGCGCCGGCCAGTTCTATGGCCCGCACAGCCTCGCCGTCGATTCGAAGGGCAATCTCTACATCACGGAAACCTACGAGGGAAAGCGGGTGCAGCGGTTCCTCTACAAGGGACTCGGCACCAATCCGGTCGTGTCGTTTCCCTAGAGCCGGGATGTGATGGACCGACCGACGTTGTACCGTCGTCGCCGCATGGCGCTCGTTGTCGCGGCGACGGTGGTGCTGCTCGTTCCAGGATCGCTGCGCCTTGGCGCTCATGACATGCCGAGCGACGTTCATGTGCAGATGTTCGTCAGGCCGTCAGCCAACCGCCTGCAGGTGCTCGTTCGTCTGCCGCTCATCTCGCTGCTCAACATCAATCTGCCAAAACGCGGCGAGAATTTCCTCGATCTGGCCTCGATTGAACCCTCGCTGAGGGACGCGGCGAAAGCGACAGCCGAGGCTGTCGATCTCTTTGAAGGCGGCGACAAGTTGCCGCCGCCTCGCGTCGGCGCCGTGCAGGTGTCGTTGCCATCGGACGCGTCGTTCACGTCCTACGAAACCGCACGCGCTCACATCGAGGGTCCGCCCCTGCCGGTGGGGACCGAGGTGGTCTGGAATCAAGGTTTCTTCGACACTGTCCTCGTTTACGACATCCACTCGCCGCCGGCCGGCATTTCACTCCATCCGTATTTCACCGCGCTCGCCCCGCGCGTGGTGTCGTCCGTTCGTTTTGTATTGCCGGACGGTTCGCTCAGGACATTTGAGTTGCAGAACGATCCCGGGTTGGTGCACCTCGATCCGAGTTGGTCCCAATCGGCGGGGACCTTCATCCGGGCCGGAACCCTTGAGGTCCTCGGCGGCGCCGAGCTCTTGCTCTTCCTGATTGCCCTCGCGATTCCAATTCGCCGTGCCAGTGCTGGGTGGCCCGTGGTGGCAGCGTTCACGATTGCGCTCACGATGACGCTCGTGGCTGGTGCCTTTCAGGTTGCGCCAACCGGTGCCTGGTTTCCTCCTGTGGTGGCGACGCTGACTGCCATCGGCATCGTGTGCCTGACCATCGACAACGTGTTCATCGCCGACCAGCAGCATCGCTGGGCGCTCGCATTCGGTTTTGGACTGGCGTTCGGATTTGCGCTGTCCTTTCCGCTCAGGCAGACGCTGCAGCTGGCGGGCAATCATCTCGCCGCCTCGGTCGCGTCATTCGCCGTGGCTGTCGCGCTTGTGCAGGTGATCGTCGTATCCGTGTTCGTACGCGTGCTGACGGCGCTCTTCCGAATCGCTGTCAGTGAACGCGTCGGCGTCATCGTGGTTTCGGCGCTGGTCTGTCATACCGCCTGGCACTGGATGGTCAGCCGAATGATGTTCCTGACGACGATCAACTGGCCGCTTTCGGATGTGATCGAGCTGATGCGTTGGGGCATCGCCGCGACGTTGATGGCTGCGGCGGCGGTCGTGCTCGTGGGATTCAGCCGACGTTTTCAGCTCGCAAGTCGCTTTTCGGTGCACTCGACGTCGAGTTAGACTTGAGCGTTTCTCCGACGGGGCGCCACGGCAGAGTTCCGTCCTTTATTCTTTTCATACATCATCTTGAAGGCTAACTTTCCAGCGTTCATCCTACTTTCCGCCGGACTTCTGTCGGCGGCTTGCACGAAGAGCAATTCCGCCCAGGCCAAAGGCGGTGAGGCGCCTCCCAAGGCGGTGGCCAGCGAGGCGGTGCGCCAGGAAGACATGCGGCGCACGGTCGACGTCGTCGGCACGCTGGCGGCCGAAGACCAGGTGACGATCACCTCGCAGGCCGAGGGCGCGGTGAGCCGGGTGATGGTCGATCTCGGGGATCACGTCAAAGCCGGACAGGTGCTCATCGAGCTCGATCGCGAAAAGCTCGAATACAACCTCCAGAACCAGAAAGCGGCGCTCGCCCGCGCCCTGGCCAAGTACGGCGCCACCGAACCCGGTCACCTGCCGGCGACCAGCGAAACGCCAGACGTCCGCAAGGCCGCGGCGGAACTCGGACAGGCGAAGCAGGCATTCGAGCGCGCCGAAGAGCTGAACAAACGCCAGCTGATTCCGAAACAGACCCTCGACGACGCCGATGCGACCCTGCGCGCGAAGCAGGCGGCCTACGAATCGGCGCTGCAGAACGCAAAGAACCTGAGCGCCGACGTCGACGCGTCCAACGCGATGCTGCAGCTCGCCGACCGGCAGCTCAGAGACGCGACGATTCGCGCCCCGTTCGAGGGCTACGTGCAGAAGCGGCTGGTCTCGCTCGGCGAGTTCGTGAAGAACCAGACGCCGGTGATGGAGCTCGTCCGCGTCGACACGCTCAAGGCCACCGGTGAGATTCCGGAAAAGATGGCGCCGTGGGTCCAGGTCGGGCAGTCGGTGGATCTGTCCGTTGACGCGTTTCCCAACAAGGCAATTACCGGCAAGGTGTCGCGGATCAGTCCGGCCGTCAATACCGGCACCCGCGCCTTCGCCTTCGAGGCCCTCGTGCCGAACGCCGAGGGCCTGCTGAAGCCGGGGACCTTTGCACGCGTCCATCTCACCACGGCACTCACCGAACCGGTGCTCACGATTCCCTATGCGGCGATGCAGTACCGCTACGGGGTCTACCGCGCCTTCGTCGTCAGCGGCGATCGCCTCACGATTCACGAATTGAAGACTGGCGACCGCGTCGGCGATCGCATGGAAATTCTCGACGGGCTCAAGCTGGGCGATCGCGTTGCGCTCACCGATGTCGACAACCTCGCCGACGGGATGAAGGTGACCGCCGGCGGGCGGGGCGCGGCACCGAAGGGCGGCGCGGCGAAGCCCGGCGAGGCCAAGCCTGCCGACGCCAAAGCCGACGACAAAAAAACGGAGTAGCAATGCTGTCTGAACTCTGCGTCCGGCGGCCAGTGTTCGCGACGATGCTGGTCACGTCGCTGGTGGTGCTCGGCATCTTTTCGTTCCGGGATCTCGGCGTCGACCTGTTCCCGCGCGCCGATCCGGCGAGCGTCAGCGTCACGCTGCGACTGCCGGGCGCCGCGCCCGACGAAATGACCTCCGCGGTCGTGATGCCGATGGAGAACGCGCTCAGCGGCATCGCCGGCATCGACCAGATGTCGTCGACGATCAGCGCCGGCGGCGGCGCGTCGATCAATATCCGTTTCCTGCTCGAGCGCGATCTCGAAGACGCCGCCAACACCGTGCGCGAGAAAGTGGCCGGTGCCATGCGCAACGTGCCGTCGGAAGTGCTGCCGCCGATCGTTCAGAAGCAGGATCCGGACGCCGACCCGATCATGAGCATGGTGCTCTCGGGGAAGTCAGTCGGCCTGCGCACGTTGACGGAGATTGCCGACAAGTCGATCAAGCGAGCGCTCGAATCGGTTGACGGTGTCGGCGCCGTGAGCATCAGCGGCGACCGGCCGCGCGAAATCCACATCGTGGTGGATATCGAGAAGCTCAATGCGCGCGGCCTCTCGATCGATCAGGTTCGCGACGCCATTCAGAAGGAAAACGTCGAGATCCCCGGCGGCACGCTCGAACAGGGCAAGTGGGAAGTCGGCTTGCGCACGATGGGCCGCGTCGATGCCACCAGCCAGTTCAACGACATCATCGTCGCGACCATCGCCGGCACGCCGGTCAGGATCTCCGACATCGGCTACGCCGAAGACTCGAGCGCTCGCGTGCTGACGTCGTTGTTCATGGCCGACGGCAGTCCGGCCGTGCAACTCGACGTCCGGCGGGCTTCGGGCGAGAACACCATCAAGGTCACCGAGGCGGTGAAGCAGAAGCTGAACAGCGTCCGTCAGACGCTGCCGCGCGGCGTGACGCTGACGATGAACACCGACGACTCGCGCTTCATCTTCGCCTCGATCGAGTCGCTCGAAGAGCACCTGCTCTGGGGCAGCCTGCTCGCATCGCTGGTCGTGATGTTCTTCATCCGCAACATTCGCGCGGTGATCATCTCGTCGCTGGCGATTCCGGCCTCGATCATCGCCACCTTCACGCTGATGCGCGCGATGGACTTCACGCTCAACAACATGACGCTGCTCGCGCTGACGCTCGCCGTGGGCATCGTCATCGACGACGCCATCGTGGTGCTCGAGAACATCTTCCGCTACATCGAGGAAAAGGGCTACACGCCGTTCGAAGCCGCCATCCACGGCACCCGCGAGGTCACGCTGCCGGTGATGGCGACGACGCTGTCGCTGGTCGTGATCTTTCTGCCGGTGGCCTTCATGACCGGCTACGCCCGCCGCTTCATCTATCCGTTCGGCTGGACGATGGCGTTCTCGATCCTGGTGTCGATGCTGGTCAGCTTCACGCTGACGCCGATGCTCAGCTCGCGATTCCTGAAGCTGGCCGACGCCGAGCGGGACAAAAAGACCAAGGAACATGGATTCTTCCACGTCGTCGAGCGTGGCTACGATGCCTGTTTGCGATGGACGCTGGCGCATCCCATGGCGATCATCGCGATCTCGCTGCTGGTGTTCGGCCTCACCTTCCCGCTCAACGCGATTGTCGGTCGCACGTTCGTGCCGAACGAAGACATGGGCGAGTTCACGGTCCACGTCGACACGCCGCAGGGTACCTCGCTCGAAGGGACGACGGAGATCGCGCAGAACATCGTGCAGGAGATCAGCCAGCAGGAAGGCGTCTCCCACGTGTCCGTTCTGGCGGGAGCCGATCGCTACACGCATTTCCACGTGTTCTTCTACCTGCTGCCGCCGAACGAGCGGAGCATCACGCAGGATGAGGTGGTGGCGCGGGTGCGAAGCATTCTCGCCAGGCATCCGGGGGCAAACCCGACGGTGACGCCGCGTAACCCGCTCGGTGGCGGCGGCGCGGGCGGGGGCGGGTCGTCGATCAACGCCTCGCTGCTGGGACCCGACATCGACCGGCTGTACGACTATTCGCAGCAGCTGCTGGCGAAGGGCAAAGAAAAGGCCAGCCTGGTGGATGCGCGGACCGACTACAGCAATGCGAGCCCGGAGGTGCAGGTCGCGGTCGATCGCGCGCGTGCCGCCGACCTCGGCGTGCGCATGTCCACGGTCGGATCCACGTTGCGGCTGATGGTGGCCGGGGACGATGAAATTTCGAGTTACCGCGAGGCCGGGGAGCAGTATCCGGTCAAGATTCGCGTGCTCGAGAATCAGCGGCGCGACATCGACGCCGTCGGCAAGCTGACCATCTCGTCGGCGGCCGGAAAGCCCGTGCGCATCGACAACATCGCCCGGCTGAATCGTGGATTCGGACCGACCCGCATCACCCGCACCAACCGCCAGTTCTCGATCAGTTTCAGCGCCGACGTCGCACCCGGCCACGCGCTCGACGAGGCCTCCGCCGACGTGCGGAAGCTGGTGTCGGAACTCCGCATGCCGCCCGGCTATACCGTCCGCCTGCAGGGTCAGACGCGAAATCTCGAAGAGACCACCGACAACCTGATCATGGCGATCGCCCTGGCGAGCATTTTCGTTTACATGGTGCTGGCGGCGCAGTTCGAGAGCTTCGTGCAGCCGCTGATCATCATGGCCGTGCTGCCGCTCTCCGTGCCGTTCGCGCTCTTCACGATTTGGGCGACCGGACGCACGCTCAACCTGTGGAGCGCGCTGGGCATCCTGCTCCTCTTCGGCATCGTGAAGAAGAATTCGATTCTGCAGGTGGACTACACCAACGTGCTGCGATCGCAGGGTGTGCCGCTCGAGAGGGCGATCGCGGAGGCGTGCCGCACCCGTCTGCGGCCGATTCTGATGACGACGTCGGCGATCGTGGCCGGGTTGATTCCAACCGCGCTGGGCATCGGAATCGGCGGCGCGCAGCGGTCGGCGATCGCCATTACGATCATTGGCGGTCAGTCGCTCTGTTTGTTCCTCACCCTGCTGCTGGTGCCGGCCGCTTACGTGAAACTCGATGCGCTGGAGCACTCAGTCGTCAATCAACGGCTCAAGGCGTTGACGTCGAAGCTGAAATTCACGCGCTCCAAACCGGCGCCGCAGGGTCAGGCCTGAAGCCGCCAGTTCGCGAGTTCATCGAGACGTGGGCGATTCGACGGAACCCGGTCAGCCGCTGCTGCAGCTGACCGATGCCACGGTGGTCAAAGGCGGCGTCCGGATCCTGGACGGCCTGACGCTGACGATCCGGGCCGGCGAACACACCGCCATCCTTGGTCCCAACGGCGCGGGCAAGACCACGCTGCTGAACCTCCTCACCCACGACGACTACGCCTTTGCCGACGACGAGCGGCCGCCGACGGTGCGTGTGTTCGGGCGCGATCGCTGGGATGTGTTCGATCTGCGATCGCAACTCGGCATCATCTCGTCGGATCTGCACCAGCGTTTCGTGGCCGGGCACAGCGCCGGCCGGATTCGCGGCGAGGACGCCGTGATCTCCGGTTTCTTCGCGACCCGCGGATTTCTCATCAACCGGTCGGTGACGCCCGCGATGCGCGATCGCGCGCGCCAGACGCTCGACCGCCTCGAGGCCGGTCATCTGGCGGGGAAGTGGATGGATGAGATGTCCACCGGCGAGGCCCGCCGTGTGCTGATCGCGCGCGCGCTCGTCAGCGACCCGCGCGCGCTCATTCTCGATGAACCCTCGGCCGGCCTCGACGTCGTCGCGCGACTGCGCTTCCTCGAAACGGTGCGCGCCATCGCGCGGCAAGGCACGACAATCGTGCTGATCACCCATCATGTCGAGGAGATCATCCCGGAGATCGACCGCGTGATCTTCCTGAAGGACGGACGCGCGGCTGGCGACGGTCCAAAGAGCGTGATGCTCACAGCCGAGCGCCTTGAATCGCTGTTTGGGGGAGCCGTCGCCGTCAGTCGTTCTGACGGTTACTTTCATGTGCGAACCTGATAGCTAAGAGATTTACCACTGAGGACACAGAGGACGCAGAGGTAAGGCATGCGCTGACCTGGTGAAGCCTTTTCGACACGCAGCCAGTTAGAATCGGGGACGTGAACCGCCGGGATTTTCTCTTCCTCCGCCGGACGCCGCGCGGCCGAACGCTCGAGTTGTCGTGCCACGATCTCTACATCCGTACCCTCAACTCGGACGCTCCGACCACTCACGACAAAGAAGCTGTCTACGACCACCAGCCGTGGATGGGCGAGCCGCCCGCCGACTTCGAGAAATCCGGCGACGACTGGCTGCAGCAGGTTGCAACGCAGTTGCGTGACGTCGAAGTCCTGAAGCTGCTCGACGAGGAGTGGCTCACCCCCACCGGCATTGGCGAACGTCTGGAACCGATGATTGCCGCATTTCGCGCGCGCGGCGGCCGGGTCGAATCAGCGAAAGCCGATTCAGGTCCCAAGGTCTAAGGTCGAAGGTCGAAGGTCGAAGGACTCACCTGCTGAACGCCTCGAGCAGCAGCGGCGTGAGCGTGTGCATCTTGCCGAGACCTGGACGCCGCGGAGTGAGGCCTGGTTGAAATCCGCGCGAGACGAGGCGATCGAGGAGATCCCGCCGTTTGGTGATGACATGGACCGGCACGTCCCACGGCGTGTTCGGTCCGCTGACGAGCGCCGGCGGTTCATGATCGCCGATCAGAATCATCACGAAGTCTTCGCCGGTGTGCTGCCGCAGATAGCCGGCCAGCGTCTGATACGAGTACGACACCGCGGCGAGATAGCTGGGCGCGAGGTTGAGCCAGTCGGGATACGACGAATAGGCCTTCTCGAGCTCATCGAGGTCGTAGGGTTTTGGCGTCAGCATGCGGTGCCAGTCCGGCTGGTAGGGCGGTGCGGGCGCGAACGGCGTGTGCGTGCTGATCGTGGGGAAGAAGACGAACAACGGGGGCCGCGACGGTTGCCGCCGTTCGTGCGCGTCGAGCGCCGCCAGCACGAACTGATCGGTCATGCTCCACCAGCCGAACGACGGCCCGTGATAGTTCAGCCGAGCGCCGTTGTAAATCTCGCTGAATCCATAGAACGCGCCTTCCGGCCAGGGGTACCAGAGTCCCGGCATCATGGCGACCGTTCGATAGCCATGGCGCGCGAACGTCGTCGGCATCGTGTCGCGGTGCGCCGTCATCAGCAGCGCGTTGGTGTCCGGGTCGCGCACTTCAATGCCGGACAGGAGGGTCAAATGCGCGACACCACCTCATGACCGCTGACGCCGATGGCTGCGGCCAATACGTCCCGCGCGTGCGTCACCTGTGACGAGAACTCAGGTCGCTCGTAGATCACCGCCCCGTACGATTCGATGAAGAACAGCAGCACGTCTGCGCCGGAGACGCGCGCAAGATCGGCGTCGAACGACGGGCTGGCCGGAAGCGATCGTCCCCCGCTCATCGCCGAGACGACAAACTGCGCCTGCTTGGCGTAAGTCTCGGTCACGGGAGTGGGGAAGTATGGGTAGGCCGGGACGCCAGCGACCCGTTGAACGGCGAACAGCGCGATCAGCGCAACTGCGGCGACGGCGAGCACGCGTCTGGACCGATTCAGCTCGACCGCAGCCCGGACAATCACAAACGCTCGTTTGATCACGAGATAGGCGAGGACGACGAGGGCCACGCTACTGACCGCTGCGGCCGCCACCAGCCACGGTTTCGCGGCGCGGGCGAGCATGGCGGCGACATCCGGAACGAATTGCAGATCCCAGTAGAAGTTGATCGGACGGCCCCACAGGGCGGGTGCGGTGACGTCGATATAACGGCCAGCG
>Ga0310810_10009140_pt1 | contig 11458 bp, 6 predicted proteins | sample NCmetagenome_FD_207641 | JGI IMG/M metagenome (GOLD analysis project Ga0310810, IMG submission 207641) | Soil microbial communities from experimental microcosm in Duke University, North Carolina, United States - NC | ecosystem: Engineered > Artificial ecosystem > Soil microcosm > Unclassified ... | reverse complement strand
CACCCGTCTCATCGCGCTGGCCGACGCGCGGACCGTGGTCGTGATCGCCGCACCGGTCTGATTGGTAATGACAGCACCCGCCTTGAACTCGTCGCCTGTTCGCACGAACCGCGGCAGCGCCGCTCGTGCAATGAGCGGTTTCGTCACGACGAGCGGCACCTCGGCCGCACCGAACATGTCGCCGGTCGTCACGGCAATAGCCGTTATCCGGTACGTGGTCAGATTATCGGGGAGCTTTGCTGACGCCGTCACGACACCGTTGGTGTCCGTCACGAGCGCCGCGAGGTAGAACGCCGTCGTCCGAAATTCCGAGCGTGGCACGTCATTCTCGAACCTCCCGGCCGTTCCCGTCACGATCGTGGACGGCAGGGATAGCGATCTGGTCCCCAATATCGATCGCCTGCCGAGAAAACGGGACCAGCCAAGTGGTCGGAGGATATGGCCTAATGACGCCATCGCCGACGCGGTCGACCCGAACTGCAGGAGCGACGCGGGACGCGCGTACATACTGTCCAGTGGGCTCAGTCTTTCGGAATCCACGAGCGCGAGGACACTCTCGTCGACTGCCCACACCGACACCTGGCCGACGACTGGGCGCCCGCGGTGATCCCGCAGACGAATCGTCAATTTCGCGCTGTCGCCGGGTGCATAACGACGCGCTGACGGTTCCACTTCGACAGCAATGGCCTTCGATGAACGATCCACGGTCAACGACAACGCGCCGGTGCGAATTCGCCGGTGGACGGAGTCCGTCTGCCATGCGGGCGATGCATCCACGAGCAGCACGGACACCGTAGCGCCGGGGATGAAGCGATCGTCGACGGCGAGCGCCAGACTCCATTCGCCCTGCTGAACCGTGCGGCGGTGTTGCGCGAGCACTCCCTCGCGCTCGACCGTCACCCACGCTTCGGCACGATCGAACGGTGAGATGAACGAGAATCTCACGGTGTCGCCTGACGCGACCGTGTCGCGGGCAAGTCGAACGGGGAGTGCACTGGGTGTCGGCCCCCAGCCACCCTGCCATCGCGCCGAGAGCACGTACGCACCGATAGACGTCGAGACGGAGCGCCCCTCGTCATCTCGCGAGGTAAACACCACCTCGTACGACCCATCGAACATCGGCGTGAAACGAAGACGGACAATCGAGTCCGTCGTCGTGATGGAATCGTGGCCGACCGTATCGCTCGCCCATCGCCACGAGGCTTGGCCAGAGTCTCCGCGACGCACGACGACCGAGTGGTGGCGAACTATGGTGGCGACGATGTGTGCGTCAGGCACGCGACGGCCGTCCGGACGAACCGTCAGCAACTCGACCGTCTGCTGTTGGTTCTTCATCCAGTACCACGAGCGGGCGGAGTCGCGCGCAGCGATGTAGTAATCGGATGAATGGAGGACGGTCGATTGTTCCACCGTTACGATCTGGCGATCGACATCCTCGACTGCGATGCTGACATCCAAACGGGCCGGACCGATCGACGTGCCGCGAACACTCGGAACTACGAATTCGGCCGTACCGTGCGTGTCGAGCGTGTCGTTGCCCGACCGTTGCCAACCGGTGTAGGGCGCGTCGCGGCCACTGGCGTAGCGCGCAGCCACGACGAAGCCCGCTGGCAGACCTGGGATCTCGAGGGAGCCTGCCGCATCTGTGGCGACCGCATTCCAATGAACGATCGCGCTCGCCATTGGCGCGCCGAAGTAGTAGCTCGCGTTCGCCCGCGCGCGAATCGAATCGCCAACAAAACCCACGGCGCTGTCGAGCGCGAGCGACGCGCGAAACTGTGGCGCGCGATACTCGGCCACCCTGAAGGTGCCGAAGGCACGCGGCCACCAGCCGCTCTGGGTCATGAGATCGAGCCGGGTGTGATACCAGCCCAGCGTCGCGGCCCCACCTAACGAGAACGAGTCCGCGACCGCACCGAACTCGCTCAACCTCATGACGGTGTCGCGTACCACATCCGGCTCCGATCCGTCCTCGCTGAACGCGGCCACTCGGATGCGTGCCGAATCGCCGGCAGGAAACGGTTTCAGATCGCCGAGCCAGCCGTGGCGCGCGATCGAGCCGATGTACACCCGCTCGCCGGGGCGGTAGATAGGCCGATCCGTGTACACCAGTGCGCGGACCTGGTCCGTGCCGCCAGCCGATCGGTCGACCACGCGAGGCGCATACGCGATGGACTCGTAGTAGTCGTGGCTTCCGACGTTGACCACCGATCGGTCGTCGCCGCGCGTCACTTCGACGATCCGGATACCGGCCGGATAGCGCGCGCGCGCCTGCCAGTCGTCGTACTGCCACCACTCGGTGTCCCCGAGCTGGCGTACCGGCGCATGCCAGCCCGGTGACACGCGAAGGTTGGCGACGCCCGTGCTGTCGCTCTCCCCTGTCGCGGCGATGCGCGCCTGGCCATCTCGGACAACGACCTCAGCACCCGTCACCGCCCCGCCGGAATTGATGTCGGTGACGAAAACCGCACCCGACTCATCGGAGACTCTCGCGTGGGCAGCCAGGTCGGTCACTTGTACGAGCGCGACCTGGTTGGTCGGCTCTTCGCTGCCCGACGCCATCACCCGAACCGTGGGTAGGCGCGTCGGCTGTCCGCCCCGGCCGGGTATGACTTGCGTCGAGTCCTGCCGGCGCAATGGAAGTCCAGTTGCCTGCGCGCGAATCGCGAACAACGATCCCGGGAACCGTCGCAGCAGACTCGCGGGAAGCGGTACCTCGGTGATCTCTTCGCGGTTGATGGCAGCGCTCAACGGTACCGTGAGCATCACGGTATCCCGGAGCCGAGCCACCATGCGGCCGACCGAATCCGGATCGCCTAACGCGACCAACACCGGGAGGCGCAGCGACTCAGGGATCGCGATGATCGCGACTTGCGCGGTGTCGACGTTGACGTGCGTGATGCGGAGCACTGCGTGCTGGCGCGACACCGTGAAGAACCCGAGTTGATGCCCGAGCCCGGGGCTCCGATCGTTGAACCGCATCCCTACGGTCGTCGGCTTCCCGAGCGCTCGGCCGAACACGTCATGGACGGTCGAGTCGACCGTAACGCGGTACGTCGTGCGCCACTCGGACGGCAACCGAAGCGTCCAACTCAGCGAGGGTACGTCGAGCTCGTCAATCGTGAACGGCGCTTGGGGCTCGATGTGAACGCGGTCAAGAAGACTCTCGCGGCTAACCGCCGCGGTGAACGAGAGCACGAGCGCCGACGTCGTCGCGCAGTCGTTGTTGCCGCACGACAGGCCGGAGACCGCGAACCTCGGGGCCGACGACATGGGATAGCGGATCTCGTCCCGGTCAGCGCCGTCGAAAGACGGAAGTACGAACGTGCCGTCGCAGCCTTCGGGCAACGGGGACTGGGGGCGGAGAATTACCATGCGTTTGAAGCGGCGATCGCCCTCGTACTGCCACCCGCCAGCGTTCAACAGGCTGTAGTCGTCGCTGTCCGAGAGCGCGCGTTGCACGTGGGTCGCATAGCGAATCAGCCGAGCCGCACACGTCGCGCTCTGTTTGATCTCGAAGCGGGCAACGTCATCGAGGAGTGAATCGTCCACGGACGCGCTGTACACGAGCGTCATGTCGCCACGCGGGCCGAGCGAGCTTCCGAGAATCGGGTCGAGGCGCGGGATCGAGCCCAGATACTTCGGCCCCCGTGTCTGAATGGTGAATTGGTATGGCGCCGCGAGACGCCCGCCATCGAGCGACAACAGGCTGGTATCGACGGTGATTCGATACCGGCGCCCTGGCGCCAGTGGCTCGTTAGGTATGACACGCAGCGTCACGACGTCGCGCCACTCCACCTTCGCAGGGAGCGGCGGGACGATCCTCACGAACCGTCCCGGATTGGCGGATCGTTCGAGCGAGCCTGCAACAGGCCGATCGAACGAGATGGTGATGACGTCGCCCGATCGTGCCGTATCCACGGGTGCGTGCCGCACCACGTGGATAGGCTCCTGGGCCCGCGCGCTTCCTGGAACGACGGCGACTGGGACAAGCGCGGCGGCTGCCGCGGTCACACGAGACAGGCGCATGGTACCTCCCGCGTTGGTGCGGAGTGCCGACTGCGCGGCGTCCCTCCCGCCGCCCTTCGCACGTATCAGGGATCGTACACTAGCAGCGCAATTTCCTTCCGTGACACGACAGCCGGAACGCGACAGTGAGTTAGTCCTCGGGAGACGACCGAGAGCCGCCGGGTTGCACACGCACGGAGAGCCGACCTTGATTAGCGCTTCGTAATCCCGAGACGCCTGGCGATGAGGCGATCGAGCAGGCGCGCGGGGAGGGCTAACGGGATTGTCCAGTTCAGGAGTTTCCGACCGACGACCGGGTAAAATGTCCGAGGAGCCGGCGCCGTTAGCGCTGTCCAGACCACCCTCCCGACCGCGTCCGCCGGTAGACCGGCCCGTCCACTCCTGAGCGCCGCCGTCAGGAATCGCGTCAATAGCGGCTCGTACTCCGTGCCAGCGTAACGGGACCCATCCTGCGCCTCGGCCTTGTCCCAGATCGGCGTCACGACCGAGCCGGGATTCACGATGATGACATCGATTCCATAGAGCATCAGCTCACGACGCAGGCTCTCCGACAATCCCTCGAGCGCCCGCTTGGACGCGGCATAGGCGCCGAGGAACGGGGCACTCAGACGGCCGGCCACGGAGCTGATCTGCACGATCCGACCCGGCACTCCGCGTCGCGTGCGATCGGCGCCAAGGAGCGGTGCGAAGGCCTGCGTCGCAGCGAGCGCGCCGACGACATTCACCTCGAGATGGCGGCGCACTTCGTCGAGCGGCTGATGCAGGAGAGGTCCGCCCACGGCGATGCCCGCGTTGTTGACGAGTCCAAACAGCGTCCCGCCGTCGAGCGCCGCTGCAACTAGCGGAACAGCCGCCTCGATTGCGGCGGCGGCGGTCACATCGAAGACGAGCGGCGTGAAGCGCTCGCCCAGCTCGGCCCGCACTCGGCGCCCGTCCTCCTCGCGCCTAACGCTGCCGTAGACGCGCACTCCTTCCCCCACCAGCACGCGGGCGATCGCCAGCCCGATGCCCGTCGACGCGCCGGTGACCACGACGCATCGGCTCGGCGTACTCATGGCGCGTGGGTCGCCGACTCAGCGAGCGACACGCGTGATGATCATGCCGGGGCGCGCGGCAGTCGTCTTGTTGTCGGCGTACACCTCCTGGCCGTTCACCCACACGCGCTCGATCCCCACGGACGTCAGGTGCGGCTGCTGCGGGGTCGCGCGGTCGATCACGGTCGCGGGATCGAACAGCACGAGGTCGGCGAACGCGCCAGGCGTCAGGCGCCCGCGATCGCGAATCCCCATGTGCGCGGCGGCCAGCGACGTCATGCGACGCACGGCCTCCTCGAGCGGCATCACCTTGCGCTCGCGGACGTACGCACCGAGAAAGCGGGGGAACGCGCCGAAGCCGCGGGGGTGCGGGCCGTCGAGCGAACCGTCGGTGCTCAGGTTGGAATGCGGCCAGCGCATGATCGCTTCGACATCGGGCTCCACCATGCTCGTGCCGATCACACTCTGCGTCGAGTGGCCGGTCTTGACCCGCATCGCCTCGGACTCGCGAATGAGATCGATGAGCGTCGTCACCGAATCGGTGCCGCGCAGCGTCGAGATCTCGGCGACTGTCTTGCCGGCGTACGCGGGGTTTGGCGCGTAGCGACCGAGCAGGAGGCCGCCGGGTGTGGATGTCTCGGTGAGCGCGAACTCCGCTGATGCGCGATTCTCGAAGTCGCGTTTCGGGAAGAGCACCGTGAGGGTCGAGTGCCAGTAGAGGTATGGGTAGATATCGGCGGTGATGTCCACGCCGCTCGCGCGCGCGGCATCGAGAATCCTGACGAGGCTATCGGCGTGACCCCAGAGCGAGCGCATGGCGAGCTTCGCGTGCGAGACCTGCACCGGCAGCTTCGCCTCGCGGCCGATGGTGATGATCTCGTTGATCGCCTGCCAGAACGCGAAGTCCTCGCTCCGGATGTGGCTGATGTAGCGTCCGCCGAACGAGGCGGAGACCTTCGCGAGCGCGATGAGCTCCGAGGGGTCGGAATAGATGCCGGGGTCGTACTCGAGGCCTGACGAGAGTCCGATCGCGCCGGCGCGCATCTCGTTCGCGACAATGGTGCTCATGCGCGCAACTTCGGCTGGCGTCGCAACACGCTTGAAGTCCGCACCCATCACGGAGTCGCGCACGCTCCCGTGGCCGACGTACATGCCGACGTTCACGGCAGCGGGCGCTTTCCCGAGCCGCGCGAAGTAGCTGGCGAGCGGGAGCGGCGAGCCACCATCCTGGCCGCCTATTATGGTAGTGATCCCCTGCGAGACGACCGCGAGTGCGTCGGGATGCTCGAACAGATCGTCGTCGGCGTGCGAGTGCGTGTCGATGAAGCCCGGCGCGAGGACGAAGCCGTGGGCATCGACGACGCGCTCGTCGCTTCGAGTGGTGAGGTCACCGACCGCAGCTATGCGATCGCCCTCGACACGAACGGCGGCTCGGCGGCCCGGCGTTCCGGAGCCGTCGATGACGAGCGCGTTCGTGATCAGGAAGCTGGCCTGCGCCGGGGCGGGTGACGGCGACGACGGCGCGCAGGCGACTGCGAGCGCTGAGAGAGCACTGACGAACGTGAACCGGCGAGGCATCTGGCTACTCGTTATGCGGGAGAAACGGCGTTGTCCGGCGGCAAGCTGCAATGACGTTCGAGAAGATCCCTCGCTGCGCTCGGGATGACAACCCGGTCGTCATTCGAGCCGCAGACGAGGAATGACAGCACGCGGACTTGCGCCTCTCACAGTGCCCCGCCAGAGTTGACCTGCTCACCAGCCCCCGTCGGCCGTCCATCCCAGGCACTCCATGAGCGTCTTCTCCATTCTGGTTCTCGCCGCGCTGCAGGCTCAGACCCCGGGTCAGCAGCCCGCCGCACAGCTTCCGCCGTCACCGATCGCGAAGCTGGTCGTCACACCGGCCAAGCCGGTGATGATCGCGCAGGACACGCTTCGCCTGACTGCCCAGGCGCTCGACGCGAGTGGCAAGGCGGTCGACAACGTCCGCTACCGGTACATCGGGTCCGGCGGCGCGCGGTTCGAGGGACGCGTGGACACCACCGGTCTCGTTCGGTCGGGATCGACCGGGACCATTCCCGTCACCGTCGTCGCACTCGTCCCGGGCACGCGGCCCGTGACCGAGGTCGTCGAGGTGAAGATGCTGCCCGGGCCGGCGGCGACGGTCTCGATCGACGCCGCACCGCCGAAGCTCGTCGTCGGCCAGCAGGTCGTGCTCAGCGGCACGTCGTTCTCCGCCACCGGCGACCAGCGCAGCGACAAGCTGTCGTGGAAGAGCTCCGCGCCTAACGTCGCGCGCGTCGGGAGCGACGGGCGGCTCACCGCTGTCGCGCCTGGGAAGGCGACCATCACGGGCACTGCTGGGGCCGCGTCCGGGACGCTCGCCGTCACCGTCGTCGCGAACACCATCGCATCGCTCGAGATCGTCCCGAATGCCGTCGGCGCTCGGACCGGCGACGTCCTCCGCTTCTCGGTGACCGCGAAGAATGCGCAGGGGCAGAAGATCGACGGCCTCACGCCGACCTACTCGTTCTCGCCTGGCCAGGGCATGATCGACCAGGACGGCTCGTTCGTCGGCTACGAGGCGCGGCCGTACACAGTGATGGCCACCATCGGGAATCGCGTCGCGCAGTCGGCGGTGAGCCTGACGCATCGCGACGCTCGCCGGCAGGCAACGGTCATCGGGCGGCTTCCGCGCTTCCGCTTCAGCACCGAAGAGGTCTGGATCCATCCGAACGGGAAGATCGTCTACCTCGGCTCCGGCGGTGGCGGGGACGTCATGTACACGATCGACGTCAGCAATCCGGCCGCGCCAGTCGTCACCGACTCCATCGTCGCGAACACGCGGCGCGTGAACGACGTGATGACGACGCCTGACGGGAAATTCCTCGTCTTCACGCGCGAGGGCGCGAGCGACCGCAAGAACGGCATCGTCATCTGCTCGCTCGAGGATCCGGCGCATCCGAAACCGATCGCCGAATTCACCGAGGGCGTCACGGCCGGTGTGCACTCGGCGTTCATCTACCAGCAGCCGAAGTTCGGTACGCACATCTACCTCACGAACGACGGCACCGGCGCGCTGCACGTCATCGACATCAACGACCCGTACCACCCGAAGGAAGTCGCGCAGTGGAAGACGACGCGTCCCGACGCGGGCCGATCGCTGCACGACATCGACATCAAGGATGGGCTGATCTACGCGAGCTACTGGAACGACGGGCTCGTGATTCTGGACATCGGCAACGGCATGAAGGGCGGGTCGCCGTCGAACCCGCAGATGGTGTCGCAGTACAAGTACGACCTCAACGACCTGTATCGTCAGGTCGAGCTCACGGGCGGCCCGGGCTTCATCCGCGGCACGCACACGGCGTGGCGCCACAAGAACTACGTCTTCATCGCCGACGAGGTCTTCCCGGCGAGCGGCGTCAAAGGCGCGAAGGACGCTGCAGCGGGCCGAGCGTATGGTCGGCTGCAGGTGCTGGACGTGTCGAACATCGAGAAGCCCAGGTCCGTCGCGTTCTACGAGCCGGAGTACGGCGGCGTGCATAACGTGTGGGTCGCCGGCGACACGCTCTACATGGGCGCGTACAACGCGGGCTTCCGCGCGTTCGACATCGCCGGTGAGCTCAAGGGCGACCTCCGCGCGCAGGAGCGCGAGATGGTGCACGTGCACACGGGCGACATGGATGGCAAGGTGCAGAACGCGCCGGACACGTGGGGCGTCGTCGTGAAGAACGGGCTCGCGTACATCAACGACAACAACAACGGACTGTGGATCGTCCGCATGGAGCCGAAGAAGCCTGATGTCGTTCCCTGAGATTAGTACAGCGGGACCGGGGAACCGGGAACCGGGAACGGAGGCTGTCATTCCGAGCCGGGTACCCGCCGCAGGCGGATGCATGAGGAATCCTCGGCGTCCCGGTAGAGAGGCGGGCCCTCTACAAGGAAAGCAAGGATTCCTCGACTCGCTTCGCTCGCTCGGAATGACTACTGCGCTCGGAATGACGATGGCTCTCGCGTCCACAGCTTCCGCGCAGAAGCCGGAGCGGGACTACAGCGTCCTCGTCGCGTCCGAGGCCGTCGATCTCATCACGCGCATCACGTTCGGACCGAGCGCCGGGCCGACCATGGCGAAGGTCGTGGAGACCACCAAGGTCGGCATCAACCCCATGGATCCCGACGGGCCACACGGGCTCGGGCTCGCGCCTAACGGGCAGTTCTACTACGTGAGCACCGCGCACGGCGTCCCGTACGGGTACCTGTGGAAGATCGACGCGAAGACGAACGACGTGTTAGGCAACGTGGAGCTCGGCAACTTTCCCGCGACGCTCCAGGTGACGCCGGACGGCGGGTTCGTCTACGTCGTCAACTTCAACCTCCACGGCGAGATGGTGCCGTCGAGCGTGAGCGTCGTCAGTACCGACCCGTTCATCGAGGTCGCGCGCATCGAGACGTGCACCATGCCGCACGGCTCGCGACTCAACCCCGCCGGCACCAAGCACTACTCGGCCTGCATGATGGATGACATGCTCGTCGAGATAGACACGCGTGAGCTTGCGGTGTCGCGACACTTCGTGCTCAAGAAAGGGCAGGAGCGCGGCGTCGCTGGCGCTCCGCGCGCGGGAACGGGGAACCGGGAACCGGGAACCGATCACGGGGGACACGGGATGGAACCGCCGAAGCCCGGCGATGTCTCGTGCTCTCCCACCTGGGCACAGCCGTCCGCCGATGGTCGCAGCGTCTTCGTCGCCTGCAACAAGGCGAACGACATCGTCGAGATCGACGTCGCGTCGTGGACGATGAAGCGGCGCATCCCGGCCGGTGATGGCGTCTACAACCTTGCCGTCACGCATGACGGCAAGTTGCTCGTCGGCACGAACAAGCGCGGCAAGTCCGTCTCCGTCATCGACATCGCGTCGGGGAAGGAGCTCGGGCGCATTCCCACCCAGCGCCGTGTCGTGCACGGCGTCGCCATCTCGAGTGACGACCGTTACGCATTCATCTCGGTCGAAGGCGTCGGGTCCGAGCCAGGCACCGTCGAAATGATCGACCTGCGGTCACTGGCGCGCGTCGCGAGCGCCGAAGTGGGACAGATGGCGGGCGGTATCGACGTCGTACCGAACACCATGCAGGCTCGGCCGTAAAGCGCCGTTCGCGGCCTGTTAACATCCGTACCCCTCGCTCGTCGAATGAACGAGTTCACGAACACGTCTTCGAACGAGCAAACGTCGGATGGCATCGCTTCCGGCAGTAATAGAACGTACCAGGCGCGAGCATCCACTCATCGCGCTCGGCCTCATCATGGGTGTGCTCCTCGCCGGGCTGCTCGCGCTTCCCTTCCTCGCGCGAACTCGGCAGCCCGCGGCCCAACGCACCGTCATCGGAGCGGCTCGCCACTCCTGAGCACCACCGGTGTAGTACGAGGAATGTCGAGCCGTCCATTTCCGAGAATCGGCGCCGCGATCGTCGGCGCGGTTCTCATCGTCGCATCCTCGCTCGACGCCCAGTCGCAGCGCACCCCGCCACTCACGGCGAAAGCTCAGGCGCAGATCGACTCGGTACGGCAGGCGGTGGCCCGCTTCGCCGATCCAGTAGTGGCCGAGGACTCCGGGTATCAACCCGTGTTCGGACTGGTGCCGCTCCAGGGCGTCCACTACGTCCGTCCGGATCTCATCAAGCGCGGCGAGTTCGACCTCACGAAGCCGCCCGTGCTCATGTACGCGCCCGTTCAGGGGAAGCCGACGCTCGTCGGCGTCGCGTACGCGTACGAACACCCGCGAAAGCAACCGGTGCCCGAGGGCTTCGACGGCCCTAACGATGACTGGCACTCGCACGATGAGCTGTCTCGCGATCCCGACGAGCACATCGTGATGGTCCATCTCTGGCTCACCGACGCGCCGGACGGCCCGTTCGCCCGCTACAACCCGTACCTGCCGTACATGGCGGCGTCGCTCAAGCGACCGACCGCGTCGGAGCTCACGGCGACCAACGCCCGCGGGGAACGCGCCCGGCGATTTGCGTTCGCGCTCGCCATCGCGACGCACCCGCCACAACTGTTCGACGTGCTCGAAACGCGCGGCGGTCCGGAGCTCACGAAGGTCGCGTATCCGCATCGACGGGCACTCATGATGCTCGTCGACAGTCTCGAGCTCGCACAGAAGCGCGGCGATTCGGCAACCTACGACCGCCTCGTGACGCAGACGATCGGGCACGCCGATGCGCTCGTCGCCGCGTACCGCGGCACTGTGCGGTCGCCGCGGGCACGCGAGTTCATCGACAAGGCGCTCGATGAGCTGATGGGGCTGGGACACGAAGGGCATCACGCGATGCCAGGGACGCATCCGGCTGGGCCGTAGGAGGGAGGCCCGAGGAAGGAGGCCCTAGGAAGTAGATCCTCG
>Ga0310810_10009139_pt1 | contig 11458 bp, 9 predicted proteins | sample NCmetagenome_FD_207641 | JGI IMG/M metagenome (GOLD analysis project Ga0310810, IMG submission 207641) | Soil microbial communities from experimental microcosm in Duke University, North Carolina, United States - NC | ecosystem: Engineered > Artificial ecosystem > Soil microcosm > Unclassified ... | reverse complement strand
CGGCGTGCCCAGGTCCGTCAACGTCACGGCGTAGCCGCCACCGGCGCAGCTGGACGAGTAGGCCGCCTCGCCGCCGTTGATGGCGCGCAGCGAGCCGATGGCCGACGCTTCGTTGCCCGACATACGGGCACGCAGCAGCCCCGGCACGGCGATCGCCGCGATGATGCCGATGATCGCCACGACGATCAGCAGCTCGATGAGCGTGAAACCCTTGGTGCTACGAACCTTCATGTTGACTCTCCTTCTGAAAACTGTGAATTTCGAAATGAAAACTGTTAACGCTGTTCCCTTGTTACCGGTGCTTAGAGCAACCGTAGTGCCAGCATTCAATCAGTACGATAAGTCATTACTATGACGTCACTTAGTCGATTACGGCCGGGCGAGACAGAGGCGATTTATTGCTGAACTGACAATCTGGGTCAGCGGGGGCGACGGAAAAATGTCACTACTCGAAAGCCTGAGGAGGCTGAAAACGACGCGAAGGCGGCGGATGGTTTCCCATCCGTCGCCCTCGTCTGAATCTCGCCGATGTGACGGTTACTGGACGGGGGTCGCGGTCGTCGGAATCGTCAGGCCGATGGTCGCGCTGTTGCTGAAGAAGATGGTGCCGCGCGTGTCGGTCGCGAAGTAGCGCGTGCCGGTGCTGCCTGGCGTCACCGGGTCGGCGGTCGCCGCAAACGAGCTCCACGAGGTGGTCGCGCCGTTGCACGACGTCCCGGGCACGGCCGCTGAGCCCGCCGTGCCGTCCTTGCCCAATGTCACGGTGTAGCCACTTTTCACGATGGATGAGCCCGCCGCGGCAGGCTTCAAGTCGGGGCTGATGAACCCGGAAGTGCTGCCGGTCGGCGGCGTTCCCAGGTCCGTCAAGGTCACGGCGTAGCCGCCGCCCGCGCAGCTGGACGAGTAGGCCGCCTCGCCGCCGTTGATGGCGCGCAGCGAGCCGATGGCCGACGCTTCGTTGCCCGACATACGGGCACGCAGCAGCCCCGGTACGGCGATCGCCGCGATGATGCCGATGATCGCCACGACGATGAGCAGTTCGATGAGCGTGAAACCTTTGGTGTTACGAATCTTCATGTTTTCTAATTCCTTGAAGCCGGGGTTACGGGGTTCACCGACTTCACCGCAACGGTTGTGCCAGCATTTCCAAAGTGTTAACTAGCACGATTAAACGACTTACGTCGAGCGAGGAGTTCTGCGGCCGACATTAAATGGCAGGCAGACAATTTCTGTCACCGCAAATTGTACTTCTTCACGTAGTAACGGAACGACCGGAAGCTCATGCCGAGCAATTCGGCAGCCTTCACCTGAACCCCGCCCGCCTTTTTCAACGCTTCGGCGATGTACCCGCGTTCGATCTCCTTCACGTGTGCCTCGAGGTCGAACCCCGCCGCAGGCAGTCCCTCGGCGGTCGACGTTGGTACGTGCGGCGCATTACCCCGGATGATCGACGGCAGACTGTCGGACAGGATCGTCGGCGTCGGCTCGAGCGCCACGGCGCGCTCCATGACATTCTCCAGCTCGCGGATGTTGCCCGGCCAGTCGTACTGCCGGAGCAACTCCAGCGCCTGTTGCGAGATGGCGGCGATCTCCTTCCCCATCTGCTCGTTGTATTTCGCGAGAAAGTGCTCCGCGAGCAGGCCGATGTCCTCCCGCCGCTCGCGCAACGGCGGCAGCGAGATCGGGATGACGTTGATCCGGTAGAAGAGATCCTCGCGGAACCGCCCCTCCGCGATCAGCCGTGCCAAATCCTGGTTGGTGGCGGCGATGACGCGGATATCGGCCTGCATCTCCTCGAGGCCGCCCACGCGCCGGAAGCGGCGCTCCTGCAGCACGCGCAGCAGCTTGACCTGCATGACCGCGCTCATTTCGCCGATTTCGTCGAGGAAGACCGACCCCCGTTCGGCTACCTCGAGCAGCCCCTTTTTGTTGCTGTCGGCGCCGGTGAAGGCGCCGCGCATGTGGCCGAACAGCTCCGATTCGAGCAGATTCTCCGGCATCGCGCCGCAGTTGAGCGAGACCATCGGCTTGTCGCGGCGCAGCGAATGAAAATGGATCGCCTGCGCGACCAGCCCCTTGCCGGTCCCCGACTCACCGGTGAGCAGAATGGTGCTGTTGGTCCGCGCCACGGTCTCGATCATCTTGAACACGGCGAGCATCGATTCACTGCGCCCGATCATGTTCGAGAACTGGTGCGAGAGCCCCAGTGTCCGCTTGAGCAGCAGGTTCTCCTGCCGGAGCTGCCGGTTCTCGATCTTCTCGCGCACCTTCATCTTGAGCAGATCGATGTCGAACGGCTTGCTCAGGTAATCGCAGGCGCCCAGCCGCATCGCTTCGACCGCCGTCTCGGTCGACGCGAAGGCGGTGATCATGATGCCCAGGATGTCCTGATCGATTTTCTTCGCGGCGCGCAGCACCTCGACGCCGCTGAGGTCCGGCATCTTGATGTCCGAGATCAGGATGTCCACCGGCTCCCGCTCGAGGAGCTCGATCGCCGCGCGGCCGTTTTCCGCCAGCAGCACCTCGTAGCCTTCACGGCGCAGGACGATTTGCAGCATCTCCCGCATCGACCGCTCATCGTCCACGACCAGGATCCGGGGCGGACGTCGATCGGTGGCCGGCGCGGCAGGCTGCGCCACAGTGTTCATGAGGTCACCGCCGTTCGGGCCGGCAGGCGGACGGAGACGGTGGTGCCCGCGCCCGGCTCCGAGCTGATCTGAATCTCGCCGTTGTAGTCGCTCACGATGCGGTGCACGATCGCCAGACCGAGCCCGCTGCCCTTGGCGAAGGTGCCATGAAACGGCTGAAAGAGCGCGTCGAGCTGCCCCGCCGGAATGCCGATGCCTTCGTCACTCACGGTGAGGACCACTCCTTCTGACGACGGCTCGACCGATCCGGCCAGCCGGAGCCGCCCACCTTCCGGCATCGCGCGCAGGCCGTTGGTCGCAAGGTTCCAGATGATCTGCTTGATCTGCCCCTCGTCTGCGTCATACCAGAGCTCTGTCGCCGGGACGTCCGTCACGATCTCGTGGCCGTCGAGCACCTCGGCGCTGTTGCGCAGCAGCAACGCCGCGTCGTTGAGCGCGCGGCGCACGTCGAACCGCGCGATCTGGAAGCGCTGCGGTCGCGCATACGCGAGGAACGATCGGATGGTCGTGTTCAGGCGCTCCGACTCGCGCAGCACGATGTCCATCAGCTGCTCCTGCTCGCTGCTGAGCCGCAATTCCTGACGGAGAATCTGGATCGACCCGGACATCGACGCCAGGGGGTTGCGGATCTCGTGCGCGATGCCGGCCGCCATCTCCCCCACCGCCGCGAGCCGCTGCTGAATCGCCGCGTCCCGCTCGAGCTTCTTGATCGCGGTCACGTCCTGGAACGTGAAGAGCAGGCCGGCGCGCCCGCCCGGCGTCTCCAGATGCGTCGCGGTCAGCCCGATCTCGAGCTCGCCGCGTTTGTCGTCCGCCCGGTACCAGAACTCGTGGCGGCGGCGCGTGACCTTCGATCCCAGGTCGTTCTGGATCGAGGCCATGACCGGAGCCGAAAGCTGGAGCACGGCATCGATGCCGCGGCCGATGGCCGCCTCGCACGGCACACCGGTAATGGCCTCGGCGCCGCGGTTGAACGTCAGGATGCGCAGTGAGGCATCGGTGGTGGCCAGCCCGCTCGGCAGGCTGTCGATGACGTGCTGGTTCAACGCCTGCAGGCCGGCGATCTCGGTCGACGCCTGTTTCAGCCGGGCACCGGCGGACCGCAGGCTGTTGGCGAGCGATCCGCCGAGCAGGGCGACAGCGAACAGCCCGAAGACGTTCAGCGCGACGGTGTAGCGCGCGACCGATCCCGGCGGCAGCGACTGCGAGTAGGCCGCCAGCCACGAAAAGGCGCGCAGGCCCGACGCCGCCAGGTACTGCGCCACCACGAGTCCGCCGTAGAGCACCGTGCTCAGCGCGGCGACCAGCACGCCGCCGCGCCGGAACTCGAACGTGCTCGCCGCAATGACCGGCAGCACGTACAGCGACGTGAAATAGCTGGTGATCCCGCCCGTGAAGTAGATGAACGCGGAGACGACGACCGCGTCGATGCCGAGTTGCAGGAGCACGAGCCAGCGGTGCCGCTCCACGAAGCGCAGCGCCAGCGCGTAGCCGATGGTGAGCGCGTAGGTCAGGCCGATCAGGAAGAAGAACGGATCGACGGCAAACGACTCCGGCACGGTCACGCGCATGATCGTCGCGGAGCCGAGCAGGATGGTGGTGATCACCACGCGGAACGCGATCAGCCAGGCGACGTTCCGCCGCACCGCAATCTCGTTCATGGCTAGGTCAGCTTGCTGATCAGGTCGAAGATCGGCAGGTACATCGCGATGACGATGCCGCCGACGACGACACCGAGCACGGCGATCATGATCGGCTCGAGCAGCGTCAGCAGCCCGGCGACGGCCGTGTCGACTTCCTCCTCGTAGAAGTCGGCGATCTTGGCGAGCATGGTGTCGAGCGCGCCCGTCGCCTCGCCGACGCCGATCATCTGCGTCACCATCGACGGAAAGACCTTCGTTTCCTTCAGCGGCGCCGAAATCGTCTCGCCGCGCTCGATGCTCTTGCGCGTCGCCATGATCGCGTCCTCGACGATCGCATTGCCCGCCGTCTTGGCGGTGATCTCGAGGCCGTCGAGAATCGGCACACCCGAACTGATCAGCGTCGAGAGCGTGCGGCAAAAACGGGCCACGGCGATCTTTCTCATGATGTTGCCGAGCACCGGCAGCTTGAGCACCGTCCGGTCGATGGCCCGGCGTCCGTTGTCGGTGGCGTAGTAGGTCCGGAAGCCGTAGGCCGCCGCCCCGCCGCCGACGAGCAGAAACGGGAAATAGCTCACGAGGTTGTTGCTGAGCGAGATGACGACGCGCGTCGGCAGCGGCAGATCCGCGCCGAGGCCGGCGAACAGCTGGGCGAACGTCGGGATGACCTTCCACAGAATGACACCGACCACCACCCCGGCGATGACGATGACCGCAATCGGATAGATCATCGCCGACTTGACCTGGCCGGCCAGCTTGACGGCCTTTTCGATGTAGGTCGCGAGCCGCTTCAGAATCGTGTCGAGGATGCCGCCCGCCTCGCCGGCGGCGATCATGTTCGTGAACAGCGGATCGAACGTCTTCGGGTGCTTGCGCATCGCGTCGGCCAGCGACGCGCCCGACTCCACGTCCATCCGCGTCGCGCCGATGACGAAGGCGAAGTTCTTGTCCTCCTCCTGCGATCCGAGAATGTCGAGGCACTGCACCAGCGGCAGGCCGGCGTCGATCATCACGGAAAACTGCCGCGTGAACACGGCCAGGTTCTTCGCCGCAACCTTCTTGCCGGTTTTGCCGGGTTTTTCTTTCTTGGCCGCGTCGGCGTCCTTGCGCGCGGCCGGCGCGATGCGCGTGACGTTGATCTGCTCGCGGCGCAACGCCGCCGTTGCGGCGTCCACCGAGTCGGCGACGCGCTCGCCGCTGACGGTCTGTCCCGCCCGGGTTCGGCCCGTATAAGCAAAAGTAGGCATACGCTAACCTCGCAGCGGCGGTCTCGCCGCCGGCGCCGTTCCCGCCGGCCGTCCGATCCCGGCGCCGGCCACCACGCCGACGCCGCGATTGATCATGTCCTGGAGTTCGTCCTTGTTCGACGAGGCTCCCAGCGCGATCTCGAGCGTGATCTGCCGCTTCATGTACAGGCTCGCCAGCGACTGGTTCGCCGTCTGCATTCCGAGCTTGTCCTGCCCGGCCTGCATCGACCCGTAGATCTGGTGCACTTTGTCGTCGCGGATCAGATTGCGGATCGCCGGCGTCGGCACCATGATCTCGAGCGAGCACACGCGCCCCTTGCCGTCGGCCCGCGGCAGCAGCGCCTGGCAGACGATGCCTTCGAGGACGAGCGAGAGCTGCGTCCGGATCTGCGCCTGCTGCCCAGAGGGGAACACGTCGATGATGCGGTTGATGGTCTGCGCCGCCGAATTCGTGTGCAGCGTGCCGAAGGTCAGGTGCCCGGTCTCCGCGATCTTCAGCGCCGCCTCGACGGTCTCGAGGTCGCGCATCTCGCCGATGAGGACGATGTCCGGGTCTTCGCGCAGCGCGGCGCGCAGCGCGGCGGTGAAGCTGGTGGTGTCGCTGTGCACCTCGCGCTGGTTCACGAGGCAGTTCTTGTGCTGGTGGATGTACTCGATCGGATCCTCGATCGTGAGGATGTGCTCGTGGCGCTCCGAGTTGATCTTGTCGAGCATCGCTGCCAGCGTCGTCGACTTGCCGCTGCCGGTCGGGCCGGTGATGAGCACGAGGCCGCGCGGACGGTCCGCAAGATTGGCGAGCACCGGCGGCAGACCGAGTTCCCCGAAGGTGCGAATCTTTTCCGGAATCAGCCGGTAGACGGCGCCGACCGCGCCGCGCTGGTTGAACACGTTGCAGCGGAAGCGCGCGCCGATCGCCTTGATCCCGAACGAGAAGTCGAGCTCCATCGTCTCTTCGAAGCGCTTCTTCTGCGAATCGGTCAGCACGCTGTAGACCAGCTGTTTGGTGTCGGCGGGCCCGAGCTCCGGCAAGGCGAGCCGCTCCAGGTGGCCGTGCACACGGACCTGCGGCGGTGACGACGTGGCGATATGCAGGTCGGACCCGTTCATCTCGACCAGCGTCTTGAGTAGTTCAGGCAGCGTCGCCATATCAATCAGCTCCCAGCTCTCTGCTTTCAGCTCTCTGCGCTCGGCTTTTTCAGCCTCCCAGCCCTGAGCCCCCAGCACCCAGCCCCTACTTCACCGTTTCGCGCACCACTTCTTCGAGCGACGTGAGCCCATCCTTGACCTTGCGCAGCCCGCTCATGCGCAGGGTGATCATGCCTTCCTCTATGGCCTTGCGGCGCAGCTCCATGCCGGACGCGCCGACGAGAATGAGCTCCCGCAACTCGTCGCCGATGGCCATGACCTCGTAGAGGCCGACGCGCCCCTTGTAGCCGGTCGTGTTGCATTTGTCGCAGCCGGCGCCCTTCATCGGCGTGACCTCGTTCGCGTCCGCCTCGGTGAAGCCGGCCGCCACCAGCGCTTCGGGCGTCTGCGGCGACGGCTCCTTGCAGTTGGAGCAGACGCGACGGACGAGGCGCTGCGCGCAGATCAGGTGCACCGAGCTGGCGACGAGAAACGGCTCGATGCCCATATTCATCAGCCGGTTGATGGTGCTGGGCGCGTCGTTGGTGTGCAGCGTGGAGAGCACGAGGTGGCCGGTGAGCGCCGCCTTGACCGCGATTTCCGCCGTTTCGAAGTCGCGGATTTCGCCGACGAGGATGATGTTCGGATCCTGACGGAGGAATGAGCGCAGCGCCGCGGCGAAGTTGAGGCCGATGTTCTCCCGCACCTGGACCTGGTTCACGCCCGCGAGGTTGAACTCGACCGGGTCCTCGGCGGTCATGATGTTGGTTTCAGGGGTGTTGATCTTCGAAATCGAGGAGTACAGCGTGTTGGTCTTGCCGCTGCCGGTCGGCCCGGTGACGAGGACCATGCCCCAGGGCCGTTGAATCGCCAGCTCGAACTTGGCCAGCGACTCGGGCTCGAAGCCGAGGCGCGTCATGTCGAGCATCAACTTGTCCTTGTCGAGGAGACGCAGCACGATTTTTTCGCCGAAGAGCGTCGGCAGCACCGACACGCGGAAGTCGATCTCCTTCGGCTCGCCGCTCTCGTTGTAGCGGATCTTGATGCGGCCGTCCTGCGGCAGCCGTTTCTCGGCGATGTCGAGCTTCGACATGATCTTCACGCGCGACACGATGGCGTCGCGGTATTTCATCGGCGGCGCCATGATGTTGTAGAGGATCCCGTCGATACGGTAGCGGACGCGCAGCTCCTTCTCGTACGGCTCGATGTGGATGTCGCTGGCGCCCTTCTGGATGGCGGACATCAACACGACGTTCACCAGACGCACGACGGGCGCGTCCTCGCCCTGCTTGGCCAGCGCTTCGGCGCTGATCTCCTGGAGCTCTTCGAGAACCTCGACGTCGTCGGCGTTAACAAGCGAATTCTGGAGCTCTTCGAGGCCGCGGCTCGCCATCTCGAGCGTGCTGCCGGTGACCGCGCCTGGCTTTCCACCCTTCGCGCCCGGCGCACCGCTGCCGCCGGCGCCGCCTTTGCTGGGGTAGTACTTTTCGATAGCGTCGGTGATCGCGACTTCGGAGGCGACAACGGGTTCGACCGTGTAGCCGGTCATGAACTTGATGTCGTCCATCGCGAAGACGTTGGTGGGATCCGTCATCGCGATCGTGAGCGTGCTGCCGGACCGGCTGAGCGGAATGATTTGGTACTTGCGGACCGTCTCGGTCGGGACGAGCTTGACGATCGTCAGGTCGACTTTGAACTGGGCGAGGTTGATGGCCGGGACGCCGTACTGCTTGCTGAGGAGGGCGGTGATCTGCTCGTCCTTGACGAACCCCATCTTGATGAGGTTGTAGCCGAGCTTGCCCCCATTGGACTTCTGCTGCGTCAGCGCCTGCTGAAGCTGCTCGGGCGTAATCAATTTCTCCTTGAGGAGGAGCTCGCCAATTCGGACGGCCATGAAACTCTAGAGTTTACTCATGTGACAAATATTGTCAAAAGTGACCTAAAACGTCACTCTTAGACCGGCGCTCCACCCGCGACGACCGAAGTCAGTCCCGCCTGTAACCTCGCCATCTGCATAGAGGCCCTTTTTCAGCGCCACGCTCAAACCCGCGCTCAGGGCCGTTCGACGATCGTCAATCGTGTTCACGTTGACGCCTCCACGAATGCCAAACGTCCGGCCCGTGGTCCACAACTCGCCGCCGGCGGCGAGTCGGCGTTCGTCTCCGAACACGGTCGCTGTCGTCGTCAGGTCGGCATCGACCGCGACGGTTGCGGCACCGATCACCCCACGCGTTCCCGTGCTGACCGCAGCGCCCACGCGCGCGTGACGGCTCAAAGTGAGCGCATCGGCGCCCGTGCCGAACTCGGGCTGCTTGACGTTCCGGACCATGACGCCGATCCTCGCGGGGCCCAGTACTGCCATCGCCCCGATGTCGAGGCCCGGTTGGGTCTCACCCGAGACATCGAGACCAGAGGCCCCATCCAGCGACGCGGTCCCGGCCGCCTGGAGCTCAGAGGCCGCGCCCGCGTGTACCAGCTTCAATGTGGAGGCGATGACCAGGTGCGAGCCGAGCGACTGTCCGACCGACGCGCCGACCTGGGTGATCACGATCGAGCGCAAACGCACCTCCGTCGCTCCCCCCTCTTGTCGGACGCCGGCGGCGGCCGCGATAGAGGTTTGCGGCTGTATTTCACTGATCTGGAGGCGGTAATAGCTCAGAGCGAGTGCCGGAAAGGCGACGGCGAAACTGCGCGTTTCGGCGCGCTGGGCGGCCGGCAGGTCACCGGCTGATCGGTCGGTGGGGGGTTCGCGGTGGTTGCCGGATTCGAGGAGGGCATTGAAATACGCGCCGCCGGCCATGCCGGCCGGGTTCCACCACGACGCCGTGGCATCGTCGGCGACCGCGGTGAAGGCGCCGCCCATGCCCTGGGCGCGCACGCCGATCGCGTCGGTGGGCTGGGCGCTGGCGCGCGAGGGGAAGGACACCGAGAACACACAGGACACAAAGGGAACGAGACACACCCGCAGCCAAGAGGCGTTACGCATGCCTCTTACCTTACCCTGTGTATCCGCTGTTTCCGGGGTGTCCTGACGCGTGTAAGACGCTATCCGACGAGCACGGCCGCCGCAACAACGGTCGTCCAGAGACCCTTTTTGTCGCCGACAGCACTCTGCGTGACGTTCTGGACGTGTACGATCTCGTTGGAGAGCCGGTAGACTTCCTTCTTCTCGTCCCAGCTCTTGTCGGGATCGAACTCGAGGCCGAGCGTCGTGGCGAGCATTTCAGCGGCGAGCTCCTCGGCGTAGTCGCCGGCGATGTCTTCGCTCTCGCCGAAGCTGTGGTGCTCGGAGAGATATCCGTAGAGCTCACGATCGCGCGGAATCGCGACGCCGACGGTTGCGGCGATCAGGCGGTGCGGCTCCCGCGTCGCCGCTTCAGACATTACGACGAAGGTGACCTGGCCGGGCTCGAGGCGTTTGGCCCCCTGGGCGCGCGACAGGATGCGGCAGTTGGGCGGAAAGATGCTCGACACGCGCACGAGATTGCATGCGGCGATGCCGGCCGACCGCAGCGCGAGCTCGAACGACGTCAGCTTCTCGCGGTGTTTGCCGACACCCTTGGTGAAGAACATCTCTTTGGGGACGAATCCGACCACGTCACGCTCCTTATGTCGCTGGGAACCAGCATGGTAAACACCCCCATTCCCACTGTCAAGGAAACGTGATAACTTAGCACTCATAACTATTAGTTCACCTAATCCATTACGGGAGCCATGACCCGTGTCCAGGCGCGCGACACCGCGCGCGAGATCCTCGAAATCATTCCGCTGGTGATGCGCACCGTCGCCGCGGAGCTCCGCGCGGCGGGCGAGATGCCGGCGCCCGCGCATTTCGGCCTGCTGTCGGTGCTCAGCGTGCGCCCGCGGATGCTGAGCGACCTCGCCTCCCTCCAGGGCGTCAGCCTGCCGACGATGTCGAACTCGATCAGCGCGATGGTCGAGCGCGGCTGGGTGCGGCGCGAAGCGCCCGACGGCGACCGCCGCGTGGTCATGATCGACGTGACGCCGACCGGGCGGGCGGCGCTCGAGCGCGTCAGCCGCGCCGCGGAGGTGCACCTGGCCGACGTCCTCGCACCACTCGATCTCCCGTCCCGCCGGCGGCTGGTCGGCGGGCTGGGCGTGCTGCGCAAGGTCTTCGCGGCGGCGCCGGCCTCGATGTCACGCAAAAGTCACAGAACACCGGCGAAGCGATAGTCGTATGTATCCTAGATAGAAAACGAGGCAGATGTGATGCAAACCCAGGCGGCCGGATCAGCGGCGCCGGCGGACGCACAGGGCAAGAGCCTGCCGGCACGATTCGCCGGCATCCTGTTCGCGCCGCGCGCCACCTACGCCGCGGTGGCCGCGCGGCCCAGGTGGCTCGGCATCTTTCTGACTGTCTATATCATCACCGCGTCGGCCGCGACGGCGCTGATGTCGACCGAAGTCGGGCGCAACGCGCTGCTCGATCGCCAGATCGCGCAGCAGGAATCCTTCGGCAGGAAGATGACGCAGGAGCAAATCGACCGTCTCGAGAAATTCTCGGTGTATTTCGTCTACGCCACGCCGGTCCTCCAGTTCGCTGGGCTCGCCCTCGGCGGCCTCGTCATCAGCGGCCTCGCGTTCGCGGTGTTCAACGCGATACTCGGCGGCGACGCCACGTTCAAGCAGGTCTTCGCCATCGTTGCGCACTCGGGCGTCGTCCTGGCCGTGCTGTCGCTGTTCACCACGCCGCTGGCGTACGCGCGCGAATCGATGGCGAGCACGACGAATCTGGCTATCTTCCTGCCGTTTCTCGACGAAAGCTCGTTCGTCGCGC